>Ga0116141_10003542_pt1 | contig 13212 bp, 7 predicted proteins | sample AD_UKC097_MetaG_FD_89744 | JGI IMG/M metagenome (GOLD analysis project Ga0116141, IMG submission 89744) | Active sludge microbial communities of municipal wastewater-treating anaerobic digesters from USA - AD_UKC097_MetaG | ecosystem: Engineered > Bioreactor > Anaerobic > Digestate | place: USA... | reverse complement strand
CCGGTGGATTGACTTGGAACGGTCCGTCGTGCAGAATTCCGTCGCCAGTTCGGGGGACCTGTCCGATGTTTGAAACCCACAAGGCGAAGATCGCCGACCTCCGTGAGAGGACGAATGTCCTCGGGAGGTATCTTTGACCGACCTTTCAGGGAACGGCGAATAGCAGAGATCGAGGAATTGTCCACGGCGGCTGACTTCTGGTCCGACCAGAAGGCGGCTCAGGCCGCGTTGCGCGAAAAGACTGCCCTGCAGCGGGATCTCGATTCGCTGGACGAACCGGTGCGCATGCTCCAGGACGCCTCGGAACTGCTCGAAATGGCCGAACTCGAGGCCGCCGCCGAGTTCGAGGACGAGATCGCCCGAGCCATTGCCGCTGTCGAGGATCGCGTGTCCAAGCTGGAGTTCGCCCGGATGATGTCCGGCGAGAGCGATGTTGCGCCCGCGTTGATCACGATCCATTCCGGCGCGGGTGGAACCGAGTCCCAGGACTGGGTCGCCATGCTGCTGCGCATGTATCTGATGTACTGCGACAAGGCCGGTTTCAAGACCAGCGTGATCGACGAGCAGCCCGGCGACGAGGCCGGGTTGAAGAGTGTCACGTTCTCGGTCGAGGGCGATCATGCGTTCGGCTATCTGAAGGCCGAGAACGGCGTCCACCGGCTGGTTCGGATCTCGCCGTTCGATGCCAACGCGCGTCGCCACACGACCTTCGCCAGCGTGGATGTCATTCCGGACATCGAGGACACGATCGAGGTCGAGATTCGCGAAGAAGATCTGCGTATCGACACGTTCCGTTCAGGCGGGGCAGGGGGCCAGCACGTCAACAAGACCGACTCGGCCGTCCGGATGACGCACCTTCCCACCGGTATCGTCGTTCAGTGCCAGAACGAGCGTTCCCAGATCAAGAACCGTTCGACGGCGATGAAGCTGTTGAAGGCCCGTATTTACGAGATGGAGCGCAGGAAGCGCGAAGCCGAGAAGGACGCGAAAGAGGCGCAGAAGCTCGGTATCGATTTCGGCAGCCAGATTCGCTCGTACGTCCTGCATCCCTACCGGCTTGTGAAGGACCTTCGCACCGACTACGAAACCGGAAACACCGACGCGGTGCTCGACGGGGATCTGCAGCCATTCATCCAGGCATACCTGCTGAAGATCGCGGCAAGCTGACCGCCCGTCGTTCCTGGGTCCGGAATGGTCACTTCGTCAGTTTCCTGATCCCCATGAAGTCGTCGCCGCCATTGGAAGTCCTGCTCTCGCGGGCGATCACGAAGAACACCTCGGGCTGGAATTCGCCGGGACAGTCCGTCTCGTCCAGGTACGACGAGTCCAGGGAGGCGATATGCCAGAGCCAGACGGCGCCGTTCTGGGACGCGCGAATCCTTGTCTTGCCGCCCGGCGCCACTGTGGTCGACGTCAGGTCGGTCGTCACCGACACATTCGAATGCGCCCAGGTCAGGTTGCACAAGGTCCGCGCCTGATAGGAGGTGTAGTAGGCCGTTTGATGGGAAGTTGAGAACTGAAGCGGTCCCGAGTCCTCGACCGAAGGAAACATGGCACCTGCGTACGCGTGAAAGAGCAGTCCGTTTTCATCCAGAAGCATCAGTTCCCGCGTCGGACCGTTGGCGACGACGACGGTCACACGTTTGCCGGGAACAGGACGCGGCCTGACCGATACCCAGGTTCGAACCGTAATCCAGACGTTCGGGGCCTGCCATTCCGAGGAGGGTTCGACATTTCTGAGGTGAATCCTGAAGCCGAGCCCCGGGGGAACACCCGGTTCGATGCCGGTCGCGATCGCCGAGAACGTCAGGAAAGGGCTGTTTGCAAAGGCATCGGCCAGATCCTCTGGGCCACTGATCGACCAAGTGGGCGCCGGCAAGGCCGAGACCGGCATTGGACCCTTCAGGTAGCGCGTCGCGTTGGAGCAGCCGAGGCAGGCCGACGCCGTTGTCAACAACACCGCGACAACGCCCGACAAGCCTTTGAAGCGTGCTGCAATGCCAATCATGGAAGTCCCCCGGTCGTTGACACCTCTGGTCTCGCTCGATAGTATAACTCGGGTCTATCCAGAGGCTATCGCTGATGAACAGGAAGATGCTTTTGCCGCCCTTGGGCCTCTTGCTGGTGGCCGGGATGATTCTGCCGGCCATCGCGCCTGCGCGCGCCGCGGTTCTACCGTTGAAGGTGTCGGCCGACAATCTTGACGAAGCCACGACGGCCGAACTGACGAAAGCGATAGCCGACAAGTTTGCCAGATACCCGTCGCTGACACTTCTGCCCATGCCCGAGGCGGATGCGATAGACGTCATGATCGACGCCGGCTGCGAAGATCTGAATACCGAATGCCTTGTTTTGATTGGAAAACAGTACGGCGCGACGGCAGTACTCTATTCGACGGCCGTCGGGATGGACGAAGGCGTCGGACTGTCGATCAGATACGTCGAAGTGGAGTCCGGAAAACAGCGTGCCCTGGATCGTGCGGCCGCCTCCGGTGTCGGTCCCTCGGGTCTGATGGAACTGGCTCTTGGCGAGATTCTTGGGCCTGAACCGTCGACCGAGCCTGCCGGCGTTCTGGTGAATTTCGTTTCATTCCCTCCGGGTGGCGAGGTCTACATTGGCACGGAATTCGTGGGTATCGCGCCGGTTTCCACCAGACTCTCCCCCGGATCCCACGACATCAGGATGGTTAAGGAAGGATACCGGACGCGTGACGGCAAGATCGATGTGGCGGCTGACAAAGAGGCCGACGTGAAGTGGTCGCTCTCGGCGATCCCGGCTCAGCCGGTCATCGCGGCGCCTGTTGCCGCACCGACTCCGGCACCGACAACGGCGCCGACAACGGCGCCGACAACGGCGCCGACTCCAGCCGAGCCGACTCCGGTTGCCTCGGCTCCCGCCACGTCCACGACGGCGGCGACGACGACTTCGGCGCCGGCATCGGCCCCGACAACCGCGACAACGCCTGCAACCGTGGCGACAACGCCTGCAACCGTGGCATCAAAACCCGCCACAGTGGCTTCGATCCCGTCCGACCAGGCGGCGGTCATCGATGATGTGCCGACGATTCCTCAGGAAGAGCAGCCGGTCAGTGAGAAGTCCAGTGTCTCCAAGCAGCCGTTTTACAAGACCTGGTGGTTCTGGACCATCATCGGGGTCGCGGTCGTCGGCGCCGGAACCGCTGCCGGCGTTCTGGCAACCCAGGGCGAACCGGCCGGTGGCAGCATCGGTTTCTCGCCCGATCCGGGATTTGCTCCGCTCGATGTGACGATCTTCCGTTGAAGACGGGTTTTCTGGGGGTCTGATTATGATGGTCAGGTTTTTCGCCGTTTCACTGATTATGCCGGCGCTTTTATTGGCGGGGTGCGCGGGTTCGGTCGACTGCGCCGGGGGCACCTGTTTCTACGGGCCGTCCGATCAGCAGGGTGCGGTTTCGTTTGCGCTTTCCGGGTCCGACACGAATGTGCGCTCGTTCATAATCAAGCTTTACAAGGGCGCCACCGAGCGGGCGCGTGACAACGCGTATTTCCAGTCGTCATGTTCCCCGCTCAGCAAGGGATTCACGATCAGCCATGTGGATGTTGGCGACGATTACGTCGTGGAATACCTGGGATACTCCGATGGCGCCTGCACCCCGACGACTCTCGTCAAGCAGGGAGTCCGTGGCGGCGTCAGAATCACCACGCTTGGAACAGGGTTCTCGTACTACTTCATTCAGGTCAACACCGTCGGTGACTTCACAGCCATGCCGACACCGGATCAGACCTTGAATCCCGGCACCGGCGGGGTCTCCTGCCTGTCGGATTCAGATTGCCGCGCCGTTATTCCCTGCCCCGATCCTTCCAAGTGCAGGTTCAAGGTTAACGTTGACTGCACCTCGGCCGAGATCGACGCCGGGGAGTGCCCGGACGGTGTGAAGGTCATGCAGTACAACGTCCATCCCAGAGCGGTCTGCGATGTCGACACCTGCAGGCTGAAGACCTTGTTCCCGCTGAACACAAGGGGCAACAGGGCGTTCGCGTCAACGGTCAGAACCGGTTCGGGCGATGTCGTTTCGTTCGGCGGGTTCACCGGCAAACGTGACGGCTTCTACGTTGTCGAAGGCGCATCCGACCGGGCCTCCGCGCCGGAAACTCAGCTGTTCTCCGGCGACAGTGGAATCTTCGGGGTCCTCGAACACGACAAGCCGCTCGATTCCGGCGTCGGCATGTCATCGTCCGCGCTGCTGGACGACGGCCGTTTTGTCGTTGTCGGCGGAACAAGCAAGGCGCTTGCCGCCAGCGGATCCGATTTCGTCGGCGCTCCCGAACTTGAGTCCATCTTCTGCACCAGCGACTGCCCGGTCCAGATGTCGTCGTACCTTTATGTGATCGACTCCCAGACCGGCGAGGTCGACAGAACCCAGCTTGCCGAGGCGGTCATGCCCGCGGCCGTGTTGCAGGTGGCGCGTCCGACACCGTCGGTTTATGTCCGTGCCGCCGCTTCCATGAAAGACTTTGCCGGCGATCGCGCTTCCGGGGCGTCGACGATATCCTGGCTTTGTCAGGTATCGGATTCGAACGCGGTGTCATGTTCCGACGTAGGACCGTCGAATCCCGTTTCGCGTTTCATGCCCGCGAGCGTCTGCATCAAACGTTCGGCGGGGTTGTGCAGCGAGCTGCTGACCCTGGGCGGAACCGACAATATCAGTAAATTCGCCGAGATCTATTACGCGGACACCAACCAGGTGAAGGTCTTTCCGGGCACGGGCGACGTGCCGGCCTATCTGACTGGCGCCGTTGCGTTCATGGCCGGGGATCGTATCTGGCTGGTTGGCGGAACCGATGATCCGGACAGCACGCGCACCGCACGGCCTTACGAGGTTTCGTTTGAACGGGATCTGGGCGTCGTCGTCCTGTCCGAAGTCGAATTGCCGCTGTCCCAGGCCGATGCGCTTGGCCGAATCCATCATCAGGTCACGGTCCTTGGCGACGACGACCATGTGCTGGTTACCGGCGGCATGAATCAGGACGGCGTGGTCTCTTCCGGCGCTGTTCTGCTGAAGTTCGATGCCGGTCGAATGGATGTCGTGGATGACTCCCTGTCGATGACGACGGCCAGAATGGGTCATTCCGCGACTCTTATCGGCGGCGGTCTTTACGACGGAAGTGTCCTGATCACCGGGGGGATCTCCACTGCCAGTGGCGACTTCGCCGATGGCGCCGAGGTTTATGTGCCGGCCTTTCAGGGCACCGGGCATTAAGTGAGACTCAGGCTTCCGTTAAAGGTTCTGCTGCCTCTTGCCGCCATGATCGCGCTCGCGGTCTGTCTTCTCGTTTTCAACACGGTTTTCGCTTTGCTTCTGATTGTGCTGGTGACCGTTTTCACGCTGATCGGGGGCGCGACGGTCCGCCACGCGGCATTGGCTGATTCGGGTGTCAACGGCGCTCCCAGGTTGCTTGTCAAGGGTACCGATCGGTTCGTGCTCACGTGGGTTCTGGTCACGGCGCTGCTCTGGACGTTCTGCGCGCCCGACGTGTATTTCAGGGATGCCGGCGAGTTGACCGGAGCCGCCGTCAATCTCGGCGTGCCGCATCCGACCGGCTTTCCGCTGCTGTGCATGCTTGGAAAGCTGTTTTCCCTTTTTCCCGCTGGCAACGTCTACTTCCGGTTCAACCTGCTTTCCGGTTTCGCGGCGGGAGGCGCGGCCGCCTTCCTGTCTCTTTACTTCGAACGCCAGTTCGCGTCCCGCCGTTCCGGGCAAGCGGGAGTCTGGTGGGTCGGGCCACTAATCTATCTGGGATCGGCCGCGGCGTGGCTGCACGGCACAACACCCGAAATTTACAGTATTTCCCTGCTCGGCATGCTCGTGACCATCTTTCTGGCGCTGGAGGCGACAAGGGCGAATGACGCGCGACTGCTGGTCGCGTCCGCGGTGCTTGCCGGCCTTGGGCTTGGTGGTCATGTGACGTGGCCCCTGTATTCTCTGCCGGTCGTCGCGGTGGCTCTGGCCGTTTTCTCTTTCCGGGCCGGGGCGGGTCAGCGGGCGCGCACTCTATTCCGGGCGGGATTTCTGTCGCTGTTCGCCTTTGTCATCGGCGCCATGGTCGTCTTCTATCTGGTTTCGGCCGCCTCGCGCGATCCGTTGATGAACTGGGGGGACCCTTCGACGTTCAAAGGCCTTCTGGCTCATCTCTCCGGGCAGCGGATCCGTGATTCTTTCGCGGGTCGGATGACTTCCCTGAATCCCGCGGTGCTGTCCGTGAACCTGTCGCTCGCGATCAGATCCCTGTGGGATTCGCTTGGTCCGGTTCTGCCGTTCGTATTCGTCGGCGCGCTGCACGCCATCCTGAGGCGGTCGTGGTGGACCACTTCCATCCTGGCACTCGTTCTGGCCGATCTTGTGTTCGCCGTGTTCATCAATCCGATGGGAATCAGGGATCTTCAGGTGCTTCTGACCGCCACCTGGGGACTGGCTTTGCTGGCGGCATCTGGCGCGTCACTGGCCGTGGACTTTTTGGGGCGCAGGGGTGGGGCGCCCGGCGCGATCGCGATGATCGGGCTGGTCTGTATTTCGCTGGTTTTTCAGTGGGTTGTCTCGCCGGCTGACCGTGATATGCGCAATCTGTACGGTGGGCGGGTCATCTCGGACATCCTGCTGGACAAGGCGGGGTCGGGGGCCGTCGCCATGACCGCGTCGGACGACATGTCGGCTCTTTTCATGGCAAGGACCGCGGTCGAGGACGCCCGGCCCGACATGGTGTTTCTCGTCAAGCAGCACCTGTCGGACACCAGATACGTGCTCAGACGCCTGAATCCGCTGAACCTTGAGAACCCCGGGGTGGTGCGGGGCGCGGTGATGGATCGCGTTCGTGAAAGACACTTCGAGGCGGGCGGCGAGACTCCGGAAGTCAGTCTTCGTCGCGCGGTCGCGCTTTTCTCGCTTCTCGGGCCGGTTCATGTAGAGCCAGGCGAGGGAGTGGCCGACGCTGCCATCGAGGATCGTCTGGTTCCCGGCTTTCCTTTGTGGCCGGTGACTGATTCCGTGACCAGTCTGCAAAGGTCCGAGGCGGCCGCGGACTGGAGGCGGGCGCTCGGCCTGCGCCATCTGGTCGACAGGTGGGGCAGGGCATTCCTGGCGGAGTGGATAAGACTTTACGGCACCCGCGAGGCAAGGCTGGGACAAGACGCACTGGCCATCCCCGTTCTGCGCTCGGCGCTGGTCGTGGACCCGGACGATTTCCGGGCAGCGCACAATCTTGCCGTGCTGCTGGCAGCATCCGGCGACCGTGATACGGCGCTGGACCTTCTAATGTCGTCTGTTTCGATCAACCCCGGGTACGTGAAGGGATGGGAGACCCTGTCCAGCACGGCGGCCGCCGCCGGTCGCGACACCATTGCCCGCGATGCCGCCAGCCGCGCAGCCGCGCTCAGGCCGGCCCGCTGAGCTACTTTTCCGATACCGCGTGATTTTTGTTAAAACTCGTGTACAATCGCGCCCCTTGTCTTGCCCCGGCCGATAGATGCCGGGCTGCCGTCATCCGACCCGGATAAAGGAGGTCTCATGAGCACGGCGAAACCGATCGTGGCCATCATCGGACGGCCAAATGTTGGAAAATCCACACTTTTTAACAGGATTCTAGGCCGTCGAGCCGCCATCGTGGACGACTTCCCGGGGGTTACCCGGGATCGTCAGTACGGTGAAGCGGAACACTGCGGAAAGGAATTCATCGTCGAGGACACCGGTGGATTCGAGCCCGGTTCGGACGACGGCATGCTCACGCTTATGGCCGAGCAGGTCGAGATGGCGATCTCCGAGGCCGACGTGCTCGTGTTCGTTGTCGACGGACGGCAGGGCCTGCTGCCGATCGACCAGACCATATGGGAGCAGATCAGGCGCTCGGGCTCGCCGGTCTTCGTGGCGGTCAACAAGATCGACACACCGACCTCCGACCCTTTGGTGGCCGACTTCTTCACCCTGGGTGCCGAGCATATGTATCCCATGACCGCCGAGGGAGGGTCGGGCGTCGCCGAACTCCTCGACGGACTTATCGAAAACATCGAAATGCCTTCTGTCCCGTCCGAAGAACCGGATGCGGGCGAAAAGGACGGCACCGCACCGTGCAGGCTGACGCTGCTCGGGCGTCCGAACGTCGGCAAGTCGACGCTGGCAAACGCGTTGATCGGCCGGGAGCGCTTTTTGACCAGCGACGTGCCCGGCACGACCCGGGATGCAATCGACACGGAGTTTTCGGCGAATGGTCGTGATTATGTCCTGGTGGACACCGCGGGAATCAGGCGTCGAAGGGCGGTTGAGCGCGGTGTCGAGCGCATGAGCGTCGCCAGGACGATTCGCGCCATCGAGGACAGCAACGTCGTCGTGTTGCTGCTGGACTCGGCCGAAGGACTCACCGATCAGGACAAGAAACTGGCGTCCCTGGTCATCGATCGTGGTCGCGGGCTGGTGATCGTGGCGAACAAGTGGGACCTGAAGACCGGTGGAAACTCGGCGGGCGACTTCAAACTGATGCTGCAGGACGAGATGGCGTTCGCGTCGTTCGCTCCCGTCGTTTTCACTTCGGCCCTGACGGGGCGGAACGTCAACAAGCTGCTGCCAGCGGTCGACCAGGTATACCGGAACATGTTCTCTCGAGTCGGAACCTCGGAACTGAACAGGTTTTTCGCCGAGGTCATCGAGCGCCATCCCCCGGCCCAGCATGGATCTAAGTCGATCAAGATCAAGTTCATCACGCAGGTTCAGGTGGATCCGCCGACCATGCTGCTGTTCTGCAGCGGTGGCGGTCGGCTTGATGTCAGTTACATCAGATACCTGCAACGTGAACTGCGCGCCAGGTACGAGTTTGACGGCGTGCCGCTGAAGCTGGTGCAGAAGTAGACCCCGCAGGCAAGGGCGAATTGACATTCGCCCCTACAACAAGAATTGTCGAACGGCTCCCGCAGGCAAGGGCGACGGTGTTCCCGAAAATCCTTGCATTTTTTATGTAACTGCAGTACTTATACGTCGTTCCTGACGGTCTGGCCTTTCGCCGGCTGCCACCTTACCTTAATTAATCAACATCTGTTGTGGGTTTGTGTGCGGTCGCGGGGGACAGTCGGGCGCGTCTTGTTTGGCGCTTTGTGCCTGCGGTAATCCAGGCAGATGAAGAAGGTCAGTGCGGAGGAAACGATGTCGACCGAGAATAACTGGTCCGAAATTATTGATCTCGTCAGCCGTGAGAAGGGGATTCCCCGAACGGTGTTCATCAGCGCGCTCGAGGAAGCGATCCTGAAGGCGGCCAAGAAGGTCTTCGGTGAAAAACGCACTCTCGAAGCGGCTTTCAATGACGAGGTGGGGCAGGTCGAACTGTTCCAGTACATGACCGTCGTAGATGAGATCACCGATCCGATGACAGAGATCTCGGTCGAGGATGCCGAACTGGTCGATCCCGAGGCTCAGCCAGGCGACGAACTGGGCTTCCAGATCTTCTATCTTGAAGCCGACAAGGACAAGGCTCGCGAAGAGGATATGAAGCATGGCGATATTCTGAAGATTCAGACATACCGCAACGCCTTCGGCCGCATCGCCGCCCAGACCGCGAAGCACGTGGTTCTGAAGAACATCCAGGAGGCCGAGAGGTCTCAGGTCTACGATGAATACAAGGATCGCCTGTTCGACCTGGTGACCGGCGTCGCTCGCAGGTTCGAGAAGGGCAACGTGATTGTCGATCTCGGCAAGGCCGAGGCGATCCTTCCGCTTCGCGAGCAGTGCCCCCGTGAGTCGTACAGGGCAGGCGATCGCGTACAGGCATTCGTCAAGGATGTCACGATGGAGCAGCGCGGACATCAGATCATCCTGTCCCGCACCGATCCGCGCTTCGTCTCCAAGCTGTTCGAAAAGGAAGTCCCCGAGATTTATGAGGGGATCGTGAAGATTATGGCGGTGGCGCGCGAGGCGGGCGAAAGAACGAAGGTCGCTGTCGCTTCCTCGGACTCGGATGTCGATCCGGTCGGCGCATGCGTCGGCATGAAGGGATCGCGCGTCCAGGCCGTGGTGCAGGAACTTCGCGGCGAGAAGATCGACATCATTCCCTGGTCGGTGGACCTGGCGCGTTACGTTTGCGCGGCCATTGCTCCGGCGGTGGTGCAGCGTGTGCTGATCGACGAAAACAACCATCAGGTCGAACTGATCGTCGCAGACGATCAGCTCTCGCTGGCAATCGGCCGTCGCGGTCAGAACGTCAAGCTGGCAAGCAAGCTGCTTGACTGGAACATCGAGATCCACGGTGAGTCGCGTGTCCAGGAAATGAAGGAAAGACTCAAGGTCGAACTGGTCAAGCTTGACGGCATTGACGAGTCGACAGCGGAATATCTGTTCAAGCTGGGTTACCATTCACCCGAGAACCTGCTCAACGCCGATGAGTCCGAGCTCGCCTCGATTCCGGGCATCGGCAGGGAAAAGGCAGAGGCCATCCAGCAGATCGCGTTCGAACTGAAGCAGAAGCTGAAGGAAGAGTCGGCGGCAGGCCAGGAAAAGCCTGCCCAGACGGAAGTCGCCGGGCCGGAAGGTGGAGCGGAAGCGCCCGATGCCGCGCAGGCCGCCGCACCGTCCGCGGTTCTGGAAGCCGTCGATTCCGGCGATCCCGTTTAATCGGCGGGAACCGGTACCCGGTATTTTTGTGCCGTTCCGCGCGGGACTTGTGCCCGCGCTCCAGAGGCCTCCCCGGTGAAGGAACGCAAGTCGAACCTTCATGCTCCGACGGTGGCCATAAAGTGAGGTTTCCATATGGGAAAGCGCGTCTACGAGGTCGCGAAGGAACTGGGCGTCGAATCCAAGGAAGTCATCAAGCGACTTCAGGATTCCGGCGAGGTCATAAAGGACCATCTCGCGCCGCTCACCCGCGAGCAGGAAGATAAGGTTCGCAAATCCTTTGCGGTGCCGCGTGAAGGCGAGGTTCAGGTCAAGAAGATCGCCGGCGGGCGCATCGTCAGGCGCAGGGCTGGTTCGACATCCGCGCCGGGAACGGGTGAGGGTGAAGAGCAGCAGGTGGAAGCGGCCAAGACCGCCGTGCCGCCGGAAGCCGCCCAGACTCCCGAGGCGACCGAGGTCGCAGCCCAGCCCGAGGCCCCCGCAGCGACAATTGAGCCGGACGCCGCGGCTCAGCCGCCGGTTCAGGATTCGGTTCAGGTCCAGGCAGTGGAACCTGCGGCCCCGGTTGTGCCGGTAGAGCAACCCTTCGTCGACAAAACGGCGGAAGTGGTCGCACAGACCTCCACGTCCGCGGTTGAGCAGGCCTCCCCGGCTCCTGCCGCGGCTGCCCCGGCAACGCCGGCCAGGCCGGAGACCGCCCAGGAAACGAAGGATCGTCACGAGCGCGAAGAAGCTCAGAGGCGTGGAAAGCAGAAGCCTCTGAAGACCGACGAGCCGAAGGCCAGCCAGCAGGTCGACAAGGAATCGGAGGAACGCAAGAAGGCCAGCCGCAAGCTGGTGTTCGACCGCCGTCGCGGCGTCATCTCCCTTCATGAGTTCGCGGGCGCCGAGGAAGAGCCGGAGCACTTCGACCAGAAGCCGCAGCCGCGTCGTCGGCAGCAGAAGCCGGCGCCCAGGCGTGGAAGGCCGGGCAAGACATTGTTGACAATGCCGAGCGCGCAGAAGCGCAACATCAGGATGGAGAGCGACGAGATTACGGTCGCCGACCTTGCAAGGCGCATGAGCGTCAAGGGAACCGAACTCATCCGCAAGCTGGTCGCGTTGAACGTTATGGCCGGCCTGAATCAGGCGCTTGATTTCGACACGGCCGCGCTGCTGGCGACCGATTTCGGTTTCACAATCGAGAAGACCGGGTTCGACATCTGCGCCCAGCTCGCGGAAACCGAGGACAGCCAGGAAGACCTCGTTCCCCGTCCGCCGGTTATCACGGTCATGGGCCACGTCGATCACGGCAAGACCACGTTGCTTGACCAGATTCGTAATGCCGACGTGGCCTCGCACGAGGCCGGTGGCATCACGCAGCATATCGGCGCCTACAAGGTCAGGACCGAGGGCGGAGACATCGTCTTCCTCGACACACCCGGTCACGAGGCGTTTACTGCGATGCGCGCGCGCGGCGCCTCGGCCACGGACATCGTTATTCTGATGGTCGCGGCGGACGACGGCGTGATGGCGCAGACCAAAGAGGCGATTGCGCACGCCCGTGATTCCGGCGCGCCGATAATCGTCGCCATCAACAAGATCGACAAGCCTGACGCGAATCTTGATCGCACCAAGCAGAGCCTGGCCCAGGAAGGCCTGATTTCCGAGGAATGGGGCGGCGACACGATCATCTGCGAGATATCGGCCAAGAAGAATATCGGGATCGATCGCCTTAAAGAGATGATCCTGCTTCAGTCCGAGGTCATGGAGCTTAAGGCGAATCCGAACAAGCCGGCGCGCGGCGTGGTGCTTGAGTCGGCGCTGGATCGCAACATCGGGCCTGTCGCGACGGTGCTGGTGCAGTCCGGTACCCTGCGAACCGGTGACGCGATCATCTCGGGCATGGCCAGCGGTCGTGTCAGGATGATGACCGATGACAAGGGCCGCACGATTACCGAGGCCGGTCCTTCGACACCTGTGCGCGTGGCCGGACTTGATACCGTTCCGGACGCTGGCGAGTTGTTCGCTGTCGTCTGCGACGAGCGAAAGGCCCGCGAGATCGCCGAACACCAGATGGAGCAGAACCGCAAGGCCATGGCCGCCTCCGGCGCGTCGCGCGTGTCCCTCGAGGACCTCTTCTCGATGGTTCAGGCGGGCGACGTCCAGGAACTGAAGGTCATCGTGAAGGCGGACGTCCAGGGAACGCTGGCGCCTCTGGTTGATTCGGTTCTGAAACTGAAGCACCCGAAGATCACGTTGAAGGTGATTCACCAGGCGGTCGGCAACGTAGCCGAGTCGGACGTGAACCTCGCGATAGCGTCGAACGCCGTTATCGTCGGCTTCAACGTGGCCGTGGACCCGAAGGCCAGGCCTCTGGCCGACCAGGAAAAGGTCGACATCAAGAAGTACTCGGTCATCTACGACGTGATCGACGACCTGAAGAAGGCCATGGAAGGTCTGCTGGCCCCGAAGCTGGTCGAGAAGCTGATTGGCAAGGCCGAAGTGCGGCAGGTGTTCTCGGTGTCCAAGGTCGGCAAGATTGCCGGTTCCTATGTCTTTGAAGGAATAGTGAATCGCAACTGCACCGTGCATGTGATGCGCGAGGG
>Ga0116141_10003539_pt1 | contig 13216 bp, 8 predicted proteins | sample AD_UKC097_MetaG_FD_89744 | JGI IMG/M metagenome (GOLD analysis project Ga0116141, IMG submission 89744) | Active sludge microbial communities of municipal wastewater-treating anaerobic digesters from USA - AD_UKC097_MetaG | ecosystem: Engineered > Bioreactor > Anaerobic > Digestate | place: USA... | reverse complement strand
CGAGAGGCTGAGGACGCTGGTCAGCCCGAGCGCGGCCAGCACCGCGGCGAGGGCCATCGCGCCCGCCTGGAACAGCGCGTCGGCGAGAAGCACCACCTTCTGCGGCACCCGGTCGGCGACCACGCCGCCCAGAAGCGCGGGGATGAGCACGCCCACGGTGCCGGACGCGGCCACGACCGAGAGTTGCTCGGGCCCGCCCCCGATCCGGATGACCTCCCAGACGATGGCCACCGCCCAGACCCCGCTGGCGAACGTCGAGAGCACCAGCGCGGTCGCCAGCCTGCGATAGGCCGCGAGCCGCAGGGGGGCCAGCGCCCGGCCCACGCCCCCACGAGGGGTCGGCTGGTGGTCGTCAGTCACGAGGCCCTTCCTGGTCGAGGTGGTCTCAGGTGCTCAGCGGTCGTCGCAGGTTCCGCGGTGGGGAGGTCGGGTCGCAACCCCCATCGCACTGTCTGCGCCATCGGACGTCACGCTAGTCCGGGTTGCGCGCGGGCGCATCCGGAAGGCGCCGTCTCTAGGCTGGCTCTCATGAACGAGTTGGTCCTCGTCGCCAACGCCCTTGACGGCACGCTGTCAACCCTGCGGTTGCACCGCGGCATACCGGACCGATTGACGGTGGTGGCGGTGACTCCCGGCCTGCCCGCGTGCGGCACCTTCGCCGTCGACCTGGCCGCCGGCCGGGTGTATGCCGCGAGCGCCAGTCCCGAGGGGGCCGCGGTCGTCACCTTGGCGCTCGACGTCGAGGCCGGCACCCTGCGCGAACTGACCTGCGCGCCGGTGCCGGCCAAGCAGACCTACCTCGCCCTGGCGCCGGACGGTCGCCACCTGCTCGGCGTGTCCTACGGCGCCGGTCGCGGCTGGGTGTGGCCGCTGTCGGAGGCGGGGGTCGTCGGGGCGGCGGTCGCTGAGTTTGCGTACCCGAATCTGCACTGCGTCGTCACCGATGGGTCGGTTGCGTATGCCGTGTCGCTCGGTGCCGATCTGGTCGCCCAGTTAGCGCTGGGTCCGGGCGGGTCGTTGACGCCCCTCGATCCCCCGACGGTGGGGGTGGCGGCCGGGTCGGGCCCACGGCACCTCGTCCTCGACGGTGCGCACGCCTACCTGAGCACCGAGTTCTCCGGGGAGGTGATCCATCTGCGCCGAGACCGCGACGGTCGGCTCGCACCGGTCGACACCCTCGTCGTCGCCCCCCTGGATCAGGGCTTGTCGCACAGCCGGATCGGCGCCGATCCGCGCAGCGAGCGGCTGTTCTGGGGGGCCGACGTACACCGGACCGGTGGGTTCGTGCTCACCTCGGAACGGACCAGTTCGACGATCGCGACGACTGCCCTCGGGCCCGGCGGGGTCCTGGACCGGGTCGTCGCACGCGTCGGCGCCCCCGAGCAACCGCGCGGGTTCGCCGTGAGCCGGGACGGCAGGCGCGTGGTGGCCGTTGGCGAACGATCGACGACGGCGGTGCTCTACCGGGTCGAGGACGACGGGGAACTCACGGCCATCGGCGAGGCTCCGGTCGGGCGAGGTGCGACCTGGGTCGAGATCCTCCCGGTCGGGTAGCGCCTCGGCCGCTGTCGGCGTCAGGCGGCGCGGCGGCGGGGTCGGCGCACGACGGGAGCGGGCGGCATACCGGAATCGTCGTTCCACGTATCGGTGCCCAACTCATCGAGCCGGCTCATCCAGGTGGCGGCCTCCCGATGGCGGCCCTGCTGGATGAGCGCGCGAACGAGCAGCCGCATCGTGGCGGCGTCCTTGGGCCGACGCGACAACACGGCCCGAGCGGCCTGCTCGGCGTCCCCGGCGTGCCCCATCCCGTAGTCGGCGCGGGCCCGGACCCGGTATGCCGCGAGGTCCTCTTTGGTGCGCGGCGCCCGTTGGGTGAGGGGCTCGACGAGGCGGCGGGACGCGGCATACCGTCCCTCGCGCAGGAATCGGTGGGCGAGGTCGAGGCGCTGGATGTCGTTCATGACGCCCACCAAAACGTCCCGACCCCACGGGATGTTCCCTGGTCGGGCCGTGGGGTCGGGGGGTGAAACCGCTCAGGCGCGCCCGAGGGCCTTGAGGGCCTTGAGCGAGGCGGCCATCACGTTGGCGTACGCCTGATCGGTGAGGCCCATGAACGGCCCGAACCGCAGCAGGTACTGGGTGGCCACCGACTGCACCTCGGTGTAGCGGTGAATGCCCTCCGCGCCCTGGCGCCGGCCCATGCCCGAGGACCGCATGCCGCCCATGGGAGCGTCGATGCTGGCGAAGGTCGCGCCGAAGGCCTCGTTGATGTTGACGGTGCCGCACTTGATCTGGTTGGCGATCCGGCGGGCCCGCGCCCCGTCCCGGGAGTAGACCGCGGCGTTGAGGCCGTAGTCGCCCTCGTTGGCCAACGCGACCGCTTCGGCCTCGGAGGCGAAGGGGTAGACGGAGATGACCGGGCCGAAGGTTTCCTCTTGGTGGACATCCATCTCGTCGTGGACACCCTCGAGGATCGTCGGCTCGTAGAAGTAGGGGCCGAGGTCCGGGCGAGTGGTGGCGCCGGTGAGGACCCGGGCGCCCTTGTCGACGGCGTCCTTGACGTGGTCGTCGACGATCTCCAGTTGTTCCTTGGAGATGAGCGAGCCCATGTCGACGCCCCAGTTGATGCCCGCCGAAATCCGCATCGCCTTGGTGCGGGCGACGAACTTCTCGACGAAGGCGTCGTAGACCGACTCGTCGACGTAGAGGCGCTCGGTCGACACGCAGAGTTGCCCGCCGTTGGAGAAGGCGGCGCGCACGGCACCCTCGGCGGCCCGGTCGAGGTCGGCGTCTTTGAGGACGATGATGGGGTTCTTGCCGCCCAACTCCAGCGAGCACCCGATGAGTTGCTCGGCGCACTGGCGGGCGATGACCTTGCCGGTCGCCGTCGACCCGGTGAAGCAGATGTAGTCGGCGTTCTCGATCATCGGGGTGCCGAGTTTGCGGCCTTCGCCGTAGACCATGAGCCACAGGCCCTTGGGGAATCCGGCTTCCTCGATGAGTTCGAGGCCGAGGAGCGCGGTCAGCGGGGTGTGGTGGTCCGGCTTGGACACCACGGCGTTGCCGGCGGCCAGCGCGGCGATGCCATCGGCCAGGGCCATCGTGAACGGGTAGTTCCACGGCGAGATGATGCCGACGACGCCCTTGGGGATGCGGTGTTCCTCGATCTGGGTGAGGATCGGCACGACCCCGCTCTTGCGCTTGGGCGCGAGGTGGCGCTCGAGGGTGCGGGCGTAGTAGCGCGCGGTGAGGGCGACGTGGAGCGGTTCGTCGAAGGCGTGGATGCGGGCCTTGCCGGTCTCCCAGCAGATGAGGTCGAGGATCTCCTCGCGCCGATCCATGATGAGGTCGTGCAGGTTGAGCAGGCACCGCTCACGCTCGGCGAAACTCGTCTGCGCCCACAATCCCGCCATATGCCGGGCGCGCGCGAAGGCCGCTTCGACGTCGTCGGTCGTGGACTTGGGCACCACCCCCAGGGGCCGCCCGGTCGCCGGCGAGCGCACCAGGGTGCTCTCGTCCGAGGAGGCGATGAGCCGGCGCGTGAGGCGCCGGACGAGGGTCTGGTCGAGCACGTAGCTCGCGTCGGGGTCGAACTCCGGATCACGGAGGGTGGCCGCGGACGGGCGGCCCTTGGGCTGCTGACTCGTCATACCCCCCACGGTAGGGGTTCAGCGCCCCGTTGCGGAGGGTTACGACCCGTAACCATGCTCACGCCCCGGAAACGCCCGACCCCCAACCCCGGCCCACTCACGCGTCAGCCCTATGTATGCCGGTTCTGGAGGGCGTGACCGGCGCGGTTCCTGCCGTTGACGCCAACCTCACGTGCGGAAGCGGAAGTCATGGTGGGGCGAAGTACGTTAGGGTCCCCTCAGAGACGTATCTGCGTGGCGTGGACCTCGGCCGGTCCACGAAGGAAGGACTGGTTGTGGGCACCCGGATCTCGACATCGGACCTGACATGGCTGCTGATGGACTCACCGAGCAACCTCATGCACGTTCACGGGCTAGTGACCTTCGGCGAGATGCCCGATTGGGAGCAGGTCAACAGCGCCGTCTTCGAACGGCTCGTGACGCGCTACCGGGTGCTCACCCAGCACCCGGTCCACAAGGGCCCGGTCGGCATCGGGCATTGGGAGTGGGAGGACGACACCGACTTCGACCTGCGGCGGCACCTCCGCCGCATCGAGTTGGCGGACTCCTCGCCCGAAACCCTGCACGCCCACCTGTCCTCGTATTTCTCAGTGCCCTTCGACCGGGACCACCCCCTGTGGGAGATGCAACTCCTCACCGGTCCCGCCGATGACCCGGACGCCCCGGCATACCTTTTCTCCCGGTTCCACCACGCCCTCGGCGACGGCATCCGCCTCGTCCAACTCATCATCGGTCTGTGTGACCCCGTCGACGGGGCGATCCCCCAGGTCGTCGGACGCCGCGGTGAGCACCACTCGACGTTGGAGACGGCCGTCATCGCCGGGCATCAGGCGGTCGCCGACACCGTCGACTACGTCAAGCACGCCCTCGATGCCGCCTCGGGCCTCGGTGGCAAACTCGTCGCCACCCTCAACCCGCTCAACCTGCCCCACACGCTGGAGAGCGTCGTCGACCTGGTCCGCCATCCGGTGAAGATCACCGACGCCCTGACCTCGGTGGCCTCCGACAACAACGAGTGGACCAACTCGGTGCGCGAAGTGAGCCGGGTTCTCCTCACCGAGCGCGCCGAGACCGGGCTGTGGCACGGGCACGCGAGCGGCGATAAGGCCATCGACTGGCTCTCGGACATCTCCTTCGACGACGTACGCGCCGTCGCCCGCCACTACGACGGGACCATCAACGACACCCTCATGTCCGTCGTCTCCCTGGCGCTCACGGCATACCTCGTCGAGCGCGGCATCCGGGAGGTGCACGACCTCGGGTGGCTCATGCCCGTCTCGTTGCAGCCGGTCGACCCGGGGTTGCCGGCGACGCTGGGCAACTACTTCTCCGTCGTGCTCTTTTCCATGCCGCTGGGCATCGAGGATCCGGGCGACCTCATCGCCGAAACCCACCGGCGCACCGAGCGCATCAAGCACAGCATCGAGCCGGTCGTGACGTTCGGGGTGCAGCGCGCGATCGCCGAGTCCCCCGGCCCGGTGGCCAAGGCCGCTACCGGGTTCTTCGCCGGCAAGACCATCGGGCAGTTGACCAACGTGCCCGGGCCGCGGACCCAGATGGCCCTGGTCGGCGCCCCGGTCCGCTCGATGCTCGGCTGGGTCCCCATGCAGGGCGACCAGCCGCTCGGAGTCTGCCTGTTCTCCTACAACGGCACGATCAACATCGGCGTGGCCGCCGACACCGCCCTCATCCCCGACGTGGGACGGTTGACCAGCCTGCTCCGCACCCACATCGACGACCTCGTCGCAACTGTGGAAGCCGAGATTGCCGCCGAGGGGGAGGACGACCCTGGCCCGGAGGGGAAGGACTCCGAGGGGGCAAATGTTGACATCGAAACGATGGACACGGCATACGCCCTGTCCATTGACCCCCAGACCGAGACCGCTGACCCCGCTGACCCCGAGCCCAGGTGATCCGCATGGCTGCCAAGAAGCGCCCCCACGTTGTTGTCAACATCAGTTTCCATGACGACGACTGGGACCACGACGAGACCGTGACTTTCCTCGGCCGCACCTTCCGGCTGATCCGGCAAGGGACGAGCGGGGATGCCGAGTCGGCCGAGGACCTGGTGTGGCGGTGGTCGCTCAAGGCGGACGCCATCGCCGTGACCGGCATGCGCGAGGCGCAGGCGGCCGGGGTCTATGACGGCGACGAGAGCGCGTTCGACGACGTCAAGGGCACGACGAAGCGGGTGCCGATCACGACCGGACGGATGCTCGCCGACGTCCTCCAGGAGTGGGCGATCCGGCACGTCAACAACGAGATGCCCGGCTACTTCATGAACGCCCGCACCCTCGTGCTCGGCGGCGGGGCCCAGCAGCGCACGGTCAAGGTGCTGCGCGAGTTCACCGAGAACATCGAGTTCGTCGACCCGTTCCTCGCGTTGGACGTGCCCGAGACCTTGAGCCACAACCCCGTGCTGGCCAAGGCGGCCGAGTTGGGGCTGTTCACGTTCCGGCATCTGCCGCAGGGCATGCAGACCCCGGTCGAGGTGACCGGTGAGGTCATCAGCCATGCCCTGGCGCGGCGGGCCGCCCGTGACGCCGACATCATCGTCGCCGCCTACGACGAGTTGGACGGTTTCGGCCTGGAGGACCTGGCCGGCAAGGCCCTCATCACCAACGCCATCTCGCCCGAGCGCCTCGAGGATCTCGCCGCGCGCGGGGTCGACCTCGTCATCGACGCGACCCCGCAGCCGTTCGACTTCACCATCGTGAGCGGCACCCTGGAGGCGATGATGCGCGCCCTGGCCAAGGACGGACGCCGCCTCACCCACGACGACCTGCTGCTCGACATCACCGAGGCCGGGCTGGAGCCGCGGTTGCTGCGCCCCAACGGGGACCGCCGCAAGAGCCGGTTCGCCTTCGTCATCCACCCGTTGTCGCGGGGCTACTTCAGCAAGGTCGAACCGCTGAGCACGCTGAGCAAGGTGCCGGGCATGGGCACCGTGGTCGAGAAGGCGATGGCCTATGCCCCGCCGTTCGTCTACAGCCACGTCACCGGGGTGAAATCCCCAACCGGTGCCGAGGCCGAGGGCTGGCTCATCACCGTGGGCGGCACCCCCAAGGAGATGCTCTCGCACAGCCCGGAGTTCACCTACAGCCGCCTGCTCGACGCCTCCGAGATTGCCCGCAAACTGGGTGCCCAGGTCATGGGGTTGGGGGCGTTCACCAAGGTCGTCGGCGACGCCGGGGTGACGGTGGCCCGCAAGAGCCGGATCCCGATCACGACCGGCAACTCCTACAGCGCGTCCGGTGCCCTCTGGGCCGGCCACGACGCGGTCAAGCGGCTCGGTATTTCACAGGTCGACGACGACGGCCAGATCCGCGGCAAGGCCATGGTCGTCGGCGCGACCGGCGCCATCGGGTCGGTGTGCGCCCGGCTGTTGGCGTTGGCGTGTGACGAGTTGTGGCTCGTCTCTCCCGAGACGGCCAAGTTGCTCGCCCTCAAGCAGGACATCGAGAACGAGAACCCCCGTGCGGTGTTGCACGTCGCGGCCCGGGCCGGCAAGCAACTCGCCGACATGGACTTCATCGTCACCGCGACCTCGGCCGCCGGTCAGAAGGTCCTCGACATCATGTCCGTCAAGCCCGGATGCGTCATCACCGACGTCGCCCGCCCGCTCGACCTGTCCGCCGAAGACGTCGCCAAACGCCCGGACGTGCTCGTCATCGAATCCGGGGAGATCGAGCTCCCCGGGACGGTCAAGATGCGCGACATCGGGCTGCCCAAGGGCGTGGCCTATGCCTGCCTCGCAGAGACGATCGTGTTGGCCCTGGAGGGCCGCTACGAAACGTTCACCGTCGGCCGCAACATCGAGTGGGAGAAGGTCAAGGAGATCTACCGCCTCGGCCTCAAGCACGGCATGAAACTCGCCGCCATCTCCGGCGTCAACGGTGTCTACACCGACGCCGACCTGGCCCGGGTTCGCAAGGCCGCGCTCGCCGCGCGTGAGGCGACCGCCGAAAAGGCCGGGTCCGCCGCATCCTGACCGACCTCCCCCAGCCCGAGTTCGACGCGCCCGCGCCGTCACCTCCGGACGCGCATCGATGGAGCGAGACTCGCCGTCGAGCCAACCCGCCAACGGCAAGTCTCGCTCCTTCGATGCCCTCCGGAAGGCTCACCCACACCCCCCTCTCTGGGTATGCCGCGCAGCGGGCGCCCGCACCCGTGGGGCACCCGCGTGAGCCTCGCCTCTAAGGCGAGCCCACGGCATACGGACCTGAGAGGATGAGCGAAACGTTCGCGCCCGCCTCCGCCGCGGGGCGCGACCCCGCCTCCTTGGAAGGACAATCATGAAATCGGTCATGGGCAAGACGGTGCTGATCACGGGTGCCGCGATGGGCATGGGCCGGCTCTTCGCCGAGCGGGCCATCGCCGAGCGAGCCGCCGCCGTCATCCTCTGGGACGTCGCAGCGGAGGCGCTGGCGGCGACCACCAAGGAGTTGGGCAAGGGCGATGTCGAGGTGACCTCCGATGTCGTCGACGTGCGCAGCCTCGAGGCGATCCGCGCCGCTGGCGAGCGGGTGCGCGGCGACCACGGCGACGTCGAAGTCCTCTTCAACAACGCGGGCGTAGTGCGCGGCAACCGCTACTTCTGGGAGACCGACCCGGAGCGCGACACCGAGTTCACCGTCGCCGTCAACACGCTGGCGCCGATGTTCGTCGCGCACGAGTTCCTCCCGGGCATGGTCGACAGCCGCAGCGAATGCCGCCTGGTCAACCTCGCCTCGGCCGCCGGGTTCACCGCGAACCCGCGGATGGCCGCGTATGCCGGGTCGAAGTGGGCCGTCATCGGCTGGTCGGACTCGGTGCGCCTGGAGTTGGCCCAGGCCGACGCCAAGCACGTCAAGGTGACGACGGTGTGCCCCTACTACGTCAAGACGGGCATGTTCGACGGTGCCAAGTCGGCGCCCTTGCTGCCGTTGCTCGAGCCGCAGGATGTCGTCGACGAATCGTGGAAGGGCATGCTGAACGGGGACGCGTTCGTGGTGATGCCCAAGACCGTGGTCCTCTCGGAGATGATGAAGGGCTTCATCCCCACCGACATCAAGGACTTCATCGCCGACCGGATCATCGGGGTCTACCACACGATGGAGGACTTCAAGGGCCGCGCCGAGCAGCAGGCGTAGCGCACCGCTTCCCGCCGAGGTGGGCGTATGCCGCGCGGCGCCGCGCCGTCAACAACCCACCTATTGGTCGAATGTTGACATCGGCGAGCGCGACAACCGCGTCACCCCGGTCACCCCTGCCGGCTGCTCGATCCGTCAACAACCCACCTATTGGTCGAATGTTGACATCGGCGAGCGCGGCAACCGCGTCACCCCGGTCACCCCGGTCGGCTGCTCGATCCGTCAACAACCCACCTATTGGTCGAATGTTGACGGATAGGAGCAGCCGGGCGGGGGTGGGGTGCCGGGGCGCATGCGACCCGTAGGGTTCCCCTCATGGCACCCGCCCGCCGCACCCGGCCCACTCCCGCCACGGCGACCGCCTCGTCGGCCTCGCCGACCAGCCCGCCCGCACACCCCGCGGACTCGCACGACCTGATCCGGGTCCACGGAGCCCGGGAGAACAACCTCAAGGGCGTCAACGTCGACATCCCCAAACGCCGGCTCACGGTGTTCACCGGGGTGTCGGGCTCGGGGAAGAGTTCGCTCGTCTTCGGGACCATCGCGGCGGAGTCCCAACGGCTCATCAACGAGACCTACAGCGCCTTCCTCCAGGTCTTCATGCCCAACCAGACCCGGCCCGAGGTGGACATCCTCGACGGGCTGACGACGGCGATCATCGTCGACCAGGAACGGATGGGCGCCAACCCCCGCTCGACCGTGGGCACCGCGACCGACGCCAACGCGATGCTCCGCATCCTCTTCAGTCGGCTCGGTCAGCCCCACCTCGGCCCGCCGAGCGCGTTCTCCTTCAACACGGCGACCGCTCGTGGCGCGGGTGCCGTGACCGTCGACCGGGGCGACCGGACGCGGGCGGTCAAGGCGAGTTTCGAGCGCCTCGGCGGGATGTGCGCGCACTGCGAGGGCATGGGCAGGGTGAGTGATTTCGACCTCACCGAGCTCTACGACGCGAGCAAGTCGCTCGCCGAAGGGGCCCTCCGGGTCCCGGGCTACTCGATGGAGGGCTGGTACGGCCGCATCTTTGGCGGCTCCGGCTTCTTCGACATGAACAAGCCGATCACGCGCTACACCAAGCGCGAACTCCACGACCTGCTCTACAAGGAACCCACCAAGATCAAGGTCGACGGCATCAACCTCACCTACGAGGGCCTCATCCCCAAGCTCCAGAAGTCGATGCTGAGCAAGGACCGTGAGGCGCTGCAACCGCACGTGCGGGCCTTTGTCGACCGCGTCATCACCTTCTCGGTCTGCCCCGAGTGTGACGGCACCCGGCTCACCGCCGCAGCTCGCTCCTCGACCATTGGCGGGGTGAGCATCGCCGACGCCTGCGCGATGCAGATCACCGACCTCGCCGCCTGGGTTGCCGCCCTCGACGAGCCGTCGGTCGCCCCGCTCCTGGCGGCGCTGCGGCATACCCTCGATTCGTTCGTCGAGATCGGGCTGGGCTACCTCAGTCTCGACCGGCCCGCGGGCACGCTCTCCGGCGGGGAAGCCCAGCGCACCAAGATGATTCGCCATCTCGGCTCGGCCCTCACCGACGTGACCTACGTCTTCGACGAGCCCACGATCGGGCTACACCCTCACGACATCGCCCGGATGAACAGCCTGCTGCTCCAGTTGCGCGACAAGGGCAACACCGTCCTCGTCGTCGAGCACAAGCCGGAGTCGATCGCCATCGCCGACCATGTCGTCGATCTCGGCCCGGGGGCGGGTGCGGCCGGCGGTGAGGTCGTGTTCGAGGGCACGGTCGAGGGGCTGCGGGCGAGCGATACGGTGACCGGTCGCCACCTCGACGATCGCGTCCGTGTCAAGGACGAGGTGCGTATGCCGTCCGCCCACCTTCCGGTGCGCGGCGCCGCGACAAACAACCTGCGCGACGTCGACGTCGACATCCCGCTCGGGGTGCTCGTGGTCGTCACGGGGGTGGCCGGGTCGGGGAAGAGCTCGCTCGTCCACGGGTCTGTGGCGCGACACGAGGGGGTCGTCGTCATTGACCAGGGCGCGATCAAGGGGTCGCGGCGCAGCAACCCGGCGACCTACACCGGCCTGCTCGACTCGATCCGCAAGGCCTTTGCGAAAGCCAACGGGGTCAAACCGGCGCTGTTCAGCGCGAACTCCGAGGGCGGCTGCCCGGGGTGTAACGGCGCGGGTCTGGTCTACACCGACCTGGGGATGATGGCGACGGTTGCGAGCGTCTGCGAGGAGTGTGAGGGCAAGCGGTTCCAGGCGGCGGTGCTCGACTACCACTTCGGTGGGCGCAACATCAGCGAGGTCCACGAGATGTCGGTGCTCGAGGCGCTTGACTTCTTCGGGGAGGGCGAGGCGAAAGTCCCGGCGGCGCGCACCATCCTCGCCCGGCTCGCTGACGTTGGCCTGGGCTATCTCACGCTGGGACAGCCATTGACGACCCTCTCGGGCGGGGAACGGCAACGGCTCAAGCTGGCCTCCCGGATGGGGGAGAAGGCCGCCATCTACGTCCTCGACGAACCGACGACCGGGCTGCACCTCGCCGATGTCGAGCAGTTGCTCGCCCTGCTCGATCGGCTTGTCGATGCGGGTACCTCGGTCATCGTCATTGAGCACCACCAAGCCGTGATGGCCCACGCCGACTGGATCATCGATCTCGGTCCCGGTGCCGGTCACGACGGGGGCCGGGTCGTTTTCGAGGGCACCCCGGCCGACCTCGTCGCTGCCGCGTCGACCCTCACCGGCGAACACTTGGCCCAGTACGTCGGGGCCTGAGGCGCCCGCGGCCCGCCAGCGCCAGATCGCCTCGCTGGCGGGTATGCCGTGCCGAACGGGTATGCCGTGCCGACCAATGATTCGGGGTGGGGGTCACGCTGGCGCGTGACCCCCACCCCGAATCAGGTGTCATCCCGCAGATCGCTAGCCGCGACGGCGAGCGGCGATCACCCGGGCACCCAGGCCCAGCAGGACCATCGCCAGCCCGGCCCCGCCCAGCACGGCCAGGGCGGTGCCGTTGGCACCGGTGTAGGCCAGGGTCGCCGTTGTCTTCGCCGGGGGAGGTGCCGTCGGCACGGTCGTGACGGTCCCCGAAGCGCTGCTCGACGTAGGTGTGGGAGTGGGGCTGGGGCTCGGTTTCGGCTGGTCCGATGTCCCACCGGAGTCAGCGCAGAACTGCATGATGCTGTCACTCCCCGGGAAGTCCCAGTTTCCGTCTCCGATGAGCCGAATGTCGCCATCTCCGGGAGGTCCGGGGGTATAGAGAATGATGCCTAGGCCCTTGATCAGCGGGCTGACGTTTGCCTTCAACACGTGATAGACGGTCTTTTCCGTCTCGGTGTTCGAGAGCGTGAAGGGGTAGGAACCCATGAGGTGCTTGTCGTCCCACACCTTGACGATGTAGGGCTGGCCCGGAGTCAGGTCGTACGAGCGAATGATGAGGGTGCAGACGTTACGGCTGATGTCCATCTTGGGCGTGGCCGGCGGCTGGTCCAAGGCACCATTCGACGCCGCGCAGTACTGCATGACCTTGTCGCTCCCCGGGAAATCCCAGGGGTCCAGGGAGGTCACGTCGGGCCCGTCGGCAAACCTCAGATATAGGCCCAGGCCAGGGAAAAGACTTCCCACATTCTTCTTGATGACGTGCGTGACGGTGCCAGAGGAGTTCGGGGGGTTGACGGTGAAGGGGTAGGACCCGACATTCACCCTGTCGTCCCAAACATCCATCACGTAACTTCCCGGCACCAAACCGGTCATCGTGATAGTCACGGTGCAGACCGACCGGGTGGCGGTGATCGTCGGTTCCCCGGTGTCGGTTGGCGCCGACGGAGCCTTGCCCACCGGCGCCGCCGGTGCGGGCTTGGCGGGACTGCCCGTCGCCGGGGCGGCAGGTGCGGATGGCGATGCACCGGGGCTGGCTGCCGGCCCACCCTGGCTCACACCGGCGGATGCCGCATCACCGCTCCCACCCGGCGGGTCAGTCACCGGGGCGGGTGAGGGGGAAGGACTCGCTGCCTTGGCGACCGGGTCAGCGGCCGACGGCGACGGTGAGGCGGAGGGCGACCCCGCCACCGAACCGCCGGGCACGGCCTGCGTCGTCGACGGTGGCGGACTCTCCTCGGCGCGCGTGGTCCCCGCGTTGAGTCCCACGACCAGCACCGCGACCGCGCCGGCATACAGGAATGAGCGAATCCTCATCGATAAAAACACCCCTCCGAGTGTGCGGGAATTACCTGACTCTTTTCTCAACCTACTCTCCCCCACGAACGCAGGCAAGGATGGCGGATGATTGAACGTGAACGTAGATAAAGCGCCAAGAGATTAGATTAACTTCTCTGGCGTTAGATATCGCGGTCGGCTATTAGATAATGACCATCGCGGGGCGTGGCGCCGGTGCCTCGCCCGAAGGCCGCCCGCCAGGCCGCTCGACCCCGCCGGCGTCGGCGTCGTCTCCCTCCCCCGAGACCGTGT
>Ga0116141_10003534_pt1 | contig 13222 bp, 14 predicted proteins | sample AD_UKC097_MetaG_FD_89744 | JGI IMG/M metagenome (GOLD analysis project Ga0116141, IMG submission 89744) | Active sludge microbial communities of municipal wastewater-treating anaerobic digesters from USA - AD_UKC097_MetaG | ecosystem: Engineered > Bioreactor > Anaerobic > Digestate | place: USA... | reverse complement strand
TGACAAGGCATATTTCCGTCCCACTGAGGTTGACCTGCTGATTGGTGATGCCACAAAAGCGCGCACTCGCCTCGGCTGGGAGCCGAGGTATGATCTGGCGGGGCTGATAACCGACATGATGGAAGGTGATGTGAAACTCGTTAAGAAGGAAGTTTACCTGAAGAAGGGGGGATTCTATACACCCAACTACTTTGAATAAGGGTCTAAAGGTCTCATGTTCAAAGGTCTAATCCGCCAGCTGGCGGATCAGACATCAGACCTTCGGACCTTCAGACTCATTAAAATGATGGACAAGAACTCAAAGATATACGTTGCCGGGCACCTGGGACTGGTTGGTTCGGCGATCACGGCTGCGCTGAAGAGGAAAGGGTATACGAATATTATAGGCCGCTCATTTGCAGAGCTCGATCTTCGCCGCCAGGATGATACAGAGGCGTTTTTTGCGGCCGAGAAACCAGCGGCAGTCATACTCTGTGCCGCGAAGGTTGGCGGGATCATGGCCAACAACACCCTCAGGGCAGAGTTCATCTACGAGAACCTGATGATCGAGGCCAATGTAATTCATGCGGCTTATCTGAATGGCGTGAAGAAGCTTGTGTTCCTTGGCAGCAGCTGCATTTACCCGCGCGACTGTCCCCAGCCGATGAAGGAGGAGCACCTGCTCACCTCGCCGCTGGAGTACACCAACGAGCCGTATGCCATTGCCAAGATCGCAGGACTTAAAATGTGCGAGGCGTACAACCTGCGTTATGGCACAGACTTCATTGCAGTTATGCCCACCAACCTCTACGGCCCAAATGACAACTTCAACCTCACCGGCGGTCACGTGATGCCGTCGCTGATGAGGCGCATACATTTGGGGAAGCTGCTGGAGAACGGTGACTTTCCCGGGATACGGGCTGACCTGCACAGGCGGCCAGTGGATGGCTGCGACGGCAGCGGCCCGGAGGCGGAAATTGTGGCGCTTCTTGAAAAACAGGGGATACATTGTGAGAAATCGCAAATCGCAAATCCGCCAGCAGGCGGACACGGTCGCAAATCCGCCAGTGGGCGGACACAGTCGCAAATCTCAGTTTCTGTATGGGGTACGGGGAGGCCACTCAGGGAGTTCATGTACAGCGGTGACATGGCTGATGCGACAGTGTATGTCATGGAGAAGATCTCGTTCAGGGATCTGGTTCCTGCCGGGGCGACAGAGGTGCGCAATACGCATATCAACATCGGCACAGGAGAGGAAATAACAATTAAGGACTTATCTTTGTTACTGAAGGAAACCACGGGGTTTGGTGGTGAGCTGGTGTTTGACACGAGCAAGCCTGACGGCACCCCGAGGAAATTCCTCGATTCATCGAAGCTGCACAGCCTGGGATTTAAGCATGCTACTTCGCTGAGTGAAGGTGCGAAGAAGATGTATGATTGGTATGTCGCTGATTGTAAAGGCAATAGGCAATAGGCAGCAGAGGGCCGAGCGTTAATAAATGATCCGCCGGCTGGTAGATCATTTTAGCGAGGAGCCAGTTTGCAGGGGAAGGCAATAGTGAGGTTTGTAAAAAGCATGTAATTTGTGGACAGATAAAGGAGACAAAATGAAGAAAGCAGCAGTTTATTTAATGACGGTGGTGCTGGCGGTGATGATGGCCGGATGTGCGGCATCATACATCGATTCATCACAGGGCCGCGACGGCTCGTCGTTCGAGAAGGCAGTGATAGTGGGCTCGGTAAGGGCCGAGTACCTCTACATCGACCGCAAGTATCCCGATGCACAGATACTGAGCCAGATGATTGTCGACAACAACGGCAATCCCTATGATGTAGTCACTATTGTGCCAAAAGGCGAAACGAAGAAGGATGTTTACTTCGACGTTTCGCGCTTTTACCGCAAGAAAACCTACGCAGACGACCTGCAATAAGGTCTGAAGGTCTCAGGTCTGAAGGTCTGAGGAGAATTTCTGACCGCAAGACTGCAGGATAGCAAGACTGTACGACCTATTTCGCGGACTGGACGAGGCGGATGAACTCGGCGCGGTAGCCGTCGGGATCAGTGCCGCGGGCGCCGGAGGCCAGTGAGATAACATCAGCAGTGGTGGCGTTTCCGCGGTGCTTGCTGTTACGAAGTATCATGCCAAACTCTGCCACGGCAGCAGAGAACCTGAACCGGTCGGTGGTTTCACCGGCCTTTTTTATGTCCGTACCAACCGTTGTGCTGAAGAGTTTGCTGGTCAACGCCTCGGGATCCTTGTAACGGAGCTTGATGTTGCAGAGCTCGCGGGGGGTATCTTTAGGGAACGGGCGTGACTCATCCGTTCCGGAACCGTGATAACCGGCAACAGCAGATTCACCTGACCCGGTTCCATTCCCGGCGACGGCTCCGGATGCGCCCCTCTCCTGGTACCTCAGAGGGTCAACTGTCGGGAAACCGGTTTCTTCAGATCCTGCCGGGATGATCTCGTAAAGCGCCGTCACCGTGTGCCCTGCTCCCATCTCGCCGGCATCCTTGGTGTCGTCGTTGAAATCCTGATCGGCCAGCAGCCTGTTCTCGTAACCCACGAGACGGTATGCCTTGACATATGCCGGGTTGAACTCGACCTGGAACTTGACATCCTTGGCTATTGTAAAGAGCGTGCCTCCGAACTCCTGCACCAGCACGCGCCGTGCCTCCTGGATGTTGTCAATATACGCGTAGTTACCGTTGCCCTTGTCGGCGATGATCTCCATCTTGTCGTCCTTGATGTTTCCCATACCGAATCCCAGCACGGTCATGTAAATACCGAGGCCGCGCTTCTCCTCCACCAGCTGTTCCATTGACTTATTGTCGGAGACTCCGACGTTGAAGTCGCCGTCGGTTGCGAGGATGATGCGGTTGTTGCCACCCCTGACAAAGTTCCTTTCAGCAATTTTATAGGCCAGCATGAGGCCGGCGCCGCCGGCGGTGGAGCCGCCTGCATCAAGGCGGTCAATGGCTTCCATGATGGTTTCCTTCCTGTTGCCGGGAGTTGACTCGAGCACCACACCCGCGGCGCCGGCATAAACGACTATCGCCACGCGATCCTGTTCCCTGAGCTCGTTGACAAGGAGTCCGAAAGCTGATTTCAGGAGAGGGAGCTTATTCGGGTAATCCATCGATCCTGATACATCAATAAGGAATACGAGGTTCGAAGGCTGCATCTCCTTTTTATCAATGTCCTTTCCCCTGAGCCCGACATGTAGAAGGTAGTGATTGCTGTTCCAGGGGCAGATGCCAGCCTCGGTGTATACTGAAAAGGGGTGTTCGCCGGATGGCTTCGGGTAATCATAGCGGAAGTAGTTGATCATCTCCTCAATGCGAACGGCATCGGCGGGCACCTCCTGCCCGAGGTTGATGAAGCGGCGCACGTTTGAGTACGAGGCGTTGTCGACATCGATCGAGAAGGTGGAGTATGGCTCGCGGAGCGGATCTCGGTAACCGTTCTCGGATAAACCGGCGTACGACTCGGTGTTCTGTTCGATGCGGGGCTGATGGTGCCAGGCTGACTTCGCGTATGCGGCACCCGGGGCGGCAGCAACCTGGTCATAAACTACTTCCTCGCACTCCACAACCTCCATGGCAACATATTTTTCCCTGACCCGGTCAGGCTTTTTCTCCTTCCCGGTTTCCCTGTTCATAGCGGTGACAACCGGGTTCTCCGGTTCGAGTACCACATTTATAATAGTTCGTCCTTGTGCGGCTTCCTCAAGCTGTTTCATTCCCCGGAGGGAGAAGACAAGGGTTTTTGCTTCCGGGCCGGCGGTGATGGAGTATGAGCCGTCGGGGCCGGTCATGGCAGTGTTGTTTGTTCCCTTTACCATTACAACAACGCCGGCGAGAGGGCTTCCGGCGGTATCGGTCACCGTTCCTTTGATAACGACTTGCGTGGCCGGTCCCATGGCGGTGACAAGCATAAATGCGATGATTGATAACAGTGTTTTCATGACTTTGAAAATTTGGTTTCTGAGATAAGGATGCAGCCGTTGTTCGAATTCCATAAAAACATCACGATTTTCGTAAGTTTATACTGTAATTGACAATTGCCGAAAACGGGTTTGAATGCGGCCGGTATTCCTGAGAAGAAAACTTAAAGCGGGGAGCGACGAGGAACTCCTGACGCGTTACCGCGAAGAGGGTGACATCGGGATCCTGGGGCAGTTGTATGAGCGATACATGAACCTCGTCTTCGGCGTATGCCTGAAATACCTGGAGGACAGAGAGCAGGCCAAGGACGAGGTGATGAACATCTTCGAGAAGCTGGTGACCGCTGTGCCGCAGCAGGAGATCGGCAACTTCAGGACATGGCTTTACGTGGTCACGAAGAATCACTGCCTGATGCTGCTAAGGAGCCGGAAGAGCGAGGTGGCTCATGCCGAAGCGATGATGAATGACCCGGTGTTTTTTATGGAAAATTCTTCCGGGATGCATCCTATGGGAAAAGATGAGGGGATTGATTCAGATGACCTCAGCGGGGAGGATGGCATGAAGAGACTGGAGGAGTGCATTGAACGGCTCAGGGAGGAGCAGAGGAACTGCATCAGGCTGTTCTTTTACGAGGGGTGCAGCTACCGCCAGATCAGTGAGAAGCTGGGGGTGGACGAGACAAAAGTTAAATCGTATATACAGAATGGGAAGAGGAACCTGAAGATGTGTATAGAAGGTCTGAAGGTCTGAGGGTCTGAGGGTCTGAAGGTCTGAGGGTCTGAAGGTCTGAAGGTCTGAGGGTCTGAAGGTCTGAAGTCTGAGGGTCTGAAGGTCTGAAGGCCCCGATCCGCCAGCCGGCGGATACGGGGTTAAGTCTCCGCCATTTGGCGGATCCTCAATCTGAAGGTAAACAAGAGCGTATGAAAGAGTACAAAAGAGATAAGAGGGTGCTGGTCCCACGGGATGAGTTCGAGGAGGAGGCCGGGGAAGGACTCGGGCGGCTGAGCTGCGAGGAGGCCGAGGCTGATCTCCGTGAGCTGAAGGCACGGATGGAGCGGCGCGTTACCCGTCCCCGGGCAATCTGGTGGCCAGCAGCAGCCGCAGTACTGATTTTGCTCGTTGCTTCCGGCACACTGGTAAGTCTGCTGAGGGAGAGGCCTGTACGTGACATGCAACTGGCACAGAAGGAGTCGTCTCCGGAGGCTGAGATAATTGCAGACAGTGCCCACTCTGGAATGACCGGTGAGGCTGTCACCGACACAGCCCTGATTGCGATGGCTGCGCCTTTAGAGAGAAAAGAGCATGCTCCAGGCGCATCCGTGGCAACAGAAAGAAATGTTCCTGCATTGGTTACGGATGCGGCTGATGAGCTGTACGCTGCGGTGGAGGAAGATGCCGGGGCAGGGGTGGTTGTCCATGAGGTCGCCGTTGCCAATGAGGTTATAGTGGTCGATGAACCGGTGGTGCAGATGATTGGCGTCACGGAGGATGAAGCAGAGGAGGTGGTTGTACAGGCTTTGCCGCAGGTGACGATGACGGGGATGGCGGCCAGGTCAAAAAAATCAGACAGGGACACTGCCAGGGAGGCAGCCGGCAATAAAGAAAAGGCGAAGACAGAAGCGGACGCAACAGCGGAGGCAAAGGCAGCGGCGGCAGCTAAGGCGGCGGCGGTTCAGGGTGCCGGTGTGCCTGAAAGTCAGGCCTTACCGGCAGGCGGCTGGATGGAGTATCTTAATTGGGTTACAAAAAATATAAGGTACCCTGAAGGTGTAACGCCGGTGGTACGGCAGGAGGTGGTGGTCTCATTCACGGTACAGGCAGACAGTACCGTTTCCGACCTGAAGGTCGTACGCACACCCGGGGAGCAGTTCACTGCGGAGGCATTCAGATTGCTGCAGGAAGGGCCGCATTGGGTGCCGGCCAGACAAAACGGAAAAGTTGAGACCAAGGTGATTATTTGTAAATTCATATTCGAATGAAAAGAGATTATACCTCCGATACTTTAAGGACAATCGCTGCCCTGATGGTAGTACTGGTTCATGTGGTCGCTGATTATGTTAACCTGGCGATGAAGTCTGACAATTTTAACTTGTCATTCTGGGTAAGCAATATAGTCGATTCATTCTGCCGGATATGCCTTCCGATCTTCGTTATGATAAGTGGAATGTTTCTTCTGGGCAGGACGGAAACTTTCCGGGATTCATATAGAAAAAGGGCATCTAAAATTCTTATACCACTTATTTCTGGACTATTATTTACCTCGTTTACCTGGTTGTGCTTCGTCTGTTTGCCGGTGTCGATCCTGACGCGGATACCTTATTGAAGTCCGTCATCCTGGGTCAGCCTTTTTATCATATGTGGTATTTGTACATGTTGATTGGTCTGTACTTTGTAACACCACTGATCAATCTTGTCATTCCGAAAGTGTCACGTCAGTCCCTGTGGGTCACCGCAATTGTATTCCTGATATTTGGGATCGTTCACAATATTTATAATCTGGTGCTGGAGAATAACCTGATGTTTCTTCTTTGGTTTACTGACTATCTCGGGTACTTTTTATTTGGTTATCTGATCAGGGATTGTAAAGCAAGAATCTCCTCATCGGCTCTGGTTCTGTTCTACATTATTTCAGCTGCTTTAATCTCAGTCTTATCGTATTATACAGCCAGTCAACACAATAACCTTTACTTTTACGGTCCTCTGTCACCACTTGTGGCTCTGGGATCTCTCTCCTTCTTCAGTTGGTTCAGGCGGTTTAGTCTGAATGAAAACATATTTTCGAAGATTTCGCATCTGACATTTGGAATTTATCTGATACATGCCGGTGTTCTGCATCTTTTAGCCTATTTATTGAAAACTTATGATATTCATATGTTTGATAATATATTTATCGGAATTCCGGTAAAATTTACATTTGCCCTGTTCATATCATTAAGTATTTCCTGGTTATTTTATAAGTCACCTATTCTGAGAAGGACAGTATAAAGATACTTTGCCTGGTTATCGGCCAGCAACGGGGAAGACCCGGGGGCGGGAGAGGTGGTTGTGAGGATGGTGTTTTGCAATGCTTTATGGCCTACGGCCAATAATTTCATGACGAACTCCGTTTTTTCATTGCAGAAGCCCAGGTAAGTCACTCTTGCCCCTTGCTTACTGCCTATTGCCTTAAGTTTAATACATTTGTGAAAATTTAGATAATGAATCTGTTAACTGGAAAAAGGGTACTGGTGACCGGCGGGGCCGGGTTTATCGGATCTTCAATCTGTCATGACCTGCTGGAGAGGGGCAATCAGGTGGTCTGCCTCGACAATTTCGCCACAGGAAAAAGGGAAAACATAAAGGACCTCAAGGGCAATCCCGGGTTCAAACTGATTGAGGGCGATATCCGTGACCCCGAGACATGTCATAAGGCTGTGAAGGGGGTTGACGTAGTGCTGCACCAGGCTGCCCTCGGCAGCGTGCCCAGGAGCATCGCCGATCCGGCAACCACAAACGCGGTCAACATCAACGGCTTCCTGAACATGCTGATTGCCACCCGCGATGCGGGAATAAAGCGCTTCGTATATGCCTCCAGCTCATCGGTTTACGGCGACTCACCCGAACTGCCAAAGGTAGAAGAACGCACCGGGAAGGTGCTTTCTCCCTATGCCATCACCAAGCTGGTAAATGAAGAGTATGCCCGGGTATTCGGAAACCTGTATGGAATGGAGACAATCGGACTGCGATACTTCAACGTCTTCGGCCGCAGGCAGGATCCCAATGGTCCCTATGCAGCAGTCATCCCGAAGTTCACGATGGCATTTATGAAGTATAATTCTCCCGTCATTAACGGCGACGGCAGCAACTCGCGCGACTTCACCTACATAGACAACGTGGTGATGGCCAACAACCTGGCAGCCACTGTTGAGAATCCTGCCGCCCTGAACCAGGCATACAATGTGGCCTGCGGTGACTCTGTGAATCTCAATGAGATGACATCGATGCTAAGGAGCTATCTTGCAGATAAGGATCCGAAAATTGCCACGGTGAATCCGTTGCACGGACCCAACCGTGCCGGGGACATCCCCCACAGCATGGCCAGTATTGGTAAGGCAGTAAGGCTGCTCGGTTACAACCCGCAGGTCCTCTTCAGTGAAGGATTGAAACGTGCTGTAGAGTGGTATGTTGATAACCTCTGAAGCTGTTAACAGGCAAATGAATCGTTCTTTCCTATATTTGTGCTTATTCGCACAAATACTTTGGCTATTTCTGACCTAAGGGTCATATATACAGTATGTTAGGCACTAATATTGTGTGACTGACGGACCGGAGGATTAAAGTAACTTCAAGTTTGCTCCTTCACCGGGCAAGCATTACTATACAGATATGGCTGAACCCAGACTGATCTATTTACCAAAAATTCTCGATGACAGGGGTAATCTCACTTTTGTCGAGGAGAAAAGGCATCTCCCGTTCATAATAAACAGGGTTTACTGGATATATGATGTCCCCGGAGGTGAATTCAGGGGCAGTCATGCTTTCAGAAAGAACCAGGAGATGATTGCAGCCCTTTCGGGCAGTTTTGACGTTGTACTGCATGACGGTAAACGGGAATACCGGTTTTCTCTTAACAGGTCGTATGATGCAGTGTATGTGCCGAATATGGTCTGGCGTAAGATGGAGAACTTCTCCACCAACTCCCTGGCCATTGTTCTTTCATCAACTCACTTCGACCTTGATGATTACATAAGGGACTTTGATATTTTCGTTCGGGAGGCATCAAGATGAAGAGATCACAGGTAATCGATTGCAGCATTATTGAGCTCCCGAAGGTGCATTTCAAGGCGGGAAACATGTCAATTGCTGACGGCATCAACGAGGTGCCTTTCAAGGTCGACAGGGTTTTCTGGATTTATGATATCCCGGCCGGTGAAGCCAGGGGTGCTCATGCCCACAGGGAGTGTCACCAGTTTATTATTGCCGCCAGCGGAAGCTTCGAAGTTGAGGCTGATGACGGTACAGAAAAGAAAACATTTTATCTTAACAGGCCTTTCTACGGATTGCATGTGCCTCCCGGCATCTGGGCTCATGAGTTCAACTTCTCGGCCGGGGCAATATGCCTTGTCCTTACATCCCATCCTTATGATGACGGAGACTATATAAAGAGCTATGATGAATACCTCAGATTCATTCAGCCCGGAAAAGAGACTTAATGAGTTTAACGGGCTTCTTCTTTCCAGGGCCCGTGATCTCTCTTATTATTCACCGTACAGCTTTCTACGGACAATCAGCCATGAGCGACTGAGCAGGGAAACTTTCACAGAGCCTCTTATCGGCTCCGTTGCATCGGGCAGATCATCTCTTTCAGCTGAATTCCGGGCTGGCAAAACTACCTGGTTTGTGTGGAGGGACCTCCCATGGGATTCTGATTACTTCAGAAGGAGGGTGGTAAGGATAGAGCTGATAATATCTGACCATGAAGATGCTGACGCTGTTGCAGTTGCCGTCAACAGGTTTCTGGGCAGATTTACCAGCCCTGGTGATTATGTGTCCATGACAGTTCCCTGTGAGGATCTCCTGTTGCTCCGGGGCCTGGCTGGTACCGGATTCAGGCTGGTGGAGACGAGGTTAAACTATTATTTTACCGGGTTTGAATCTGCACAATCTCCGCTTTTACCGGTTCGCATGGCGGTGGCGGATGACATACCGGTATTGCGTGATGTGGCTATGCGGATGCGCAACAGGTTTGACAGGGTTCATGCTGACCCGGCATTTACAGAGGAGGAGGCAGACAGTTATCTTGGCACGTTTGCAGAACAATCTGTAAGGGGATTTGCTGATATGGTTGCAGTTCCAGACCTCCCGGGTGTAAAGCCTTTTGGTTTTCTTGCTGCCGGCAATCCTGAAAGAATCATGGATCTGAATATTGCCAAACTGGTGCTGGCGGCTGTTGACAACAGTGAGCACCGGGGATGGATGTTCCATCTCCTCGGGGGGATCATACGGGAGCTTAAAATGAAAAATACCGATATACTTACTACAATTACCCAGGCCTCAAACAAGCCGGCCATTCGTACCTGGGAAAAAGCCGGGTTCCTGCTTGGATTTGTAACTCACGTTTACTCATACTCGAATAAGTGATAAAATTTCTTGATATTCAGAAGATAACCGGAAGCTTTGAGCCGCAATTGTCGGCCGCAATCAGCCGGGTGGTCAACAGCGGCTGGTACCTTCTTGGCGAAGAGGTGTCAGCATTTGAAAAGGAGTATGCGTCATACATCGGGGTAAAGCATTGCATAGGTGTTGCCAACGGCCTTGACGCTCTCCGGCTTATCTTCAAGGCCTGGATAGAGACGGGAGAGATGAAGGAAGGTGATGAGGTAATTGTGCCGGCCAACACCTATATAGCATCGATCCTTGCCATCACGGATAACCGCCTTAAGCCGGTGTTGGCAGAACCTGACATGACTACGTACAACCTGGACCTTTCGCTTGTCGAGAAGCACATAACCCCTCGCACCAAAGCGATAATGGTCGTCCACCTGTATGGAAAAGCATGCTGGTCTGAGGGACTGGAGCGGTTGGCCGCGAAGCACAGGCTGAGGATCGTGGAAGACAATGCCCAGGCTGCCGGAGCAATCTGGTGTGACAAACCCGGAGTGGCGGGGAATGAAAGTCCTGACGGAAGGAGGACCGGGTCACTGGGAGATGCTGCGGGCAACAGTTTTTATCCTGGAAAGAACCTGGGTGCACTGGGTGACGGCGGCGCAGTTACAACAAATGATGACGAACTTGCACGAGTGGTCAGGGCTCTGGCTAATTACGGATCAACAAAAAAATATGTAAATGATTACCAGGGACTTAACTCCCGTCTTGATGAGATCCAGGCAACAGCTCTGCGTATTAAACTGCCCCGTCTTGATGAGGATAACCGGCGCCGCCGTCAGATAGCGATGTATTATCATAACCATATTAAAACTCCGGGGATTATACTGCCCTGTGCATATGACGCGGACAATATTGAAAAGAATCTCAGTCACGTGTACCATCTGTTCGTTATCCGTCACCCTGAGCGGGACAGGTTACAGCGCTACCTGACTGAAAACGGGATTCAGACCCTGATTCATTACCCCATTCCTCCTCACAAACAGCTGGCGTACCGGGAATGGAACGGATTGGTATTTCCGTTGACTGAGCAGATTCACAGTGAGGTGCTGAGCCTTCCTGTCAGTCAGGTAATGGAAGATGAAGAGTCTGAAAGGGTGGCAGAGGCAATCAATAATTTCAGATAAAATGCTCAGTATCATACTTTTATCATACTACAGCAAGGAGAGGACAGGCATCTCTTTCACGAAGGTAAGCAGCCTGATGAAAGAGAATAGCATTCCTTTCGAATTCATTGTCATTGATGACGGCTCTGAGGACGAATCATACAATATGGCGCTTGAGCTTGAGAAGAAGCATGATAATGTGAAAGCGTTTAAGCTGAGCCGGAATTTTGGGTCAAACTATGCCGTTTTTGCCGGTCTCAGTGTTTGCACCGGAGATTGTGCAACATTCATTCCTGATGATGAACAGTTGCCGTACCTGAAACTGGTTGAAATGTACAGGCTCTGGAAAGCCGGTGAAAAGGTTATTGTACCTTACCGTACCGGAAGGGATGACGGATTTGTCAACAACCTTGCCGCACGTACCTTTTACCGTATCATCAACCTCATGTCAGAGGTACGGTTCCCGAGGGGAGGGGCTGATGCATTCCTGATTGACCGTGAGCTGATTGACCTGCTGAATGACCGGATTCATCCTATAAATACCGCGATCATTCCCGAAGTGCTGAGACTCGGATTCAGTCCATGTTTTGTACCCTATGACAGGATCAGGGGAACGAATGTCAGGTCACGCTGGACACTTAAGAAGAAGATGAGGTTTTTCAAGGACATTTTCTTCTCCGGATCCACCTGGCCGATAAGGATTATCACTTGGTTGGGCTTCATCTTTGCATTCCTAGCATTCTGCATGATCATTTTCTACGGGTATATTGCACTGTTCGGCAATCCTGACTTCTGGGGAGAGATGCTCCCGGGGTGGACGTCGACGGTAGTCATAATCTCTTTTTTCTCGGGGATAACGCTCTTTTCACTGGGAATCATTGCAGAGTATATATGGAGGATTTACGAGGAGGTAAAAGGGCGTCCGGGCTATATTATCAGGAAGAAGAATGTGGAGGGAAAGGGACAGAACACTATTTAGAGTTTTTATATTTGCCGGCGGGGCGCTCTGCCTCTTTTATGCCATTATTTTCCGTCCGATAACCTTTGAGGGACAGGGAGATTATCCTGCCTACCTTGACCTGGCCCGTCAGATTTTTCATCTTCCCGGGGCAACAGAAAATGACCTGAGTCACAGATCTCCTCTCTACTCATTGTTAATGGGCCTGTTCATTTTACTGTTTGGCGAAGCACACTATACAATACCGCTTGTTCTGTTTCAGTACGGTCTTGTCTTTCTTTCATCGCTGCTCGTATACAGGATAGTGCTGATGCTCACCGGCCGTGACACCGCAGCTTTTATTGCAGCTTTTGCCGGAATGGTTAACCTGGCCACCGTCTTTTTCGGATATATGATCCTTTCAGAGACCCTTGCCCTGTTCCTCTTCACGCTGTCAGTCTGGTTATTGCTTAATTATGTGAAAGGCGCCGGGAGGACGGTAATTATCACTGCCGGGCTGGTCACCGGATTGCTGATTCTGGCAAGATTCAATATGATGGGTTTCCCTGTTGTTATCCTGGTGTTGCTGACGATTTTTTTCATATTCGGGGAGCACCGCTGTGGTATCCGTAAAGCAGCTGCAGACATGTCACTGTTTTTGGCCGGATTATGTCTCGTACTGAACGGGTGGGCATTTCGCAATTACCTGGAAAATGGCCGGTATGAACTGGTCCCCCGGCATCATTTGGGAGCAAGGTGGGCTGTACCGGCCACAATCAGTCCGTCGGACACGATAAGCAGTGAATATCAGCCTGTACTTGACATATTCTTGCAGACAAGAGGTGAGCTGCTTGATAAGGAAAGAAGCCGGGTAAACAGGCAGAGCTCACTTCTGGAGAATGACTTCATCAGAAGGATGAATGACAGTTTCAGGCCTTCGGTCAGCGGTTACCTGATGTACCGGGACTCTGAGGAGGAGTTGCTCAGGTATTACGGACTGGCAAAAAACCAGGAAGGCCTGCGATTGCTCAATGAGAAACTGAAGCCTTTTTACGGCCAGATTGCCGCACAGCATAAGAGTGAGATCAGCCGGTTCAGGATCTATTC
>Ga0116141_10003533_pt1 | contig 13222 bp, 13 predicted proteins | sample AD_UKC097_MetaG_FD_89744 | JGI IMG/M metagenome (GOLD analysis project Ga0116141, IMG submission 89744) | Active sludge microbial communities of municipal wastewater-treating anaerobic digesters from USA - AD_UKC097_MetaG | ecosystem: Engineered > Bioreactor > Anaerobic > Digestate | place: USA... | reverse complement strand
CGGCTGGGGCGCATCCTGCGCCCGAAGACCGGCGAGAACCGCGCCTACTTCTACACGATCATATCGTCCAACACGGTGGAAGAGAAGTTCGCCCACAACCGCCAGCTCTTTCTCACGGAGTAGGGCTACACCTACATCATCCAGAACGAGGAGATGTTCGAGACGTACTGCCGGTGAGGAGTACCGGTTACGGTGAATTAAGGGACGTAAATTCCGTTCTGAACGGCATCCTCGCCTGGATCAACGCCCACCCGGAAATGATCGATACAACCCTTTGAAGCGATTGATACCAGTTCTCCGAGGCATTGAAGCGCCGGGATGAAGGCATCTGGGCGCTGGACATTTAAAACATACATGATTGGTTACCTGCGGATGATACGGAACTTCTTCCTCGCGTCATGCCTTGCTCTCGCGGCGCTCCTTTCGAACTGCGCCGGAACCCCCGCTCAGAGCGCGGGGGCCGGTATCACCGCCCTCCGCCTTTCGGCGCGGGAGCTCGTCCAGGTTTCGCACGGCGGCGGCCGGTGGAGGAACTTCGCCCAGGGCCTCCCGGAGGGATGCGTTCCGCTGAAACTGCACGAAGGCCCTGGCGGCGTGCTCTATCTTACGACATGGGACTCGGGCCTTTTCCGGCGCGGCCCCGCGGACGGCGCGTGGAGCGACATCAGCGGCGGGGCTTTTTACGCGCCGCGCATACACGGGCCTTCTGACAGGCGGCGCAAGGTGTCCGCCTTCGCGGCGGATACGCAGAACCCGGCGCGGCTGGCCGCGGCGACCAAGCACGGGCTCCTGCTCTCGACCGACGGCGGCGCCTCCTGGAAAGAGTATCCGCTCTCCGGGGACTTCCGGCGCTACCACATCACCTCGCTGGCGATGAAGGGGGGCGCGCTGCTGGTGGGAACGTCCCATGCCGGGGTTCACAGAAGCAATGCAAACACGCTCTCATCCATTTCTAAGGGACTGCCGACAGAAGCCTACTCCGACACGCTCCGCTTTTACGAGGAGGTCGGCGCCATCGACACCGGCGGCGCGCGGCCGTGCCTGGGCCTGAACATCTCCGGAGAGGTGTATATCGCCGACGCGCCGGGCGCTCCCTGGAAGAAGCTCGCCGCGCTCCCCGGGAGGCCGGAGATATCGGACATCAGGGAGAAGGGCGGCGTTGTCTACGCGGCGGCGGGCGGCGCGGTGTACGCGATCTACAGGTCCGGGAACGCGCGGCAGGTAATATCATACAACGACATCATATCATCCTCCAAGGACGGCGCCACGGGGATATTCGTCCGCGATGATTCGGGAACGCTCCCGCCACTCTTCGTGAAAACGTCGCACCACTTCGACGCGCGCGCTCCCGGCGAGAAAGCCCAGCGCGCCTCCGGAAAAAAGGCGCTCTACGCGAACCCCTACGCCGCGAAGCGCGACCTGGACGGGCTCATCCGCACCATCGAGTCCTGCGGCCTCAACGCCCTGGTTATCGACATGAAGGACGATCTGGGCGCGGTCTTTTTCCCCACGACGAACGCCACGGCGAGGGCGATAGGCGCGTGCAGAAAAGCGGTCGACGTGCCGGCGATGCTCAGGAAGCTCCGCGAAAAACGGATCTACTCGATAGCCCGCATGGTCGTCTTCAAGGACCGGTATCTCTTCAGGGCGTTCAACGGCGCACATGCCATCGGCAACCGCGCCACCGGCGGCCCATGGACGGGAGCGCCCGGCGAGTTCTGGGTGGACCCACATTCCGCCTTCGTCCAGAAGTACGTCATCGACCTCGCCGTCGAGGCCGCGGCCCTGGGCTTCGACGAGATACAGTTCGACTACGTGCGCTTTCCCTCCGACGGCCCCATCGGGCTCTGCGACTACCGGCACAGAAAAGACCCGCGCATCTACAAGTCCGAGGTGATAGGTGATTTTCTCCGGCAGGCGAAAGCCACGGTCCCGGTGCCGGTATCCGCCGACGTGTACGGCATCACCGCGTGGTACCGGTTCGGCAACCGCATAGGCCAGGACTTCGAGACGATGGCGGAGCACGCGGACGCCCTCTGCCCAATGGTCTACCCGTCGCACTTCGGCACGAAGTTTTACCGTAGAGCGGTGGCGCGCGGCGAGCTTCCGCGCTTCCTGGTGATGGAAAGCGGCCTGCGAGCCCGCGCCATGGCGGGCTCCCGGGCGGTCATCCGTCCGTACCTGCAGGCTTTCAACCTCCTCTCCCCCACCTGGGGGCCCGGCTACATCTCGACGCAGGTGGACGGGGCGGAGGCGGGCGGCGCCAGCGGCTACACGTTCTGGAACGCCAAGGGTGACTATGCCATGGTAAAGAAGGCGCTGGGTAAATGAATCGAATTATTTTCTTGACCGTAAAACTCGACACGGATTATACTACGTTCGATGCCGCAGAGTAACTACATCCAGCTGTACGCAGCCAACGCGAAACCCGACTCGGCGTATCTCCTCGCCGACGGCTCGGTGTTCTTTTTCGCCTCCGACACGGACAAGTACGCCGTAAAGGGGAAGAACCTCATCGTGGGCGCCAGCGAGATCATCCTGAACAGGATCGTGGAGATGGACGTGGGGAGAATGGAGACCGCCGTCACCGAACACAGCTCCTCGGTTAAAAAGATCCCGGGGGACAAGTTCATCGAAAGCCTCAAGTCGTACTCCTTCATCCTGAACGCCTGCATGGTCCTGGCGAAACAGGTCTCCCTCACCAACGAGATCATCACCCGGAACACCCAGTCGATCCAGGGCGACGAGAAGAAGCTCAGGGAGATATCCATCGACTACTACCGGATAATCACCGCCCTGAAAAAAGAGTTCGAGAAGCGCAGGCTCCCCTTCCTCAAGGAGATAGTCGCGAAATACGAAACGAGCCTCATCTACAAGCGCGGCGAGGCCTTCGGGCGCTCCCTGGAGCCGGAGCGCATAGCCGCGACGCCGGCCCTGAAGGACAGGTTCCGCGACATCGCGCCCGGCGAGATCATCTGCCAGGAAGGGACAATGGGCGACGAGATGTACATCCTGCACTCCGGCACTATCGACGTCGTGATCGCGGGCAACAAGGTAGCTTCCATTGGCGACTCCGGCACCATCATCGGGGAGATGGCGCTCCTGCTGGGCGAAACGCGCACCGCCACGCTGAAGGCGAGGAACAACGTGGTGATAACGGGGATAAGAAAGAGCGATCTCAAGGAGATCGCCGAGAAGGACGGAAAGCTCTTCCTTTCAATAGCGGTGTCGCTCGCGAAGAAACATTACTTCAACGTGGAAAAGATCCGCAGCGTCAACAGCATGATAATCGAACGGGAACTGGACGCGCACAAGGACGACGAGGCGAAGCGGATGATGGAGCTGAACAAGGCGAAGAACGAGCTCGGCGCGCTGAAGGATGACATTTCAAAGCTGATCGACTCCAAGGGCGCCGATTACCTACAGTGTCTCATCTAATCCCCGGACAGCCTGCTATTCCAGCGCCGGAGTGCCGCCCCCCTTCTTGAGGGACTTCAGCCAGGCAAGCTCTGACTTCAGGTGGCTCTCAAGGTAGGTGTAGAGGTGGATCTGCGACTCCTCCTCGGACAGCTTCACAGATTCGTCGATTTTCTCCTTCATCTCCGCGAGCTTTTCCTTCACGTGCTCCAGGCGATCCTCAATGAACTGCTCGCGCTGGTCTGGCGCCAGCGACTTGTAGAACATCAGGACGATGTCGATGTCGAAGTGGATCAGGGTGTGGTCGAAATACTGCTTGATGAGCTTCTTGTAATGCTTCCGTCCCGCGGGAAGTATCTCGTAGATGTAGCGCTCGGGATTGCCTCCGTCCTTTTCCACGCCCACGCGTTTCACCCACTCGTTATCCACGGCCTTCTTTATGGCATAGTATATCGAACCGAACTTGATGTCGACGTAATCCTTGAGCCTCTCGACGATCTTTTTCTTGATCTCATAGCCGTAAAGGTTGCCCTCCATCAGCAGGCCCAGAATTGTTATCTCTATTTTCATGATATCCTCGGTTTTCCCGTGTTCGGTGAACTGCTGGGGTATTACCCGGCCCGGGAAAAATCGCACCGCCATACCCAAATATAAGTGAGTATTTTAAATTAAATCAATATTTTTTTTAAAAATATGAATCTTTAATAGACTTGTTGCGAAACTGCCGTCTCGCGCTCGCAGGGGACCCCTGTGGGGGGCCATGTAAGGGGCATCGCCCCTTAAACCCCATTTAAACTTGAGTTATGCAACAAGTTCAATGTTAAATATGGATGGTATGTGTATCTATTCTTAAATATGGCCCGGGCGGGCGGGTACCGGAAGCATTCCCCCCGGCCGCAATCGTTCATGCACGCGGATTGAGTATCTTCGCCAAATCAATGTGCCTCCATGCGAATCCGCATCGAATATCATCCCCGTATCACGAAAATTGTGAGAACAGACCGTCGGTACAGAGAGCGGAGGGAGCGGGTGGCCATGGGGGCGATACAGGCCGTCGGATCAGCCGGAAAACTGCTTCAGGGAGGCGCGGACCAGTTCCTCGATGGGCATGGCGGGATTGTCGCGCAGCAGGGAGTCGACGACCGCCGAGGAGCGCTTCTCGTCGAAGCCCAGGGATACCAGCGCCTCGACGGCGTCGCCGCGCACGGAGGGCGCGCGTCCGGTCTCCGCTGTGAAGCCCTCGAGCTTCTTCATCCGCCGCTTAAGCTCGAAGATGAGCTTGTCGGCCTTGCCGCTGCCGATGCCCGGCACCTTCATGAGGAGGCCCGGGTTCTCCTCGCGCACGGCCTCCACCAGGGCGCCTATGGACAGCCCGGAGAGGAGCGAGAGCGCCACGGAGGGACCGATGCCGCTGATCCCCAGCAGTATCCGGAAAAGGCTCCGCTCCTCCGGAGTCCAGAAGCCGAAGAGCCGGATGCTCTCCTCCCGGACATGGGTGTGCACGAAAAGCGAAACCTCGCCGAGGCCGCGGATCTTCTCGAAGGTGGAAAAAGGTATTGAGAGATGATATCCCACGCCTCCCACGTCGAGGACAAGTTCCGTGGGCTTCAGGTCCTCCACGGTGCCGCGGAGCCTGGCGATCATCGCGCGCCGCCCGCGGCCGCGCGGACGCTGCCGGCGTTGAGACAGTGGCAGACGGCGATGGAGATGGCGTCGGTCACGTCGTCCTTCATGGCGCAGGCGTCGATCTTGCAGATGCGCGATATCATCGTCTGCACCTGGTCCTTGGTGGCGCGGCCGTAGCCGGTGATGGCCTGCTTGACCTGGACGGGGGTGTATTCGCCGAACGGGAGCCCCGCCTCGCGCAGGGCGAGCATCATCACGCCGATCGACTTCGCCACGTCCATGGCGGTGGTGGTGTTGCGGGAGAAAAAAAGCCGCTCGATGGCGGCGCAGTCGGGGCGGTGCTCGTCGATGACGGCGCCGAGCGCGCGGTAAATTTCCAGCAGGCGGTCCTCTATCCTCCCGCCCGCCGGCGTCTCAATGGAACCGCATCCCAGCACGCCCAGGCCCTGGTCCACCACGGCCCATCCGACGATGCCGAAGCCGGGATCGATTCCCAGGACCTTCACTGCTCCTCGCCGATCTTCGCCATCACATCGTCCGCGATATCGTAGTTGCCGTAGACGTTCTGCACGTCGTCGTGGTCCTCGAGCTGCGCGACGAGGCGCATGCACTGCGAAGCCTTGTGCTCGTCCAGCGGCACGTACGTCTGCGGAATGTAGGTCACCTCGTTGTAGACGAGGTTGAGGTTCTTGCTCTTCAGGAGGTCCAGCACGTTGCTGTAGCTCTCGGACGGCATGGTGATGGTGATGTTCCCGTCCTCGGTCTTCACGTCCTCGATGTCGAAATCGATGAGGAGCTCGATGATATCGTCCTCCGTCACCTTGCCGCCTTCGACGATTATCATCCCCTTGTAGTCGAACATGTAGGCGACGCTTCCCGATTCGCCCATGTTCCCGCCGCACTTGGAGAAAATTTTCCGAATCTCGGGAGTGGTGCGGTTGCGGTTGTCGGTGAGGCAGTCCACCATGATGGCCACGCCGCCGGACGCGTATCCCTCGTAGCGGACCTCCTCGTAGGTGACGCCCTCGAGGTCGCCGGTCCCCTTCTTGATGGCGCGCTCGATGTTGTCGTTGGGCATGTTGCTCTCTTTCGCCTTGTTGATGGCGATGCGCAGGCGCGGGTTGCCCGACGGGTCCGATCCGCCGATGCGCGCCGCGACGGTGATTTCCTTGATGATCTTGGTGAAGACGGCGCCCCGCTTCGCGTCGGCAGCCCCTTTCTTCCTTTTTATCGTCGACCATTTATTATGACCTGACATACGCTTCTCCTGGGATTATCCTGTGATTTCCAATGTTCAAAGAGCCCTGCGAGTGCATGGATGCCGCCTTTCGGGGCCTTGTGCGCGGTGTCCGTGGAGGATGTGCCATACGGGAACCGTTCCGCGCGGTGATGACAGCCTATTAGTATCCCCTATTAATTTTCAACTGTAATTTTTGTATCCGGTCCCTGGCCTGGTTGCTGTTGTAATCGAGCTCGATAGCCTTCCGGTAGAAGTCTATCGCCCTGTCCAGGTCGCCCAGGCGCTCGTAGGACCAGGCAATGTTCCAGCGGACCTTGCCGGCATTGAGCTTGGTGAAGAGGTACTCCTTCTCGCGGTTCTCCAGCTCCAGCCTGCCCTTCTTCTCCTGCTCGGCGAAATAATCGCCGGTGCTCTCCGCCGCCTTCTCCCGGGCAGTCGTCTTTATCTTCTGGATCTCGTCCCTGATCTTCTTAATCTCGTCGATGCGGCCGCGGATGTCGGTGAGGATCTCCTCCTGGTACTTCGCGGTGTTCTGGTACACCTCCGCGGCCTTGTCGAACTCCAGGTCCTTCATGTGGATGTCGCCCAGGTACTCGCTGATCTTCGAGCGGCGGAGCACATCGTCCTCCGGGAGGAACTTCCGCGCTTCGGTGAAAAAGCTCCGGGCCAGGTTGTAGTTCCCCGTCCGCTTGTACGCGAGGAAACCCAGGGCGAAGTGGATGTAGCCGTCGTCCTGTTTCTGCTTGAGGTATTTCTTGTAGTTCTCGACGGTGTCGAGATACCGCCCGGTGTCCTCGTAGAGGTTCCCCAGGACCAGGTAGAGCTTCGGATCGTCGACCTCGCCCTTCGAGCGCACGAAGCGCTCCAGGTGGAAGATCGATTTTTTCTTTTCATTGGTTTTCGACAGCGACAGGCCCAGTTCCAGAGAGTACTCCGCCTTCGACGGGTTGAGCTCGTAGGCGGCCTCGAGCATCCGGCTGTACGCGTCGTGCTGGTTCTGGTCCTTGTAGACCTGCGCCATTTCGTGGAAGACGGTATCATCCTTCCCGGATTCTATCACCCTGTAGCGGAGCGCCTGGGTATAATGGCTGAGCGCGGAGTCGTACTTCCCCAGCTTGTGGTAGCACCGCGCGGCGTGGACGTGCATGGACGACAGCTCGGGGTGCGATTCGATGAAAAAGCCGCCGGGCTTGCGGCTCCGGTACGCCTTCTGGAGCAGGACCTTGCCGGACTCCAGGTTTTTCATGATGTCGTATTCGGACGGAGTGAGCCTGTCGCCGGCGCGGCTGTCATATATCCCTGCCAGCCGCTTTGTCGCCTTCACGAGCGCCCCACTGTAGTCCCTGCGCTCGTACAGCGAGGCGACCTCGTCTTCGGTCTGCGCGAACGCGCCGGCGCGCGCGAAGAATGCGATGACGCACAGCGCCATAACCGCGAGAAGTTTTTTTAGAAGGGTTGATATACAGATTCCGCGTATCATATCATCGCCGGTCACGACGCCTGTCCGGACGCTCCCCGATGGGACCGCCCCCGTATAATATCGGCATTTTTCCGGAATCTATCAAGCGAAAAGAGGGCAGGATAATGGAGGTTTTTGCGGCCCGGGGCGTCGCGGGGTTTGTAAATAAATTGACAGTCCGCCGGCGGCGGATACGATATCATCCGTTGACCGGCACAGGCCGGCCGAGCGATGTTCCAACATACCTGTCCGGCACCCGAGGACGGATCGCCAGGAGAAGGTACCATGAACACATACGCTGCAGAAACGCTCGCGGGCTTTTCCACGTTTCCGTTCATAATCGGCGTGTCTTTTCTCCGCGAAAGGCACCTGCTGTCCTTCGAAACACTGCTGCTGATCATGATGCCGCTCAGCATCTTTATCTTCCTGTACCTCGAGGAATATTTTGAAAGCATCGGGAACGACACTCCGGGTTCGCGTCCCGGATTCATCAGCCGGAACAGGCTGTTTTACAGCGCCCTGCCCGCTCTCGGGATGTTTGTCCTGTGCGTAATCGCGTACTTCACGATAGGCATTGAGGACATGTTCGATTATTTCGAGGAAAACATTTTCTGGGTTCTCGCGGCGGTTATCGGCGGGACGATCCTGTATTCATTGCTCTTCAATTCGAGCGGCAGAGACGGGGTGACGCTCGGCGAAATAATTACAAAACGTTACAGGAAATGAAACAAGGTATTAAGCAATGAAGGTCCGCGCAAGGCGGTATTAATTCGCATTACAGGGAACCTGTTCGGATAATGGGTGTTCCGCAAATTTTTTCAATGGGGGAAGACGATGATCGATTGCATCTCCTCGATAAAGGATAAACTTTCGAAAACCAGGGCGAACCTTACGAGCGTCGGCGAGAAGGAGCCGCTGAACCGGTTCTCGCTGGCGGTGATACTCCTGCTCGACCTGTTCATCCTGTTCGCGCTGTTCCAGGGCCTGGACGAGCACACCGCCCAGCTCACCTCACCCGGCGAGTACATCCCCGACACCTGCAGGGATATCGTCATACAGGAGAACTGGGTCGACGTGAACAGGATCGACAGGCTTTCCGCGATCATCCTCTCGTCACACAGGTCGTACGTCCGGGAGGAACCGGCCCCCACGAAGGACCTGCACCCGGTCTGCGCGATGTGCGTCACGAAACTCGAAGACCTCAAGAAAGACAGGGGCGTCATCACCCTGCTGGAGGCGCGCCGTAAACTGCGAATCGAGAAGGGGGAGCTTGTCGAGTTTATCGACGAGATGAAAGGCGCCTACGACACGCAGCTCCTCAAGAAGATCGCCGGACAGCCGGCGCCGGGCGACCGCCAGGTAGCGACGATACGAAAGTTGCTGGACGAGAAGACGATCCGCCTGAACACCGTGGTTGGCCGCATGGCCTCGCTGGAAAAGGAAATCAACGGCAACAGGGCGGTGATGGCGTTCTGGCTGGAGATCGAAAGTCCCACGAACAACTACCGCGAGAAGCTCCGGGGCGATCTGAGGACGCTCAATTTCTGGCACCCGGTGAAGAAGCTCCTTATGCAGATGCTGTTCCTTTTGCCCCTGCTGGTAATATTCTACATCTGGAACTCCAGGAGCATAAAAAAGTCGCGCGGCATCCAGACGCTGATATCGTCGCACATCCTCATCGTGCTGCTGATACCGGTGCTGCTGAAACTCTTCGAGATGCTCTACGACATCATCCCGCACCGGCTCTTCAAGAAAGTGTGGGACCTCCTCGTCTCGCTGAACCTTATCGCGCTGTGGCACTATCTCGTCATACTCATTTCCGTCTTCGGCTCGCTCCTGCTGATCTACTTCATCCAGAAGAAGCTCTTCAGCAGGGAAAGGACCGCGGAGCGGAGGATCGCGCAGGGCGCGTGCCAGGAGTGCGGGAAGAAACTCCCCGCCGGCGCGTCCGCCTGCCCCTTCTGCGGTTTCGTACAGGTGAAGGCCTGCCCCGCCTGCGGCAGGCCGACCCATGTTAACGGAAAGTTCTGCCGGGAATGCGGCGCGCCGGCCGGCGCCGAAAAAAAATAACAGGGAGCGACCGCCATGAAAAAATACATCAAGGTTTCGGTGCTTGTCCTGTCGCTCGTCTTGTTCGGGGCGATATTTCTCTATCTCACCTCCACCGTGAATGTGCTCTCCCCGGGGGCGCCGGGCTTCACTCCCGCGCGGGACGATGCCGCCGCGCGCGGATACGCGCCTACTCTCATCTCGAACGACGCTTTCGGCTTCCCGCTGAAATGCTACTACCGCGCGGCGCGGGACGGCGCCGGCAACCTCCACATCGCCTATCACCCCGTATGGGAGCGCGAGCGCAACGACTCCGGCGGCCTCATGCCGCTTTTAAGCAGGATGTTCTACACCGGAGGACTCCGGATACAGCGCGTCATGTTCGGTAAGGGCGATGTCGAGGTGATCGCCGTGACGGTGGATGCTCAGGGGGGCCGTACGGAAATCAGGTACGAGCGCCCGAAAGACTACAATCCCTCCACCTTCACCGTGCAGCACGAGAATGTCACGCTGCGCGGCACCTTCTCGACGACACCGGTCTTCCGCGTGTCATCGTGGAACCATCTCTTCGAGAAAGCCGGCGGCGCGGACGCGGCGCCCCGTTCCGGGGAGCGCGCCTGGAAGTGCGAGCCGGAATACTTCACCGGGGCGCTCTGGGAGGAGTACACCATGGTGAGGCTGAAGGAAACGCGCCTGCGGAAAAGCAGGGCGCATTTCGAGTGGGAGAGGACGGCGGCCGAATGACGCGGAATAGTTATAATGCTTTTCACCGCATGCCGATATTTTAACATATGACTGATATCACCCGGGCAGAAGGACACATCATGAAAATATTATCAGTCGTATCGGCACTTATCCTCCTCCCCTGCGCGCTTTTCGCCCGGGACTTCCGCGACAGGCTCGATGACGGGTGCGTCGCGGCGTTTACCGTGCCCGACGCGTGGGAAATCAAGGCGGGGCCGGCGAAGGCCTGGGGGAAAACCTACACTGTCACGCCGAAGGGAAGCCGGAGATTCACGCTCCTGATGAGCGTCATGAAATCAGGGGAAGCCCGCCCTGTGCCCGCGCTCGTCCGGGAGCAGGTCGAGGATCTGGGGAGAAAGGCGCTGTCCGGCGCGGCGGAAAAGCGCCTCGACCTCCGGGAGATGACGGCAGGGGAAGGCACCGGCTTCTATTACAGGCTTACCGCCGCGAACCCGCGCCCCGAGGAGTATCTCTACATGCTGCAGGGCCAGGCGGCGCGGGCGAAATCGATTGTATCATTCACCTACCTCTTCAATGCCAGCAACGCCGGCGAACAGGAACGCGTGCTGGCGGCGGTCGCCGGGGCGCGCGTCACCTGCGACGATGGACCATCCGCCGGGCTGCGGGGACTTCTCATGCGGGCCGGCGACCTGGACGGCTGTTCTCTCGGCGAGGAGCTGGCGGGCCGTTCCATCCGGGTGCAGCATTATTTCCTGGCGCCCGATGCCTATGCGGGCAAGGTCCCGCAGCCGGTCGCCCGGGAGATCCAGTCAGTGGAGAAGGGCGGCGAGAAGGGATCGGTGATGTTCTTCAGATTCGCGGACAGCGTCGAGGGGCGGAAGAGTTTATTCACCGACCTGTTTTACGGCACGGACGGCGGCCCCGCCGACGACCAGCCGGAGGAGTTCATCATCCACCGCGACACGATGATAATATTCTGTTTCGAGAGGAACAGCATCTTGAAGAAAGAAGTGAAGCGCGTGGTACTCGACCGCCTGAAGTGAAGCCTACCCGTCCATCACGTACCAGTCGCCGTCGACGAACTTCACGCACAGGGACTCCGACACGAAGTTTTCCATGAACTCGAAGACCACCTCCGGGGCGTGCGCTTCCCGGAACTCCCGCGCCTCCGCCTCGGTGAGGATCTCGAAGGCGTGCCAGACGGCGCTCTCCGCGGCGTCCGCGTTCACCTTCCCGCTCCAGGCGTAGGGCTGTGCCTCGGCGCACGTCGGTTCGATGCCGCTGTCGGTGCGGGGCACGTGCACCAGGACCTGGCGCTCCGAGGAAAAATGCTCGAAGCGCTGGAGGCCGAAGGTCCACCGGAGAAAGTTCCCCCCGGTCTCCTCGCCGAAGACGGAGAAGAGCGGAAAGCGCCCGTCCGCCATCCGCTCCTTCACGTACTCCGAAAGTTTCTTTTTTTGTTCAGCCATGGATTTTTCTACGCGGGGCGCATTTTCAGAAGGCACCGCTTTTGCGGGGAAATCAACCATTTTCTGCTTGCGCCTCCGCAGTTTTTGTGCGATAGGATGGCACCAGTCCGTGCGCGCCCTCTAACATCACGACATCAACGCGAGGTACACAATGGCAACCGGCACCCGTTCGTTCAACCTGCAGCCCCTGAAAATCATCCTGGGCATCATCGCGGTCCTGTGGATAGTGCTCTTCATATCCTGGGCGGCGCCGTCGATCAACATGTTCGGCATACGTCCCCGCTCCATCCCGGGGCTTATCGGCATCTTCACGTCACCCTTCCTGCACGGCAGCGTCGTCCACCTGGCCGCGAACACCACGGGGCTCTTCTTTTTAGGGCTCATCTTCCTGACCGTGGAGCGGGCGCGCGCCGGCTACATCATCATCCCCATCTACGTGCTCGCGGGCCTGGGCACCTGGATCATCGGGAGGAGCGGCTCGCTGCACATCGGCGCGAGCGGGGTGATATACGGGCTGCTGGGCTACCTGCTCTTCATCGGGATCTTCCGGCGGAATTTCTGGACCATCCTGATGTCCGTCGCCATCATCCTGCTCTACGGCGGCGCCCTCTGGGGAGTGCTTCCGCAGATTGGCTACCCGCAGATCTCCTGGGAGGGGCACCTCTCCGGCTTCCTCGCCGGCATCCTCACCGCGAAGGCGGAAGCGAACATGACGGCGAAGTGAGCGCGGAGGCCACGCCTATTTCGCCTGACGGGCGATGGCGCGGAACATCTCGATAGTCTCTATCTCCATGTCGTCGCCGTCCTTGTTGTAATCGACATAGGCCGATGACTTCGCGATCACCACGCGGTACCGCGGGTAGATATAGATGAACTGCCCGTAGATCCCGATGGCGAGGAACTCGCCGTCCGGGTTCTCCGGTATCCACCACTGGTAGCCGTATCCCAGCGTCCAGTCGTGCGTGGCGGGATCGCTGCCCGGCATTAGATGACGCGCGTTGGGCGTGACCGAGGCCCGCACCCACTCCGCCGGCACCACCTGCTCGCTTCCCCACCTGCCGTTGTTGAGGTACAGCACCCCGAAACGCGCGTAGTCGCGGAGCACGGCGTTGAGGCCGCCGAAGACCATCTCCATGTCGTCGCCGTCCACCAGCCAGTAGGCGTCGGACTCCATGCCTATTCTCTTCCAGATCTTCTCCTCCAGGTAGGAGGTGACGGAGCGCTTCGTCGATTCGCGAAGGAGCATCCCGAGCACCT
>Ga0116141_10003532_pt1 | contig 13226 bp, 6 predicted proteins | sample AD_UKC097_MetaG_FD_89744 | JGI IMG/M metagenome (GOLD analysis project Ga0116141, IMG submission 89744) | Active sludge microbial communities of municipal wastewater-treating anaerobic digesters from USA - AD_UKC097_MetaG | ecosystem: Engineered > Bioreactor > Anaerobic > Digestate | place: USA... | reverse complement strand
TCCGGCGGGGACACATCGGCGGGCGGCTGTCATCTCTCGTTTCCTTCCATCGGGTGGGTCGGCGGGCAGTCCGTTCGTTGCGCATCGGGCACCATAACGAGGGCACTATAGTCCGCCCTTCTCGCCGTGTCAACACCGGGTCCAGACTGTGAGCGTGCCGAGAAGAAAGGAAATACAGGCGGGATGGGTGGGAATGCAAACAGGCGCCGCGTCCTTGCGATCCTTGCTTTCCAGACGGTCATTGCGTGTCGGGCAGGAGGGGGGCTCCCGTCGGATTCTCACTCCTCGTCGTCCGCAGTGCCGACGGCCACCTTCTGCAGCATCCGCTGGCAGCTCTCACAGTGGCACACGCCAACCAGGCGAAGATGGGAGGTCCCGGCAATCCGTCGCGTCTCGATCAGCTTGGCGCCTTTGGCTTCCATCTTGCGGAAGGCCATCTTCGCCTCGCGGTTGTCGTGGTACCCAACGGCGTCGATGACGATGCTCACCTTCTTGTTTCGCTGGAGCAACCCGAGCGCAGCGGCTTTCACCGCCCCCTCGGCCGCCGCCCCTATGAGGATGAACTCCGCCGCGCAGACCTCGCTGAGCACGCGGTCGATCCGGGGCTCGTCGAAGGGATCGACGCATCGCTTGTGGAAGATGACCTGCTGGTAGCGCCGCAGCATGTCGCGAGGCAGATCGGTGTTCCCGTCGGCCGCGAAGCTGATCCGGCTCGCCAACAGCGTGTACGGGATCTTCAACTGCCCTTCCGTGCCATCGATGCAGTATCGGAGGTCGCCATTGTGGCCGTTGTTATCGGGATGCACCTCACAGGTGCTGATCACGGGAATCCCTCTGCGTCGGGCCCAGGCCATCAGGCGACGGACGTGCGCCAGGACCCGCCGGTGGTTGCGGATACACACCGTGCCGTCAGCCAGGAAGAAATCCCTCTGCGTGTTGATATCGACGAGGACCTGCCTCCGCTTCGCCCTGACCATTTGCAGCATCATCCGAACAGCATCCTTTCCGGGCTCGGCGATCCCACCAGGAGGAATACGCCCATCCCACAAGAACAGTTCGGGTCGCCAGTCGCCAAGCACGGCGGCTGGGAGCCCTTCACATCCTCACTAATCGTGTGCCATACAAGGGCACTTTAGTAACGGTCCCTGGAAATGATTTACGATGGGCGATTGATGATTTATGATGGGCTGTCGGCAGGCTCGGAAAAAGGCAGGTTGGACCTATATTCTCCAACGAAATCTCTCTGTTCGATTTCGTTGGAGAATCCTCGCGACGAGGCCCTCGACGCGCGACCGGGTCTTGCGGGGGAAAAATCGAACCAAGAGATTTTTCCCCCGCAAAGCAGGTCCGACCTGCCTTTTTTCCGACCTATTTTCGGTTAGACAGTGAATCGGAAACAGTGAATCCCAAGGTGAGAAAAGAGCTAAAAGACTACACGAACGTCGGGTTAATCCTGGAAAACTTGCAGGGCAAGATCGATTTTGCCCAGATTTTCGGACGTTGGGGTTCCGTGCATATCGAGATCGGCTCGGGCAAAGGGACCTTCCTCGTGAACCAAGCCGTGGCGCAGCCGGAGGTGGACTTCCTCGGGATCGAGTGGGCCCGAAAGTATTATCGGTACGCAGTGGACCGCATCGGAAGGCGGGGATTGCCGAACGTCCGGATCGTACGTGCCGACGCGCCGGCGTTTCTCAGGGACTTCGTGCCCGCCGAGTCGGTGGACTGCTTTCACATCTACTTCCCCGACCCGTGGCCCAAGAAGCGGCACCACAAGAGACGCCTCCTACAGAGCTCGCATCTCGAAATCATCGTCCAGCGTCTCAAGCCGGGCGGCCAGATCCGGCTCGCCACGGACCACGAGGAGTACTTTCAGCAGATGCTGGCTGTGGCGAAGGCATGTGGCTCCTGGATCGACCCGATCGAATTCGAGCGCCCCGCGGGCGCACGGGATGGAGAGTGCACGGGCACCAACTACGAACGGAAGTACGTCAAGGAGAGCCGCGCGATCCACACGGCGGCGTTCAGGAAGCGAATCCCGTAGGAAAGGCCATGAGACCTATGGGACTCATGGGACGGATAGGAATCATCCGCCGATCTTCGACTCACGGGCGGCCGGCGGCCTCCGGGATTCAACCGGCTCGCATCAGGCGCTATTGGGTCTCCAATCGGCTCAGGGTGGTCCTGGCCACCCGGGTCACGTAGTCGTCCGAATCCTGCACGGCGGCCCGGATCTGCGCCAGGGCCGGCCGGGCCTTTTCGCCGATCTTGTCCAGGGCGACCATCGCGAACATCCGCGTCTTGTCCGTCGGGTGCTTGAGCCCTTCGACCAACACCGGCAGCGCGATCCTCTCCTCGTCCCAATCACACAGCGCGTGGGCCGCAGCGATCCGCACCACCATCGACGGATCATCGAGCATGGTGGTCGCCGCCGGCTTGGCCAATGCCAGATCGGCCGGATATTTGGCACAGGCGTGTAGGCCGACCACGGCCCAATACCGAACAGACGGTTTGGGGTCCTTCAGATAAGGCAGGAAAGAAGGCGTCGCATTCGGCCCTGCGAAGTCCAGTTCCTTCATCTTCATCAACCGCTGGCGCAGGCTTGGCAGATCGAGCCGGTCCGCCCAATGCTCCTCAGGCGCCGTCACGAGCTTGCGCGCGACCGGATCGCCGAACTTGAACGTGACGACGTTGCTGTCCCGGAACCCGATCCGACAGGCCTTGGCATACAGAGCCTCGCCGGGCTCAATCTGCACGGGCTTCGCGTAAAGGGCCCAGCCGGTGGTGCTCTTGGCGTCACCGCCGATCCGCCAGGCGACGGATGCGCCCTTCGTCGGACACCCGATTGTGACCGTCCCGCCCGCGGTCTGTTTGATGAAGACAGGGTCCGCTGTCCTTTCGACGCTGCCACCCGGCCACTTCATCTCATCGAAGATCGGCTCCGGGATCAAGCCGATGTCCATCGTCTCCTGGCACCACTGTTGGTGCACGCCGCGCATCCGCTCCAGCACGTCCCGGCACTTGGGGTCCGCCGCCAGGTTGTTCACCTCGTGCGGGTCGGCCACGGTGTCGTAGAGCTCCTCCAGGGGCTTCCTCGACTCGAAGTACTGCATCTGAGGTCCCCGGAGCTCGCCCTCGGCGTGGAGCCGGCGCATCTCCTGCATGGTCGGCATCTGGTCCATGTAGTTGATCGTCTGAGCCCGCCAGACGAACCACATGTAGTTGCGAATGTATCGGAACCGCTTGTCCCGCACGGTGCGAATCAGGTCATACGCCTCGTCCATCCGGTCCCGGCCGCCGAACACGTACTCGCGAGGCCGCTCCTTCCGCCGGCCGAGGAACGCCTTGCCCTGGATGTGCCTCGGGATCTCGACGCCCGCCAGGGACAGCATCGTGGGCGCGAAATCGATGAACGCGATCAGGTCGTCGTTGACGGCCCCCGGCTTGACCGCATCGGGGTCGCCCGGCATCGCGAGCTTGCGCCACTTCTCGGGGATGCGAATGATCAACGGAACGTGGCTGCCCGAGTCGTAGATCCAGCGTTTGGCCCGGGGCAACCCGCGACCGTGGTCCCCCCAGAACCAGACAATCGTGTCCTCGGCCAGGCCGTCGGCATCGAGCTGATCCAGGACCTCCTGGACCTGTTTGTCCATCGCCGTGATCAGGTCGTAGTACCGCGCCCAATCCTGGCGGACTCTCGGGGTATCGGGATAATACGGGGGCAGTTCGGCCTTCGCCGGGTCGTGCCGTTCGTCCGCGGGCAGCGCCCCCAGGCGCTCCAACGTCTCTTTGCCCGGGTTGCGGATTTGTCCTTCGTGCGTCGTCGTGAAGTTGATCACGGCGAAAAACGGGCTGTCCTTGGGCCGGTTGCGCCAGTGGGCTTTGCCGCTGCACTCGTCCCACGCCGTCGCGGGCGGGTCGAACTGGTAGTCCGTCTTGACGTTGTTCGTGCAATAGTAGCCGGCGGCCCTGAGATACTCGGGAAAGCACTTCACATAATGCGGCGGGACGCCCCGGCAGCGCATGGGGTGCGTGCCGATCGTCGTCGGGTACATGCCCGTGATGATCCCCGAACGCGTCGGCGCGCACACGCCGGCGTGGGAGAACACGCGGTCGTAGCGCACGCCCTGCGAGGCCAACCGGTCGAGATTCGGGGTCACCGCGTACGTGTCGCCGTAACAGCCCAGGTCCGGATTGATGTCCTCCGTGCTGATCCACAGGAAGTTGGGCCGCCGCTGGTTCCTCCGCTCCTGTCCGAAAACGCGGGCCCCGCACATCGTGATGCCCGCCACGGAGCCCGACACGATCTGCAGAAACCGCCGACGATTCACCCCACGCCTCTGATCAGTCATCCGTCTCACCTCGACTCTCGATGCCCATGAAGGAACAGCCTGTCATTCGCGTCATCCCGGAGAACACGTACCCAGAGCGACCACCGGCAGGCCATACATCCTAACACCTCCGGCGCCCGATTCTCAAGCCAAGTGCGGACTGTTCAAGCCGGCGGCCGGACCGGGATCCTACTCCGATGCGCCGAGGATCCGCAGCGAGTCCTCGATGACGGGCAGGGTTTTGGTCTCGATGCGAGGTTCGGTGGCAGTACCCGTCACCACGACACGCACGACCGCGCCGCCGAGCCCTTCGGTGAGGGCTTGGAACATCGAGGGGTCGGCCGCGGCAACGCGCTGGCCGCGGGCGGTCAACGTCAGACTCAACTGGCCCGTGGGCAGGGACATCGTGCCGGCCCCTGTGAAGGCGACATTCCGGCCGGACATATCTAGTTTGCGGATCAGCAGGGTGTCCTGCTTGATGTAGGAATCCATCAGCATCCGCTCGAACGTGTACTCCGTCGGTTCACTGAGCCTCAGCACGGACAGCAGATTCGCCAACAACGAGACCTTTCCAACTCGCATGTTCGCGATATCGAATTGGCAGACCCCCCGCCGGGAGGCCGTGTCGCCAGCCTGTCCGCCGAGACTCAACCAGGCGTTCATGACGCCGCCGCGATAGGCGTCGTCCACCGTCGTGCCGGTTTGCCCGGCCTGGAGGAATTGCTGTGCATCGATCTGGCTCAGCGCCACTCCCAGTTGATACTCAGACGCTCCCGTGTCGGCCACGCCCACGTGCAGGCTGCCCAGGACCTTGCCACGGCAGCAATCCCCAAGCAGATCCGTAGTGGACCACGCCCGCGTGTTGGGGTCGTAGACGATCTGGGCCGTCACGTTGGAGACGTCGCGTTCCTTGACCACCAGGCGTTCGCCGGCCAACCCGGCTCGAGCTTGCGAGAGCCCCTGTTTGGCGCTGTAGACGCCCGTGGTCTCCACAACGCCGGCGAACTCCGCATCCAGGCCGGAGATCCGAAGACCGCAGCCCTTGAGATCCGCCTTGGCGGCAAACCCGATGAGCAGGTCGTCCAATCCGGCCCGGGACACCGTCAGATTCGTCACGTCGAGATCGAACGGCCCCTGCGGCGACAGACCTCCGTAGAATCCGGCAAGCGCCTTCGGCAGCGCCTCGCCCAGCGTCTGTGTGAACGTCATGTCACGGGCCTTGACGGTGAAAGCCGCCCCCGCAAATCGGCCCTTTTCCAACGATATCGTCCCATCGACGGACAGGCCGGCCGACGGCTGCAACTGGCCGGAGTCAACCGGCGAGGCCGTCAGGTTCCTGAGCACCACGCTGTCCCGTGCAAGCAGAATCGCCCCGCGGACATTCTCCAGCGGATACGGGAAGCGCTCATGATCGATGCTCAAGCCCAGGCAGTCCACCTGGGCGGAATACGGCATCGGGTCGTTGCCGTCGGAAGGCTGGAAGTCCAGGGTGAGGCTCACGTTGCCCCGAGGGCAGAAAGCCAGAAGCTGCTCGGCAAGCGGCTTCGACAGCAGGCTGATCGTGGTCCCGTCGACCGGCACGTCCTCCGCCGTTACCTTCGCGTGGTACTCTCGCGACTTCTTGTCCGGGTCCAGTCGCACGTCGCCGGTCAGGACGACCGGGCTCTGGCCGTAACGCCCGGTGAGTCGCTTGACCTTCAGCGAATCGGGAGACACCACTAACTCGGCATCGACATCAGACAGCACTACGGGCAACTGCTCCAGCTTCAGTGACTTGCTGTTGCAGACGACGTCCGCGACGTAGCTGATGGGTCCCACCGTGTTTGCATCACCCGTGCTGAAGACGCGGGCGCGCATGTCCGCCGTCCCGTCGGCGCCCAACTGTCGATAGGATTCCTGGTGATGCGCAGGTAGAGCCCGCTCCAACGTCGCGTCCAGGGGTATGTGGGTGGCCTGAATGTCGGCATAATAGATCGGCTTTTTGGCCGCCTGCCCGGTCACCTTCGCGCTCATCGTGATCCGGCGCCCGCCGAACTCGGAAACCAGGTTGGTCGCGGTGACGCCATCGCGGTCGAAATACAGCTCTCCCGTTGCGTCGGTGACGGGGTAGGGGAACTCGCGGAAGGTGGCGTTCACCCCCTTGAGATCGACGGCCACGTGCATCCGCTTGTCCGTCGGCGACGTGCGGATCAGCCAGTAGTCCGCCGCTACCACGCCGGTGGGCTTGAACAGGTCCCACATCCGCTTCTGGCCCGGGCTCAACGCCGCATAGAGCGCCTCGTCGAGGACCATGTTGTCGCTCGTCACATTGTAGCGGTACTGCCGTTCGACGCCGCGGCCCTTGGACCAGCCATCGATCTGCACGTCCACGTCGCCGTGCTCGCCGGCGAGATGCCTCAACTGCACGCCCGACTGCGTGAATCCGATCTCGCCGGTCAGATGATCGATCGTGTAGGGGAACCGCGAGTCGCAAACCGAGAGGTCCTTGCACACGAGCGTGCCCTCGACCTCGCTGTCCTTCAGTTTCTTCAGATTGCCGTGAGCGCTCAGGACAACCGAGCCAACCGTGCCGGTCGGTCGGTATCGATCCAGAAACCTCTGGAGCGTCGTGAACAGGTGGGCCTGGCCTATCCCCGCCGGCACCATCGATTGAATGGACCCGACCTCCGGCACCTGCTTGCCATGAAGATTCCTCACGCGAAGGTCCAGCTTGTAGTCCCAGTTCTTCTCGTAGATGAGCTCGCCGGCCAGGACGTCCACGGCCCAGGCCCGTTCGAGCGACGGCAGATCCGTCGAGGACAGCCCGCCGGCCAGTGCGCATTCACCCGGCCGCCAGTACCCGCTGAGATGGCTTTCGCCGTAGCCGCCGGAAAGCTTCGAGGTCTTCACCTCGAACCCGTATCCCTGTTGTGCCAGGCCCTTGCCGAACCGTGCCTCCACCGGCACGGACGTGACGATCTCCGCGTCGCCGGCGGAGACCTTGCAGTAACGCAACTTCCCGCGCACAAGCTGAACCGAAGGAATGACGAAACCGCCGCTTCGACGACGCGACCGGTTGTATCGAAGGCCCTCCAGGTTCCACCGCCCCGCATCCACGTCGAACTGCGCATCGAGCGTGAAATCCTCGATGCGAAGATCCGTCACGCGAGGAGCCAGCAGCACGACGCTGCGCCGGTCGACGCGGACGTATACGCTCTTCGCTCGCAGGATGGCGTTGTCGTACTGGGGGGCCTCATACTGAGGCCGGATCACAAGCCCATCGACAGAAATCCACCCGTCGAACCGAAACCCGAACACCCCCACCTGCACACGCGTGTTCGTCAGCCGGCCGATCTCGGCAGCGACAATGCCCGGCAGCGCGCGGCTGAGCCAGACTGCCGCGGCCACGATCAACACGCAGAAGATCGCCCCGGCGATCAGCACGCGCAGCAAGAGACGACGCCACCATCGTCTCCTGTCCGGCTCGACCGGCATGTGCGCACTTGCGGAACGTGCCATGGGCAATCCCTCGAACGAACGATTGTCACGGCTTGTGTCGGATCGCCTTGTCGGCAATATCCCGACGACAATAGGCGCCTTCGAAGCGGATGCGATCGACCGCCTCGTAGGCCCGCGTCTTGGCCGCCGCGACCGTCTCGCCGATTGCAGTCACACCGAGCACGCGCCCGCCGTTGGTCACGACGCCTCGATCGCACAGCTTCGTGCCCGCGTGGAAGACGACCACGTCGTCGAGCTGGCCCGCCTCCTTCAGGCCGGTGATGACCTTGTCCTTCTCATACTCCTCCGGATAGCCCCCGGACGCCATCACGACGCAGACCGCGGGCCGCTGATCCCACCGGAGCGTCACATTGTCCAGTTTCGACTCGCAGACCGCCAGACAGACCTCGAGCAGGTCGCTCTGGAGCCGCATGAGGATCGGCTGGGTCTCGGGATCGCCGAATCGCACGTTGAATTCGAGCACCCTGGGGCCCCCGCTCGTGATCATCAGGCCCGCGTAGAGAACGCCCTTGTAGGGCGTGCCGTTGCGGTTCATGGCGTCCACGGCGGGCACCAGGATCTCCCGCGTGATGCGGTCCATCATCGCCTCCGTCACGATGGGCGCCGGGCTGTAGGCGCCCATGCCGCCGGTGTTCGGGCCGGTGTCGCCGTCCCCAATGGGCTTGTGGTCCTGGGAGGACTCCATGACGTAGATGTTGTGGCCGTCCACGAAGGCCAGGATCGAGGTCTCCTCGCCCAGCAACTTGTCTTCCACGACCACCCGCTCGCCGGCATCGCCGAAGATTCGATTCACCATGATCCTCTCGGCGGCCAGAATCCCCTGCGCCGGATCGTCACACACGACCACGCCTTTTCCCTTGGCCAGTCCGGCGGCCTTGATCACGACGGGCTCGTCCCGGCTGGCGATGTAGGCCTTTGCATCGCTGAAGCGGTCGAAAACGCGACCCTCCGCGGTGGAGATCGCCGCGGACCGCATCAACTGTTTGGCAAAGGCCTTGTCCGCTTCGAGCTGCGCCGCCGCACCGCCCGGGCCGAACGCCTTGATGCCCGAGGCCTCCATCACATCGACGATCCCCTTGGCCAGCGGGTCCTCGGGGCCCACAATCACGAGACCCACGCGCTTTTCGCGAGCCAGACCAACCAGGGCGGGGATGTCGCCGTCCCGAATACCGACGTTCTCGCCGCACAGGGCCGTTCCCGCGTTGCCAGGGGCGATGTAGAGCTTGCCGAGCTGTTTGGATTGCCTGAGTTTCCACGCGATCGCGTGCTCGCGTCCGCCGCTGCCGATCAGCAGTACGTCCATCATCAGTCCTTTGCCATGATCGCGGGACTCCCGTACGGCGTATGCGCGTCGGGGCGCTCCCAGACCGAAGTTGAATTCAACCCTCGCCGAAACGCCGACGATTCGTTCTGCCGCACCCTCGCCGGGCCGCAGACTGAACGGGTACTGTACCAGAGGAACGGACCCTGCTCAAGTCGAACTTGGCGTACCCCGCGGGGGGTTTGCGCGAGGTTTTGGGCATCAAGAGTCGCTCTGCCGACCGGCAAATTCGAAATCCGAAGCACGAAATCCGAAACAGATTCAAAGCACGAAGCTCAAATGACCGAAACGCTGTCGCGTCGCCAAGGCGGGCGGATTGGAGCGCATACAGGCGAACGAACGCGGCCGCATCCGGCGCCCGACGCCATCCCACAGAAGGCCCGATAACTGCCAGATCGTCCCTGTCTCTCCGAGAGGACCGGTCAACCGCCGAGATCGCCTGGGGGAACCAGCGGCTAAAATCCCGTATCCCAGTATTGCTGTATCTCCTGTATCCTGCCCACGTTCCGCACCCGTCCCATAAAGAGTAAAGCTCTCAAATTATGGTTGCCGATGAAAGATGTGGCTGGTAGTCTCTTCCCAGTACTGGCAACGCGGGTATCTGGCAAAGGTAGGCCGGTTGCCCCACCACGGGGGAACAGGATGGGATACCGTGGGGAAGATGGACGCCTGCAGTCATACATAACTAAGGAAAGGAGTCATCATGCGAGGATCGAAGGGAGTCGAGATCAGACGGCCGGCCACGCGCGGCGTTTATCTCTGTACGATGGTCGCCCTGCTGTTCGTCATCTGCGGGTGCGGCGAGCAACTCACGAGGATGGAGGAAAACCAGGTCAAGCTGCAAGCCATGGTGGCGGCCAACGCACGCGAGCTCGCCACCCTTTCGTCACAGGTCCACACTGGCGCCGGCAAGCTCGAGGCCGGGATTCAGGACCTCGACGCGGACGCCCAGGGAATCGCAACCCAGGTCCAGACCGTTCAGGACGGCCAGCAAAGGCTCCATGAGACGGTCGTCGCGGTCAACCAGAGCCTCGACGCACGGGCCAGCCAACTCCAGGAAGGCCAGCAGGCGTTGCAGAATCACGTGACGCGGGTGCAGACTGTCGCCGATCGCACGGCGGCCGACCTGAGCACGCTGTCGCAACGACATGTCGCGCTTCACGAGACCGTCCAGGCCAACCAGCGAGAGTTGAAGGGCCAGATGGGCGCCGTCGTCAGCAACCAGGAAGGCATCCAGGCCGGCATCACCAGCCTGCAACAAGCCGACGTGACGCTGGCGAGGGACATCGCGACAGTGACCGGCAAGCAGGACGCCTTCTCGGCCCAGGTGAAGGACAACCACAAGCAGGTTACCGAGCGATTGGCCTTCCTGGCCGCAGGACAAGAGCGATTCGCGAGCGATCTGCTCACCGTGCGGGACACGCTGCAGAGCCGCACGCAGGCCCTTTCGGACAAGCTGAATATTTTAGAGCAGAATCAGAACAATCAGCAGGCCGGCATCGACCGACTGTTCGCCAGCGCCAATCAGACGGCCGCGACGATCACCGCCATCGCCGCCGCACAGACCGCGATGCAGGAATCACTGAATCACAATCACGACCAGGTCGTGGGCCGGCTCGCGTCGCTCGCGGAATCGCAGCAGAACCTGCACGCCGAGATCGGCACGCTGAACGGAAAAGCGGACCAGGCCGCAGCGGATTCCTCGGCCGCAACGGCGTCGTTGCAGGAATCCATGCGGACCGGCCGGGAAGCCATCGCGGGTCAGATCGGCGTGAGTCTCCAGAACCAGCAGGCGATGCAGGCTTCGCTGCTGGACCTCCGTGGCAAGACGGACAACGTGGCCGCCGGCCTGTCCCGGGTGCAATCCGAGCAGACGGCTGCTCGTGAGACAATGAAGACAAATCAGGACGCAATTATCACGGCGATGGCCGGCCTGTCCGATGGACATGAGGCTCTCGGCTCTCGCATGACCACGCTTGCAGAGAACCAACGGTCGCTTCGTAACGAAGTGGATACACTGACGGCAACTTCGGGCCAGACGGCGCTGGCCGTACTCACGATGAACAATGGACAGGCGTCCTTCCAGCAGGCCATGCAGACCGGCATGAACGGCCTGCATGAAAAGGCCGACCAGACCACCGCCCAGGTTCACGGCATGACCGAGCAACAGACGGTCTTCCAGGAGAGCATCAGAACAAGCAATGAGACACTGGTCGCCCGGGCCGCTGCCATCGAGACCCATCAGGAGGCGTTGAACACGCAGATCGGCAAGACCGCCAAGGTCATCGACCGAGCCTACGCCGATCTCACCGGCGTCTCCATCGCTCAGGACGCGCTCCAGGCCACGTTCGCCGGGCAGAGCGACCAGATGAAAGACCGCATGACGCGTATCGAGGCCAACCAGCAATCACTCGGAGAGGGCCAGGACGCCCTCGTGGCCGTGACGGGTCAGACGGCGATCGACGTTCTCGCCCTGGCCAACGGCCAGAGAGCCCTCCAGCGGAATATCAGGACCGGCAATGAGACCGTCCTCGACCGTACGACAGTGCTCGCCCAGAACCAGAAGTCACTCACCGAGCAACTCGACGTGCTGACTGCGACCGCCGGCCAGACGGCCCTGGATGTCCTCGCCCTGGAAGGCGACCAGACCGCGATGGCCCGGAAGGTCGAGGCCGGATGGGCAGACCTCGGCCAGAAAACGAACGCTATAGCCAACAGCCAGCGACAGACGCAGGGCAGCGTGGACGTCCTCACGGCTACGGCCAGCCAGACCGCACTCGACGTGATAAACATCGCCGACAAGCAGAGCACCCTCCAGAAGGCAGTCCGGGGTTACGGTGAATCAACCACGGCACAGATGGGCGCGCTCGTCCAGAACCAGCAGAGGATGCAAGCCGGCCTCGATGCCGTGGTTGCGACGACTGACCAGACCGCAACGGATGTGACGGGCGTCGCCGCGAGACAGGACGCCCTCAAGAACGCGATTCAGGGCTACAGCGATTCGACGGCCGCCCGGATGGCCACGCTCGCCCAGAACCAGCAGAAGATCCAGACCGGCCTCGACACCGTGGCTGTGACGAGCGGGCAAACCGCGACGGATGTGACGAGCATCGCCGCCGGGCAGGACACCATCCAGAAGGCAATTCACAGTAACAGTGAATTGACGGCCAGCCAGATCGCAGCGATCGCTGAGAAGCAGCAAGAGATGCAGACCGGTTTGGACGCCGTGGCGGCGACGACCACGCAGAGCGCGGCCGACGTGACAGGCGTCGCCGCAAGGCAGGACGCCCTCCAGAAGGCCGTCCAGGGCTACAGCGATTCGACCATTGCCCAGATCGGAACAGTTGCTGAGAGTCAGAAGAAGATGCAGAGCAGCCTCGACACTGTGGCGACAACGACCGGACAGACCGCTCGCGACGTTGTGACGTTGGGCGAGGCCCAGGCCAGGTCGGAACAGGGTGCACAGGCCGGCCGTGCCGAGGTTGCCGGCAGGCTGGAGGCAATCGCCCAGGATCAGCAGAGCTGGCTGCAGCGATTCGACGCGACGCAGGCGCGAATCCAGGCCATGGCGGACAGCATCGCGACACTCAATGAGCAGCTCGGGAAACTCCAGGGGACTTTGCAGACCGGCGCGCAGAGCGCAACGGCCGCAGCGGACGCAAACGACCAGCAGCGACAGCAGTTCGAGGCGAAGATCGCCCAGGACGTGCAGGCCATGATCGACGCGATCGCCCAGCTTCGCCAGGCCCAGGCTCAGCTCCAGGAGCAGATGAGCCAGGTCCAGAGAACGACGCAGAACCAAGCCGAGACACTGAAGGCCACGCTCGATCAGATCAAGCAGCCGCCCGCCGAGGTCAAGGTCAGCGGTGCGGCGAGCGGCGTTGAGTCCATGACGGTCCAGACCGGCGAGTGAGCCGGCGACTGGAGATTGCATATCCATTCACGAAAGGGGATGATCAAACGTCATCCCCTTCTTTTTTTTGCGCTTCGCCCAGTACGGCTGTGCAGTGAGTCGGGTCCCGAAAGGCACCGACTACAGCAGGGTGAAGCCGGCCGCCTTGCAGCGTTCGGTCATCCAG
>Ga0116141_10003531_pt1 | contig 13227 bp, 10 predicted proteins | sample AD_UKC097_MetaG_FD_89744 | JGI IMG/M metagenome (GOLD analysis project Ga0116141, IMG submission 89744) | Active sludge microbial communities of municipal wastewater-treating anaerobic digesters from USA - AD_UKC097_MetaG | ecosystem: Engineered > Bioreactor > Anaerobic > Digestate | place: USA... | reverse complement strand
TTAAAACTGGCTTCCGGGCTCTATTTTTCTGCGATTGTGATAAATTTGTGATAGTTTTGCCTTGGATCCTGTCCATCACTTCTATTCCCGTCCGTAAACTCTCCGTGCAATGATGCGCATACCGCATAACCATTTTTACTTCTTTCCAACGTCCAAGCTTCTGCAGCGTGAGCAGATCCACTCCATTTTGCACGAGCCTTGTGGCAAAGGTATGGCGCAGGTCATGGAACCGAAGCTTTCTTATCCCTGATTTTTTTGCCGCTTCCTGAAATGCTCGTATGAGATTGCTCGCCAAAATCCTTTTTCCGCATGTATTGGTAAAAATGTGGTCGTTTTCATTATGAGGATTCTCATTCTTCGGCAGGAGGACATTCAATGCGGTCTGACTGAGTGGCAGCGTATCGACGCTTTTATTTTTTTGCTCAAAAATAGTGATGGTTTGACGATCCATATCTACCTGCGACCACTTCAAATCCAGAATCTCGCTCTGGCGGAGGCCAGTATTGATTGCAAAAATAATGATCTCCTGGAGCCACTTTTGGGATGCCTTCTTCAGTTTCTGTTCCTCTTCCAGAGTCAGCCAGCGTTCAATCAAATTATTCACTTTTTCTTTTTGAACTTTGTTAACCGGATTATCCTTCATCCACTCCCATTCGCGCACTGCCAAATTGAATGCATGACTCATAAGTGTCAGTTCATAATTCACTGTTCTCGGTGCTGCGCCCTCCATCCTGCGCTTGACCTTATATTCTGATATCTGCAGCGGAGTTATTTCCGTCAGAATCATATTGCCAAATACCGGTTCAAGGTTTTTTCTTAGCCCCTTATCTCTTTTATGGGACTTTGGCGCCTTATTAAGTGCAGAATATTCAGTCATATACTTATCCATCAGGTCCGTGAATGTATAGTCATCACCTGTCGGCTTCTCAAACCACTTTCCTTCTGCAATTTCCCCTTTTAATTTGTCAAAGATCCGCTGGGCCAGCTTTTTGTCTTCCGTTTCCGTGGACCGTCTGAACTGCTGACCCTGATGAGTAAAACTCATCCACCAGACCGTTCCTCTTCTATAGAGACCCATGTTGCACCTCCTGTTTGGGTCCCTTGATCCGGTCTGATTTCCCGTGATGGGCAGAATAATATTTATCGGTTTCTTCGTCAATAATCTTTGTGACAATTTTCGAGAAATGATCCGTTGATTGCTTGGGAAACTTTCTTCTCCTGTTCCTGGGTTTGTGTTTCTCTGTCGCCTGCGGATCTTTGCTTCTGCAATCCTCCAGCCACGCATCAATTTCGTCCAGGCGGAATCGAACGAGACGCCCGATGCGATAATGGGGAATTTCGCCCGCTTCTACTTTGGCGTAGATCGTCTTGACCTTCATGTTCAGGTACACCGCTACTTCTGAAATCGTTAAAAGTTTATTTTTGTGCTGCTCTCGCTCGGTAAATCCTAACCTTTCCATTCTGATGACTCCCATCCGGAATCGGACGGTATGTTCATCGATAACTTCCCAAAATCACTCTGGGGGAGTCCTTAAAAAAGTAATTATTTCAAAAATCCTGATTCCTGTCTTTATTGTGTAAAATATGGGGGTCCATCTTCGAACCCCCAAGTGTTAAAAATTATTGCTTAACATTTTTACATTTTAATATTTTTTCTTTATTGAAACCAAAATCGATCCAACAGACATCATGAACGGTCATGGTATGCCCAAATTCAGCCTCGATTGTATAGACGAGTTCTTTGATGGGTGTTGGTTTCCCTTCCAGTGATTGCTTGATCAATAAATCTTTTGCGCTTGGATTCTCGTAAATATTGATCAGTTCTTTGCACCAAGATGGGATATTGCCTGATTTACAATTCTTTTTCGACATCGTCTCTGCCTCCTTTCGCCTATTTTTGCTGCCCTTGGCGTGCTGCTCCCTGCAGCGCCACCTGAAACCATCATCCTTAGATGGAATCACCATGAATATAAACATTTTTATTGTGTATGTCAACAACAATATGATTTTATTGATTTTTACATTAATTTAGATGTTTTCAAGTCATATATTATCGTTAATGTTAAATTTCCCCTTGACATTCAATTAACAAATGAATACAATGGTTTGTAATGAGCAATAAAAATATTGACATATCAAGAAAAAAAGATCTAAAAATCCTGATTGAGGACTATCTGGAAAGGGATGTATTGCGATTGGAAGACCTCTATCAAAGGCGCCCGGATAAAGCGCTGGTTGTGTTCAGTAGAATCTTTCAGCTCCTTTGTGATCCCACGGATGATTATCATGACCTGGCCCCGGCTGAGCTCAAAGGTGTTATCCTGGAGTGGCATCCGTTGTTAACGCCAGTGTGGAAAAAAATCAAAAGTGCTTTCATTAATTATCGGGAAAATGTCCTGCCGGAACGGGAAAAGCATCAAAAGATGATCGCGGCGTTGAACGACCCAACATCGCCTCTGGCGGAATACAATGACATCATCAGCGAATACACCCTACCCTCGGATGAGAAGACCTACGCCATTAAACTCAAGCGTTCCCCTATCACAATCCAGCTCTCCTTCGATTCCGACAAATTTTTCATCTCCATGGAAGGGGTCAGGGTTATTGATCGTTTGTTGTTTCAACTCAAGGACACCCCCTTGGATTTTTTTGCTGTCTGTGACCACTGTGGGAAGATCATTATCATCACCAGGAAGGGTAAAAGATATCATTCGGGATGCGCAGCGAAAGCAAAACAGCATGAACTATGGGCAAAAGATCCGGAAGGGTGTAGACAAAGGGAACGAAATCGTTATCGTCAACGAACGAGTGGATAGAACAAAACACCCGATGCGGCAATAAGGAATTTCGCCAGCTTCAACTTTTGCGTAGATGGTTTTTTCTTGATGCTCAGATCACGTTGCTTTGTTTTGATTTATTCTTTCGTTTCTTTATTATCTGATAATACTCGCGGTGATATTGTTTATATTCTTCTGGGGTTTTATTCCGCCGTTGTCGTTGATACTGAACAGATTGACATAGGCCATGACAGTATTTTCTATCTTTGCCCGATGTCTTGACAATGAATTTTCCGCAGTCGATATTCTCACAGAATCTAAGATTGTCCATCGGCAATCCCTGCAGCAGATTTAAAAGTGCCGGTATCGCGTCAACGCTGCTACGCATAAATTGCACCTTATTGCTGTTACGAATGAACCTGACGGTCATACTTGTGTATGGAATTTCAACTTTAATAAATGCGTCAACATCGGCCAAGGACTCGTTTTCCAGCCCGTCAAATCCATCAGGAATAATAGTTGGCCCCTTTGTTGCCTTAATATGCTTGAGCTCATGCTTAAACTTGATCCAGAACCCCTCGGTCAATAGTTTATGGTAATAAAGAATCATTTTGGCAAAATCTTCGTTTGTTTCGGGGCACCAATCTGGATCGTCCGGATTGATATTTCCCTGCCAGAGGTTGGTCCATAAAATGCTCTTGAGCCTTTCCATTTCCGGCCAGTCACCGACAAGCGAATCGTACGAAAACGTTTTTTCCAGGAATTCGGACGCCAGTGCGGACAGCCTTTCCAGTTTTCTTCTAATGATTCCCTGCTCCCTCTTCTCTTGTTTTTTTAATTTGGCAATCATACTATTTTAAACCATTTCAAAAAATTATATTAAATTCTTTATATTCAAGCACTTGCATATTGACAAACCCATTTTTATGGGTATAATGTGGTTGACTATCTGCCAAATTATATAACAATGCGGCAAGCTTTAGTCAAATACTTTTTTACGAAAACGGAGGAAAAAAATGGAACAAAGAACAGAAGAAACAAGGATTCATCACAAATTGACAACAAAAACCGACACACAGATTCTGGAGACGGCATACGATTCACCGGCTTTCATCGTCCCCGGTTTGATACCAGTCGGGTTGACGATTTTGGCGGCAAAGCCAAAGTCAGGAAAATCCCTCATGGCAATCGATCTTGGTAACTGTCTGGCGAACGGGAGCAGATTTCTTGGCAAGTTTGACCTGCCGGAGCGCGAGGTTCTTTATTTTGCCTTGGAAGACACGGAGCTAAGGATTCAAACTCGTTTAAAAATACTCTCCAACGATCCGAACGGAACCGGCAAACTGCACTGCGCGACACAATGTGGTCGACTTGACCAAGGGTTTTTAAGCGATCTCGAGAACTGGCTCACACAAAAACCTGCCGCAGGGCTCGTCATAGTCGATACCTTCAACAAAGTTCGGCGCTTAAAAAGAAGAGGGACAACGCCATACGAAAAAGACTATAATGAAATCAACGAATTGAAAAAGTTTGCCGACGATCACAAAATTGCCCTTCTGGTTGTTCATCATCTACGGAAAAGTGAAGGGAAAGACATCACCGACATGATCGCGGGCTCGACCGGAATAACCGCCGCCGCAGACGCAATCATGATTCTTCAGAAAGAGCGCGGATCAAACCAGGCAACTTTTTCTGTCACGGGCCGTGATATACCGGACTTTGAAATCGGCCTTGCCCTTAATTCAGAGGGCCTGTGCTGGGAAATTTCAACGCCGACGGACGAACTGACGAAAGAACGGGCGGAAGTTTTAGCCGTACTAAAAAATGAAAATCGTCCAATGAAGCTGTGTGAAATCGCTGCGGCGGTCGAGAAAAAAAATAATAACGTGCACAAGCTTTTGGCCGGGCTGATCACTGGCGGCGATGTCGAAAAAACCGGTTATGGAATTTATCAGTTGAAAAATGAACCACTCGACAACAGTGAAAATGACACGGTTTGCGGTGAATCTGGTGAATGCTCGGCGTTAGTAGCCTAATATCAAGGTGATGCAAGATTCACCAATCTTTGCAGCGTGAGCGAATGTGATTGGGAAAGTGAATTCTGTATTGGCAGGCTAATCAATAAACAAGGAGGTGACAGGCAAGCAAAATATCAGGATCAAACAGTGAATAGCGAAGCGTGAATAAACATGTCTGCAACATTGGGACATGCCAGTGAACATAGCGAATTTTTCTCCGGGCGCGATCCCGCCCAAACAATCAGAAAGCAACAACTTAAAATTTTAATTCATTCATGGAGGACAACCGCTATGTTACACGAAGAAACTTGTTTAAAAAACACAGATCAAGTCTCCCCGGGAGAGCTGATGGTTCAAACGCTTCAAGACTCCCCAGGAGAGATGACGGTTCACGCACCACAATCTTTTTACACTACGAATCAATATTTTGACGATGTCAGCATCAACGCCATTGAATCATTTGCCGGCATACCCGATTATCTTGTCGAAACCATTAAATCGTATCCAACTGTTTTGAATACCTCAGGACGCCTGATCTGCATTGACGGCTGGAATCTGATTGAAGAGGCCAGGCGGGAACAGCGGGAAACTATTCGCTGCCTAATCGATGTTGCCGAAAATTGCCCGGAAGAGGAAATAGCCCTACGCAAAGTTGCAACGCGCATTATCCCTTTAAACGGTAAATGCAGTTATCTCGAAACCGTCCGGAACATCAAAACGCTTTACAAAATGTTGATGGAAACCAGGGAAAATCTTGTTCTATTCGACCATGGCGGCAGGCGGAGAGGCAATGAGTTTGTAAACAATAACGAAGAAAATGTTCGCCTTGTTCTTGCGACAAGACTGGGAAAATCGCCAAATACGATTTCCAAATATTTAAATCATGGCGAATACCTCAGCAAAGAAGCCATTTCTGTTTTGGTGACTTTCACATCTGATCCGCACGTGAAACCAAACAAGCAATTTTTCGAAGCGGCGCAGGGAAATAAAAATAAAATGCTGATGGAACTGAAAAGTTCAGGAAAATCCGAAAATGAAATTGACGAAAACTTATCCGGTTATGTTCTGCAAATGATGGCTGAATATAGAAGAAAAGGAACGATAGATAATTATGCAAATGCCCGAAACCAGGTTTCACAAGATGATCAGGCTCCGGAACCATCTACTGAAAATGCTCAAACTGATACCGTGAATGCTAAGTTCCTGCCCAAATATTTTTCCTGCTATCAAGGGAATCGGTCATTTACGGAAGACACATCGATTGATGTAAACGAGTTGAAAAAAGACTTATCCACTGTCGCGGAAAATCTCATTGATGCTTCCCGAAATGAATGTTTTCAAATTGATATAATCATTTCAAGAATTACCGTCTGCATCGCGGCCTTGTCCGATTGTCTTCAGAAGTGCAAAACCATTGATCTATCCAATCAAGAACAGGAAGGGGGAAATACAACATGGGTCAACTAGAAATATTCTGTGCCGCTGTCAATGATGATACGTTGCCATCACAGCCTTTGCGCAATATTCTGGTGAACACCCCCAACGAAGGGCATTCTATGAACTCAATTTCAAATACTTTGAAATTTTTTAAATACGCACAGTGCAAACACACCTTTCTGGACAGCGGCGGATTTCAAATCATTGTTTCGGAGGAAGCGGGGAAAGAGATAACATTTGATGCGACCAAAAAACTTGAAATGTCAAATCGGGGAATCAACATCGCGCCGGAGCATATCATTAATGTGGCTATGCTTATGCAGCCTGATATTGTCAGTGCGCTTGATTTTCCCATCCGGAAGTTCGTCGATAAAAACGATCAGGATAAAGAATTTATGCGCAAGTTTGGCTACAACGTTACATGGGCGAGAAAGACCGCGAAACTGAGAAAAGAAAGGTGTCCGCATATTAAGCTGCTCATACCTGTTCAGGCCTATGACGTCGAGCAATTCAACGAGTTTTTTTATTCAATAAAAGATGTTGAGTTTGATGGATTCAGTCTGCCGGTCAGAAATTTTGAAGCGCATGAGATAGCATTATTTCTAATCGCCTTTTACAAGCTGGGCATACCCATGGTGCATATTCTGGGGACTTCCAAACTTCTGACTACGGCTTGTGGCGCTTACATGGCCCGTCATTATTTTGAATGGGTTTCTCTGGATGCAACTACTTGGCACCAATCTGCCAAATACAATCATTACATAAATTCATTTAGCCTTACAGCAGTTGACGTGAGTAGTAATGTCATCATTAACGAAGATATAAAAATCGATTGTCAGTGCCCATGGTGCAAGGGAAAAACTTTCACGTATATAAAATATTTGCCGTACACTGAAAAGACATCGCTTTTAAGATGCCACAACTGGTGGGTAATTGAGCGGGCGGCAAAGGAGCTCTACGAGCATTGTGATACGGTGTTTACGTTAAAACAGCATCTTTTGGCACGTTGCCCCGATATAGAGGATATTGAAAAGTTGTGCTCAGTCCTAAGCATAATTGACGCAATGAAGGAAAGGAAAATAGAAGAAATTCTTGCTGTCTGCCGGCTGAATTCCACGGCTGCGGCTGCGTAGGAAATAATTACAGAAAGCTGCTGCGACTGACTTGAAAAGACTCACTCTTTTAACGGAGCTGAGTCTTTTTTTATCAGCACCACACAGTTTGTTTCTTGTAACTGAGTTCAAAATTTTCCTGAACAAATAAACATGAAGGATCATGTTCCTTTAAATTCAATAGATAAAAGGAGGAAAGTAACAATGAAAACGGCAAGTTTCACTAAAGCGTTAACAGTGGCCCTGTCCGAGGAAACTTATCTGAAAATCAAGGAAATAACAGATGAGAAAAATATTTCAATGGGTGAATGGGTCAGAATTGCGACAGGAAAGGCTTTAAACAATGAGCACGACAAAACTACAACGGAGGAAACAAACAATGAATAAACAAATTTCAGACAAAAACGATTTTATAACCACGGCATCGGATTTCTTCAACGAGATATTCGAGCCATCATTTAACAGCGAATGCGGGAATATTGAAATCAGGACTTTCAGACCAGCGACACAGAACTTTTACGGTTCAGAAATGGACACCGCAGAACAGGCATATCATCTTCTTGAGCAGGGAATTGACGTCTATTTTGGGGTCAATCCCAGAATCGGTGGCGCCGGCAAAAAAGAAAATGTCCATTACTTGAGCGCATTTCACGCTGAAATTGATTACGGAAAGACTGGGCATAAAAAGGTATCACCGTGTGAAACTTATGAAGAGGCATTGCAGTCCATTCAATCGTTCAATCCGGAACCAACCGTTATTGTCCACAGCGGAGGCGGTTTTCACTGTTACTGGGTTTTGAGCAATCCCGTAAAAGTAAGCGATATAGGTATTGATGTTCTTGAAAGTATCAATAAAGCTTTATCACAGAAGCTCGGCGGTGATCCAGGCACTCATGACATTTCCCGTGTTCTCAGAGTGCCCGGCACATTCAACTTTAAAATGGCCGATAATCCAAGACCGGTAACATTGATATCAAACACGCACCGGCGGTATGACTTTGAAAACTTCCAGTCGTTCATGGTCACCGAAAACAAGAAACAAGATAAATCTCCATCAACCGCCAGAAAACAAGAAATCCAATCATCAGCGGCCTTAATAGACATAGACAGTCTGTCCGTTCCGGGGAAAATAAAGAAACTTATTAAACACGGTAAAGATGATTCTTACCCGTCCCGCAGCGAAGCGGATATGGCGGTCATCGTATCATTGATCAACAAAGGGATGAGGGAGAATGAAATCCGGCAGATATTCCAGGCACATCCCATCGGAGAAAAATATCGGAGCCACAACGCGCCGGACGATTATTTGAGGCATACCATTCAGAAAGCGAAGGAAATGTCCAATCTGACCGATGAAGAAATGGAGAATCCTCTTTTCACATCAGGCTCTATTTCCAAGACGGAAAAGGGGCATCGCCTGAAGATCCTCAACTTTGAAGAATACATGGTGAAGAAGTACAAGATCAGAGTCATGGATCAGGAAAATGCCTTCTTCAAGTACAACGGGAAATGCTATGAACACTGCACGGAAAAGACACTGAATAATCTGTGCCAAAACGAATTGGGCGAATACAGGCATCTTTTTGGCAAGTCCAACCTGAACGAATTAGTCCATTATGCGATCGGCGATGCCCTGGTGAACAGTGAAGATGCCAGAATCAATCAGGTCAAATACCTGACGCTGCAAAATGGGCTTTATGACCTGGACACTGGGGAGCTGATACCCCATTCCCGTGACATCTTCACGACCAATCTCCTGCCCTATAATTATGACCCAAACGCGACATGCCCCAGGTTCATCCAATTCCTTGAGGAAATATTCGAGAATGAACAGACGAAAATCGATTTTGTCCAGGAGGCGGTCGGATACGCTTTTCATAAATCCCTGCCCACGCCGGCGGCATTCTTTCTCATCGGCAGCGGGAGCAATGGAAAATCCGTATTCATTAACACCATCGCCAGTCTGATAGGAAAGGACAATACTTCCAATATCAGCTTTAACTCTTTATCCAACGAGTATTACGTTATGGAGCTTTTCCAGAAAATGATCAATATTTCCGCGGAAACCCCACAGGGAAAATGCATTAATACGGATGCTGTGAAAGCGGCTACTGCGGGAGACTGGATTACAGGAAGGGATTTATACAAAGCGCCCATGAAGTTCAGACCGTTTGCAAAACACTTTCTGGCCATGAATAAACCGCCGGTCATCGCGGATCAATCCCATGGAATGTGGCGAAGAATCTGGGTTCTTGAATTCAACCGGCGGTTCACTGAAGCAGATATGGACCGGCAACTGGAAGAGAAGCTGGCCGCTGAACTATCCGGCATCTTCAACTGGGCTCTGGAAGGTTACAATAAATTGAAAGAAAAGAAATTTGCCCTGAGCGAATCAGCATCCATGAAAATATCGAAGAAGGAATACCGGGATGAGCTGATCATCGACAGTGTCGGTTCTTTCGAGAAGCAGTGCCTGCAGAAGTCAAGCAATCCCAAGGATGTGATTATCTTCAGTGAAACGTATAACGGTTATGTGGCCTTCTGTAAGCGAGAGGAAAAACCAGACATACAGGCAAAAAATGATTTCAAGAAAAGGCTTAAGGACATGGGCTATGTGATAGGAAGTTCAACCAGGCATAACAATAATGTATGCATCCTCAATGTAAAGCTGAACGTAAAAGAATAAATTCTTCATGGGGGGATAAGTCTATAGCTTTTCTTTTCCCCCCTTCCAAAAAAGAAAGAGACAATTTATCTATGTTGAACCAGATCATAACCTTTGAATTAACAAAAGATTAACAAATACAAGGCCAGAAATATAAGATAATGGAAGGATTATATAGGCTTAAGGAAAAGATTAACAAGATTAACAAGAAAATTACACATTCCCAAACTATTTGATGATAATATGAATATAATATAAATTACTAAAAATACTAAAAAAAGATCGAAATATTCGTTAATCTGGTTAATCTTTCTTGAAGGGGTTTGTTTTATTCTGGAATACTTGTCGATGGATTTCAACTTGTTAATCTAAAGTTATTCTGGAAGTTATGATCAATGGTTATCTCTTAGTAAACCTTGTTCATTCTTTTTGGAAGGGGGGAAAGATAGCTTATTTATCTTTTAAAAAATCTTAATGCTGGGAAATATTAGAAGACATAAAAGATGGATTCAGCAATGATTGTTTAACTGGAATAACCGCCATTGGAACCTTCCCATGTCGTTCAGGGAGAGAGATCCACGGCAAGGAATATATAGGGGAGGATGAGGTTAGGAATGGCTCCCAGGAGGGTTTGTCAGGCAGCTTGGATCAATGAATACGGAATAAAAGGGTGTGCTTTCGCAGCGTTCATGTTTTGATGAGTGGGGTTACGTATAGCTTCCTGAAAGGGAGCATGCGGTATTTTTAATGAACATACAAGGTTTCAAGCGATACTCATTAGCTTCATAGGAATCGTTGGCGGTCACAAGACGGGACATGACCGCTTTGCCCGGAGAAAAGTAAACTAAACTTACAAAGAGGACAACTCTCATGACACCTGTCAGGTTCCTTTCTTTGCCTGTTTGTGCACATGAACGAAAACGCCGCCAAACTTTATTTCCCCTTCATAGTAGATTTTCTCTAAAAATCATGATAATACTAAACAAGTAACACATCACAACCATATTTCATAATCTTTACCCTTGTTTGAGGATGCCATGGACTAATTACGGTAACCCCGTTTATCAAGAGCACGCGGGGTTTGTTTTTATTTTGGCCAAGCATCAATAATAACCAATAACCGTAAGTGTTTAAATGGAGATATATTATGAATTTTATTCATTATAATCCATTTCGCATTTTAGGATTACCTGTAGACGCTTCTGAAAGAGAGATCACAAAAAGGATATCTGATTTAGAGCTCAACATGGAATTTGGCAAACAAGTCTCATATGAAACAGACTTTCCGTGCCTCTCCAGTTTGCAGAGATCCAAGGATTTGGTTCGTGAAGCGGCAAGCCGCATAGAAACCTCAGAAAGTCGTTTTATTTATTCACTGTTCTGGTTTTGGCAGCGCAACATGTATGACGAGCTTGCCTTGGATGTTCTTAAAAGCGGCAATGTCACAAAAGCCATAAGCTTGCTTGAAGGGCAACTTTCTGCAGGTGTTAAAGATGACAATCTTTTTTCAAGTGCAAAGAACCTTGCGGTTCTCTATATGGCCATCTCTAAACAAAATGGATCTTATAATTTTGAAAAATTTTCAAAGGGCATGACCTGGGCGGGAAGATCATTCAATGAAGATCTGCTGTCATTTTATGCGAAGCATGTTGCTGACAAGAATTTCAAGATTCAAAAACAAAAAATAATAGGCTTTTTTATTGATGAGATAGAAAAAACCATCATTCCTCTTATTGACAAGCCAAATGGAATAACTCTGTCGGCGTTTATAACACAGTTTTCATCGTTTCCGGAAGAAACGCGGCGCCAGGTCACATCGCGACTGATCGGAAAACACATCACCAATATTGAAAATTTCATAAAGACGACAGAGCAAGCAAGGAAGAAATCCCCAAAGAATGCGGATAAGGCAGGGAAGAAACTCTTCAAAGATACCAGCACCGACTTAAATAAATTGAAAGAAGCCCTATCATTAGACGACTTTCAATACCAGGCTATTGCAGACAAGCTTGCAGAAGAACTTTTCGATTGCAGTGTGAGTTATTACAATCATTATATCGATAGTGACGGTGAGGTTGATCCGGGAGATAATGCCCTGTGGTTAGCACAAAATGCCTATTCCATCGCTACAGGCATAAAATCACAAAATCGTATTAAGGAAGGAATGCTGGTCTATGAAAGATGGATTTCCGGAAAGAACGAAAGAAAGAAACAACAAAAAATTAAGGTGGATTACGATTATATTGTCAACGAATTAAACGAGGTGCAGAAATTTGATGAATTTACGGAACTTCAAATTAATACCCTACCGGAACTGGCGCAAAAATTTGTAAACAATTGTAAGACAAGATTGGACAATATCAGAAACACACTCGGTTCAAATGACAAAACATTTTTGGATATTTCAAGCGCTGTTGCCGACACTGCCATGAGCATGTGCATTTGTTTCGCTAACGAAAAGGATGAATTCACTCGCATCTTAAGGATATTCAATATTATAGTTACTCTGGCAATGAAAGGTGATGTGAAAAAACGGTTTGACGAGAATTTTCGCATCTTGAAGCAACGAGCCAGAATTAAGAAAGATGTTTCCGTCATCGTAACGGCACTTGGCACAGTTCCCGATCTGAATAATCTTGATTCCCATGAAGTCACCAAACTACCAGAGATGGTGGAAAGTCTTATCACGCTTTGTAAACCAAGGCTTGCCGCCATTAAGGACGAAGATTATGAACTCTATAAAAATTTGAGTTCTGCCGTTGCAAACAATGCCTTGGGGATGTGCATTGAATACGCCAATCGTACTCATGATATGACAAAAATCAACTTGATGGTTATGATTGGGGAGCTTGATATGGAAGAATCTCTCAGGCAGCGATACCTGACAAATCAAAAAATTATGCGTGACAACTTGTCAGCTCCTGTAAGACTAGTCATGCGTGACAAATTGCCAACTCCTTTAAGATTACCAACCTCTCAATCTAACTGCTACATTGCAACCATGGTCTATGGCAGCCACGATGCCCCAGAAGTCCTTGTTCTGAGGTTGTATCGAGACACGGTCTTGTCCAAAAGCCGTCTGGGCCGGATATTCATCAAGGCCTACTACCGCTATTCCCCGTTATTGGTGAAGAAATTCGGACAAAATAAAGCCGTTTGTTCTTTCGTCAAGCGACTGCTCGATCCAATTGTAAGGAGGCTTGCATGAAAACAAATCT
>Ga0116141_10003526_pt1 | contig 13235 bp, 15 predicted proteins | sample AD_UKC097_MetaG_FD_89744 | JGI IMG/M metagenome (GOLD analysis project Ga0116141, IMG submission 89744) | Active sludge microbial communities of municipal wastewater-treating anaerobic digesters from USA - AD_UKC097_MetaG | ecosystem: Engineered > Bioreactor > Anaerobic > Digestate | place: USA... | reverse complement strand
TGGGCAGTAGCTTTTCTTCGGCTATATCATCTGCATCGACGGCACCAGGCTCGTCGTCGGGGAGCGGAGGAGGAGGAAGTTCAGGCGGCGGCGGCGGAGGTGGCGGCGGCGGCGGATGGTAAGCCCGGATCAGATTGCATTTTCATTATTGAAACCTGAATTCCTGAAATTCTCTAAAGGTATTCAAGAATATTATGGCCCCGGAGCCCCGGCTTTCTCCTCTCTACACGTCGTAAAGAGGGGGATCGAGGGGGTGAGTTCGTGATGAACCGGCTAATTTGTATGGACTATTTTTTATATGATGAAATTTATCCGGATACCAGAGATTGAAAATATCCTTTAATGCAAAATAGAACTATTGTGAATTCCGTTATCTTTGAAAGGGAATTAACAAAAAAAGATTTGGAGCGGCAGCTTAAATATGTAAGGGTTAACACCCGTACCGTGGTGGGGACAAGGGAAGATCTCTCCGATGATGAGGTCAGAAAACGGTTTAATGATAACCTGAAGCTCTCACCCTACTTCAATCCGAAAAAATTCTTCGTTCTCAGCAGGGGCCGCTGGCAATAATTCATCTGCGGCTTCAGAAAACCACTGTAATTATCCTTTCTTTTTTGAACTGGTTCGTTTCATAATGGAGTTTTCGTTCACCCTGAAACGGACTATCCTGGCAATAAGGTCCAGAGGCAAAGGCTCATCAACAGGAAACTGAACAGAACCCTTCCCCTGCTTATACTTTGACAGTTCGGCGGCAAATTCTGAATGTCCCGTGGGCGTCGCATAGAAGCCAATATGCCCGGGATAAGCGGCAAAATATACAAGTGGTTTCCCATTTGTCCGGTAAGCAGGCATCCGGTAGGCAATACCTTCTTCAGCCGAGGGAGCATTAAGCTTTATGGTATTCCTTAGCTGCCTGAGAAGGATCCGGATCTTTTCGGGAAATGAATCTATATATTCATCAACAGTCATAATGCCATTTTTTCCGGGTGATTTCTTCCACCCGTGCAAAAGACCTACAATCCTCCAGGCAAAGGCCGGAGATTCATTTTAAATCTGACCAGGCCTCTGTACTATCAGCAACCCCCTGAAGGTTTCTTTTTTGCTTTGGCGGTAACCGGCGGTTTAACAGCCTTCACTGCTGGAGCTGCCTGGTCGGTAGTTACAACACCTCCTCCACCGAGAGCTGCAGCTGCGCTTTTCCTGAAGTCGTATTTCGCAAATTCCTCGTTTGGACTTGTCTCCGAAGGGGCTTCCGGGGACAATATGTTACCGAACCAGTAATTCAATCCTCCCTCAAGGACAAAGTTATTATCATATCCCAGCTGCCTGGTAATCATCCATGCCTGGTTCGCATAAACCGATCCGTTTGAATAAAAGACATTGACATAGGCATCCTGGTTCAGGATATCGGTGTATTCATCAGCCAGAAGGTTGCTGAGCGGTATGTTCAGGGCTCCGGGAAGGCTGAAGGCATCAAATTCCTCAGGTGTTCTGACGTCGATCAGACGGAGTGACGGATTCTTCTGAACGAGAAGATCGGCAACTGCATCCGGAGCGATGAACTGCATCCCGGCTCCGGCTTCCTGCAGAAGTTCATGAGGAGTAAGGCGCGACTGGCTGACCCTGTCCGCCGGGACTGCTGCAATAATTATCCCGAGGGGAATAACTATAAGTGCGAGTAATTTTAGTTGTTTCATAACTGTATATTATTTGTTTTAATTTAATATTCTTCTCTTGCGAACTTCTTCTCAGCCCATTCTGCAACAATAAACATGCCGATTGCAGCCATTATAAGAAGCAGGCCGAAGAGACCGTCCGACATACCCAGTTTCTCACTTACCTTAGGCTCACCGAGGTACTTCGCAAGATACAGTTTCTCCCACCATCCGTAGGTAAAGGCAAAGCCGTATACTCCTATGAAAAGACCGGCGATGAAGACCATGGCATCTATCTTTCCTATTGCAGCTCCGCAGAAGCTTGTCCCGGGGCAGAAGCCTCCCATTATGAATCCTGCTCCCATAACAACTCCTCCGACGATGGCTGATGAAAGAAATGTCGGGTTCACGTAAACAAGATCGAGGTCGATCCACCCGAAGAGGCTCATGAAAAGCAATCCGAGCATTGCTGTTATTGCAGCGGTAAAAAACACTTTCAGCACTACGGTATCATATCCATAGAATATTCCTGCCAGTTTCCGGCTTGACGAAAAACCCGAGCTCTCAAGAACCCATCCGAAGCCTATGCCTATAAAAAAGGCGATCAGAAAATTGGTGTTTTCCGATATTATTTCATTTGGTGCAAGTGGTCCCATTTTTCCTCCTTTTTATATCCAGTTTCTCCTGAAGAAATAAGCAAGTGCGAAGGCTGTGCCGAAGATAGCCATCATGGTAATGAATCCTCCGAGCGAGAGAACTGCCATACCGCTGAGTGCCGAACCGCTTGTACAGCCTCTTCCCAGCTGGGAACCGAAGCCGAACAGAACTCCTCCTGCCAGAGCGAAGATCAGTCGTCTTCGTGAGGTTATTTTAGGGGAATGCTCAACCTTGAGCTTTAGGCGTCCGGCAAAGGCCCCGGAAAGAAAACCTCCCACTATCACTCCAAGCATCTGAAAAACAAGCCACGATTTCATTGGACTTCCGCTGTGCGATTCGGCATATTCTGCCATAAACGGCATTGTGCTGAAAGAATCCTTGTCGACCGTCTCAATAGTAGTGGCAACGACACTTTTTATTGCACCGCTTGCCCCCAGGCCTCTTCCGGAGACATAATTGGCAGCAAGCAGCACGAGTCCCAGAAGAACCCCTCCGAGATAGGGATTCAGGTATTTCCTGCTTCTGCCTGTAGTTGAATTACTGTTCATATAGATGTTTTTATTGTTGTTTTCAATATAACCACCGGCTTACCTGGCCGGCAAAAACAAAAACAAAGCGGAAGACAAGGCTTCCCATTATTACAAGCAGTCCAGGTATAACTGCCGGAATATGGTAACCCTTCAGTTCCATAAGGTCGAGAATGGCGGGAATAATAATACCCAGCATAACGACAAAAATCCAGAAGACCATCGTATAGGGTCCTCCGAGAAACAGTCCTGCAGCTTCTATCTGTACCTGCGTGCTTGCGAGAAATCCCATGAACATATGCACAATCAGGAAAAGTTCTGTTCCGAGGATGATAAGATCTATCTTTGTGAATAGAAGCCTTTCGTGTTTGTTTTTTGATGCGAGTACAACCGATGCGGCTCCTGCCGAAAGGCCAGAGGCAAGAAAGAGGGGACCCAGCACTGAAGTGTTCCAGAGCGGCCTGGCGTTGAATGCCGAAAGAAGAATTCCGGTATACACCCCTGTTATTATCGCAAAAACCAGCATTACCCATGCCAGCGGCCTCTTGTATCTGTTGAAGAAACTCTCAAGTTCTTTAAGCCAGTTGTACCTCCAGTCCCATTTCGGGAAAAACTCCCTGATATGAAGCGCGCACCAGATAAAGGAAACTGTTGTTATTACAAGCAGTGTCCAGGCTCCCCACGACATGGGCGATTCGAGCCTTATCGTAGTATAAAGCTGCCAGAAGTAGGCCTTATGCCGGAGGTCGATGAAAAGTGCAGCCAGGCCTATTACAAGGGCTGCCGGTGCCAGGAAGGGCACGCGGCGCACTGCTGTACGGAAATCTTCTTCTTTCCCGAGAAGATAGTAAAGGGCGGCAAAGAAGAGCACTCCTGCCGCAAGTCCTCCAAGAAAAAGGTAGAGTGGTATGGGCCAGTGCCATATATGAAGCTGCGGATCAACCATCGGGTTCTCTCTTCCGCTTATGATTAGCTCTTCGTTCATTTCATTTTCAGATAAGGAAATATAAATGAGGTTTGGTCCCTGCCTCGGGAATAAGGGTCTTGAATTTTCTTTTCTTAAGCACCCTGCTTACATCACTGTTCGGATCGTCAAGATCGCCGAAGTACATGCACTTGGTCGGGCATACTGCTACACAGGCAGGCTGCATTCCCAGTCTTACCCTGTGTATGCAAAAGGTGCATTTGTCGACATAGCCTTTAGGATGAGGATAACGTGCATCGTAGGGGCATGAGGCAATGCAGGCTCCGCAGCCAATGCATTTATTGGGTTTAACAAGAACCACCCCTCCTTCAACGACATGGCTTGCTCCGGTGGGGCAGCATCTTACGCAGGGAGGATTCTCGCACTGATTGCATCTCTCCGACCTGATCTCGACCTCAAGCTGAGGATAGGTGCCGTCAATAACCTCAACAACCCAGTCGCGGCAGAAGCCAATGGGAACATCGTTTTCAGTCTGGCAGGCAACAACGCAGTCGCTGCATCCGACGCATTTCTTTGTATCAACAGCCATTGCATATCTCATGATGCCACCTCCTTTCCGCTGAGATCAGTGATAAAGGTCACGAAGTTGCCTCTCATTCCCGTACCTCCCATAAGGGGATCGACAAGAACTTTGGTTATCAGGTTTGTATCGCTGGCTCCCTTGCCGTAGCACCTCCTTAGCTTCTTCTGGTCGTGACCAAAGCCATGGACCATGTAAACGGAGTCCCACCTGATACGTTCTGTCACTCTCACTTTAATGGGAAACTCCGATTTCTTTCCATCCTGGTTTACCAGATGAACATATTGCCCGGTCGACAGGCCCCACTCTTTTGCAACACGCGGATTAACCCACAGAGTATTTTCATCCATCAGATCAGTGAGGTTGGGATTGTTGGATGTACGGCTGAAGGTATGCATCGGAGCCCTTCCGTAGTTAAGTCTGTAAAATCCCGGAGGGGGTTCCTCGTGATGAGTGTACTTTGGAAGGGGATCAAATCCGGCTTCCTCGAATGTGGTTGAATAGAGCTCAATTTTTCCTGTCGGGGTGTAAAACTCCACATCCTCTCCGGGTGCAAAATAAAGATCCTCATATTGTCTGTCAAAGGTCTTTACCCCGAGTTTCATCATCTCATCGAGGCTGCTTCCTGCCTGTTTCAGCTGCCAGTCGAGCTGGTCCTCGATCCTTTCAAATGGGAAGTAATCTATAACTCCCAATCTTTTTGCCAGTTCCCTGGCCATCCAGAACGATGGCTTTGTGTTGTACATCGGTTCTGCAGCAGGTGCCCTGAGTGCTATCTGGGGCTTGCGGTGCGGCCCGGTCCTTATATCATCAAAGCGCTCAAGATAGGTGCATTCCGGAAGGACCACATCTGCCCAGCCTGTTATCTCCATTGGCATTGTGTCTATTACAACAAGAAGCTGAAGGGCCTGTATGGCCTTGAGGGTATTTTCCTGGTTGGGCAGGGTCTCAATAAGATTTGTTCCGTTAACTATCCATCCCTGAAACTGGCAGTGCCGGCTGGGGTCAGGAACAGTGGCATCGCAGAGTCCGTTAGCCAGTACCGAATCGGCAAGCTTGTACAGGTCGGGAAACTCTGTTCTCCATGATCTCTTTGGCTCCGGAAACGGAGGATGCGGAGGTTCGGGCAACTCAAAAATCTCGGGTCGGTAGAACCCACCTCTTCTTCCCCATGAGCCCAGTAGAGCGTTGAGGATTGCCACAGCCCTCAGCCTCTGGGTATCGTCGCGGTACCAGGTGACATGGCGTCCCGGGTGAATGATGACAGCGGGCGATGCATTGGCCATTTCGCGTGCCGTTTCACGGATAACTGTGGGGTCAATGGTTGTTATCCCGTAAGCCCATTCAGGAGTCATGCTCCTTACATGTTCCCTTAAATAATCCAGTCCGAAGGTATATTTTTCGACATAGGGTTTGTCGTACAGTTCTTCATTTATTATGACATTGATCCATGCCAGCAGGAGAGCCAGATCAGTTGCCGGCTTTATCGGAAGCCAGTATTTTGATTTTCCGGCAGCGGTTGAGTAACGCGGATCGACTGTTATAATGGTTGCCCCCTTGTCGATGGCGTCAGACATTTCCTGGACCTGGCCGTTGTGCATGTTCTCTCCGATATGGCTTCCTATCAGAACAAGGCATTTTGTATCACGGATATCCGTCCTTTCAGGACTCTCTATTGTCTCGCCGAAAGTACCCTGGAACGCAACTTCGCGCGGACCGCGGCATTGTGCATACGAAGGGGCGGCAACGTGAGGTGAGCCAAGGGCACGGAGAAGGGTAGAGAAATATTTTCCGCCCGAACCGTGGGTGAAAAGGGCCAGGCACTCGGGGCCATGTTCTGCAGAGATCTTCTTTATCTTTTCGGCAATGTAGTCGAAGGCTTCCTCCCATGTTGCCTCCCTGAAACTCTGCTGCCCGCGCTCCTCGGTACGGATGAGAGGAGTCCGCAAACGGTCGTCGTCATAGTACATTCCTATTCCTCCTGTCCCGCGCGGACAGAAGCGACCGTTGCAGTTAAGGTCCTCATTGTTGCCAACTATCTTCTTGATTGCTCCTTTGTCGTCTCTGTAAACCCATCCCGCGCACTTCCAGAAACACACCTCACAATAAGTGGGAATTCGTCGAAGCATCTCACCTGCAGATCCGGAAAGGGCCTTACCCGGTTCGGGTGCCATAAGCCTGAAACCAGCTGCGCCGGCTAAAACGGCTCCAGCTCCAACAGCTGAAATTCTTATAAATTGCCTTCGTGTTGCCATTAATAAAGAGGAATATCTGAATGTATAAATATATGGAGAAATCTTTTTATTTCAGGGTGAAGCAAATAGAAAGATTTTTTTGTTTCGGGGAAGGAAATAATGATTTATACGATATTTCCGAATCTCAGAATCATGTGTCAGAAACCATTTAAGGCCGGAATGCCTGCCATAGGCAGCGACAGGCATTTACCGGCACATTAGTGTCTTAAGAATAAATTTCGTCTAATTATCAGGCTGTTAATATCTCAGTTGCTGATCTCCGGCCAACTGTATCGACTGCTATTACCTTGAATTTTTCACCTGATACCACCTCGTACTTAAAAGGATCCTTTGTGATCTGGGGAAGATGCCTGACTGTGCCTATTATCCTACCGTCGCTTTCGATCTCATAATGGGAAAGCGGTTCACTTCCGGCATAGCTGGTATCCCAGGTGAGCTGCATTTTTTCTGATTTTACTATCCTTGGATTTCGTGGAGGAGTCAGTCCGGAATCGGGAAGCTGGAAATAATTTGTTTCACCGTTGCGGGCTTTAGCTCCTATCTTTTCAATTTCACGTCTCTGGTCTTCATTGAGGGCATCCGGAGCGATCTGTGAGGCATAGTAATTCTGAACCAGCTGACATTTAAGCGGATCGTCGTCTATGTGACCGGTTCCTATGATAAGGGTATGTATCCCCGGTGTGGTAAGGACATATTCTATCAGCGGCCGGCTCGGGACTGTTTCTGTTCCGACAACTGTGACAACATGTTCCGGTTTGCTCGACCAGCCGGGTTCCTTCGTATACATTGTTCCGTCGGAGAAGACCTTCATGGCAATAATCCCAATATTTTTTGCCTGAGCCACCGGGATAACATTGTACTGCATATTAAGGTAACGCCTGTCGTTGGCATTGATCGCAACAAGCATTCCATCGAACAGATCCCACTTATCCCTCTGTATCATGTCGATCATGACCGGGGCGCTGTAATGCCCTGAAAAGCCGATATGCCTTATCAGCTTCTCATTTTTAGGATTCAGGCCGGTAATATTGGTGCCGTCCCTGTAGTCACGGAGCGCAATAAGGGCTCCGAAATTATCATTAAGGTCGGGAGGTGTTTCAAGCCCCTTAAACACTACATCAACTTCTTCGGGGTTTGTTATATTATGGATGAGCATCATGTTCACATAGGCTCCTTCAGGATAGGTTCCGTCGTCGTTTCCAAACATTATTGAAAGGGTGCGCTTGAGATCTTCCACAGCCCCTCCTCCGTGATCACCGTCAGTGCTGTTGCGCACATTATCAAGTTTGGGATAGCCTCCCTTTGCCCAGCGGATCATGGTCTTGGAGGTAAGGAAGATTGATTCCCTGAGTAACTGATTATAACCTGGCTTACCGGGTATCAGATCAAGTTCCCTGAATGCCCTCCCATAATTCATCTGACTTGGACCGTATACGTTTGATGTGTCGAAGTAATTTATTCCGAGGTCAAAGGCTTTCTTAATTATATCCACGGGTTCAACACCCTCCGGAGTCCATTGAAGGGAAGACTGGCCGCCGAGACCCAGCGTGGTGACATCAAAATTGATACGGCCGAAACGGCGTTTCATGGGGGAAGGGATAACGGCAGAGGAACAGGAAAACTGTGGAAGTAGCGTCACGCCTGCTGCTGCAGCGGCGGATAAACGCATAAATTCACGGCGCGAAAGCATGGTTTTTCTTTTGGGAGCTGTCATGGCAGAATGGTTTTTAAGTCAGGTTTACAATACAAATCTACATTTTCAAAAATAAAAAGAATCCTTAAGCCACGATTTTTTACAAGTCTCTGACAGAATTTCATGAATCACACGGTAGCAACATCATCAATCCTTCTTACCAGTTGCTTCTACCAGCTTCGTGGCGTTAAAAGATACATAAGGATATTCCGCTTACCGGTACAAATGAACTCTAAAACAACAGCTTAAGGTAAAAGGACATAATGTAATAGCTTCTGATGGTCGCTGATTATGAAACAAATGAACCTGCAATTAAAAGAATCATCAGTAAAAAACTGTACAGATTAATAATGGCAAAAGAATATTTCAGGCCCTTTTCAGCATCGCGGGAAACCATTGATACTAAATAAATGGTGAGAAAAACAATAGTCAGAATGAATACTGCAAGTGAAACAGGAGGCTCGAAAACCTCTCTGTAATAAGTATAAGATACGAGGAAAACACAGGATATTATCATCCAGAATGTGGCAATCATCTTTATTTGCCTGGTATTCAGCCAGTCGTAAAATGTTTTAAAACCTGCCTCCCTGTATTCTTTGCCGTATCGCAGTAGCAGCAAAAGGAAATGGGGTATCTGCCAGAGAAGCATAAAAACCCCAAACAAGATAATCTGATCCTTCAGAATCGTTCCTCCGGCCGAAGTATAGCCGATAAGAGGCGGAACAGAACCTACAAGCGCTCCCGGAATTATTGCAAAAGGAGTAACCTTTTTCAGGTAAGTATAGAAAAGGTTATAGAGTATCACTCCGGAACAACCGAGAATAAATGGCCTGATGCCTGTAATAAAAAGAAGAAGGCTTCCGGCAGTTATCAGAAACGCAGATATCGCAAGAGCCGAATCCCCTGAGATCGCACCGGAGGCTGCGGGCCGGTTCATGGTTCTCTTCATTACAGCATCCTGTTCCCTCTCGGTATACTGGTTCAGGGAAGAGGAGCCGCATGTAAGTAAAAGAATTCCGGCAAGGAGAAAAGCAAAATCAAAGCCCGGATCACTGTCAAGGAGCAAATATCCTGTTGCAGCGGAGAATGAAACAGCAAGGGAAAGTCTGATCTTTACAAGGTTCAGATAATCCTTGAATGAGGGCCTGCGCTTATTATTCTCCTGCAAGTGTTTTGAGATAATCCGTTATTATCTGGATATCGGACTCATTCAGGATATCCCTGTATGATTGCATGAGGCCTTTATTATACCCTGCCACTATTTCATCGTCAGGATTATAAATAGAATTTGTGATATATTCCTCATCGACTTCTATTCTTTTCTGGCCATCAGGGGTTGTAACTGTCTTTTCCATCCCGAAGAGGTTCCTAAATGAAGGTCCGACAAGATTGGTTCCGTCAAGAGAATGGCATGCAATGCATCCTGTGTTCCTGAGAAGGAGGTATCCGTCGGGCTCAGGTTCCCGGGCCTGGCTCCTGAATTCGGCAAACCAATTGTCATAATCCGTCTGTTCCAGGACTTTGGCCTTTGCCAGCATAGAGGAATGAAGCAGTCCGCAGTACTCTGTGCAAAGTACTTCATATTCGCCTACCATTGTCGGAATGAACCACAGGTAGTTGTTATAGCCTGGTATTACATCTTCCTTAACCCTGAAAGCCGGGATAAACAGACTGTGGTTTACATCTTCAGATTTAAGATTGACCCTGACAGCCTTATTTACCGGTACAACAAGATCGCGCGACTTCATTCCATCTCCATAATCAAATTCCCATTCCCACATTCTTCCTATAGCGTTAATCACCATTGCATCATCAGGGACATTTCTCATAGGAGCAAAACCTGCCCAGCCAAAGTGGAACATAATGAATACAAGAATTGTGGGTACTATTATCCAGATAGCTTCCAGCCAGATGTTGCCTCTGAACTGCATAGCGGGTCTGCCTTTTTTCCTGTTGAAACGAATAACCGTATAGATCATAAAGATCGTTATCCCGATAATGAATATAGCCGCAATCGTGAAAATAAATATGAAGGTTCTGTCTACGCCTTCTGCCATATTTGATGCACCTGTAAACATATTGACCGTATTAACCTTCTTAACGCAATAAATAATCAATAAAAGTAATGACAATGACCAGAGCAAACAATAAGAAAACACCCGAAACCATAATTTTCAGGAAGAGGCTTTCGAATTTCATATGCATGAAATGAATTATAACTGTTGCCGCTTTAACGCAGGCTATAAGCAATGCAGCAGCAACCGTAAATGGCCCGAGATGCCAGCCGGTAATAAGAACGGAGACAGCTGTCAGCAGCAGAAGCACTGTCAGGACTGTGCCAAGTGATAAATAGCTCGAAATATGTACTTCATCCTGTTTCATAAAAAATTTCAATCAGGTAATGAGATATAGAAGCGGAAAAATAAAGATCCAGATTAAGTCGACGAGGTGCCAGTAAAGGGCACTGTTTTCAAGAAACAGAAAATGAGAACTGCTTACTCTGCCATTTTTTATTTTAAACAGGTTTACTGCAAGAAGTATCATTCCTATCAGCACATGAATAGCGTGCAGCCCTGTCATCATGTAATAAAGACCGAAGAAAAGCAATTCTCCTTGGGGAAGGTTTTTCAAAACTTCTGATCCCGGATAAAGCTTATAATGAAACTTATGCGACCACTCAAAATACTTGTTCATCATGAAAAGCGCCGCCAGGAAAATAGTCACCGTTATCAGTATAAGAGCCAGGTTTTTATTGTTTTTCTGTATCGCAGTCAGCGACATTGCTATTGTCATACTGCTAACAAGAAGAAAAACGGTGTTCAGTGTTCCAATGAACGCATCAAGTTCGGCTGCTCCGGTATGGAAATCGGCTGAATATTTCGCCCTGAACACGGCATAAACCAGAAAAAGGCCTCCGAATAAGAAAAGTTCAGTGAAAAGGAATATCCACATTCCTAGTTTCCCGGTTTCACTGTCAGTGTATTCTGTATGGTTTGTCTGACCTTCCATATATTCTAACTGGATTTACTTTCGTCTGCCGGTCCGAAAAAGTAAGGTTTTGTTTTAATTTCTGGGATGACATCAAAATTCTCATGGGAAGGAGGTGAGGGGATCTGCCATTCGAGGGTGACGCCGTGCCAGGGATTTGCCGGTGCAGGTTCTCCCTTCCTGATGCTTCTGACTAAATTATAAACCATCAGGATAAGCCCAATGAACAAAATGAATCCACCTATTGTCGAAATAACATGACCGGTCTGGAATTGAGGAAGGTAATCGAAATACCTCCTTGGCATTCCCTGAATTCCGATAATAAACTGGGGAAAATAAAGGAGATTAAACCCTGCAAAGTTTATTCCCCAGGCGATATTTGCAATTTTGTTATTGTACATCCGGCCGAACATTTTGGGATACCAGTAATGTATTCCTGCAAAAGTGGCAAATCCCATCCCCCCAAAAATTATATAATGAAAATGTGCAACAACAAATGAGGTATCGTGAGCCTGGACATTTGCTGCCAGGGCACCGAGTGTAAGACCTGTAAAACCACCGATCATGAAAAGGAATATAAATGAGATGGCATATAAAAGCGGTGGTTTAAGGTCGATTGAACCTCCATACATAGTGGATATCCAGTTAAATACTTTTATTGCGCTTGGCACGGCAACTATGAAAGTCAGAAATGAGAAGAACCATCTTGATCCGACGCTTATCCCTGCAGTGAACATATGATGTCCCCAGACAAAATATCCGACGAAAGCAATGGCCAGGCTTGATATCAGTATTGCAGTATAACCGAAAATCGGTTTCTGGCTGAAGGTCGGGAATATTTCCGTAACGATACCCATTGCCGGCAGGATCATTATATATACAGCAGGATGGGAATATATCCAGAAGAGATGCTGGAACAAAACCGGATCGCCTCCGAGTGAAGGATCAAAGAATCCTATTCCGAGAACCCGTTCAGCAATAACCATAAGAAGCGTGATTCCGATAATAGGTGTTGCAAGGACCTGTATCCAGGCTGTCGCATACAGGGCCCAGGGGAAAAGGGGCATCCTGAACCAGCCCATGCCTGGGGCTCTCATACGGTGAATGGTCACAATAAAGTTCATGCCGGTAAGGATCGATGAAAAACCCAGAATGAACGCAGCAGTAAGGGCGAATATCACGTTGGTGGAGGATTCGGCGCTGTAAGGGACATAAAAGGTCCATCCCGTATCAGGAGGTCCGTCGCCTGCGAACTGGGAAAGAACACCCAGGATAGCTCCGGCAAGAAAGAGATAGTACGAGAAAAGATTCAGTTTCGGAAACGCTACATCTTTTGCACCTATCATAATGGGAAGAAAGAAATTCCCGAATATTGCCGGAAGCGCAGGTATAACGATTACGAAAATCATAATAACGCCATGAATCGTAAAAATTCCGTTATAGGTCTGGGGTTCCATTATAGTTTTACCGGGAGCAATGAGCTCAAGCCTCATTAAAAGGCCAAGAATAACGGCAACAAAGAAAAATACAGTTATCGAGTACAGATACATCAGGCCGATCTTCTTGTGGTCAGTGGAAAGAAGCCAGGATAAGATGCCCCTGTACTTTCCCTGATGCCTGAGATAGCTTATGTGATTTCCGGTTTCATTATTGCTCATATCTGACATATTATCATTTTTTCCGCTTTTTCAAGATCAACACTGCAAATACAACGAGGGCAATAAGAATAATTATTGCACCCAGAATCCTTGTTACCTGCAGGGAATAGGTCTGGCTGCTGGGGTTATAGGCAAAACAATATTCAAGTATCCTGTTTATTGTAGGCCTAGGTATACCTTTCTGCGCTTCTATTACAGCCATTTTCACATCAAACGGAAGAAAGGTAAGTCCATACAGGTACCTGGTTATTACTCCTTTCGGACTGAGGACAAATATTGCTGATGCATGGGCGAAAT
>Ga0116141_10003520_pt1 | contig 13240 bp, 16 predicted proteins | sample AD_UKC097_MetaG_FD_89744 | JGI IMG/M metagenome (GOLD analysis project Ga0116141, IMG submission 89744) | Active sludge microbial communities of municipal wastewater-treating anaerobic digesters from USA - AD_UKC097_MetaG | ecosystem: Engineered > Bioreactor > Anaerobic > Digestate | place: USA... | reverse complement strand
TGCCATCGATGCATTGCTCCCTCCGGGTGAATTCACGGGAACGGATAGAACCGATTTTATCGGCGAAATCATCAGTTTGATCTACACACCGGTCTATCTGAAAGAGAAAACCCTCTTCGATGCCGTAACCCAGCGCCCCCTGAACAGCATGAACAATCCGGATTTGCTCGATAATCTCCCCCAAATGGACCCTATCACGCACGCTAAAATCCGCTTCATTCCAACCCTTTGTCCCCAGTGCGGCTGGAATCTGGACGGCGAAAAAGACGCCCTGTCGCTTGGCTGCAACAATTGTCACACCCTCTGGCAATGCCGGCAGGATCGCCTCGAAATTCTCGCATGCACCATAGCCGCACCTGCTGGACCGGCGGACTTATATCTGCCCTTCTGGAGAATGAAAATCAAGCTGGCGGGCTTTACGGTGGAGACCTATGCAGATTTGATCCGTCTGGCCAATCTTCCCAAAGTCGCCACGCCGGAATTGGAGTCCACACCGCTTTTTTTCTGGTCTCCGGCCTTCAAAATCAATCCGGCGCTCTATCTCCGCTGGACCCGTCTGATGACCGTCTCCCAACCAAAGGTCAACCAAACCCAACCTGCCGACTCGGTCCCGATCCCGGCCCTTCATCCCGTGACGCTTCCCTTGATGGAAGCGTTGGAGGGGGTTCGGATCAATATCGGTCAGTTACTCTCAGATAAAAAAAGACTTCTGCCATCCCTGGCCGAAGCGAACATCTCCCTGTTGGAATCGGATCTGGTTTACGAACCCTTTATAAGCAGAAACAGCGAGTTGATCCATGCCACGCTCGGCCTCACCGTTGACCGGAAAGCCCTGTCCCTGGCATTTCACCTGTCGTAAGGCCTAGGATAATCCCATGCCCATACAGTTCACTGCATCTTTTTATGATTATGAATCGGGGTGCGAAAAAAGCGATTTTATGCTTCAATATGGTCGCATTATCTGACCCGTGTTCAGGATTTGTTAACGTCGCGGCTCCATAACGCTTTTTCTCACCCCAGGAGAATCCCATGGCAATAAAGATCAAGATTTATTACGATTACATCTGACCCTTCTGCTATGTCGGCAAGGCTGTTGTCGACACCATTGGCCTGGAAATTCCCCTTGAAATCGAATGGATTCCCTTCGAGGTCCACCCGGAAACGCCGCCGGAAGGAAGACTTTTGACCGACATGTTTCCGGGCACCATATTCGAGAAGTTTTACCGGAAACTGGCCAGGCAATCCGGCGTCCCCGACTTGCCCTTCGGGCGTGCGGAACGTCTTGACAATTCGAGTATGGCGCTGAAAGCAGCGGAATTCGCAAAGAGCACCGATTCATTCGACCATTTTCACAATAATCTTTTCCGTGCACACTTCGTCGAGGAGAAAAACATCAGTCGTCTCGAAACGATCCTGGGTGTCGCCGTGGCCTCCGGACTGGATACTCAAGCCCTGGAAACGGCGCTGCAAAACCATGAATTTACGGAAATAGTCAACTATTACAAAGATACGGCTTGTCGGGAAGGGATCAGCGGGGTGCCGACGTTCATCGTCAATGACCGACACCGTCTTGTCGGTGCGCAACCCCTGGATGGGTTCCGTAATTACCTGAAACAATTGAACAAGTAGCTTAATTCAGCTCCATTTTTATTAAAGAGAAGGTGCCGTGATGGAATTCAATCTAAAAATCGCCGGGGAGGCCGGCCATGGTCTTTTGACCATCGAACTGGGTCTGACGGAAATCCTGGCCCGCACGGGTTACCACTTCTTTGCCACCAAGAATTACATGTCCCGGATTCGCGGCGGCCATAATTTTCACATGATTCGGATTGCCGATAGGCCCGTTCATGCGCTGAACGGAAATGTCTGGGAAATGATCCTGGCCTTTGACGAGGAAGCCGAACGCCGCCACCGGCCGACGCTCAGAGAAGGCGGTATTTTAATCGATCAGGAGGAAATCAGGCAGATCAGCCAGATCATTCGACACCAATTTGCGGAACCCATGGCCGTCAACACTGTTCTCATGGGCATCGTCCTTTCTGCCATCGGCTTTGATCCGGCACGTCTCGCCGACGTCGGCCTTCCGGAAGACCGCAGGACTATGCTGGGAGAAGGGTTCCGTTATGCCGGGGGGAAAAAGCTGTCCGGTAAATACCTCATCAAATCCTCTTTAGAAACGTTCCTTCGTTTCGACGGAAACCAGGCCCTGGGTCTTGGCGCCATTTTGGGGGGATGCCAGTTTATGGCCGCCTACCCCATGACCCCCGCCACATCCATCATGAACTACTTCGCCAACGCCGCCAAGGATCTCCCCATTCATTTTGAACAGGCGGAAGATGAAATCGCCGCCGTCAATATGGCTCTGGGGGCTTCCTATGCAGGGCTCCGCGCCATGACAGCTTCCTCCGGCGGCGGGTTTGATCTCATGACAGAGGGCCTTTCTCTGGCGGGCATGACGGAGACACCTATTGTGATTATGGTCTCACAGAGGCCGGGACCGTCCACGGGGCTCCCGACCCGAACCGAACAGGGGGATCTGAACCTTCTGGTCCACGCAGGTCACGGTGAGTTTCCCCGCATGATTTTCGCCCCCGGAACCATTCTGGAAGCCATTGAAATCGCCCGGGACGCCTTTGATCTTGCCGATTCACTACAGTCTCCGATCCTGATCCTGACAGACCAGTACCTGGCCGATTCGATCCAGACCGTCGAGGCGGAGATTCCGCGGTCGGTGAGTCACCGCACCTGCCGGGCCTACGACGAGACCTACCGGCGTTATGCCCTGACCAATGGAGGACTCTCACCCCTAACCTACCCCGGCATCGGGAAAGCATTGGTCCGGCTTGACTCGGATGAGCACGACGAGGATGGACGCATTACCGAGGACCTCGATCTGCGTGTCCGAATGGTGGACAAGCGCATGCAAAAAGCGAAACACATGACCTCCCTGTCCCGGAAGCCCACCTTCTACGGCAATCCGGAAGCCGAATGGATACTGCTCTCCTGGGGCTCGAACCGGCAGATTGTCGAAGAAGCGATTTGGCATCTCAACGAGGCGGGGATTGCCGTGGGCGCATTACACTTCTCTCAGGTCTATCCTCTCGGCCCGGAAATGATCGCCGCATGGTCCCTGGAGCAAAGAAAAGTCGTCTGCCTGGAGAACAATACCGGCGGCCAGTTCGCGGCTCTGCTCAAGCGTGAACTTGGGCTGGACGTGCTCTATAAAATTCTCAAATACAACGGAGAATGCTTCACGGTAGAGGAAGTCCGCGAACGCATCCTCGCCATCATGGAGGTCAAGCCGTGACAAATTCACCCTACGACATCGCCTGGTGCCCCGGTTGCGGAAATTTTGCCATCCGTACCGCCCTTGCAGAGGCCCTGAACGAACTGGACATGCCGCCCCAGCAGATCGTCCTGACATCGGGGATCGGCCAGGGGGCGAAGATGCCCCAATATTTGGAAACAAATTATTTCAATGGCTTGCATGGTCGCTCTGTCCCGCTGGCCGTGGGCATCAAGCTGGCACGGCCGGACCTGACGGTGATTGCCGTTTCCGGAGACGGCTGTATGTACGGCGAAGGGGGGAATCATTTTCTGCATACGATCCGGAAGAATCTGGATATCGCGATTCTGATTACCAACAACCAGGTTTACGGTCTGACTAAGGGGCAGAGTTCCCCCACCACGGACCGGGGTGTTAAAAACCCCCTCGATCCGCAGGGCAATCCCAATGAACCTCTCTCACCTCTGGTCCTGGCCCTTGCCATGGGAGCGCCTTTTGTCGCCCGGGGCTTTGCTAAAGAGAAGGATCATCTCAAGGAACTGATCAAGGCGGCGATCCGCTTCGAGGGAACGGCTGTCGTTGATATACTCCAGCCCTGTGTGAGTTTTAACAAGATCAACACCTACCAGTGGTACGGCGAGCGGGTTTATCAGGTCGAACCTACAGCAGACCGCTTTGAGGCCATCCGAACCGCAGAATCCTGGCAGGACAAGATCGCCATCGGCATTCTGTTCCGGGATGAAAAACATCCGGTGCGCAACGTCCGCGATCTTTTTCCTCGACATACCGAGCGAGAAGACGTCGAAAGACTGTTGCATTTATACCATGCTTGATTTGTCACCTTTTTCGCAGAGAAGGACTGATTTGCCGTGGTCACCGTTATCGGCGCCGAGGATCGGATAAAAGTCGAAACGGTCAATCAGGAGCTCTCAGCACAGATTCAGCAGGTATACGACCGCGCCAGAACAGACAACGACGGCAAAAGTGGTACCTCCTCACAATCTACAGCGAAAAGGTCGTGGAAGAGGTTGTCCGGCTATTGGCTCTAATACGAAAACCAAGCGCATGAAATAGGGATGGCTTAATACGATTAAACTATGTCTAAATCAAAAACTCTATCCTCATATAACTGCTTTCTCTGCCAGTAATTGATCCATGCCATAAAATCTTCACCATCATTATCCTTCAGCAATCTCTCCAAGCTGTTTGGTTGTCCACAAACTGAAACGCAAAATTCAATTTGCAAACGAGTTGCAAATCCTGTATAGAGGCACTCATGCAAGAGCGGGAAAGCAGATGCCATATTGAAAGGACCTTACGACAAGCAGGGCTCCAGAAGACCGCCCAGCGTTTGGCCGTACTCGATATTCTAACCCGGGCAGAAGTACCCCTGACAGCCGGCGATGTCTTCCAGCGTTTACCGGAGGAACAAAAGGTCAACCGAGTCACGGTTTACCGCATTCTGTCGTCTTATACCCAAAGCGGCATTATCCGGGAGTTCGCATCGAAAAGAGGTATTCACTACTACGAGCGGGTTGAACCCGGCACACATCTCCATCCGCATTTCATTTGTCGGAGTTGTGGAACCATGATCTGCATGTCGGCTGCATCCGAACTCTGGTGGAAAATGGCAGACACACCTGACTTCGAAATTGAAAGCATCTGCATCAGCGGCCTCTGTCATTTGTGCAAAATTAAAGGAAATAAAGGAAAAACGGATGATAAGGAAAATTGATACCGCCCTATTCATTTTGTCGATTATGTTTCTGATCCTTTTCCTCCCAAACACGGTTTGGGCAAAAGACCGGGTCAGGGTCGCAGTAACAATTATACCCCAGGCCTATTTTGTGGAACGCATCGCAGGTCATAATGTGGATGTGCGTATTATTGTTCCTGCAGGCAGTAATCCCGAAACTTACGAACCCACGCCGCAACAGTTGTTTGATCTGTCATCATCGAAATTATATATCAAAGTTGGTCCACAGCATCTGGCGGTCGAAAACCGTTTTCAACGATTTACCTCAAATACGGATAAAAATATCCGTGTTGTCGACATGTCCCAGGGCATAAAAAACCTTCAGGAGGACCCTCACATCTGGCTGTCCCCCTCCATCGTCAGATCCGCGGCGGCAAATATCTGTGAGGGTCTGGCATCAGCAGACCCGCCTCATGCCGATTTATACCGAAAAAATCTCCAGCGTTTCCTTACCGACATTGAACGGCTTGATCAGCGGATCAAACAGCGATTGCACGACAGGAAAGGCCAATGTTTCATGGTCTACCACCCGGCATGGGGGTACTTTGCTCGCGAATATGGCCTGAAGCAACTGGCCATTCAGGAAGAGGGAAAACCCTTGAATGTCGCGCGACTTCAGAAGATGATCAATCTGGCCCGGGCCAAGGGGATTAAAACCATTTTTGTCCAGAAAGGCTTCGACAAAAAGAGTGCGGCTTCCATTGCCCGTGAAATAGATGGTACAGTCGTTGAAGTTAATCCTCTGGAACGGGATTGGCTCAAAAATCTGGATGATTTTTCTCAAGCTCTGCAGGATACTCTCCGCCCATGAGTGATACACCCGTCATCAGCATCCATAATGTTTCTTTCGGCTACGACGACCGGCCTATTCTGGAGGGAATTTCTCTCGACATCTTCCCGAAGGATTTTATTCTTGTCATCGGTCCGAACGGAGGCGGGAAAACAACACTGATCAAGCTGATTCTCGGTATTATTAAACCATGGCAAGGGGCAATTCAACTTGACTCGTCTATCGCCACCCGCCTGGGCTACGTACCCCAGTTTTCAAATTTTAACAAAAATTTCCCCATCTCGGTTTTCGACTTTGTGCTGATGGGTCGAAGCCATGGCCAGAATTATCTGAAACGTTACGGCAGAGAAGACAAGACGGCAACAGATGCGATCCTGAAGCGGATGGATCTTTATGATTTACGTCGTAAGGAAATGAACACCTTGTCCGGGGGACAGGTGCAGAGGGCCCTGATTGCAAGGGCTCTGGTATCGGACCCCCTGGTGCTCTTTCTCGACGAACCGACAACATCGATTGATTTTACCTCCCAGATCAGCCTGCTGGAATTTCTGGAGGATATTAACCGCAAGATGGCCATTCTGGTAATCACCCATGACCCGACGCCTTTTGCCGCAACCTATCAACATATTGCCTGCGTGAACAGGGAACTTTACTATCACGGTCAGAACGAACTGGATCGTCATACTCTGGAAAAGGTGTACGGTTGTCCCGTTGAGCTTCTGGGACACGGGATTCCCCATACTTTTCTGCATCGTCATTGATATGATACTCGCATGAATCGAACACCATGAACATCGAGATCCTCAAATATGAATTCGTTCAGAATGCCCTGTTGGCAAGCCTTCTGGCCAGTATCGTCTGCGGCTTGATCGGCCCTTTTATCGTCACCAAACGCCTCGCTTCCATCAGTGGCGGCTTGAGTCACACAGCATTCGCCGGTCTGGGGATGGCTTACTGGCTTGGTATAAATCCGCTTTACGGGGCATCCGTGGTGGTGATCCTGGCGTCTCTGTTCATCGGCTATAATGAGGAGCGGAAAGTCGACCGAAACGACCTTCTGATCGGAATTCTCTGGGCAGCGGGGGTGGCGGTCGGCTTAATCTTTATTTCCCTCACGCCCGGTTTTGTCCCCGATCTAATGAGTTTTCTATTCGGCAACATCCTGACGGTGCCGGATTCGGATTTGAAGATCGCTTCGGGTCTCTGTCTGATCGTCTTCCTATCCGTCATGATTTTTTATCAAGGCTTTGTCGCCATTGCCCTGGATGAAGAATATGCACTTGCGAGACGCCTGCCGGTAAGAATACTCAAGATGGGCCTGATGGTCCTCATTGCCCTTTCCATTGTGATTCTGATCCAGGTAGTCGGCATTATTCTTGTTATCGCTTTGTTGACCATTCCCGTGGCCATCGCCTCGGAGTTGTCCCAAAAATTCCGGAATATCATGATCTACTCCATCCTGATCGGAATCTTCAGCTGCGTTGCAGGACTCATCATTTCATACTGGCAGGAATTGCCATCCGGCGCTTCGATCATTCTGGCCGGCGTCTTTCTGCTCACTCTGGTCAAGACGACAAAGAAACTTTCCCTTTATTGGCAAAGAAAGTCTCGTCAATAAGATTTTACGAAGATACGGGGTCAGGATTACGGGATCTTGTGATTTCTAATGTTATAATGTGTTGAAGCGTCTGCGGCTTCTCGTAACTTGATCTTGCATTTACATAAGTTACTGGTAAACTGCACAAAAAAATAAAAAAAAGGAGGATACGGTTATGGCCATTATATTACCCGAACTACCCTACGGAATAGATGCACTGGCGCCTCACATCAGCCAGAACACGATTGAATTTCATCACGGGAAACATCACAAGACCTATGTCGATAACGCCAACAAACTCCTGGCCGATACCGACATGGCGGACACCGCCCTGGAAGATATCATCAGAAAAACCGCAGGCGACGCCGGCAAGGTTGGCATTTTCAATAACTGCGCCCAGGTGTGGAACCATTCCTTTTACTGGAAATGTATGAAACCGGGAGGAGGAGGTAAACCGACCGGGGCGATCGCCGCGAAAATTGATGCATCATGGGGAAGCTTTGACAAGTTTGCCGAAGAATTGAAGAATGCCGGGCTCACCCAGTTCGGCAGCGGCTGGGCCTGGCTGGTGGAAGAAGGCGGTGTTCTCAAGATCGTTAAAACAGGCAACGCCGGCACGCCCATCGCTCATGGCATGAAAGCTCTTTTAACGGTGGATGTCTGGGAACATGCCTACTATCTTGATTATCAGAACCGGCGGGGGGATTATCTTTCCACTTTTGTCGATAAATTGATCAACTGGGACTTTGTCAATTCCTGTCTCGGTTGACCGCAGGCAGTGTCACCTTTCCGCTCCTGAACGGACGGCGATGAATTTTCATCGCCGTCCGTTCCAGTAAAGATACATTACATTCCCGGGGGACTGTCACCATGAAAACCGCGCCACCGCACTATCACGGGCACCGGCAGCGCTTAAAGGAAAAATACACCGCAACAGGTCCGGGCACGCTGTATGACTATGAAATGCTTGAGTTGCTTCTCTCCTACGCAATCCCCCGTAAAGATGTAAAGCCCTTGGCCAAGGCGCTGTTGTATCGATTCTCGTCTCTGAAGGGTATTTTCGACACCCCGGAAGGAGAACTCGTTGAAGTGCCGGGCATCGGGCCCCACGCAGCGACTCTGATCAGATTAGTCCGGGAACTGGGAACCCGCTACCTGAAAGAGGAAGTCCGGGGGAAAATCCAGATTTCCTGCACAACGGAACTGGTTCATTTCTGCCAATCAGCTCTTGGCGGCCTCAAGGACGAGCGTTTCTGCGTGATTTACTTAAACGCCCAGAACCGGATGATCGACATGGAAATCATCGAAGAAGGGATCGTCAATCAGGCCGTCGTTTATCCCCGGAAAGTACTGGAAAATTCTCTGAAGCGAAAAGCCTCGGCGATTATTCTGGTCCACAATCACCCTTCCGGCCAGGTTAAGCCCTCCGACGCGGACATCCGCTTAACCCAAACCATTCGAGACGCCGCAAGAACTCTGGATATTCTGGTACACGATCACCTGATTGTGGGAGAAAATCGATTTTTCAGTTTTCGCGAAGAGGGGATGATCACCGGATAGCAAAGAGATTTTTAAAGATTTTCTGATGTAAGATACGTTTCGCGGCTATGAATTCAAGATCGCTGCATCCGGATGAACATGAAAAGGAGACCCTGCAGGGGGTCTCCTTCCTTCATACACATTTAAGAAATGAAATGATTATTCCTTGTCTACTCTTTCTTTCAGTTCCTTACCGACTTTGAAGAAAGGCAGCTTCTTGGGGGTAACCTGGATATTTTTTCCCGTCTTCGGGTTTCTCCCCGTGTAGGCGCCGTAATCACGGACAACGAAACTGCCGAAACCCCGGATCTCGATTCGCCCGCCATTTTTCAACTCATCTGTAAATCCCTTAAAAATCAGGTTCACGATATCGCTTGCTTTTTTCTCCGCCAGATTTTCCTTCCTGCTCAATGCCTCAATCAAACTGGACTTGTTCATACTTCCTCCTCGGTACAGCGTGTTCTATTTATCCACGATAGAACAACGTCTTGAATAACATCTGAGAATAACGCTATTTTTTTGCCGACTAATATTGATTTTTTTGGTGAAAGTCAAGACAAATTTCTTCTAATTTTACAGATAAGTGGGGATTTCTCTTCAGCAAACATCCGACACCGCATTTTCTCCATCCCCAAAAGCCGGTGTTGATGCTCATTTTCCTCCGCGTCACAGGGTTTTGTTCATGTTTTTTGCCGAGATATGATTTATGAAGCGATCATGTACCTCCTGCAATTTAATCCCCTTATGAGGCATATTGAAATGGTTATCCTGCCTTCTTGCCCTGGCCGGACCAAGCTAACAGCGATTCTATCTCCTTTTTCGTCAGATGGCGATACATGCCCCGCTTCAGACTGCCCAGGTGCACATCACCGATTGAGATCCGTACGAGTCTTTCGACATCATGACGCAGGGCGGCGAAACCTTTGCGAATCATCCGGTTTTTCCCCTCCGAAATAGAGAGCGATATCCAGAGGCTTTTATCGTTGTGCTTTTCGATCCGCAGATCCCGGGGCTGGAAGAATCCATCCTCAAAACGGACCCCTTTTTTCAAACGCTGTAACTCTTCCGTCGTTAAATGACCTTCGATCCGAACACGATAACGTTTGGGAACACCATAGCGCGGGTGCTGGATTTTCTGAGCGAATCCGCCGTCGTTCGTCATCAACAGGAGTCCCTCGGAGTCGTAGTCGAGACGACCCACGGGAAAAAGCCGTTCCCCCTCCCCCTTGACCAGGTCCGTTACAACGGGCCGGTTTTCCGGATCGCTGAGGGTGGTGACATACCCGGGCGGCTTATGAAGAAGGATATAAACCGGAGTCTGTTCCGCGGCAATCAACTTGCCGTCCAGGCGAATTGCATCCTTTTGCGGGTCGGCCTTGACGCCCATCTGGGAGACGATTTCTCCGTTCAAGCTGACCCGGCCTTCGACGATCATGGCTTCCGCCGCTCGGCGCGAAATGTGACCGTAACGTGAAACGATTTTCTGCAGACGCTCTTCCATGGTTTATTCCTGCAATTCCTTCAGTTCCCGCAGGGTCGGCAGTTCGGACAGATCCTTCAGATTGAATACCTCCAGAAAGCGCTGAGTGGTGCCGTAGATAATCGGTTTTCCGGGAACATCTTTCCGGCCGACGATCCGGACCAGTTTTCTATCCAGCAGCTTTTTAATGGCCCCCCCCGTATCCACACCCCGTACCTTGTCGATTTCCGCCTTCAGCACCGGTTGCCGATAAGCAATCACTGCGAGCGTCTCCATCATGACGGGTGTCAGGGTCGCGGGTTTTCCCTTTTTCAGTTTCTTGATCCAGGGACTCCACGCATTTTTCGTCCGAAAGTGATACCCGCCGGCAACCTCGACAATGCAGAAGCCCCTGTTTTCACTATTGTATTCTTCAATAAGTCGAGCCAGACAATCCCGGATAGCCTTCTTCTCCACGGAATCCAGCACATCGGCCAATTTATTCACGTCGAGCGGCGTTTCTGACGCGAAGATCAGCGCTTCGATAACAGCCTTTAATCCTTCCATGATTCTGCTCCGCCGGGATTTTAATCCCGCTCTGCGCCCCGTAACATTACTCCTCCACCGCCAGAAAGATCCGGATCACACCGGATGACTCATTCTGGAACGCCTTGATCATTCGCAGTTTGATCAATTCAAGAATGGCCAGGAATGTATAAATAACCTGCCTTTTATTCGATGACTCGCCCAGGAGTTCCGTGAAGGTGAGGCTCCGATTCTGGGTCAATGTATCCATGATTTCATTGATCCGGTCCGCCAGCGAAATTTTCTCCAGATCGATTTCCATTAATTCGGACTTTCCGGAAATCGCGATCACCTTTTGAAATGCTTCAACCAAATCAAAAATGCCGACTTCAATCAGGGTCTCCTCGTCCGGGTTGACCTCCACATCGCCCTCGTGAGAGCCCCGCTTGAACACATCCCTTTCAAGGACCGGCCTGGTTTCCAAAGCCGAGGCGGCATCCTTGAACACCTGATACTCCAGGAGTTGCTTCACCAGTTCCTGGCGGGGATCGTCCTCACCTTCCTCTGTTTCTTCCTCGGGAACAGGCAAAAGCATCCGCGATTTGATGTGGAGGAGGGTTGCCGCCAGTACCAGATATTCGCCCGCCTCATCCAGATTGAGGGAACGGATGATCTCTAAATACTTTAAATACTGCTCCGTAATGAGGGCGATCGGAATATCATAAATATCGATCTTGTTTTTGCGTATCAGGAAAAGCAGCAGATCCAGAGGTCCCTGAAACTGGTCGAGCTTGATTTCATAATCCATAGGCACCTGACCAATGATAATAAGGTCCTCTTTGGCCTTTCCGAAACACGCCGGTCATGACGGCCTCAGATCTTCATGGCCTCTCTGACTTCTTGCATGGTCGCTTTCGCCACAGCAGCCGCCTTTCTGTTCCCCTTTTCAATAATATCGCGTACAAGATCCAGATGCTGACAATAATGATTGCGGCGTTCGTGAATCGGAGACATGGCCAGCAGCATTCGCTCATAAAGCCTTTTTTTGCAGTCCGTACAACCGATCCCCGCTGTTCGGCAGTCCGTATTGATCTGCGCCACTTCACTTTCTTCGGTATAGAGCTGGTGAAAACTGTATACGTTACAGATATCGGGATTGCCCGGGTCTTTGCGGCGCATCCGCTGGGGATCCGTGAACATGGCCGACACTTTGGTCTTTAACGCATCCCCTTCATCACCGATGTAGATCGAGTTGCCATAGGACTTGCTCATCTTCCGCCCGTCGATGCCTAATAGTTTAGGCACAGCAGTCAAAAGGGGGTCCGGTACCGGAAAAACCTCCCGATAAAGGAAATTGAAACGCCGGGCGATCTCCCGGGTCAACTCAACATGGGGAAGCTGGTCAACGCCGACGGGTACCCCTTGACCTTTATAGATGATGATGTCGGCAGCCTGAAGGACCGGATAACCGAGAAAACCATAGGTGCCGAGATCCTTATCCGTCAGTTCATCTCTCATTTCCTTGTAGGTCGGGTTACGCTCGAGCCACGGCAGGGGTGTAATCATACCCAAAAGCAGGTAAAGCTCCGCGTGTTCCTTGATGGCCGACTGAACGAACAGGTGCTTTTTTCAGGGTCGAGACCGACGCTCAGCCAGTCGATGACCATGTTGAGGGAATTTTCCCTGATCTGGTCCGGTGTGCTGTAATCACTGGTTAAGGCATGCCAGTCGGCGACAAAATAAAAACAGTCGTGGCGGCCGTCATTCTGAAGGTCCACCCAGTTTTTCAGAGCGCCCTGCAAATTGCCCAAGTGCAGCTTTCCCGTGGGTCTCATTCCGCTCAGTATTCTTTTTTTCACCTGAAAAATGCTCCTTCATCCATATCAATACCCGGATTTTCAAAACCGGAAAAATTGAAACCTATCGCAAGGTTTGCGCAGCTATAACAAAATCGGCAGGTGATGTCAATCAGGGACCCCCCTCAAAAACATGACAGTCAAAAGATACGGCAGCGCCGGTTAAGCGCAACAGCCATACGGTTGTGTATTGGATCATCAGATCGTCTGAAACCAGCCGGCAACAGCGCCCAAAGAGGCCACAATCCTGGCGGCTGCACAATGGCCCGCCCGGCAGGCATCCTCGGTATTGGAACCTTCAAGCAAGGCGGCTATGAATCCTGCAGCAAAGGCATCCCCCGCACCGGTCGTATCGACAGCTTTTCGTGGTTCCGTGGGGATCATCCCCTGAAACTCGCTGCAATCGAGCCAGCAACCCTTTTCGCCCAGTTT
>Ga0116141_10003516_pt1 | contig 13251 bp, 7 predicted proteins | sample AD_UKC097_MetaG_FD_89744 | JGI IMG/M metagenome (GOLD analysis project Ga0116141, IMG submission 89744) | Active sludge microbial communities of municipal wastewater-treating anaerobic digesters from USA - AD_UKC097_MetaG | ecosystem: Engineered > Bioreactor > Anaerobic > Digestate | place: USA... | reverse complement strand
GTGCGCAGTTCGGGATCGACCAGCCACAGGTGCGAGACGCCGGCCTGGGCGTAGATCGGCATCTTGCGCACCCGATCCAGGCGCGCTGTGGCGGGCGAGAGGATTTCGCAGACCCAGTCGGGTGCCTGTTCGAACCATGCGGTGTCGGGCAAGGCGGGCATGCGCTCGCGCCGCCATCCGGCAAGATCGGGCACCAGCACGTGGCCTTCGAGGTGGCATTCGGGTTCATCGAGAATCCACCAGCCGCCGGGGCCGCCGCGGCTCTGGTGGAACGGCGGGCCGAGGCTGAAGCCGATGGTCGAGCTGGCGCGCGCATGATTCGGCGCCGGCCTCGGGTGGCTGTACAGCGTGCCGTCCACGATCTCGCCCACCCGGTCCGGCGGCAGCGCGAGCAGGTCGTCGTAGGTGGCGATTCGGGCGGCGGGTACGGACATGCTTCCCACTCTAGCGCGATGCTGCGTGCCCTGCAGCCAGGCACTACTGCACCCGGCGGCGCAGCCAGTTGAGCAGGTCGATGCGGGTGATGAGGCCGAGGAAACGCTCGCCGTCCATCACGATGGCGACGTGGCCGCGGTCGAACACCGGCAGCAGGGATTCCACCGGCGCGGTCACGGCGATCTTCTCCAGCTTTTCCACCATCGCGGTGGACACCGGATCGCGGAAGCGTTCTTCGCGGCCGTAGACGTGCAGCAGCACGTCCGATTCGTCCAGGATGCCGACGATGCGGTCGCCGTCCATCACCGGAAGCTGGCTCACGTCGTAGAGCTTCATGCGCTGATAGGCCACGGTGAGCAGGTCGGACGGGCCCACCACCACGGTGTCGCGCTGGCTGTAGGGGCGCAGGATCAGGTCGCGCAGGTCGCCGTACTGCTCGCGCTCGATGAAGCCGTTGTCCAGCATCCAGTAGTCGTTGTACATCTTGGAGAGGTACTTGTTGCCGGTGTCGGGCACCAGCGTCACCACGCGCCTGGGCGCGGTCTGCTCGCGGCACCAGCGCAGCGCCGCGGCCAGCAGCGTTCCGGTGGTCGAGCCGCCGAGGACGCCTTCCTTCGCCAGCAGTTCGCGCGCGGTGAGGAAGCTCTCCCTGTCCGGGATCGCGTAGGCCTTCTTCACCCGCGAGAAGTCGGAAATCGGCGGCAGGAAGTCCTCGCCGATGCCTTCCACCAGCCAGGTGCCGGACTTGGTGCTGAGCACACCTTCGTTGATGTACTGGGTGAGGATCGAGCCGACCGGATCGGCCAGCACCAGCGCGGTTTGCGGCGAGTGCTCGGCGAAGTAGCGCGACAGCCCGGTCATGGTGCCCGAGGAACCGCAGCCGAACACGAAGGCGTCGATGCGCCCGTCCATCTGTTCGAGGATTTCCGGGCCGGTGGTCTCGAAGTGCGCGCGCGGGTTGTCGGGATTGCCGAACTGGTTGATGAAGTACGCGCCCGGGATTTCGCGCGCGATGCGCTCGGCCATGTCCTGGTAGTACTGCGGATGGCCCTTGGCCACGTCCGAGCGGGTCAGCACCACTTCGGCACCCATGGCCTTGAGGTTGAAGATCTTCTCGCGGCTCATCTTGTCGGGCACCACCAGGATCAGCCGGTAGCCCTTGGCCTGCGCCACCAGCGCCAGGCCGATGCCGGTGTTGCCGGCGGTGCCTTCCACCAGGGTGTCGCCGGGCTTGATGTCCCCGCGCGCTTCGGCGGCTTCGATCATCGAACGGCCGATGCGGTCCTTGATCGAACCGCCCGGATTGGCGTTCTCCAGCTTCAGGTACAGCTCGCACGGCCCGGTGTCGAGCCGGTTGACGCGGATCAGGGGAGTGTTGCCGATCAGTTCGAGGACGTTGCCGTGGACGTTCATGGATAGCTGCCGGAATCGCGGGGCCAAGGGCCGGAACCGCGCATCATAGCGGGCGCACCGTCGCGCTCAGCGCGGCGGCAGAAAGGACGGCTGCCGGTCGAACCATTTGCGCGCGCCGGCGAGGTGGAACTTGCGGGCGCCCTGATCCAGCTCCAGCGCAGCGCCCAGCGCGCCCCAGCGCGCGTAGAGCTGGCCGCTCGGCGGCGTCGCGCCCAGGCGCAGACGCCCCAGCACTTCGAAACGCGCGTTGCGGGCCTGGATGTGGTCGAGCGTCAGCCGCTCGCCCAGCGCCTCCAGTTCGGTGGCGGCCTGTGTGCGGCCGGCGTCGACCACGCGCGTGATCCAGCGCGGAAACTGCCGCCGCCGCCCGTACATCGAAAGCAGCGGCGCCACGTCGCGCATTTCCACCGTGACGTGGGCGCGCGCTTGCAGCGGCTCGGACAGGTGGACTTCGCCGCGGTCGAGGTGGAGGGTGGCCCACCAGTCCTGCAGACGGTCGTCCGCAGGTTCGACGATGGCCGCGCGGCGGATCGCCACGCGCGTGCCCGTCAGCGCGAAGCGGTGCTCGCGCAGGCTCGCGCCGGCAAGGCGCGCATCCAGATCCACGTCGCCGCGCAGCACCATGTCGGAAAATCGCAGCGACGCGTCCCGTGCGGCAAGATGCAGGCGCCCGCCGCTGCGGTCCTCGCCCACCTGCATGCGCAGGTCGGCGCCGAGGCGCCCCGTGCCGCGCAGGAACTGGACTCCGTGGCGCGGCAGATAGCGGTTGAAGCCGGTGAGGTCGGGCAGCGCGGCGTCGGAAAAGCGCAGGCGCACGTCGAGCCGATCGCGCAGGGTCAGGAGGTCGCCGCTGTCGGCGCGGAAGTCGAGCGTCAGGTTCCGGCCCGATCCCAGCCGCGCCTCGGGGGCGCTGGCGGGCGCGAGGTCGAAGCGTTCCAGCGTGACCTGGGCCTGCGCCAGCGCGCTGTCGCCCGTCCCCGGTTCCAGCCGCGCCTGCGCGTGCCCGGTGCCGCGGAAGCGGTGCCGGAACGCGGACACGTCGAACTGCGCCCCGCGCAGCGCAATTTCGCTGTCGCCGGCCAGCTGTCCGGCTTCCAGCCGCAGGCGGGCCTGCACCTCGCCGCGGCCGTCGAGCGAGAAATCGTGCAGCCGGGAGAGCAGCGGTTGCACCAGATCGAGCGAGGAAAAGCGCAAATCCAGATCGAGCGTGCCGCCGATGCGGTGGCGCTGCTGCGCCCACGGCGGCAGCGGCAGGGCGCGCCCGGCAAGGCGCAGGTCCGCCTCCAGACGCTGCACCAGCTCGGGAATCGGCGGCAGCGAAAGCGCCAGCGCGAGGTCTTCCCCGCGGGTTTCCAGCGCAAGGCGCGCCTCGCCCATGGCCTGAAGGCCGGTCTGCGAGGAAAACCCGACTGGCGCGCGGATTTCCAGCGCGGTTGCATCGGCGATCCGGCCGCGCTCGATGGCCACACGGCCGGCAATGTGCCCTTCGCCGGGCAGCAGCCGATGCTGTGGATCGAGGTTGGCGTCCAGCGCCAGCTCCGCGCCCGGGCCGCGCGCGTCCAGCGCAAGATCGAGCGTGACGAAGTCGAGCATGGCCAGGCCCGGGTGCTCGCTGCGGCGATGCGCCGCGATGTCCGCGCGCAGCGACAGGGCACCCGCTTCCAGGAACACGTGTTCGCCGCGCCTCAGGCGGGCCTGTTCCAGGCGGAGAAGGGAAGGATCCAGCTCGAAGCGCCCGCGCCGCAGCTGCTGGCTCCAGCGCGCCTGCGCCTGCGCGTTGCCGGTGAGCACGAGATCGCCGTGGGTGAACTCCAGCGATGAATTGATCCGCAGGTCTTCGAAAACCAGCCGCAGCCCGTGGTCGGCCGCCGGGCGCGGTTCGAGATCGGTTTCGGCGTGCGAGATCGCGATGCGCGGCGTCTCGCCCTCCAGCCAGGCCACGCGCAGCTCCTTGCGCAGGAGCGGCCACAGCGCGATGCGCCCGGAAACCCGCCCGGCGCGGATTTCCCAGGCGTTGCGGCGCGTCTGGCCCTGCATCGTCACATCCCAAAGGAGGATCCGCCCCGGCCACAGCGACAGCGCGCGCGACCACTGCATCCGGAAGCGCTCTGGCTGGCGGCTGAGCGCGGCTTCCGCCGGCCCGAGATTGAGCGCGAGGTTGGACAGCGCAAGCCAGCCCAGCGCGAGCCACGGAGCGGTTCGCAGCAGGCGCTGTGGCCAGCGGCGGCGCGCGTCGACGGTGGGGCTCATTCCAGCGTGAACCACTGCACCTCGACGCGGCGGTTGAGGTCACTGTCCGGACTGGCCGGCTCCTCCCAACCGCGCCCGACCAGTTCGATGCGCGCGGGGTCGATCTTGGGGAAGCGTGCCACCAGCGCATCGCGCACCGCCTGCGCGCGCTGGCGCGAAAGCTCCATCGCCTTGAGCGCCATCGAACGCACCAGCGCCTGTCCGCCCTGTTTTTCGAACTCGGCCAGGCGCGCATTGTCGACGTGCCCGCGCAGCAGCACGATCGAGCCGGGGCTGACCTGCAGGAAGTTGCGGATGGTGTCGAGGTATTCCTGGTTCTGCGTGGCGTTGTGGTCGAGCACCGCGGAATTGGGTTCGAAGAAGAAGCGGATGTCGCGGCTGAGCAGGGCGTCGCCTTCCAGCGACACCGTGCCGCCGGTGCGGATCGGCGCGATGGCGATGGTCTGGCCGGCGAACTGCCCCCCCTTGGTCAACGCATCGAGCCATTGGCTATCGACGAAGCGCGCCGGATCGGCGGGGTTGCGGATGAGATTTCCATACGCCAGCACCGAGGACTGGAAGATGCCCTGGAAGGAGCCGGCGGCGTCGATCTGCCCGCTGAAGAAGGCCAGGTTCTCCGGCAGGTTGGAAAGATGCACCTTGGCCAGCTCGGTGCGCGTCTCGGCGGCGGTCCAGCCGAAGGCCTTGCCGATCGTATCCAGATGCGCCTCGGGCGCGTCGCGCACCTGCCGGTTGCCTTCCAGAAGCCCGTGCACCAGACCTTTCACCCATTCCGGGTGGGCCTGTGCGAAGCCCTTGTTGACGGTGAGGATGTCGGCCACGACCAGCAGGTTGCGGTTGGACACCAGGGCCTTGGCGCGACCGCCGGAACCGGCCACCACCTCGTCGGTACGCGGCGACCAGCCGACGCAGCCGTTGAGGCGCGGGCGGGAGATCGAAAGCTCGGCCTCGTAGGCATCGCAGGCCACGAAGGCGTCCTCGTAGAACACCAGCCCCAGTTCGCCGGAGGACGGGCGCGCGTCGAGGTCGCGCAGCACCTTCACCGGCACCCCGGCTTCGGAAGCAAGGTAGCGGATGAAGAACTCGCTTTCATTGAACTGCGAAGCGGCCAGCACGCGGCCCTTGAGCTGGTTGATCGAGGAAATGCCGGCATCCACCACCACCTGGTCGGCACCGCGCGAGAAGCCGATCTGCGCCGGCACCACGATGTCGAACTGCCGGCCCAGCACGGCAAGGGTGTCGACCGTGGTCACGGAAGCGGCGACGCGGCCGTTGTTGAGCTTGGACCAGCCTTCTTCCTCTTCCAGCTTCAGGCGCAGCTGGAAGCCGTAGTTGCGCGCGAAGAAAGAGTCGGGGTTGGGCGCAAGCCCGCCGTTGGCGACCACCAGCCCGGCGTAACCGGCGTATTCGCTGATGTCCACGTCGATGACCTTGTCCTTCGGCTGGTAGGCCGCGGCGGCATCGAGATTGGGCAGGGAGGTCAGCGGCTCGATCGGGGCGGGCGCGTCGGGCGGGACGGCGTTGCCTTCGTGCCCGGCGTCCGCTTCGCCGGTCGCCACGACGGGCGTTTGCGAGGGGCTGCCCATGTCGCGCAGCACCAGCCAGCCGCCCAGCCCCAGCAGCACCAGAACCAGGAGCAGGGTGATGATGACGCCGGCCGCGCTGCCGCGCTGACGACGGGCCAGGGTGATCTGCGGATGGATCGGCTTCATCGCGATTCTCCTTGGGGTTGGGACTTGCCTGGAACGGAATTGCCGCGCAGCACGCGCGCGGGCAGGCGGGCGGATTCATCGAGATCCAGCGCGCCCAAAAGATCGCGCTGGCTGTCCAGCCAGCGGTCGGCTTCGTTGAAGGCCGAGGTGAGCGCGTCGAGCGAGGAGCCCAGACTTCTCTCGTTGCCGGCCAGCAGCGCCTGTTCGCGGATCAGCGAAACCTGCTGGTCGATGCGCGCCAGCTCCGCATCGATGCGCTCGGCGCGCAGCGCGGCCTGGTCGTGCGCGGCCTGGCGTGCGTCGATCACCTGCTTCTGCTGCTCCAGACTGCGGCGCAGCTCGGGATCTAGGTCGGATTCGGAAAGGCGTGCGTCGATGCCTTCTTCCTGCGCCTGCAGCCGCTCGCGTTCGGCGCGCGCCACCACCAGCACCTGGGAAATCGTTTGGCTTGCGCCCAGCATGCGCAGGTGCAGCCAGACCAGCTGCTCGATGCTGTCGGCATAAGGGCGCATCAGCGGGTCGGCGTCGAGCAGGGCCACGATCTCCTTGCCGCGACCTTCCAGCGCGCGCTGGCGCTCGCGCCGGCCCGATTCGAGCGTGTCGAACAGGGTGAAGTAGCGTCGTTCGGCCGGGTTTCCGCGCGCCGCCTGCGCCTCGATCGCGGCGCGGAAGCGGTCGCTGCTGGACAGCCCGATCAGATAGGCAAGCTCCAGCCCGGCACCAAGAAACCAGAAACCCGGGCTGAGGAAGGCACCGAGCAGGCCCATCGCACCCAGGAAGAAGAAGTTGGGCGGTATCGGCATGCCCAGCGGGCGCGCCGTGAATGCGGCCCAGAGCCGGCGCGCGAAGCTCACGAGGCGGCCTCGCCATAGCGGCGCAGCGCCGCGGGCACGAACTGCATGTCGGTGGCTTCGCGGATCGCGATGTGCATCTGGAAGGCCATCACGTCGGCCGGCACCGGCGCCTGGTAGCCGTCCAGGCAGCGCGCCAGCGCGTCGATCGGGGCGAGGTTCTCGGTGCGGGTGAGGCGGTAGGCCTTGACCGCCAGCGCTTCGGCCGCGCCGGGCGTGAGCAGGGTCGGCAGGTCCAGCGCGCGCATCGCCTCGACCCCGGGCGCGATGCCGAAGCGCTTGAGCAGCACGTCGAGCAGGGCCGCGCTCTCCGCCCCGCTTGCGGTGGGCAGGAGCGGGATCTTCACGTCCACCCGGCCGGGGCGCTTGAGGTCCACTTCGATGAGGTCCGGGCGCGAGGAGGCGAGCATCCACATCAGCCGGCCGCGGTTGTCCGAATCGCTCATCTCCTGCGCGATCATCGAGTACAGCCGCCCCGACAGCCCGCTGTCGCCGCTGCCCGAATCGCGCCGCCCGAGGGTCTGGTCGGCCTCGTCGATGAACACGATGCAGCGGCCCAGGGCGCGGATCAGGCGGAAGATCTTTTCCAGGTTGCCTTCGCTCGATCCCACCCAGCGGTCGCGGAAGTTCTTGAGCTTGACCACCGGCACCCCGGCTTCACCGGCGAGGCATTCGACCAGATAGGTCTTGCCGGTGCCGACCGGCCCGCACAGCAGGTAGCCCATCGGCAGCGCGCGGGTATCGCCGGCGCGCCACAGCGCGATGTCCTGGCGCAGCCAGGCCTTGAGGCCGGCGGGCGCGTGGTAGTCCTCCAGGGTGCGACGCGATTCGACGAATTCGACCAGCCCGGCGGAATCGCCTTCCACCAGTGACTTCTTCACTTCGACGAAGTCGGCCGGCTGCAGCGGACGGCGCTGGTGCGCACGCTGGCGCACCAGACTTTGCAGGGCGCTCAGGCTGACTCCGGTCAGCGCCTGTGCGGTGGCTTCATCGCCCTGCTGCGGATCGAACGCCGCCGGGTGATCCAGGCGCAGCTGCGCCAGCGCGGCGGTGAGGCGGGCGGCGTCGGGCAGCGGGATGCGCAAGCGCGCCACGCGCGGATTGAAGGCGACCTGCGGGTGCAGGTCGTTGAGGTTGTCGACGATGAGAAAGCTGGCGAAGGGCAGTTCGGCGTAAGGCGCCTCGCTGGCGAAATCGCGGATCAGGCTGGCGAGGCCGGCGATCTCGAAATCCCCGGCGCGCCCGCCCGGCAGCCACTGGTCGGCGCCGCGCAGCAGGAAGGCGACGTGCTCCTCCTCGCCGCGCCCCAGCGCGCGCAGGTTGGCGCGATAGCGCAGGTAGCGCGCCACCACTTCCAGCGCCGCGCGCGGCTCGCGCGGCAGCGGGCCGAGCTTCTCGAACGCCGGCCAGTCGCGCAGCCGCTCGCTGCCGCGCGCGACCGCAAGGCCGTTGCCGGCATCGTAGGTGAACACCACCTGGAAGCCGCCCAGGAGCTGCGCTTCCAGGAAGCGCGCCAGCGGCACCAGCCGGCCGTCGAGCACGAAGCGGTCGGAGACGTTGCCGTAGAGCACGAACTGCCCGTGCGCGCCGCTCTCGTAGGCCAGCGCCAGTTCGCGCAGCCAGTCCGGGGCGTCGGAGGCCAGGGGCATCGCGGAAGGGCCTTCAGGCCGATTCGCTGTCGCTGGTGCGCGGCGCCGCGCCCATGTTGCGCTCGACCGGCGCGGACGCCGGCGCGGGCGCGCCTTCCAGCGTCAGGCCCTCGGCCGCGGCGAAGTCGGCCAGCGCCTGGTCGGCCAGCGCCTGCTGCTCGGCCTCCTTCAGGTTGATCTCGCCCATGTCGATGGAATCCTTGGCCACGCGCGCGCGCCCTGCCTGCTTGGTGCGCTCTTCCTCGACCATTTCCTGCAGGCGGTTGAGGGTGTCGCCGGAACCGCCGATCTGGCCGATCATGCCGGCCGCCATCTCGTTCATGTCCGCCAGCGCCTTCTTCATGCGCATGTCGTTGATCGCGCCCTTGAGGCCGTCGATCTTGGCGCGCGCGGCGTTCACCGCCACGTCGCGGGCCTTGACCAGGTTCTTGTAGGTTTCTTCCGCGCCCTCGAGCTGGCTGCGGTTCTCGGCCAGCTCGCGGGTCACGGTCTGCAGGCGCAGGGCGAGCTGCCCGGCCGCGGCCTGGTTGCCGGCGCGAAGGTGCGCGCGGGTCTTGGCGCGCAGGTCGTTTTCTTCCGTCTCCAGCTTGCGCACCTGGCTCATCAGGCGCTCGGCCAGTCCGGCGTGCGCGGCCAGGCTCTGGTTGTAGCTGCCGATCTGCTTGCGCAGGTTTTCCTGCTCCAGCTCCAGCAGCGCCTCGGGATTGCGCTTCTCGATGCCGGAAATGAACAGCGACAGGAAGCCGCGGAAGACATTCATCAAGCGGGTGAACATGTCGTCTCCAGAACTGTGGGTCGTGGGAATAGGTGCAGGATAACGCCTTGCGTGCGGTTCAGGACGCCGGAGCGGCACCGGCGTGACCGGCGCGGGAACCTCAGCCGAGGCGATCGAGCGCCTGCGAAAGATCCGGGGCCAGAGGCGCATTCAGCAGGTAGGGCGCAGCGCCCTCGTCGAGCGCGAACTCCAGCGAGGCGGCGTGCAGGAACAGCCGCCGCAGGCCGATCTGCTCGCGCAGGCGGCGATTGACGTCTTCCTTGCCGTACTTGTCGTCGCCCGCCACCGGATGGCCGAGATGGACGGCGTGGACGCGGATCTGGTGGGTGCGGCCGGTTTCGATCCGCACCTCGCAGTACGAGTGCCCGCCGCGCCGCTCCAGCACCCGGAAGTGGCTGGTCGAGGGCTTGCCCTGCGGATGCACCTGCACGTGGCGTTCGCCGCCCTGGCGCAGGCCGATGTGCAGTGGCGCGTCCACCGTCAGGGTGCCGTCGGGCAGGCGGCCGGTGAGCAGGGTCAGGTAGCGCTTGGTCAGGCCGGCGCCGTGGTCCTCGCGCAGCAGCGCCTGCAGTTCGGTGAGCGCCGAGCGCTTCTTGGCGAGGACCAGAAGACCGGATGTGTCGCGGTCGAGTCGGTGCACCAGCTCCAGCGACTGGTCCGGGCGCAGCGCGCGCAGCGCCTCGATGGCGCCGAAGCGGATGCCGCTGCCGCCGTGGCTGGCCAGGCCCGAAGGCTTGTTCAGCGCCAGGAGGCGCGCGTCCTCGAACACGATGGCTGCCTCCAGATGCGACAGCAGGGCGGCCGGCGGGCGCGCCGGGGCGTCCGGTTCGTCCAGCCGCAGCGGCGGGATGCGCACTTCGTCGCCGGCTTCGAGGCGGCTGTCGGGCTTGGCACGCTTGCCGTTGATCCGCACCTGGCCGGTGCGCAGCAGCCGGTAGATGAGCGCACGCGGCGCGCCCTTGAGCTGGCCGGAGAGGAAATTGTCGATGCGCTGGCCGGCGCGGTCGGCTTCGACCTGCACCCGCCGGACCCCGGATTCGGGCCCGTTTGCCGCGGTTGTCATGGGATTGCTACACTGAAGGTGCGAGAAAACGTCAGGATTTGGTCGTGCGCCCGCCAGGATCGGCGCGCGGCGAAGGTTCCGGCGCGGTCTGGCAGCGGCACGCAACCTGCGTGCAAGTGTATCCGCTGCGTCGGCGACGGAGCAGGCAGTTCGCCCGAAAAGTGCGGGAATCGGCTTTTCGGCTCGTTGGCTGGCCGGATGCGAGAGCATCCGGCGGCTTTCCCTTTTGTTTGGAAATCGCGCTCCCGCGGGAAATGCCCGACGGTTCGATGCGCTGGAGATTCTGCACGGCGACGGTCCGCGCCCGGCGCGACCGTCGCCGCCCCTGAAACTGGGCGCGGAGCACCCGGCGTTCCTTGCGGCCTGAGCGCGTGAGGAATCGCAACACCATGAAAAGAATGTTGATCAACGCCACGCAGCAGGAAGAACTGCGCGTGGCCATCGTCGATGGACAGACGCTGTACGACATCGACATCGAGCAGCCCTCGAAGGAACAGAAGAAGTCCAACATCTACAAGGGCCGGATCACCCGGCTGGAGGCCTCGCTGGAGGCCGCCTTCGTCGAATACGGGGCCGACAAGCACGGCTTCCTGCCGCTGAAGGAGATCTCGCGCGACTACTTCATCGAAGGCGTCAACCCGAACAAGGCCACGATCAAGGAGCTCCTGCGCGAAGGTCAGGAAGTGGTCGTGCAGGTGGACAAGGAAGAGCGCGGCAACAAGGGCGCGGCGCTGACCACCTTCATCTCGCTGGCCGGCCGCTATCTGGTGCTGATGCCCAACAGCCCCAGCGCCGGCGGCGTCTCGCGCCGCATCGAGGGCGACGACCGCGCCGCGCTCAAGGAAGCGCTGGACCGCATGTCGATCCCCGACGACATGGGCGTCATCATCCGCACCGCCGGCGTCGGCCGCGATGCGGAAGAGCTGCAGTGGGACGTCGATTACCTCCTGCAGGTGTGGAAAGCGATCACCGACGCCGCACTGGCCAGGCCCGCGCCCTTCCTGATCTACCAGGAATCGCGCCTCATCATCCGCGCGCTGCGCGACTACCTGCGCGCCGATGTCGGCGAGATCCTCATCGACAGTCCGGAGATGTTCGATGACGCGCGCGATTTCGTGCAGCAGGTGATGCCGCAGAACCTGCGCAAGCTCAAGCTGTACAAGGACACCACGCCGCTCTTCAACCGCTTCCAGATCGAGTCGCAGATCGAGAACGCCTACGAGCGCACCGTGCGCCTGCCCTCGGGCGGCTCGATCGTGGTGGACCAGACCGAGGCGTTGACCGCCATCGACGTCAACTCGGCGCGCGCCACCAAGGGCGGCGACATCGAGGAAACCGCGTTCAACACCAACCTGGAAGCCGCCGAGGAAGTGGCGCGCCAGATGCGCCTGCGCGATCTGGGTGGCCTGGTGGTGATCGACTTCATCGACATGGGTTCGGCCAAGCACCAGCGCGAGGTCGAAAATCGCCTCGCACAGGCGCTCAAGTATGACCGCGCGCGTGTCCAGGTCGGCCGCATCTCGCGCTTCGGCCTGCTGGAAATGAGCCGCCAGCGGTTGCGCCCGAGCCTGGGCGAATCCAGCCAGATCGTCTGCCCGCGCTGCGAGGGCCACGGCCGGGTGCGCTCGGTGGAATCCCTGTCGCTGTCGATCCTGCGCCTGGTGGAAGAGCAGGCGATGAAGGACAACACCGGACAGGTGCTGGTGCAGGTGCCGGCGGAAATCGCCAACTTCCTGCTCAACGAGAAGCGCCGCGCGCTGATGGACATCGAGCAGCGCCACGACGTGCCGGCGGTGATCGTGTCCGATGCCCAGCTCGAGATTCCGCACTACGAGGTCAGCCGCATCCGCGAGAACGAGCTGGACGAGGAAGAGCACGGCAAGCCGAGCTACCGCCGCACCACCGCGCGCCGGCAGGAAGTGCACGCGCTCACCCGCGCCAACCTCAACATCCCGCCGACGCCGGCCGTGACCGCCGTGCGCCCGGCACAGCCGGCGCCGATCCGCGAAGAGCAGCCCAATGAGGCACCCGTGCCGGTCGCTGCGCCCGTGCCGGCACCCGCGCCGGTTGCGGCAGCGCCTGCGCCGAGCGCGTCGGCACCCAAGCGCGGTTTCTTCGCCTGGCTTGCCCGACTGTTCGGTGCGGGCGAGTCGGCCAGCGCTCCCGCTGCGACCGCGCGGCCGTCTGGAACCCCGCCGGCGCGCGGCCCTCGACCGGGACAGGGCGCCAATCAGGGTTCCGGGGCGAACGGCCGTCGCGACGGCCGCGGCGACCGCCAGCGCAGCGCCGACCCGCGTTCGCGCAACGGCCAGGAGCGCGGCAAGCCCGCCGCCCAGGAGCCGCGCGCCGGCGCTGCGGCCGGCAAGGATCCGGCACAGGAGCCCCTGAACCAGAACGGCCGCGGTGCGCGCCGTCAGGACGCGGCTCGCCAGGATGCGGGCGGCAAGCGCGATGCCCGCCAGCAGGCGCGTGCCGATGGGCGCGACACCGGTCGCGCCAAGCCGGTGCAGGACAAGGAAGCGCCGGCGGTATCCGCAGCCGCACGCGAACCCCAGATCCCGAGCGCCGAGCGCCGATCGGCGGAACCGGCAAAGCCCGTGGAACCGGCCAAAACCGCCGAGCCGGTGAAGGCTGTCGCCGAGGAATCGGCGCGCGCCGCATCGCCGCGTCCGACGCCGGCTCCGGTGCCCGCGTCTGCGCCGGACACCGATGGCAATACTCCCGCGGAACCGGTCGAAGCAGCAGCGGTCGCAGCCGACGGCTCCGCGCCGCCGGTGGCCGACGATTCGGCATCGCCCTCGCGCCGCCGCCGCGGCCGCCGCGGCGGCCGCCGCCGCCGCCGTCAGGAAGAGGCATCCGGCGGAATCGATGAAAGCGCGGTCGACGATGCGGACATGGATGACGAGGACGAGGACGAGTCCGCAGGCGAAACCCCTTCCGAGACTCCCGCAGCCGCGGACGAGGCTGCGTCCCGCGCGCCGCGCGCGCGCGAAGGCCGTCGTCCGGCCGCTGCGTCCGCCGTCCTGCTTCCCGCGCCGGTGCTTGCACCCGCACCTGCACCTGCACCTGCACCTGCGCCTGCGCCTGCGCCGGGGTCTTCTTC
>Ga0116141_10003514_pt1 | contig 13259 bp, 10 predicted proteins | sample AD_UKC097_MetaG_FD_89744 | JGI IMG/M metagenome (GOLD analysis project Ga0116141, IMG submission 89744) | Active sludge microbial communities of municipal wastewater-treating anaerobic digesters from USA - AD_UKC097_MetaG | ecosystem: Engineered > Bioreactor > Anaerobic > Digestate | place: USA... | reverse complement strand
GGTGGATCGTGCCGGGTCGCCGAGTCCATACGATCAGGTCGCGGCTCTGAGCTCAAAGGTCAGGCGCTCTGGATCGCAGGATGCCTCTGTCAGAGGCACCACGCGCGATCTTCGCCGTTGCCTGGCCGTCCTCGATTCCACGATTCCCTCGGGAACGGGGACGGGAACGGGAACGGGGACGAGTGCAGGCCGACACGGTCTACTCGACGAACACCGGCGGCATCCACACCGGCCCTGGCGCGGCGAGCCGGCCGGTCCGCCACGCCTGCCCCAGCTCGGCGGCCAGCGCGGCGGCAGCCTCGTCCGGGTGGCGCTGCTGCGCCAACTCCTGCCACCACGGCCGCAGCTTCGGGAAGTCCACCAGCTCGACCCGCTCCTCGGCGCCGATGCCGGCGAGCTCACGCGCGACCGCGACCGCGCGGTCGAAGCCGCCGAGCTCGTCGACCAGGCCGTTGTCGAGCGCCTGGGCGCCGGTCCACACCCGGCCCCGGGCGATGGCGTCCACGGCCTCCCTCGACATCCCGCGGGCTGCCGAGGCGCGATCCAGGAAGTCGTCGTAGATCCTGTCGAGCATGCGGTCGACGATCGCCCGCTGCTCGTCGGTCCAGGTCTCGAGGCTGCCGTAGAGGTTGGCGTTGCGGCCGGCATCGAGACGGCCGAAGGTCACGCCCAGCTTCTCGGCCCAGAAGCGGTCCATGTTGAGGTGCCCGCCGAGCACTCCGATCGATCCGGTCTGCGTGCCCGGGTCGGCGATGATCTTGCGCGCGCCGCACGACACCCAGTAGCCGCCGGAGGCGGCAACGTCCTTCATCGACACCACCACCGGCAGCTCCTCGGCCGTCCGCACCATCTCCCGGCGGATGATCTCGGAGGCCAGTGCGCTGCCCCCGGGCGAGTCGACGCGGAAGACCACGGCCTTGACGCCATGCGCCTGGCGGGCGTCGCGGAAGGCCTGGGCGACGGTATCCGAGCCCATCACGTCCTCGGCGCCGAAAAGGCCGAAGCCCTTGCCGCTGGGCCCGCGCATGATGGCCCCGATCCCGCTGACCACGGCGATCCGCTGCCCGTGGTGCGGCGATCGCAGGCGCTTGAGGTAGGAGCGGACGCCGACCGTCTCGGCACGATCACCCGCCAGCTCCTCGACCCGCTTGGTGAACTCCGGCCACTCCTCGAGCCGGTCGACGAGCCCGGCATCCAGCGCCTCCTTGCCGAAGTAGGGCGCTCGGTCGATGAGCCGCGGACCTGGTCAGGAGCCATCTCCCGGCTCGCCGCGATGTCGCCGACCATCTGCCCCATCAGCGAGTCGACGAGCCAACCGATCATCTCCCGATGGGCCGGCGTGAAGTCCCGCTCGGTGTACAGGAAGCGGGCGGTCTTGTAGTCGCCGCGGCCGGGAAACTCGGGCTCGATGCCGAGCTTGTCCAGGGTCCCGCGCAGGAACGGCGACCGCGCGGAGAGCCCGATCAGGTTGACGTCGCCGGCCGGGTTCAGGGAGACCTCGTCGCAGGCCGACGCGAGGTAGTAGGCCGAGTTGCCCGGCGCGAACTCGCCCGCGGTGTCGAGGTACGAGGCGGTCCACTTGCCGGCGGCGCTGACCTCCGTGACGAGCGAGCGGATCTCCTGCGTGGTCGCGAACCCGCCCTGGTAGGAGTCGACGTGCACCCTCAGCCCGACCACCCGCTCGTCATGCGCGGCCTCGCCGAGCGCGGCGTGAAGCTCGCGCAGGCTGACCGGAGCGCCGCCGCCGAAGCGGGCGAGGGGGTCCTGCGCCGCCAGCTCGGGGAGCGGCCCGGACAGGTTGACGGCAAGCACCACCTGCTTGGGCAGCGTGGGGCTGCTCAGACCGAGGGCGACCAGCGCCGCGATCAGGCCCGCCAGCAGGACCAGCAGGCATCCGACTCCGAGCAACAGGGTTCGCACTCTGGCCATGGTGACCTCCACTACCGGGCCATCGTACCCCGGATTCCGGTCCTCGCCGAGGTGACGGAGGGGGGACCCGGGCAACCGCAGCCTGCGCGGCGGCCTGGGAGGCTCCCGGGCAGCGGCGGCGCTGCCATGGGCCATGAGCATCCGCGGTGCCCGGTCCCTGGCCTGGCTCGCGATCGCGGTGGCCCTCGCCGCGCCCGCGCACCGCAGGCTGCCGCCACCGCCGACCGCGACGCTCGCCCTGAGCTGCGCCCCGGCCCCCGCCGACCGGTCCGCAGACGCGAAAAAAGTTCTTGCGAAATCGAGCCTGGGCATCTAATCTCCAATATCAGGTGCTTTCCCCGGTCGACCACGTCCGACCGATTTCCAGCTGACGTGGGCTGAGTTCCGGGATCGGGCAGAAGAGACCGAGATCTTGCGGAGGCTGGGGAGGCTGTATGGCGACGCGAGCTCCGGGAAGGTCCGCAGCCGGCGCCAATGCCGGCGCGAGCATCGAAGGCGGCGAGATCTGCACCACCTGTGCGCTCTCTCCTGACTGCGACGATCGCCGCCACCATCCGCCGCCGGTGCTGGAATGCGATCGCTACGTGGCGCGTGACTGGAGCTTCGAGGTGGTGGCGGCCCTGGTCGATCGGCACCTCGGGCAGCGCGGTGGGCTGATCGCGATGCTCGAAGCGATCCAGGCCAAGTACGGCTACCTGCCCGAGGGCGCGCTGCGGGTGGTCGCCGAACGTTCCGGCCGCTCGCTGGTCGACGTCTACGGTGTCGCCACGTTCTATCGTGCGTTCAGCCTCGAGCCCCGAGGCAAGCACCTGTGCTCGGTGTGCGTGGGCACCGCCTGCCACGTGCGCGGGGCGCCGCAGGTCCGTGACGAGTTCGTCAAGCAGCTCGACGTCGAGGCCGGCCGGACGACCGACGACGGCGAGTTCACCCTCGAGACCGTCAACTGCCTCGGCGCCTGCGCCCTCGGACCGATCGTCGTCATGGACGGCCACTACTTCTCCAACGTCGACCGGCGAAAGGTCGGCGACATCCTGACCAGGACGAGGGAGGGCCTCGACCTCGTGGTGCAGGCTGGCGACCAGCGGGTGTTCCCGGTCGAAGTCTTCTGCGCACGCTGCAATCACAGCCTGATGGATGCACAGCATCCGATCGAGGGCCAGCCTTCGGTCAGGGTGACGGTGTCGTTCGGCGGCAGCCACGGCTGGCTGCGGCTTTCCTCGCTGTACGGCAGCTACGCCATCGAGTCGGAGCACGAGATCCCGATCGACGTGGTGGCCAACTTCTTCTGCCCGTTCTGCCACGCCGAGATCGCCGGCGCGACCGACTGTCCGCACTGCGCGGCGCCGATGGTGCCTCTGATCGTTCGCGGCGGCGGCATGGTCCAGATCTGCTCGCGTCGCGGCTGCCGCAGCCACATGCTCGACCTCGACGGCGTCAATCTGTGAGGGGGGCCTGATGGAGAGACTGCGGTCGATCGACGAGTTCCACGGGCTGTGCGAGCGCCTGCGCATCGACCGCGGCGGCGACGGCCTGCCGACGATCGTGATTCCGGCCGGCACCTGCGGCCAGGCGAGCGGCGCCAACGACCTGATCCGGATCGCCAAGCGGACGGTCCTCGAGCGCGGGCTCGGCGATCGCGTGCGCCTCCGGATCACCGGGTGCCACGGATACTGCCAGGCCGAGCCCTCGGTGCTCGTCGAGCCGCAGCGCACGTTCTACCCCCGGCTGGCGAGTGACAGCATGGCCCGCATCGTCGAGGCGGTGGTGGAAAACCGTGTCCTCGAGGACCTGCTGTTCGTCGATCCGGCGACCGGTAGGCGCGTCGAGCGCCAGGACGACGTCCCGTTCTTCGCCCACCAGCGCCGGCGGCTGATCGCGCGCAACGAAGGGGTGGACCCGATCCGGATCTTCAACGCCGTCGAGCGGGGCGGCTACACTGCGTTCGTCAGGCTCCTCGAGTCGGGCAAACCGGAGGACGTGATCGACGCGCTTCGCCAGGCCGGGCTGCGCGGCCGCGGCGGCGCCGGTTTCCCGACCTGGCGCAAGTGGACGATGCTCGCCGAGCAGCCCGCCGGTCGCGGCAAGTTCCTGGTGTGCAACGCCGACGAGGGCGACCCGGGCGCCTACATGGACCGCAGCCTGCTCGAGGGCAACCCGCACTCGATCCTCGAGGGCATGCTGATCGGGGCCTTCACCACCCGGGCGACCGAGGGCGTGGTCTACGTCAGGGCCGAGTACCCGCTCGCCATCAAGCACCTCACGATCGCGCTCCGCCAGGCCCGCGAGCTCGGGCTGCTCGGCGCGGACATCCTCGGCACCGGGTTCGACTTCGACGTCTCCCTGGTGCGCGGCGCCGGCGCCTTCGTCTGCGGCGAGGAGACGGCGCTGATCGCCTCGGTCGAGGGCCGGATGGGCGAGCCGCGGCAGCGGCCGCCGTTCCCGGTCCAGCGCGGCATCGACTCCCGGCCGACCGTGATCAACAACGTCGAGACCTGGGCGAACGTGCCGGTCATCGTCGGTGACACAGCACCGTCGGACGCCCGGGAGGGCTCCGATCGCGACCGGGGCACCAAGATCTTCAGCCTGGTCGGCAAGATCGCCAACACCGGGCTGGTCGAGGTGCCGATCGGCACCCCCATCGCCGACATCGTCTACGGCATCGGCGGCGGCTCGTCGTCGGGCAAGCGGATCAAGGCAGTGCAGACCGGCGGCCCTTCTGGCGGCTGCATTCCCGCGTCCCGGTTCGACCTGCCGATCGACTACGACAGCCTCAAGCAGGCCGGCTCGATCATGGGATCGGGCGGCATGATCGTGATGGATGTCGACACCTGCATGGTCGACGTCGCGAAGTACTTCATGAACTTCCTGCGCGACGAGTCCTGCGGCAAGTGCTTCACCTGCCGCAAGGGCACCCAGCGGATGCACGAGATCCTGGAGGACATCGGCGAAGGCCGGGGGACCCTGGAGCAGATCGACCTGCTCGAGGAGCTGGCCGAGGTGGTGCGGGACACCTCGATGTGCGGCCTCGGCCAGTCGGCCGCCAACCCGGTGCTCAGCACCCTGCGCTACTTCCGCGACGAGTACCGGCGCCATGTCGTGAATCACCGGTGTGACGCTTTCGTGTGCAGCCGGCTGGTCGGGGCGCCGTGCCAGACGGCGTGCCCGCTGGGGACCGAGGCGTGGCGCTACGTCGCGCACATCGCGCGCGGCGAGGTCGACGAGGCCTACCGGGTGATCCGCGAGACCAATCCGTTCCCGTCAGTCTGCGCACGCGCCTGCGACCACCCGTGCGAGGAGCGCTGCCGGGCCGGCACCAGCGGCGGCACCGCGGTGGCGATCCGCGCGCTCAAGCGCTTTGTCACCGACCGCGCCGACCCTGCGGCGCACCATCCGGCGCGGCGCTCGTGGCCGAACGGCGACCCTCCCCGGGTCGCCGTGATCGGGGCCGGGCCCGCCGGCCTGACGGCGGCTCATCGGCTCTCCCTGGCGGGCTGCCGAGTGACCGTCTTCGAGGCCGACGCCGCTCCGGGCGGCATGCTGTTCTGCGCGATCCCGTCGTACCGGCTGCCCCGCGAGGTCGTCAAGCGGGAGATCGACGCCCTGCTCGACGACAACATCGAAATGTGCTGCAGCACCGCGCTCGGCCGCGACATCACGGTCGACGGCCTGTTCGGGAGCGGGTACGGCGCGGTGCTGCTGGCGATGGGCGCGCACAAGAGCCGTCCGCTCGCCCTGCCGGGCGAGGACGCCCCCGGGGTGTTTCCCTCGATCGAGTTCCTGAAGTCCTTCAACATTCGCGGCGAGCAGCTGGCGAAGGGCCGCGTGGCGGTGATCGGCGGCGGCAACTCCGCGATCGATGCCGCCCGCACCGCCATGCGACAGCGCGACGTCGAGAGCGTCACCATTCTCTACCGTCGCACGCGCCACGAGATGCCGGCGTTCCAGGAGGAGATCGACGCCGCGATCGAAGAGGGCATCGCGCTCGAAACGCTGGTGGCGCCGACCCAGATCGGCACCACCAACGGCGTGTTCTCGCACCTCGAGTGCGTCCGCAACACGCTCGGCGATCCGGACGCGAGCGGCCGCCGGAGCCCGGTGCCCATCCCCGGCAGCGAGTTTCGACTGGAGCTGGACACGCTGATCGTGGCGATCAGCGAGGACTCGGGCGTCGACGCGATCACCCCGGCGCGCGGCGGCCGCATCGAGATCACCGACCACAACACCGTCATGATCGACCGCGAGACCATGGAGACAAGCCGCTACGGGGTGTTCGCCGCGGGCGACGTGACGACCGGGCCGAACACCATCGTTCAGGCGATCGCCGCCGGTCGGCGCGCGGCGGAGATGATCGAGCTCTTCCTGCTCGGAGAGCCTCTCGAGAAACCGGCGACCGCCACCCTGCCGAGGGTCTACGTCGAGCCGCCTCCCTCGCTGGACGTGGAGGCGGCGCCCGGCGAGCGGGTCGAGACGCCGCGGGCCTCGGTCGCGTGGCGCCGGCGCAACTTCGCCGAGGTCGAGGTCACCCTGTCACCGGACGAGGCGCGGCGCGAGGCCGGCAGGTGCCTGCGCTGCGATCTCGAGTTCACGCGGCCGGCGGAGCGGGAGCTGGCGAAGGTTGGAGGCTAGCGGCATGGTGACGCTCACCATCAACGGCGTCGAGACCGCGGTCGAGCGCGGCAGCACGATTCTCGAGGCAGCCCAGTTCCTCGGCTTCCCGATCCCCACCCTCTGCCACATGGAGGGTCTGTCGCCGTACGGGGCCTGCCGGCTGTGCGTGGTCGAGATCGGAAACGGGTCGCGAACCCAGCTCGTGACGTCCTGCACCTACCCGGTGGTCGAGGGCATGACGGTGCGCACGGCCTCGGTCCGCGTCGTCAGGACGCGACGGATGATCGTCGAGCTGCTGCTGGCCTCGTGCCCGCAGTCGAAGACGATCCAGGACATCGCGTCGGCGCTCGACGTTCGCCAGCAGCGCTTCCGCCAGGAGCACGACGACTGCATCCTGTGCGGCCGCTGCGTGCGGATGTGCGCCGAGCAGATGGCGGCGGGCGCGATCGGCTTCCGGAGCCGGGGCTCGCACCGCAGCATCGGAACCCCGTTCGATGTCCCGTCGGTGAAGTGCCGGCTGTGCGGCGGCTGCATGTATGTCTGCCCGGCCTGCGAGCTGCGCTGCACCTACACCGAACCTGACAAGGCGATCTGCGGCGGCTGCGCCAACCTGGCGCCGCCGTGCGTCAGCAAGCCGCGGTTCGACGACATGATGTGCTTCTTGAGGCCCTGCGTGGCCTGCGAAATCAAACCCGACTGATTGCGGGAGGAGGAACGAACATGTCTCTGTCGAGAATCAACGCGACCGCGGCGACGCTGACGAAGAACCGGACCGAGGGATCGGTCGTTCCAACCTCCGGCATGTGCGTCACCTGTGTCGACGGGTGCGTCGGGATGTGCGAGATCGGCAAGTCCGCCTACCGCGGCCACGAGGTGATCTACCCGCAGCCGTTCGGCGTCATCACGACTGCCGGGGAGAAGTTCTACCCGGTGGACTACTCGCACTTCAACATCATGGGCACCGCGGTGGGCGCTCACGGCATGGCGGCCGACAGCGATCAGGCGGTGTTCCCGGCTGTCGATCTCGAGGTGCGCTTCGGCCATGACGGCGGGCTGAAGTTCCGCCGGCCGTGGATCATCCCCGGGATCGGATCGACCGACGTGGCGAAGAACAACTGGGAGGGTATCGCCATCGGATCGGCCCTCGCCGGCACCGGGCTGACGATCGGCGAGAACGTCGTCGGCATGGACATGGAAGCTGTCGTCAAGGAAGGCCGGGTCACCGACACCCGCGACCTCAAACGACGCGTCAAGCTCTACCAGGACCACCAGATCGACGGCTACGGCGCGATCGTCGTCCAGGCCAACGTCGAGGACACGCGCCTCGGGGCCCAGGAGTACGCGGTCCGCGAGCTCGGCGTGAAGTGCGTTGAGCTCAAGTGGGGCCAGGGTGCGAAAAACATCGGCGGCGAGGTCAAGATCAAGGACCTCGCGAAGGCCCAGGAGCTTTCCCGCCGCGGCTACATCGTGCTGCCCGACCCGAACAGCGAGGCGGTGATCAAGGCCTTCCAGCGGGGAACCTTCCGCGAGTTCGAGCGGCACTCGCGGATCGGCATGGTGGAGGAGGAGGCGTTCGCCAGACGGGTCGAGGAGCTGCGGGCTGCCGGCGCGAAGTACGTGTTCTTGAAGACCGGGGCCTACCGGCCCGCCGACCTCGCGCGGGCCATCGCCTGGTCGTCGAAGTACGGCCTCGACCTGCTCACCGTGGACGGGGCCGGTGGCGGCACCGGCATGAGCCCCTGGCACATGATGAACGAGTGGGGCGTGCCGCCGGTCGAGCTGCACTCGCTGCTCTACCAGTACGCCGACCGGCTCGCCCGCGAGGGACGGCACCTCCCCGCGCTCGCGGTGGCCGGGGGCTTCGTGTTCGAGGATCAGATCTTCAAGGGCCTCGCGCTCGGCGCGCCCTACGTCAAGCTCGTCGGCATGGCGCGGGCGCCGATCGCTGCCGCGATGGTTGGCAAGACCATCGGTCGCACCATCGACGAGGGACAGATCCCGGTCTACGTCGAGCGCTTCGGCCGGACCCGCGACGAGATCTTCGTGACCTCCTCCGAGCTTCGCCACCTGCTCGGCGACCAAGCCTTCGAGGAGCTGCCGACCGGCGCCATCGGCCTCTACACCTTCTTCGAGCGCCTGGCCCAGGGGCTGCGCCAGCTGATGTGCGGCGCCCGCAAGTTCTCGCTCTCGTACATCTCGCGCGACGACCTCGCTTCCCTGACCCGGGAGGCGGCCGAGGTCAGCGGGATCCCGTACATGCTCGACGTCGACAACGAGGAGGTCGACAACATCCTGAACGGCCGCCACTAGGAGTTCGTACCGCATCGGCCTTGTCGGCGGACGTGGTTGACCGAGTTGTTGTCGGACGGCCACTGCGGCACGAACTCCTTCTGGTAGTGGGATGCTCATGGTGCGTCGAGTCGGCGAGTAGCGTGTTTTCTGTGCGGCCGTGGTGGGTGGTTGGTGCGCTATGCGGGCTCGGGCTTGGTCTGCAGGGAGGCATTCACGCGGATGCGCGCAGCGCATCCCCAGGGACCTGTGGGCAGAGGCCAACAACAAGATCCACACAAGGAGCGCGCAAAGGGGCCTATGCCCCACGGGCTCCTAGGGCACGCTCGCGCTCCAGTCAGATGGGTCGCCGGACTCGAACCCGGACGCGAACGGCAGGCAGAGGTCGTTCGAGAGCACGTAGCCAACGAGGCCCTCCGCGGCCCCGTCGTGGCCGTGGCCGCTGTCGTCGCGCGCATCGCCGAAGTTGAAGCTGTAGTAGGCGAGGAGCCCGGGCTCGGTGCCGTCGAGCGAGCATCCCATGCCGGCCGCGATCGTGGCGGCGTCGCGGGCGTGGTCCCAGATCCGGACGTCGTCGACGATGCCTTGAAAGGCCCGGAAGAACCCGCCGGAGAAGTTCGCGGCGCCGATGAGCACGTCGTCGTCCGAGTAGTCGATGTTGGCCGCGTTCGCCAACTCCTCCGAGTCAAACTGCCCGTTGATGTAGAGCCGCAGCCAGACGCCGTCGAAGGTCGAGGCGATGTGTGTCCGGCCGCCAACCGGGACCGTTGAGTCGGAGACAAGCCCAGTGCAGTCAACGAAGAACTCGTGGGTGACGAATGTGGCCACCCGTCCCTCGTCGGGCGACCAGCAGAGATAGTACGAGGCGATGCACTGCCCACCCTGCTGCTCCAACGGCTTGTTGACGACCGCCGCCCCACGGGTCCATTGTCATCCCGTACCCGTCACCGAGCGGGGTGACCCAGGCCTCGATCGTGAACTGCTGCGGCTCGAGCCCGGCGTCATCGGCCACGCGAACCCAGCCCAGGGTGGCGCCGTCGGTGTTGGTGAGCTCCACCCCGACCGGCAGACCGTCGATGGCCACGACCGACTGTGGGGCCAGCAGTGCCGCGACGCAGGCCATCATCACGAGTCCGCCCGATCTTCCTCGATTTGCCATGAGAACCCTCCTTCCCCTGAATCGATGGACGCCGCGGCGGACCCCAAATACATGAGCCGGTTTTCCGCCGGGGACGATGGACACGAATATCCACCTTTGGCCGACCGATGTCCAGGGTGGGGCTCGGCAGCGAAGGAGGGATCGGGGTCGGCGGCGAGACATCGGTGTCCCGGCCGCGGGTCCCGTCGCGGCGGCTCAGAGCTTCTGGAGGGCCTGCCGGACCGCCTCCAGGTTCTCCTCGAGGGCGTCGAGCTCGAGCTGCATAGCGTTGGCGCGCTCCCGAACCACCGCGGCGCCCTGGGAGTCGTTCAGCGCTGCGAGCTCTGTCTCCATGGTGCGGAGCTCGGTGATCTTGGCGGCGAGCTCGTTTCGCGACTCGATGGCCTCCTGGTACCTGCCCACAAGCTCGCCGATCTGGCGCGTCGCGCGCTCGTCGCCGGCGCGCTGGAAGTGAAAGGCGGCCTTGGCAAGGTCGAGGTTGCGGGCGTGGATCTTGGCGATCTGGCGGTGGATGCGGGCCGCAAGGTCGGCGTCGGGCCCGGCCGCGAGCGCACCGTCGAGGACCGCGAGCGCCCGCCGGTGCTCACCGAGGGCGGCCAGGGTGCGCCCGAGGTCATACGCGACGCGGGGGTCGTCGGGCTGCGCCGAGAACGCTTTCTCGAGCCATGACGCTGCCGCCTCGTCGAGGCCCGCCCCCTGGGCGGCCCTGCCGGCCATCGCGAGGTTGCCCGGGCTCGGGTCGGCGGTCGCGAGCCTCTCGGCGACCGCGTAGGCCTTCTCGTGCCAGGCGACCTCGGCCTCGTCCGAGGTCTGCTCGCTGGCGACATCGAGCGCGATGATCACGGCGTTGCGGCCGGTGGCGCCGACGCCCGGGTCCAGGTCGTAGGCGCGGGAGAGCTCCGAGAAGGCGCGCTCCGGCGAACCGCTGCGGTAGTAGGCGAGGCCCAGCGCGCGGTGCAGGTCGGCGGACTCGTCGGAGGTCGCGAGCTGCGCCTCCAGCAACGCTACCGCCCTGGCAGGGTCGCCGACCTCGAGCGCGGCCCTGGCGCGCAGCAGCGCCGCAGTGACTCGCTGCTCCTCGGGCACCTCCATCGCGGCCAGTCCCTCGAGCACGGCGCCAGCCTCGGCGACCTCGCCCAGCTTGAGCAGGCCCTGGCCCAGGGCCAGCCGGTAGTCCGGCTTCGCCGGTTCCAGGGCGACCGCCGTCCGGAGGTTGGCGACGCCCTCCTCGGTGCGGCCCGCCTGGAGGTACGAGCTGCCCAGCAGGTAGTAGGCGACCGCGTACCGCGGGTCGGTCGGCTTGCTGGCGACGTACTTCTCGATCTCGCCGATGGCAGTCTGGTAATCGCCGCGATTGTAGGCGGCCAGCCCGGCCTCCCAGTCGGCTCGACACGGCGCGGCAGTGACGGCGATCGCGAGGGCAGTGAACGCGGCCAGGGTCCGGAGGTGCATGTACGGCGCTCCCTTCGTCTGGTGCTGGGCTGCAGACTCTCGCGCAGCCCCTCCAAGTCTACGAGATGCTGCCCGACATCGTCGTGTCCGTGCTGCGGGCCTCCGCGCCTGCTGTTACCGGCCGGCTACGTTCAAACGCGCCTCCCGGCCACGGCTTGCCTCGGTGGAGTTCCTTGTGGCGCGACACCTCCCCGGTCGGATCCGCCGTGGTGCGATGCACCGGGTTGCCGCGTCGTGAAGGATGGAGCACAATAGCGGCCGGCCCGCCTCGGCGGGTTCCACTCCAACTGGGGGGCACCATGAAGGTCCACGAGTACCAGGGCAAGGAGGTCCTCGCCCGCTACGGCGTCGCGGTGCCGCGCGGCCGGGTGATCACCGCGGCGGAGCAGGCTCGCGCCGCCGCCGACGAGCTCGGCGGCAGGGTGGTCGTCAAGGCCCAGATCCACGCCGGCGGCCGCGGCAAGGGTGGCGGGGTCAAGCTGGCCGCGAGCCCGGACGAGGCGGTGGAAGCGGCCCGGAAGATCCTGGGCATGACGCTGGTCACCAAGCAGACCGGCCCCGAGGGGCGCCTAGTGCGGAAGGTGCTCATCGAGGAGGCGCTGCCGATCGACCGCGAGCTCTACCTGGGCGTCGTGCTCGACCGTTCCGAAGGCTACCCGGTGATGATGGCCTCGCGGTTCGGCGGCATGTCGATCGAGGAGGTCGCCGCCTCGAACCCGGCCGCGATCCTCAAGGCGCACTTCGACCCGGACGTGGGCATGCTGCCGTACATGACGCGCAAGCTCGCCTTCGGTCTCGAGCTGACCGGCGACACCTTCAAGGCCGGCGTCGCCTTCATGCACGCGCTGGCGCGGGCCTACGCCGACACCGACGCGTCGCTTTTCGAGATCAACCCGCTGGTAACCACTACCGACGGCCGGGTGCTCGCACTCGATGCCAAGGCGACCTTCGACGACAGCGCGATGTACCGCCATCCTGACATCGCAGCGATGCGCGACCTCGACGAGGAGGACCGGCTCGAGGTCGAGGCCTCCAAGTACGACCTGAACTACATCAAGCTCGACGGCACGATCGGCTGCATGGTCAACGGCGCCGGCCTCGCGATGGCGACCATGGACATCATCAAGCACTACGGCGGAATGCCGGCCAACTTCCTCGACGTCGGCGGCGATGCGTCCCAGGAGCGGGTCGCGGCGGCATTCCGCATCCTGCTGTCCGACCCCAGCGTCCGCGGCGTGCTGGTCAACATCTTCGGCGGCATCGTCCGCTGCGACATGGTGGCGCGCGGCGTGGTGGCGGCGGCAAAGGATGTCAAGCTCAGCGTGCCGCTGGTGGTGCGGCTCGAGGGGACCAACGTCGAGGAGGGCCGGCGGGTGCTCGCCACATCCGGCCTGTCGCTGGTCGTCGGCGACGGCATGGCCGACGCAGCGGAGAAGGTCGTGAACGCGGTCGGGAGGACGTCATGAGCATCTGGGTCAATTCCGAGACCAAGGTCGTGGTCCAGGGGCTCACCGGCAAGGAAGGGCAGTTCCACGCCGCCAAGTGCCGCGAGTACGGCACCCAGATCGTCGCCGGGGTGACGCCGGGGAAGGCCGGCCTCCAGGTCGACGGGGTGCCGGTGTTCAACACCGTCGACGATGCGGTCGCCGCCACCGGCGCCAACGCATCGCTGATCTTCGTGCCGCCGCCGGCTGCCGCGGACGCCGTGCTCGAAGCAGCCGACGCCGGCATCGAGATCGTGGTCTGCATCAGCGAGGGGATCCCGGCCCGCGACATGATCCGGGTCCAGCGCATCCTGCAGGGGCTGCCGACGCGGCTGATC
>Ga0116141_10003513_pt1 | contig 13261 bp, 6 predicted proteins | sample AD_UKC097_MetaG_FD_89744 | JGI IMG/M metagenome (GOLD analysis project Ga0116141, IMG submission 89744) | Active sludge microbial communities of municipal wastewater-treating anaerobic digesters from USA - AD_UKC097_MetaG | ecosystem: Engineered > Bioreactor > Anaerobic > Digestate | place: USA... | reverse complement strand
GCCTGCAGGTGTGCATGCACTTCGATGTAGTCGTTGCCCGAACCACCCGCCACGGAAGCATAGTTCGGCGAAGCGGTGCCGACCACGATGTGGTCGTTGCCGGTGCCGCCATCGACGACCACCAGGCCGCTGGAGTTGTTGGCGAAGATGTCGTCATCGCCCGTGCCGCCGTCGACATAGACCGACGAGCTGCTGTTGCTGACCGCTGAGATCGAATCGGCACCCGCGCCACCCCAGACCGACATGGCGTTGCCGTCGTACATCGTGGCGTCGATGATGTCGACACCGTCGTCGCCTTCGATGCGTTCGACGTTGTCGACAGTGGCTGTGCCGTTGGTACCGTCGGAGTCGAGGTACAGGGCATCTTCGCCGGAATTGCCGTTGACATAAATGTCGCCGTCGTTGCCGACCATGTCGTACATCTGCGAGTACGTGAAGGTGTCGTTGCCACTGCCACCGTAGACGTTTTCCACACCGCCCAGCAAGTAGTTGTCGTTGGTGTAGCTGCCTTGAACGGTGTCGTTGCCATTGCCGCCGTCGATGGTCTCGTACATCGTGTAACCGTAGTTGCCGGTGTAGTAGTAGCCGTCGAAGCTGATGTAGTCGTTGCCGTTTTCCATGCGGAAGAACATGTCGCCGCGCTCGACCTGCTCCATGCGGTCAGACGAGTTGCCCGAAACAATGGTCTCGAGGTCTTCGCCCCAGCCGAACCAGCCGTAGTCGAGCGAGCGGAACATGACCTGGTTCTCGGTGTTGAAGTGCAGCACCTCGATATTGGGCAGGCCCACATACTCGAGCTGTTCAGCCAGCGCCTCGACCTGGTTGGCCACGGCAAAGCGCAGTTCAACCGTGTCGTAGTCGCCGCCATGGCCGTCGGCCTGGTCGCCGGCCTGGACCTGATCCAGCGTCTGGGCGATGAACAGGTCGTCTGCACTGGTACCTTGCAGGTTGTCGGCGTTGTCGGTGAAGAACTGCGAGGTCTTGACAACGACCTTGAACGGCGAACCGTTGAAGTGCCACTCGGGGACATCCGTGTTGTACTGGTCTTCGTGGGCCAGGAAGGCCTCCCAGTCCATGGCGCCTTCGTCGGTGACGATGTAAACCTGCACATTGGAGTTGCGCTCGATGATCACATCGTTTTCGGCACCGCTGGTGTTGTTCTCGGAGAACACCACGTAGACCTTGCTGCCGGCCGGCACGTTCGGATCGATGCGGACGATCAGCGGCTCCAGCGCGGTCGGCTGGTTGATCACGTGGTTGTTGAGTTCGATCGTCCAGGTCTGGGCGATGTTGCTCGAGGCCACGAGGTCGATGATCTCCAGATCGTTCACGTTTTCCATGTCCGCGGCGCGCAGGGCGGCGCCGTCGACCACTTGCAACGTGTCGGTGTAGGCCCAGCCTTCGCCGTTGTCGCCAGTGGAGTCGAAGTCGAGGTACAGGTCGGCCGAGAGGGCGTCTTCGTCCACGACCACGATGTCCTGCAGGCTGCCGCCGCGCAGCTCAAAGGTGTAGTCCACCGTATTGAGCGCCGTCAGGTCAACGGTCTGGTGCGGCACCGGATTTTCGTAGGTGGCGAACATCTGGTCGTACGAACGATCGTTCGGGTGCGCCGGATCGGGTGTACGGATGTGGTCAAGACCCGGGATTTCGTCAGGGCCGTAGTAGTACATCCAGTCAGACCACAGCATGCCTTGCGTTTCAGGCAGGATGCCGTTGTCGCGCAGGTCAATCGGGAAATCGCCGCGCTCGGAACCGGTGGTGTCCACAATGACCGTCTGGTTGAGGGCGGTCTCGACCAGGTTGTCGGTGATGTGCAGGCGGATGTTGCTGTCCAGCAGGTTGAACTGCTCGATGGCAAACACATGGCGGGTTTCGGAATCGCGCACTTCGCCGTAGAACTCGGTGTCGCTCTCGTTCGTCAGCACGATGGTGTCGTAGCCGTTGACCGTGTCGGTCATGTAGTTGTCGCCGCCCTGGATGGTGTCGTTGGACTGGAGGTCCTGGGCACGCATCTGGAGGGTGTCATCACCCGTGCCGAGCTTGACGTTCAGGCGGTGATCCTGCTCGATTTCGACGAAGTCGTCTCCAGAGCCAGCGTCGATGTCGGTCGTCTTGCCGGACACTGCCACTTCGCTACGACCGGAGATGAACAGGTAGTCGTCGCCTTCGCCGAGCCAGACTTTGTGGTTGCCGTCACGGGCGGTGCCATCGTAGTGGCCGGACGTGAACTCGTTGTTGTCCTGCAGGATCTCGACCCAGTCGTCACCCTTGCCAGCCACCACGGTCTGGTCGCCGTCACGGGCAATGCCGATGAAGTCGTTGCCATCGCCGCCGTTGACCGACACGTTGCCGCGATCGCCATCCCACTCATACGCGTCAGCGTCTTCGTTGAAATAGGCATCGCCCACCGTCAAGTAGTCGTCGCCGGTGCCAAGGTCGACAATGGTGTCGACACGCTGGAACCCGGGCTGGGTGGCATTGCCGTCGAGCGCGCTGCCATGGATCATGACCATGTCATTGCCGGTGCCGGCCGTGACGGTGTCGTTGGAGCCCGCGACACCACCCCGCACGTCATAGTTCGTGTAGGCCGGATTGGCCATGACTTCCAGGGTGTCGTGTCCGTCGCCGAGGTCGTACCAGTTGCCGGTGTTCGCAATTGGGTATTCGGGGTTGTAGCGTGCGCCATCCGGACCCATCTTGTAACGCTCGGTGCTACCGAGGTCGACGATGCGGTCATCACCGGTGCCCGCATTGACGCTGTCGTTGTGCATGCCGACGGTCATCACGTCGTGGCCGGCGCCCGCGTCGATAGACGCATCGCCCCAGCCGGCGATCAGCGTGTCGTTGCCGGTGCCGAGGTTGATGCTCTTGTCGTTGTGGGTGGTGCCGAAGGTGATGAGGTCGTCGCCTTGCGAGCCAAACAGCACCACCGTGTCGACCTTGCCTTGACGCGAGTACTCTTCGTTGTCGGCGGAGACGTAGCCATCGAGGTTGACGTCGTCCGTCCAGAAGGCGTTCTGGTCCTTGTACCAGTCGCCGTCCGAGGAGTTGCTCAGGTTGAGAATCAGGTCGGCACGGGAGTCGCTCGAACCGTCTGCGTGATTGCGGGCATCGATGAGGCGGATGTTTTCGTCAAGTGCATTGACGATCTCCAGATCAGCAGAACCCGTGATGGTGAGCGTATCAAGATCTTCACCCACTTCAAGAGCCATCGTGTTCTTGACCGTCGGGCTGACCCCGTCGCCAACAGCCGACTCCAACTCAACGTTGTCGACATACGACCGAATCATCTGATCGCTGTTGGTGGTATTTGCAAGGCGAACCAGCGGCGCATGCTCAATGGTGCCGCGGTCTTCGTCGGTGATCGACGATTGGTTCGGGGTGTCAATGTCGCTGTACCAGTTGTTACGCTCGCTATTGCTTGAGCGGCCACGCATCTCGGACACCGTAAGGCTCACGGTGTCTTGATAGCGACCATCAAGGTTGTCGGCCGTAGCAGAACTGCCCGCATCGTAGACGAAATAATGGTCGACATCGGTATCTTGAATGACCAGCTTGGTTTCATTGATTTTCTGGATGTCCCAGAAATAGAGACCACTCTGCTCATCCGGCGAACTGTCGGTTTCACGCGACAAAATCGTGACCGTTCCGTCTTCGGTGTTGTAGTTGACATCGGACATGTCCAAGGTCACGTCATAGAAGCTCAGCGACTTGACGGAGACCGTTTCGACGCTGTTGGTCTCGAAACCGTCGTAGTAGGAGTCGCTGGAGTTGCCGGAAATATTGATCTGCAGCATGTCATCGCCGGCGTTGCCCGACAGGTTGTCGCCGATCTGCAGCGTGTTCTGCGTGGCCACGAAGGTATCGTCGCCGCCGCCGCCGCTCAGGATGTCAACGCCGGGTGTCAGCACCAGGGTCTGGTTGACAGGGGCCGGCGGAACCGGGGTGGTGGAAGTGTCGCTGATGGCCACGCCCACCGATTCCTGGGAGCCGATCACCATCTTCATGGTTTCGACGCCTTCGGTCGTGGCATCGGCCGCGACGGTGACGGTGACATAACCCTTGCCCAGCGAGTCAATCGTGACGGTGCCAGAGGTGCCGCCAACGATGTCGCCAGCAGCGATGCCGGTGCCGGTGAGGCTGTAGGCATAAACCGTACCGGCCGCGACGTTGGTCGTGGTGACGGTGAAGACGACCGTGCCGCCTTCGGCCACCGTCACCGCGCTGGGCGCGATTTCAAGCGTGGGGGACGGAGGCGTGACGATGTTGTCGTGCGTTGCCTTGTAGACAGCGGCGTCGAGGTCGGCCTGCGACGGGACGTCGCCAGCACCGATCGGATCCAGGAAGGCGCGCGCATCGGCGGCGTTTTCGTCGCCCGAATAGCCGGTGAACTCTTCGGCCGTATCCAGCGCGGCATAGAACCGGTCCGAAGCTGCCAGCTTGGCATCAAGCGTCAGCTTGTCATTGCCCGCGGCGTTTTCGGAAATCACCATTGCGATCTGCGCCAAGGTGAAATGGCCCAGAGCGAGCTCTTCCAGCCAGAAGGACAGGCCTTCAACTTCTGCGTCACGGTTGAAGAGGTTCAGGTAGATCGCGTTGATCTGTGCCGCTTCGTTGCCCGTGGCGTTCAGCAGCGCGATGGACTCGGCCGATGCGCTGAAGGCATCACACACCTCACCCCAGGTCTTGTCGCTGAAATACGCAACGCCAGTGGGGTCCATCGGGCGCCCGAAATAGGCGAGATAGGCCTGATTGAGGTCAGCGCCGATCGGGGCATTCCAATTCGGAAAAACGAGTGCCATTTAGTAGCTCCTTGTGAATAAAAAAAGTCGTCTAAGACAAAGACCTTGACAGTCTAGCATCTTGCCCCTCGGCAGATACATGCTGTCAACAGCCCATGTGGTGAAAATGTGGTTTAAACCACACACGCCTCCAAACAGGCTTGGTTGGCAATATAGAGGATCGCCGGCCGGGAAGTGTGATGGTCATCACATTGTTAAATATTCTTGGCGACTGTTGCTTTTTCGAACAGTCTTTCTTGTGGACATCGGTATCTGGTCTTGATTCGTCGGGTGTTGCTCCTTGGTCGGTCAGGGCTTCAACAATTGGGGATGCCAGTGGCCCAGCATCTGCAGGCGCTGGCGGATCTGGCGGCCCACTTCCGCCGGGTTCAACTGTCGGCGGATGTCTTGCGCGGCTTGCCGACCCAGGCGCCCGGCGAGGGCCGGGTCACGGGCCAGTTGAATCAGGCATTCGGCCGCGTGGTCTGTGTCGGCTTCGGCCCACAGTGGTCCGGCGGGGTAAGCGCCCACGTCTCTTGCAAGGGGCTCAAGCCTGAAATGCACCGGCATGGAATTGTCGACATTCATGAAATCCATGTTGGCAGACCAGCCCGTGGCGACAACGGCCTTGCCCAGGTACATCATTTCGGCGGGCGCCAATCCAAAGCCCTCGGCCCGATGCAGCGAAAGCAGGATGTCGCAACAGGATTGCAGATCCCAGGTCTGCTGGCGGGTCAGAAACTCGTCAATGAAGCGAACGTGCGGGAGGTCCTGCACGGTGGCCCGCAATTCGGCATAGGCCTGGGTGTGGCGCTGACTGTTGATGGTCTTGACCACCAGCTGCAATTCCGGACATTGGCGCGCAGCTTTGCGATAGGCGGCGATGGCGGCCTGCGGGTTTTTGCGATGCTGGTAAGAGTCGAAATCGTACATAACCAGCACCAGCAAGCGCCCCTGCGGCAAACCGAACTGACTGCGTTGCACGCCCGGCGTGACGGTGAGATCCAAGGCATGCGGGACCTTGAATACCGGCACGGGAGACACTGCCGCCACCGCGTCTTGCACGAAGGTGGACGGAACCCAGACTTCATCCACATGTGCGAACGCTTGCAGCAATGGAACGGGCAGTTGGGGCTGTTCCCAGTGCCAGAATCCGATGGTGTATCGGCCTCGGGTTTGTCCAATGGTCTGGAGGTGCTGCACGGTGGGCAGGGTCTGATCTGCGTTGACGTACAGGAGGTCAATCGGGAAATTCTCCCGGGTGGCCAGGTTCAGTATGCTGGTATCGCGCTGTAGATTTTGGCTCTGGTAGCCCACGTCAGTGCCCGAAAACGGCACGCCTGCCGCGTGACAGGCCCGAGCCAGTGAACGCGCAGCCTCCCCAATGCCAAGCTCTGCTGCCAGATAGCCGACAAGGTTGATGCCACCGGGGACCGGCAGTCGTTGTAACACGCCGGACGGGGCCAGTTGCGCATGGGCCAGCCGTTCAGGCCGTGCCAGCACGGCTGGCGGAAGGATGACGTTGGTGGCATTTTCTGGTCGCTCGGGGTCGGTCGCGACCGGACTGGCTGCGGGCTGTTCCGCAACCGCCGCGACCGACTCCGAACGCAGGTGTCGCAACGCCGGTGCGGACAAATGCGCGTCGGGCAGCCGATTGAGCAGCGGCACCAACGCATGTTGCTTGATCCACTGCGGCGTGAGTCCGACGTCGGCGGCCAGCCGGAGCAGGCGTTGCGGCCACCCAGGCCGGGCACGAGCTTCTTTGGAGAGCCCCACCGCCAGTAGCGTGCGCAGGCTGCCCAACGGCGTGGCGCAAGCCGTTAGCCGTGTCTGAACGGCGCCGTCGTCGGGCTGCCGGTCAAGCAGTTGAAAGTAGATTTTCTGCAGGCGCCGCCCCCTGACGCTGTAGGGTAGTTCCTCGGCAAGTGAGAAGCTCGCACTGGCCCCAGCGGCGGGCTGCGAGGCAATCGGGACCGCCTCGGACGCCATGACGGCGGGCGCAATGGGCGCTAGCAGATCGGCATGAGAAAACGGCTTGCCAGCGCACTTTTCACGCAGCGTGGCGCTGGACCTGAAGCGGACACGCTGCACATCCTCGATCGGCGTACCGTCGTCATACACGCCAAACCCGTAGGATAACGAGCGGTACTGATGGATCCCGTTGGCAACGACCTGCTGGCTGTAACCCATCACCAGGGCGGCAACGGCAGAATCCACGTTGTCGAGGGTGAAGCGGTTCTGGTGCTTAGAGATCTTGTGAGGGTCGATCGGATTGAGGCCGCTGAAATGGAAAAAGACCATCGCCTGCCCATCGACGAGCCAAGGGCACGAAAGGTCAGGCTGGCGCGTGACCTCTCTTTGAGCGATATTCCAGTAGGCCACGTTGTAACCCGGGTGACGCAGGATGGCGACGTTATCGAACATGCCAGGAACCAGATCGACCCAACTCTGGTCCACGAACACACCGCGGTCCGGCGCAACAATGCAATCACGCTGCAATTTGCCCTGCCACCAAAACAGAAAACGGCGCGTATTGGGCGTGTCCCGAACAGCGCAAAAACCCAGGTTGTAGGTTCCCGCGCGCCGGATATCAAGTTCGCTGGGATGTCCCCCGTCGCTCATGGGAGTGAGCAAGTGGGGGGTCAGCACGATGTCGGCACCCTCATTGAGTCGCACTTGAACGTCGCGAAGGGGTTGGTAGATCTGGATGTCAGGATCGATGTAGAAGACCTGCTCGTGTCCACGGTCGAGCAAATGCTGAAGCGCCCAGGGCTTGACGGCTGTATTGAGCTCCAGAACGGTATATTGGAAAAGAAAGTCGTCGCCTTCGGGCAGCGCGAGCTGGTCCAGCGCGATGGCTTCGAACTCGTCAGCCAGCGCACGCGATGGCCCGTCGTCGGTGTCCACAATCACGCAATAACGCCGGGCTTCCGGATGGTGTCGCGCAGCGCTTTGCAGCAATGTCCGGGCGAAGTGCAGGTAGTTGTTGCTGACGATGGTGAAGATGGCGGGCTCGGTCATGGCGATGTCTGACAGGTTGTTTTTTTAAGGATCGACGGCGATCGCCGTATGGATGTTTGCATGAATGGGCCACGCCCGGAATCAGGGCTATTTCTGATCTGGCACGCCCCGGGGTCCCTTGCCGAAGCGGCGGCGAATCCAGCGCAGCGGCGCCGTCAGCCGCCACGATCTGCTTTCCAGGACGGCTCGCAGGCCATCGGCGGCCTGCCGTGCGAGTTCCGCCGCTTGGCGCGTTGCCGTCTGCGACTGCTGCGCCACCTCCTCGGCCCGAAGCAATGCCGTCTGGAATGTCGAAACCTGTTCCTGTGCCAGGACAACAGCCTGTTTCGCACGATCGGCGCACTCATTTGCCTGGCGCGCAGCCAGAAGCGCCTGGCTTGCACTGTGTTCTGCTTGCGCAAGGCGCTGTTCGTAATGAACAGCTATCGTGTCGAGTGTCAGGCCATGCTCCGCACCCAATACGTCGTCCCACGCAGACAAGTCTGCGGGGCTGGCAGATTTCTGCGCAATGATGGCGTAGTCAGGGCTCACGCCCCCAAGCACATCGAGCAGGCTGGGCTGCGGTTTATGCGACAAGCGCTTGTCTTCCTGAAGTCGGACGGTCTTGAACCTGTGAAATCCCTCGAATTCGACGGCAAATGCCAGCAAGGCCGGCGGCAGCGGCCTGATGTGCGTCGGATCCAGATAAAACGCGGAACTCGCGACAATCAGATTTTCGGGGTTGGGGGTTTCGAGTATCAGCAGGCCACCGGGCTTCAGGGCGCGCAGAGACTCCCGTATCAGCGCTTGCAAGTCGTCAAACGCGAGGTGCTCCGCGATGTGAAAGCCGGATATCACAGACTGGCTCGCAGGTGGCAGCGCCTTCAGAAATTGAAGGACATCACCGTCCCAAACTTCGAGCCCCAAGCGGCGGCAGTCCTGCAACATGGCTGGGTCGCGATCGACGCCAAGGGCGGTGAAGCCTTCGGCATGAAGGATTTCCAGCCATTCACCACGGCCGCACCCCAGATCAAGCATCGGATTTGTACCGTATAACGCACGCAAAGGCGCGATGAAGGGAAGATAGAAACCCAGGCGTGCCTTGATCAATTCCCGCGAGCCGCGATGCCGATCCTGGAATGCACGGTAGAACTCAGGGCTCATGGCAGCTCAACTCCAGTTCTGGCGGCAACCAGGCCACGCCTACAAAGTTATCCTGGTCCACGTTGATCACATTGAAAACCTGTGCCAGATCGCGCCACTCGTAGCTCCGCCCAATGTGACTGTCGGCCGTATGAAGGGCCACGGCGATGGAATAGCTGCCACTGCCGAGATTGACAGCAAAGCGGAAGTCGAAAACGGCTGTCGTGCCTTCGGATACTGCATACAACTGCCGCCGAAGATGATGGGTGTTGGTGCCGAACACGGGCTGCCCCAGTCGATCTTTGATCATGTAGCCCACCACCAATTCCGGCAGGTCGGTCTTTGCCTTGACTGAAATCCTCAGGCGCGCGATCTGTCCCACCTTGATCGATTCGAGCACCTGGCCTTGCTCGTTCATGAGGCATACTTCGCTGATTACAGCCTCACCGGTACCGGAGATGGTTTGAATCGGTCCATCGCCTTGTTGTTGCTGGCGGATGCTGATTTCTTGACCTTGCGTGAGCATGGCGTTGTAGTAGTCCATGACCGCCTGTGGATCGCCCTGCATGGCAATCCGACCTGCGCTCAGCAAGATGGCACGATCACAAATCGACTGGATGACGTTCTTGTCGTGCGACACCATCAGAATGGTGGTTCCTTCCCTGCGGAACTGGCGAATGCGGTCAAAGCTCTTGTGCTGAAAGTAGGCATCGCCGACCGACAGGGCTTCATCAACAATCAGTATGTCCGGTCGATGGGCCGTAGCGACGCTGAAGGCGAGGCGCATCTGCATTCCACTGGAGTAGACGCGCACGGGCTGGTCAATATAGTCGCCAATTTCAGCGAAATTTTCAATTTCCGGCATAAGCCGCTCCAACTCGGGCATGGAATAACCCAACAGCTGGCCGGCCATATAGACATTCTGTCGCCCGGAGAAGTCGGCATGGAATCCCATGCCCAATTCCAACAGAGCCGCCACCTTGCCTGTCAGACGGATGGTGCCGGCCGTGGGTTGTGTGGTGCCTGTAAGGAGCTTCAACAAGGTGCTCTTGCCCGCGCCGTTGATGCCGATGATGCCAACCGCCTCACCAGGCCGCACAGAAAAATCAATGTCTCTAAGGATCCACTTCAGCGTGTGCCTCGGCTTGCCAGAAAACGGTAGCCATTCCATAAGGCGGGCGCGCCGGCTGGGATATTGCCGGTAAGCCTTGCCAAGTCCGGCCACGTTGATGGTGCCCATGTCAGAGCTCGTCCACCAGCTCACCCGCGCGGCGACGGAAAAGCCGCAGACCCAATCCGCACACTGCTACGGCGAGCAGGGCTGTCGGCCACAGACCGTCCCACCGGGGCCATCGGCCAGCCGCAAGAATGTCCTGAAAGGCCATCATGAGACTGGTCATTGGGTTCAGTGTCAGCCAAGGCTGCAACTCAGAGGGCAATACACTGACTGGATACACGATCGGCGTGAACCAGAACCAGAACTGCAAAAAGATGCCGAAGGCTTGGCCCACATCACGAAAGAAAACATTCAGCACACCCAAAGTAATTCCTATTCCGATCGCCAGCAAAACGAGGATCATCAAGACAGGCGCAACGGCCAGAAATGGCCACCCCGGGAAGTTGCCACTCAGCAACAGAAAAGTCGTAAAGATGGCAAAGATAATTCCGAAGTTGAGCAGGCCACTACCCACCACCACAATGGGCAGACACAGCCTGGGAAAACTGAGCTTCTTCAGCAGATTGCCGTTCTCAATGAACACGTTCTGTGCGCGGTTGGCAATTTCCGCAAACAGCCCCCATGTCAACAATCCTGCGCAGAGGTAGATGCTGTACCCGAATGTAGGGTCCAGCCCCGGCAGGCGCGCCCGCATGATCTGCGAAAAAATCAGCGTGTACACGCCGATCATGGCAAGCGGATTCAGGATGGCCCACGTCGCCCCCAGCAGGGAGTTTTGGTAACGCGCCTGAAATTCCCGCCGCATGCTACCGACAATGAACCCACGGTAGGCCCACAGGGGTCTGAACAACCCCTTCATTGGGTTCCAAAGGCTTGCTTGGAAGCACCGCCAAGCTGGAATCGGGCCGCCCCGGAAAGGATTACTGCCATCAGGTTCATACAATTCACGTTTGTCACCTTGCGATTTTAAGGCACCGATCCGTACGGTCGTTGGCGACATCATCGCAATCAAAAGCATGGAATTACGGTCTTTTTCAATCTTCTCCACGCTCTCAGACGACCAGCTCGAAAAAGTGCGCGAAGCGACGCGTCCACGGCAATTCGAACGCCGGGAAGTGGTCTGCCGAAAGGATGACCCGGCCGATGGCCTCTATCTGTTGTTTTCGGGTCAGTTGCAGGTCATGGATATTTCGGAGAACGGCCATGAAATCGGACTCAACCTGATCAAGCCAGGTGCTTTCTTTGGCGAATTGAGTGTGATTGATGACCGGGCACGCTCAGCCCACATTGTGGCCATTGAGACTTCCACCATAGGGGTTGTACCGCAGGCTGCCGCCAGGGAGCTTTTCTACCAGCTTCCGGGCACGGCTGAAGCGATGATGCGGCATCTGGCCGCACTGGTGCGTTCACTGACGGATTTTCGGGTGTTGCTGGCCTTGCCCAGTGCTTTTCAGAGGGTGTATGCGCTCCTCTATCAAATGGGACGACCGATGCCAGGCGGACTCATCGTCATCCAGCAGCTGCCCAAACACCATGAAATCGCGATCATGGTCAATACCAGCCGTGAGACCGTATCACGGGCGATTGCCCAGTTGGCGGCTGAGGGCGTCATAGAAAAGGACTATCGACGACTCATTGTCCGTCGCCCCGAGCGGCTTGGTGAGCTTGCAAGACACCCGGCGCTGACGTCTTCAGCGCCTCAGCGGAGCAGCCGCCAGTAAACCGCCACACTCTGAGCACGGTAGCTGAACAACGGAACCGTGTCATGAGCGACGTTGAACCGCCATTCAACGACCATTTGCTGATTCTGTGCCACCGGGCGCACCACCTGTAAATCGAGTTGAGCCAAGCTATGGCGGCGGATGACGTCAATCAGTCCTGGGGAAAAAACTTCGCTGCTTTTCCATTGCAGCACATTCAACCGGGGCTGTATCAGCCACTCCGAAAATGCCGTCGTGACACCCAGCTGGTAACGCAAACCCCTGCGCTCCCCCCCGGGGCGCTGCCGAAGCGCATGATCGTACAGAGCAGAAACCCCACCAAAAACACCGAATGTCGAAGTCAGCTGTTTTTGCCGCCAGACACCGGCCTCCATCAACAGGTTGTCCTGATCAGGCTGGTTGGCGTAACTTGTTCGCAGGGCGCTCAGACTGCCTAGCCAAGGCTGCTCGCCATCTGTCAGCAGCCACTGAACACCAGCGGAGCCGGCCCGTTGGTAGTGTGCGCCTCCCAGCCAGGTTTCGCCAAGGTCGATCTGCACACGCCCTGGCCGGTCAGCCCAAGTGAACGGACGAATGACTGAGCCTACCGCGCTCGTGAGGTTCAAAGCTGGGACATCCCGGTTGTCACGTTGTTGCAGGGCAACCTGACCAATGGCGAACTCCCCGAGCCTGAAACTGCTTTCCAAGCCCGCAACAACATATGGGCTACCTCTGGGCTTGTACATATCCCCTAGTTGAAGTTCAATGGCATTCAGGCCAGAGCCCAGAATCATTGTCTGGGCACTGATGCCTTGATTGACGTTGTTGTCGTAGCCTGCCCCGAGCTGTGCGCCCCAGAGAATGCTGGGCAAGGGTATTGGAGGCTTGCAACCACTGGCTTCAGCTCCTGCAATGATTTCAAGCACAGGCAGTGGCGGATTCAACTGTTCCCGAATGGACTGAAAGAGTGCGTCAGCTTGGGCTTTTTCTCCGCGACGGCAATAGTCGAGTGCGATGTCGAGAATCTCACCTTCAATGGGCTGGTTCCCGGTTGATTCAAAGCCGCTGTCCGAAGGAACCCCAGCATAACCGTTGGCGGTAGCGGTCAGTTGCAGAGCGATGCATATCCATCCACAGACTCGTCTTTGATACCTAACAAGCCCCCCTTTCGACCTCGAGAGCGCGGGTTTGAAAAGAGAAATAAGCTGCAGGCTCATGAAGCGACAGGAAGGACAGGCTTTTCACGCGAATGGATGGACGGGATCGACGACGGTAAGCCTTCTATTGTCCACAGGTTGACAGGTTCCTTTTTGCCCGGCAGCTGTTCTGTGGCGATGAAAATCAAGTCACCTCGTTTGGTGCCCACCATTGCCGCCATAGGACCAATGACAAGATCAGTCGCCAAGTGACGGGCTGCACCTTGAAGTTTACTGGCCAGATTGATGCAGTCACCGACGGCG
>Ga0116141_10003509_pt1 | contig 13272 bp, 9 predicted proteins | sample AD_UKC097_MetaG_FD_89744 | JGI IMG/M metagenome (GOLD analysis project Ga0116141, IMG submission 89744) | Active sludge microbial communities of municipal wastewater-treating anaerobic digesters from USA - AD_UKC097_MetaG | ecosystem: Engineered > Bioreactor > Anaerobic > Digestate | place: USA... | reverse complement strand
GTTTCGAGTTTCTCGTATCCGCAAGCTCGTACTATAACCCGAGGATCTCCTTGAGGGGCGGCGCGAAGTACAGGCCGAGGCCCGAGATTGTGGGGCAAACGCGGGCATCGTGGATTCGCAACCGGACCTTCGATCCCGTCATGGGGTCGAAGCGGAACAGCCGCTTGTAGCCGACCGTCGTACCGCGGGCGAATTCCTTCCAGCCCTCGCGAGTCAGGGCCTCCAGCGAGAACTCGCTGATCCGCTGCCCGAGGGCGATACACTCGGCCAACTCGGCGATGTTGAACGTGCACTCTTTGCCCAGATCCATCTCGACCGTGGCGGCGGTGGTCCAATCGTCGGTGGTCCAGTAGGTTTGCGAGTCGCCGTCGGTGATCTTGTCGGCGGCGAAGGCCGGGTTGTCGCCTTTCACATGGGAGGCGGTCGCCCTGGCCCCGGCGGCGAGATTCTCATCGAAGATCGCGTCGAGCACCTTGCGGAACTCGTGGAGCCGCTGCACATCGTTCTCGTGGATCAGGCCCCGGCGATCCGGCGGCAGGTTCAACAGGAGCACGCTGTTGTAGCCGACGGAGCTGAAGTAGATATCGAGCAGTTGCTCGACCGATTTGACCTTGTTGTCCTCCCTGGCGTGGTAGAACCAGCCCGGGCGGATGGAGACATCGGTCTCGGCCGGGTACCAGACGAGCCGGTCGCCGTCGCCGAGGGCCTGGAGGCTGCCGAGGTCTTTCGCCGTGCAGTTGACAATGCCGAAGAGCGAACCGTTGCTGTTGACCACGCTCCATTCGCTCTCGCGGGCGTAGCCCGACTCATTGCCCACCCAGCGGATATCGGGCCCGTTGAAAATCACGGCGTTGGGCTGGAGCTCGCGGACGATGGCGTAGTAGCCCGCCCAGTCGTACTCCATGTCCTTGGCGTTGGGGCCCTTGGCGCCGTCGAACCAGACCTCACTGATCTCGCCGTAGTTGCTCAGGATCTCGCGAAGCTGATTCTTGTAGAACGCATTGTAGCCCTTCGTGTCGCCGTAGGTGGGCTCGTGACGGTCCCAGGGAGACACGTACAGCCCGAGTTTCAAACCCGCCTCGCGGCAGGCCTGGGCCAGTTCGCCGACGATGTCGCCTTTGCCGTTCTTGTAGGGGCTGTTCTTGACCGAGTGCTCGGTGTACTTGCTGGGCCAGAGGCAGAAGCCGTCGTGATGCTTGGCCGTGAGGATAACCATCTTCATGCCGGCGTCTTTGCAGGTCCGCACCCACTGACGCACGTCGAGCTGGGTCGGATTGAAAATCGCCTCGTCTTCGGTCCCCTCACCCCACTCCTTGTCCGTGAAGGCATTCACCGTGTAGTGGATAAAGGCGATGAATTCCAGCTTCTGCCACGCCAGTTGCTGCGGGGAAGGGCGAACGTTGGCAGCCTGGCAGATCAGGGCCTTCCTCTTGTAGTCCGGGGCGTAGACCGCCGGGGCGGCCAGGTCGTACACACGGACGTAGTCCACGATGAACTGATCGGGCAGCTTGGCCTTTTTGATGTCGCCGCCCCAGTTGCCGATCTCCTCGGTGAGCTTGGCGTAGCCCGGGGTTTGGGACACGCCGCCGCCGTGGGTGCGCCAGGTCTCCTTGCCATCGACGTAGAACACGTACTCGTCCGGCGTCCAGTGCAGGCCGAAGGTGTGGAACCCTTCGCTCAGGCCGGGGAAGTCGAACGTCGTTCCGACGTGCTGATGCTCCTTGCCATAACCGTCCCAGTGCAGGTTCTGCGTGATGCGGTCCTCGCGCCAGGGCTTCTCCATGATGTCGATCTCGGTCCCGTCGCGTCCGGCGTCGCCGATGCGGCCGACGGTGTCGGCGTGGAGCCAGAAGGCCGGCCAATGCCCTTGCTCCGTCGGGAACTTGCACCGGCAGACCCAGTAGCCGTAGCGGTGCTCGAACCTGCCCCGCGTGCGGACGGCCCCGCAGGTGTACCGGTCGCCGTCCTTCTTCGTTCGCAGAATCAGATGGCCCTGGCCGTCAACGTACGCGTCGTCCTTCACCCAGTACCCATCCCGCCGCTTCCCGTCGCCGAGCAGCTCCCACTTGGACTGGTCCACGGTGCTGCCTTCGAACTCATCGCTCCAGATGAGCTGCCAGGTCTGTCCTTCGGGAAGCTGGGGCAGGAATCCCACATCACCCGCTGCCTGCGAAACCGCGGGCGACAACAACAAGCATAGAACGAAGGAAATCAACGCCAACACGACGTGGCTTGACGACGAAGTGCTCATACACGCTCCTATCCAGTCAGGCGGCTGCAACTTGCGGGGCCTTGGTCCGCTTCGTGGCCTGGAGCCCCGAGACAACGGTCATGACGATCATGGCCAGGTATGTGACGATGGTGAACCAGTGACCCCATTCGGCGGTCTGCACGTGCGCGGTCTTGATCAAAACGGTGCCGATGGCGAAAGACTGGAGGAACATCTTGATCTTGCCGGCCGCGACGGCCCCGAAGTTGACGCCGTGCGCCTCGGCCAAGTGTCGCAGGATCGTGACGTATGCCTCTCGCACGACGAGAATCGCCAGGACGCCCCACTGCACGACCGCCAAGGCGGTGGGTCCCCAGGTGAAGAGCCTCGGCGCCCCGATGACGGCGAAGCACGCGAAGGCCCCGCACACCAGGATCTTGTCGACGAGCGGGTCGATCATCCGCCCGAACTTCGTGGCTGCGTTATAGCGCCGGGCGATGTGGCCGTCGACGATATCGGAGAGTCCCGCAATCACAAACAGAACGAAGGCAACGTCCAAGAAAAACGGCCTGCCGGTCGCCTGGACCCGGGGTGAGTACAGAATCATCCACAGGAAGATGATCGTCAGTCCCAGCCGCATGAACGTCAGAATGTTCGGAACGTGTTTCCACATGGCCGAGAGTTTACAGGGGCATGGGGATCGCTTCAATATCAAAGTTGTCTGACGAGCAAATCATAGTCCTGCGTGCCGACAACCTCGACGTCCACAAACTGTCCCGGCAGGCCGGAACAGTCCCGGATCGTGCAAATGCCGTCGATATCCGGGGCCTGCCCGTAGAAGCGACCCCGCCCCACGGGCCGAGAGCGGCGCTTCTTGCCACACCCCGAACCGCCGTCCCGGGAATCCACAAGGCAGGTGAGCTTGCCGCCGATGCGAGCCTCATTCCCGGCAAACGCAATCCCCTGCTGCACGAGCATCAACTCGTCGAACCGCTCCTGTTTGACCTCGTCGGGGACCTGGTCCGGCATCTCGGCGGCGGGCGTCCCCGCCTCGGGGAAGTACGTGAAGGCGCCGAGCGCATCGAAACGAGCCGCTCGAATGAATTCGCTCAACTCCTCAAAATCACGCTGTGTCTCGCCCGGAAAGCCCACGATAACCGTCGTGCGCAGGACAATATCGGACATAGCGGCCCGCAATCTCTCGACGAGCTTGTACAGCGCCTCGGCTGTATCCGGCCGGCGCATCGCCTTGAGGACACGGTCGCTGGCGTGTTGGATGGGGATATCCAGATAGCGGACGATCCTGTCGCTCCGGGCGATGGTCTCGATGAGGTCGTCGTCGATTCCGGTGGGATAGGCGTACAGCAGGCGAATCCACGAAAGCCCGGAGATCTGCTCCATCCGGCGCAGGACCGCGGCGAGCCCTCCGGCGAGCTTGAGGTCCCGTCCGTACATGGTCGTGTCCTGGCCGATGAGATTCAGCTCGACGGCCCCCGCCGTCACCAACTCTCTCGCCTCATCGAGGACGACCTCCGGCGGCTTGCTGCGAAACGGACCGCGGATAGCGGGAATCGTACAGAACGAGCATCGATGACTGCACCCTTCGCTGATCCGAAGATACGCCGAGTGAGGCGGTCCGATCCGCAGCCGGACGCGATCGTCGGCAATCGTGCGCGGCGTGGGCCCGTGGAACACCAGGGGCCTTTCCGACGCAAGCACATCCCGGATCACGCGAACAATGGCGTCACGATGCTCCAAGCCGACGACCGCATCGACCCCCGCCGCCTCGTCGAGCAACGGTTCGCCGACCCGCTGCGCCAGGCAACCGGCGACGATCACTTTGCGTACATTCCCCAACTTCTTGTTCGCCACCGCCTGCTCGACCGCCTCGAGCGATTCGATTCGGGCCGGCTCGATGAAGCCACACGTGTTGACGATCACCACATCCGCTCGCTCGGGCTCGGCGGCGAGCAGAAACCCCGCCTGGACAATCTCCGCCAGCATTCGCTCGCTGTCCACCATGTTCTTCGGGCAGCCCAACGCGACAAAGCCCACCGTAACACGTTCTGTTTTCGCACGTTTCATGTCGTCCCACATTAGCATCGCGACGCATTTTCTTCATCACTTTAATCTGGGTAAATCCAAGAGTCCCATTTTTGTTAATCCCTTCAAAATCGCCTTGACGATAAGGTAGTGTGCAATAAAATGCAGGATACCACCGTCTTCCTTGGCGGAACCGAGATTCAAAGGGCAAGAAACAAACGACAGACGGAGCGTCGGGGTTTCTTTTGGGTAGGAACGACTGGTAAAGGCCTATGGGGATTGAAAGCCACAGAATCAGGCACGGCGGGAGACTGTCCGTGGCTTTGGCGGTTCTGGGATTCGTGGGCCTGGCGGGCTGTCACGATTGGCCCGATGAGCGAGTCACAGCGATCGAAGCGCAGAGCATCCTGCGGGATCTCAGCCGAATCGAGACCGTTCCGGATCCCAACATCCAAGGCCCCGCGATCTACCAATCGCCCCCGAAGAAGATCAAGCAGATCGTCGGCGGGGGCGAGGAGTGGAAGCTGATCTACTTCTGCCAGTATCACACCGCCGAGGAGATGAAGTCGGTCATCACGGAGCAGTTCGCCACGAAGATCTTCGACGAGAAGGGCAAGAGCACGAACGTCTCCGATTACACGGTCACGAGCAGCCCGGCATCCAATCAGCTCATCGTCCGATGCCCGCTGGAGAAGGATATCGACGCCGTCATGGAGATCATCAAGGAGGCGGATATCCCTCCGGTGCAGATTCGCATCGACTGCATGGTCTCGGAGTTGTATGCGGACCTCACGGTGGACCGCGAGACGACGCTCCTGATCGAGAACCTCTTCGGCGAAGGGGTCGCGCTGGGCGGCAAGGACGGCAACCCGGCGTTTCCGGGCGCGGCGCTGCGCGATCCGGCGAGAGCCACGTTCGGTTTGCAGGCGGGCGTCAGCCGCGGAATGACGGGACACCGATTCCAGGCGCTCGTGGATATCCTCGTCTCCCGGGGCTATCTGAAGATCCTGATGAATCCGACTCTTGAAGTCGTGAATGGCCAGACCGCGAAGATTCAGTCCAAACAACAGGTGCCGCTGCAGCAAGTGACCTATACGAGTTCCGGGTACGGCGGCAACATCGTGCTGGGCACGAAGACCGAGTACACCGACATCATCGATTCGCTCGAGATCACTCCCCATGCGTTCGCCGATGGGTATATCGCTCTGGAGACCAAGGCCCAGATCGCCGCCTACCTGACGCCGGAAGGCATCAAGCAGACCCCGATCGTCACCGAGCGGACGATCACGACCAAGGACAATCGTATCCGGCTCGGCGAGAGCCTGGTCATCGGCGGCATCCGCAAATCCGAGAAACGCGACGTGATTCGAGGCGTTCCCATCCTGAAGGACATTCCCGTGCTGAACAACTTGTTCTCCGGCCGGGATTTTGAGGAACGAGCCACAGAAGTGATCTTCATCCTGACGCCGAGCATCTCCACGGGCGGCAAGCCGAACCAGGAGGTGGTCGAGGACCTGAGGGAGCGCCACGCCTCTCCGATGACGCAGAGCCTGCAGGATGCGGTGCTGGACCCGCTGGGCACGAAGGCCCGCGAGGCGGAGCAACAACGGCAGATCGAGCACGCTCGCTCGGCCCGCCAGGAATCGGAGGCGGCAAGGATGGCTGCCCGGCTTGAGGCAATTGAGACGAGCCAGCAGGTCGAGACTCTTGAGGCGGAACTCGAACAGGCCAAAACCGAGATGGCGCAGTTGAGCACCAAGGCCGAACAGGCGCAGGTGGAAACCCAGAAAGCCAGGACGGAGGCTGAGAATGCCGAGAAGGCCAAGGCAGCAGCCGAAGCTCAGAAGGCCCAGGCCGAGGCAGAAGCCCGGAAGGCCAGAGCGGAGGCCGAGCAGGCCCAGCCCCAGAAACCGCCCGAGCCAAACGACCAGTCGAAACCCCAGGAGGACCCGAAAGACCCGGGACAGTCGCCGCCACCACCAAGCGACGGCGCAAAACCCCCGGCGTAGAGTCCCCAGAGCGTGAGGATTCTGCTCTCCATCGACAGCAGGAACATGGGCCGTTCACCCCGCCCCAGACTGGACGAGTCTGACCGGCCCTGTAGCGTAATCGGCGACTTACGAATACTGGCCTGACTTGTGTGGAGGATTGGACATGGACAACGTGGGCAGCAGTGGACCTCAACCCAATCTGAACAACGAGCCCATTCCCCTGGAGGGTGGTCCTGAAGCAGCCGCAGCACAGAACAAGCCGGAGAATGGGCCTGCCCCCGTTTCGCGTGCCCCCTTGAACCTCGGCGGCGGGGCGGCCTCTCCCGCGCCGACGCCGGCAGCGCCCGCCCCGGCCGGCCCCGTGGCAACCCGTACACCGGCGGCGAGACCCATGGCCCCACGTGCGGCGGCTGCCGCCGGCGGTTCCGACCGGGTCACCGGCTGCAAAACGTTCTTCACCAAACTGCACCCCGGCGCGATCGACTTCCTGGACGAGCAGATCACCCAGTGGCTGAAGGACAACCCCGGCGTCGTCGTCAAGATGACCAACACGACAACGGGCGAGGTCCAGGGCAAGAAGACGGAAGCCAATATCCTCATGACCGTCTGGTATTACGGCCACGCCACGAAGTCGGCCACCCACATGGGGTAAGGAAAGAGCGCTTCGGTTGAGGTTGGAGTCTTCGGCTCCCGCCGGTGAACCTACCGGCGGGAGAAGAGGATGGGTATGCCTATCCTGACCCGAGGGGTTGTTCTTTGCCCTGACGGAGGCAGACGGCGCCGAATCCCCGCGACAAATTATCGGGATAAAAACCTTGACACGCCATAAGGATTCCGGTAAGTAGTTGTAATTTCGCGGTTTGTTTCTGCTTTGATAGAACGGTCAAACGTGTTTTGGAGGTATTTGTGGCTAAGCAGTTGGCTCGGGAACTCATCAATGCGGGGGTGCACTTCGGCCATGGCGTGAGCCGGTGGAATCCCAAGATGGCCCCCTTCATCTTCGCAAAGCGGGGCAACATACACGTCATTGACGTCAAGAAGACCCTCAAGGGCGTCCTGATCGCCAAGAAACTGCTTGCGGAGATCGTCTCTTCCGGCGGGGACGTCGTCTTCGTGGGCACCAAACGGCAGGCCCAGAAGGCGGTCGAGGCGGCTGCCAACCGCTGCGGCATGCACTTCGTGTCCGAGCGATGGCTGGGCGGCATGCTCACAAACTTCCGGACAATCCGGTCGCGTCTGCAACGCCTCGAGCAGCTTGAGGCCATGGAGCAGGACGGGCGGATGGATGCCGAGAGCAAGAAGCAGGCGTCCCGGTACAAGCGGGAGATGCGAAAGATCCGTACGAATCTCGACGGCGTGCGGCGGATGACGAGACTCCCGGCGGCCATCGTCGTGGTCGATGCCAAGAAGGAGTACCTGGCCCTGCGGGAAGCCCGCAAGCTGGGGGTGCCCACAGTAGGCATCCTGGACACGGATTCGGACCCCGATACGGTGGATGTCGCCATCCCGGCCAACGATGATTCGATTCGAGCCGTCGAGATCATCCTGAACGAACTCGCCGATGCCGTCGCCATCGGCAAAACGATGGTTTCCGCTCGGCAGCAGCAGGACGTCACACCCAGGCCGCGCAGGGTTCGCTCCCGACGGCCTACGATGGCACGTGCGGACGGGGGAGAGGCTGTCGCGGGTACGGCAGTCAGCGACGAGCCGGCCGAGAGTGAGGAGCCGCCGGCAGTGGAAGAGGCCCCCGAGCCGCAGGACGCCGGCCCCGAGCCGCAATCGCAAGGAGTCTAAATACTTGCTAAAACTCGACTTGCGGCATTTGGCCAGTCTCGCAGAAACAAACGTAGCATGTTGAGGAACTAGCGCAAGAAGATAGCGGACTCGGCTCAGTCCCCGTGTCGGAAGAATGGTTCGTGTAACGCCCCGAGCAGGGGACCGCCTGCAAAGGGCATAGGAGATCGGTAAAATGGCGGAAATCTCGGCGGCAGTAGTAGTCAAATTGCGGAAACTATCGGGCCAAAGCATGGGGGAGTGCAAAAAGGCCCTCCAAGAAGCCAACGGTGACATGGACAAGGCCACCGAGATCCTCCGCAAGAAGGGACTTGCCACGCTTGCCAAGCGAGCCGAGCGGGAGACCACGGAAGGGGCCGTGGTCGTCTGGCAGAGTGAGGACGGCAAGAGTGCCGCTTTGGCTACGCTTTGCTGCGAGACCGATTTCGTGGCCAAGAGCGATGATTTCATCGCCCTGGCGGAGTTCCTTCGCAAGTTCGTCGGGGTGGCTCCGGCCGACCCGGGAGCCAATACGGTCCTCCAGACCGCCGTCGGGGGCAAGAGTTTCCAGGAAGTGCTGACGGATGTCGTGAGCAGGACGGGCGAGAAGATGCAGGTCGGCGACTATGTGCGGTTCCGGCTGGACGGACCGGGGATCCTCGGCATCTACGTCCACTTCAACAAGAAGGTAGGCAGCATGGTGCAGATCGAGACCGACACGGAGCAGGTCGCTCAGTCGGCGCCGATCAAACAGGCCGCTGCCGACTTCGCCATGCACATCACGGCCAGCAAACCGATGGCCCTGGACCCCTCAAGCCTGGATCCGCAGACCGTCGAGAAGGAAAAGGCCATCTACGCCGAGCAGGTCAAGAACAAGCCCCCGCAAGTGGTCGACAAGATCGTGGAGGGCAAGCTGAAGAAGTTCTACAGCGATTACTGCCTGCTGATGCAACCGTTCGTCAAGGACGACGCCAAGAGCGTGGAGCAGGTCCTCGCAGAGGCGGCGAAGCAGGCGGGCGGAAAGGCCAGCATCAGGCAGTTCGTCCGGTTTGAGGTCGGCTGATTGCTCGAACCCGGCCCCCCCTGCAGGCAGAGAGGGAACTCGGACCACACCAACGGTGGGGTGTTGATCGATGGGACAATGCAAGTACAAACGCGTGCTGCTCAAGCTCTCGGGGGAGAGCTTCTGCCTGCCCGGCGAGTTTGGGATCAACGGGACGTCGCTGGAATCTCTGGCGGAGCGAATCGCCGAGATCAGCAAGCTGGGACCCCAGGTGGCTATTGTCGTAGGCGCCGGCAATTTCATCCGCGGCGAGGCATTCTCCCAGAGAAGCCATATTCCGCGAAACACGGCCGACTACATGGGCATGCTCGCGACGATTATCAACGCCTGCGCCCTCCAGGAGACCCTGGAGAAGCTGGGCCGGCCGACGCGGGTCATGAGCGCCATCGAGGTGGCCGCGATGTGCGAGCCCTTCCTCCGCCGGCGGGCCCTCCGACATTTCGAGCAGGGGAGGATCGTCATCCTGGCCGGTGGGACGGGCAACCCCTTCTTCACTACCGACACGTGTGCGGCCCTGCGGGCCTCCGAACTCGAGGCGGAACTGCTCGTTAAGGCCACAAAAGTCCAGGGGGTCTACAGTGACGACCCCAAGAAGAACCCCGACGCGAAGCTGCTTGGCAGGGTGTCGTACGATGACGTACTGAGACAGCGCCTGCGGATCATGGATCACGCAGCCATCAGTCTGTGCCGCGACAACCATATTCCGATCATCGTCCTGAACATCTTCGAGAAGGGGAATATCACCAAGGCGATCCGCGGTGAGCAGATCGGCACAATAATCGACAATTGTTGACTTGCGATGTTTGATTTTCGATTTGGCGGGGCCTTTGATCTCGCCTGCCTCAAATCAACAATCAACCATCATGAATGATAGATGTATTTGGTGAGGGCTGGCAATGGCAACTCAGGCTGTCGTTTCCGAGAGCAAGTCGAAGATGCAAAAGGCTGTGGACGTGCTTCAGGATGACCTGAAGGCATTCCGGGGCGGGCGGGCCACCCCGGCACTTGTCGAGCACCTCAAGGTCGAGTATTACGGCAACCCCACCCCCCTGAAGTCGCTGGCCACGATCTCGGCCCCGGAAGCAGACATGCTCGTCATCAAGCCCTTCGACCCGGCGTCCGTGAAGGACATCGAGAAGGCGATCAAGAGCAGCGACCTGAGCATCGCGCCGATCGTCGAGGGCAAGTTCATCCGGCTGAATATCCCCCCCCTGAGCGAAGAACGCCGCAGACAGCTCGTCCAGCAGGCCAAGCAGGCCGGCGAGCAGACCAAGATCAGCATCCGCAACGTCCGACGCGACGCCAACAAGAGCCTGGAGAAACAGGAAAAGGACAAGCAGATCACCGAGGACGATCTGGATACGGCGAAAAAACAGATCGACGACATCACCAAGGAATTCTCGGACAAAGTCGATTCGCTCGTCACGCACAAGTCCAACGAGATCCTGAAGGACTGATCCTGCCCGCCCTGCCCCAAGGCGGCGAGCCCCTACCGACGTGTGCAGCGGCCGATCCTCGCACCTCGGCTGCACACGGCATACACATCTGTCTAGCCTCCCGACTGGATGTCGGTCCGAACACCAAACGCGCCGGGTCGTACCAGTAGACACAGGACTCCAGAGCGGATACGATTCAGTGTCCGATGTTCGTTCGGTCGGCGGAGGGTGCGGAACACGAGAAACAGCAGAGTGCGCCTGTCGATTCGGGGGACGCGAGAGACAATTGAAGGGAAGGACAGATGGAGAACACGCGAGAATCCAAGCAGCGAAAGCAATCGAGGAAATGGCCGTGGGTCCTGACGGGCATATTCGCCCTCGTCATCCTGATTGTGCTGATGGCGCCGGTTGCGCTCTCGACGCAGGGATTCACCCGCTGGGTGAGCGCCAGGATCGGCGAGGCCGCAGGAGGTCAGGCGGGGATCGGCCGCCTCTCCATCGGCTGGCTCAGGGGCGTGCGGGTCGCCGACTTCAGCTTCCGCGGCCAGGACGGGTGGGCCCAGGTGGACATCGGGCGGATCACGACCCGGCCACGGCTTGCCGGGCTTCTGGGCGGGAATCTGGCGTTGGACCGGACGGTGATCGATCAGCCGAGGATCGCCGTCGATCTGAGGCACCTCCCGGCGTCCACCGATGAGGAGCCTGCGTCGTTCGACATGGACAGCCTCGCCGGGCTCAATGATGTGGTCGTCCGCGACGGCAGCTTCCAACTGACCGACACGGGTGGCAGGACAGTGCAGCTCGCCGGCTTCAATTCCGCTGTAGACATGAAACCGGCGGGGCAGACCACTCGCTTCAGCGTCAGCTCGACCGTCGCGCAGGCCCAGACGCCGGGGCGCATTCAGGCTTCCGGGCAGATCACACCCGACAAGCAGGAGGGCTGGAGCCTCAAGGGCACCTCGGGCGACCTCACCGTGGAGGTGAACGATCTGGATCTGAGCACGATCGCGCCGTTCCTCGAAATGGCCGGCGTCCAGGTCCAGGCCAAAGGCGTCGTGTCGGCCGATATCACCGGGGCAATCAAGGACGGCCGCATCGAGACCCTCACGGCGGCCGTCACCGGCCGGAACCTCGACGTCGCCGGAGAGGCCCTCAAGGGCGACAACCTGCGCACTTCGCAGTTGAACATCCAGGCCGGCCTGACCCAGACCGGCGACGGCATCAATGTGGATCGGCTCAACGTCCGCTCCGACTGGGCCTCCCTCTCGGCCACGGGCCGCCTCCCCACTACGGTGCAGTCCATGACGGAGTTGCTCAAGAGCGGCTCAGCGTCTTTGAAGGGCGAGTTCGACATCAATCTGGCCGCCGTCCTGTCCCAGATACCCAACACGATCGGTGTCCAGGAGGGCATGGAGATCAAAGGCGGCCGCGCCACCGGAACGATCAACACAACCACCGAGGGCGGGCGAGCAACCATCGTGGCCGAGACCCAGGTCGCCGGGTTGGCCGGCGTGGTGAACGATAAGCAAGTGAGCCTGAGCAAGCCGGTGCAAGCCACGTTGCGGCTCTCTACGGACGACAAGGGCAACTCGCAGCTCCAGGGGCTGAGCGTCTCGGCCCCATTCGCCCAGGTGACCGCCGGCGGCAACCTCCAACAGATCCAATACAAGGCCCAGATCGATCTCGCCTCACTCCAGAAGGAGCTGGGGCCCTTCGTGGACCTCGGCGCCTACGGGATTGCAGGCCAGGTAACCGGTACGGGGAAGGTCTCAATCGAGGAGGCGTCCATCGGCGCCTCCGGCTCGCTCTCCGGTAAGCAGCTCGTCCTGACTTCTGCCGACGGCAACAGCGTCTCCGAGCAGGCGCCGAACGTCGAGTTCGCGCTGGGCCTCGACCGGAAGGACCCGATCCTGAAGGTCGATACCCTCTCGACCACAACCAGCTTCGGTACGATCAGTGTCGCAAAGGCAGCGATTCCCCTTGGGTCCGACCCCGCGACCCCGCTGAACGTGGCGGTCTCCGCGCGGGACATCCGTCTGGCGGCCCTCAAGCCTTACGCCGTGATGTTCGCGTCGTTCCCCAAGGACCTGGGCATGGAAGGGGTCGCACAGTCCCAACTCACTATGACCCGGCAGGACGGCGTCTATCATCTCGCCACGGAGGCCACAAAGATCCAGGACTTCACGCTGACGTCGCCGGAGAAGAAGACCTTCAAGCAGAAGGAAGTGACCGCCCAGTTCGACCTCTACGCCGATCCGCACACCAGCAGCATCAACGTCGAGCGGCTCCAGGTGGACAGCCCGCAGCTCAAGATCCGCAAAGGCACGGTTAAGAAGACCACTCAGAACAATACGACACGATTGGAGGGTCAACTCGATGCCCAGGTGGACTGGGCCGCGGTCGGGCAGGCCGCCTCGACCTTCATGGACGGGACCCTGGACATGGCCGGCCAGAGACAGGTAGCGCTCAACTTCGCGAGCACGTATCCGGCCGACGATCCGAACGGGTTTCTCAAAAACCTCGACAGCACCGCCTCGCTCGGATTCGACCGTGCGGCGTACAAGGGCCTGAACTTCGGCTCGACGCAAGTCGACGTCCAGGTCACAAAGGGCTCGATGCAGATCAAGCCGTTCGCCACCGTCAACAACGGCAAGCTGAGCTTCGCGGGCCAGGCGGATCTCCGCCGGACTCCGATCCTGCTGAAGACCCCCGGCCCGCTTCAGGTGGCCCAAGGCGTCCAGATCACGCCCGAGGTCG
>Ga0116141_10003507_pt1 | contig 13273 bp, 28 predicted proteins | sample AD_UKC097_MetaG_FD_89744 | JGI IMG/M metagenome (GOLD analysis project Ga0116141, IMG submission 89744) | Active sludge microbial communities of municipal wastewater-treating anaerobic digesters from USA - AD_UKC097_MetaG | ecosystem: Engineered > Bioreactor > Anaerobic > Digestate | place: USA... | reverse complement strand
TCAACTAAAAAGTAGTTCTTTGCGAACCTCTTTTTACTTAACTCTTCCTTCCACTTCCTCCCTGCTATGTGTTATTGTAACACAGCCCGGATTAAAAGTAAAACGCCACAAACAACGAAGGGGCCCAGTGGGCCCCTTTCTGCTTGAGTCGATTTGGATTAGAATGTGTACTTAACGCCAAAGTTCAAAGTTCCACCATTCCATGCGTTAACATTACTCTGTCCATTTTGATAGACATAGGACGTCGTCATGACGGTGTTCTTCACGTGAGGCACGGGCATCGAAGCACCCACACCATACGTAGCTTGCCAACCCGCAGATCCCACCGAAGGTTGAACGTAAACAGCACCCAAAAGAGCGTCCAAAGTAACGCCAGAGTACGTGATCAGATCGTACGATCCAGTCAGTCCCCATTGGTTCACATTAACCGCTCCGCCTGTGGAACGCGCAAAGGATACTTCAGCACCAACAGGTCCCCACTTGGATCCTACCGCCAGAGCGACAGGATTTGCTGGGGTTTGGAAACCATGCCCAGCTCGTGTTGCCACGTAAGGCTTACCAAAGTCTACGGATGCCAATTGAGCGGATGCTCCGGTTGCCATTGCCATCAGAGCTACAAATGCAATAATGAATTTTTTCATGCTTTTCTTTCTGTTAATCTTCCAAGTCTAGAAGATATGATGTTTGTGTTATAAGGAAATCTAAGAAGGAGTCCATGGACGCCTTCTCGCTAAAGAACTTGATAAACGAGTTCTCTGGGTCTATTGTGTTGAAACAGAGAATGACTATTGTTCTGGTGTCCGCCACCGAGATCTTGATGTTCCATACTCCTCTTGAGATTAAAGGAAATGTGACCATCTTTAAAGAGTCTCGGCGAGCATTTTCCATTACATCAGCTTTCCTTCTGTCGCAGATAGATTTTCTTCGGTAAGCAGTTGTGGCGAACTTGCTGCGAAGAGGCTAACAGTGTCTGCCTCATCCGAGATGGCAATTTTCTTGGGCTTCTTTGCCTCTGGAACAAAGCGTTCCAGAAAGACCTTCAGCATGCCATTGGTCATAGTCGCACCTTTAACCTCGATACCATCTTCAATCGAGAAGAATCTCGAGAATTCCCTATTTGCAATTCCCTTGAAGATGTAGTTTGATGTATCCGGTTCGCTTTGCACCTTACCCCGGACGGATAGGCGATCACCATCCACTTCGATTTCAATGTCTTGTTTGCCAAATCCAGCAACCGCCATCTCGATGACGTATTTGTTTTCTTCTGGCTTACTGATCGAAAACGGGGGCCAGTTGTTCCACGATTTCTCGACCATTTTTGACTTCTCTGCTAGAGAATCAAATAGACGATCGAAACCAACAAAGTGTCGATCCCAGTTGTTGAACATATGGCGATTATCTACCAACCATGTCATATTTTGCTCCTTAAAAAGCGAGTTTAAAAAATGCCGCCCTCGAGAGGCGCGGCTCTGCATGAACAAGTATTTATCAGACTTTAGTCTTCGAATCCTTGTCAATCTTGGTATAGGCATCAGCCAGTGCTGTGGATGAATCGGCGGATTTAACGAATGCCACCATGTTAGAATCCATCACCGCACCGCTAGCAAAACTGCGGTATGAGCTTGACGCAAAGCTCATGGTTTTCACGGCGTTCAACATACCCGCGCCATTGGCATCAAAGTTGGAGATGTTCTTTGCCTTGATGCCCATGTCAGTTGCGTATTCTCGAGCATCCATGTTCGCGCCCAGGAAGATGACTTCCCACTTGAATTCGTCTTGAGCGCGTTTGATGAGCGCCTTAACTGCTTCGTATGAGTATTCCTTGCTGGCATTCTCTGCACCGTCGGTCATGATGGTGATGATGTTCAACTCTCCTGCATTCGAGGAAATCAATCCCTCGGTGATGGTCTTACCGACGGCGTCATACAGCGCAGTTATTCCACGAGCGAAGTAGACCTTGGATGTCAGTTCCGGTACTTCCTTGATTGGAAGCGCCTTGTGCACAACTTCGTATTCGCTATCAAACTGAACCAGAGTTAGATTTGCTTCTCCGGGTTCTGCCTTTTGCTTCTCAACGTAGGCGTTGAATCCACCGATAACTTCCGCGGCCATGTGATTCATGGAACCGGATCGGTCGGCGACGAAATAGAGGTTGGTTTTGGTTTTCTTTTTAGCCATAATGTACTTTCAAAAATTTTGGGGGCGTGGATTCATTCCACTTGTTTAGTGTAACACGGATGTCTTACGTTCGCAAGATTTCCAGTGCTCTTTCGTATCGTTCAATTCTATCCTCCAACCCATTCTCACCCCCATTCACAATCCTCGAAACCTCTCGAATATCCTCTACGCTACTTAGTCGATTCTGCTCCCAATACCACAGAGCACAAAGGATAGCAACTTCCTTATCTTCTCGCACAAAATCAGGGCAACCCAAAAGAATCGACTCATCGGAGTACAGATACTTTGACGCCGCGGCGAAATTGTTGTATCCCGTTAGTTGAATGATTCCAGATCCACGGTAACGCCAACCATCTCCAGATTCTGGAGGACCATTTCCCATGCGGTTAGCATAGACTCGGTTGGCAATCTTTTCGGGATTTCTGTGATATGCCTTGACATCAACATTCCGGAAATACTTTGGAAAGACCACCTTCAGACGATCTGCGGAATAATTTAGGTTCTCTTGCAGGACATTTAGATCCATGGACTCATGCCCCACTTGAGAACAAAATGCCGCAACCTGTTCTGGAGTGGTTATATTGTACTCATCCAAGTGGTCGAACAACCCAACCCACCCCTCGGGGTCTTTACAGTCGGGAAAGATTTGGGTGAATTTTTCTAGTTCCATATTAGATGTCGTTCCTTTCGCAAGACATAATCCAGTCTCGAGTCAAGCTCGATCGAACGATATCCTCCGGCAGATAGTAAATTTCCGTAAACGCTGGCATGTCTCGAGCAACCTTCACAAAGTCGTGAAATGCTGTGGAATCCCTGGGTGTCTTCACCAGATCGGTTTGCTTGTAATCACCACAGAAGATGATCTTCGATCGATGCCCAATTCGACCCATGATCGTGTTGACTTCCTGCCAATTGAAGTTTTGGAATTCATCTGCAATGATAACAGAGTCGTCAATGGAAATGCCCCGTAGAGCCGTAGTGGTGAGAAACCGGCAATGCCCCTGTTCCTTCAAACGTGTCCATGCATCAGGACGATCAAATAGCATCGCCGCAATTTCCTGATATGGAAGTTCATACATCTCTTCCTTTTCTTCTTGAGTACCAGGCACGAAACCAATGTCTCGAGTAGAAACGGCGGATCGCACAACAACCACCTGCTTGAATGGATTGTCTTTGGATAGAACCTCCTCAATACCCTTGTAGAGTGGGAGTGTGGTCTTTCCTGTGCCCGCAGAACCAAAACATCCGATGAAATAGTCTCCTCGCTTATATGCCTCTAAGAATAGCGCCTGGCGCTCCGTTAACGGAGACAGGGTTTTCATATGGTCCAACTTGATTCGGAGAGCGTTGGATGCTCCCACCTTAATTTGATGTTGGTGGGTGTGTTCATCGTGCTCCACAACATCATCTCTACGTTGAACTGGGGTCTTTTTATTGCTTGCCATTGAGTTCCTTTTTCTTATATGCGCGCGTTACGTTCTCTCACAAATCGTGGTTCGAGGGTTCCTTTCTGCAATTTTTGATATAACTTCGCTGAATCCAGCGTCCTTCTTATTCGTCATGAATCGATCTCCGCGCATGGAAACCGCGGGAGCGGAAAGCATCCATGTTCCATCTACAGAGGCGCAATATGGGCATTCGTGGTCCAAGTCTTTTTCGGCAATTTTGCATTGCACATCAAAGAGCTCATCACATGCGTTACAGTGGCGGGAGTATAGAGGCATGGTTCTTCCTATTTGGGGTGTGGGTGATCCTGCGCTTTGGCATTAGGAGCCAGCAGATCTTCTTCTCGGTGGATTCTTCCCGCTTGGGCGCGGGCTTTGGTTTCTTCGGCGGCGCGATGGTAAAAATCATAATCCAAATGCTGCGCGGTTGGGTTAGGTATTGAATGTCAGTACGATGTTGTTCTTCTTGGTATTTATGCGGATTGCAGCCATAACAAGCCCAGAGAGGAAAGATTGGAACACCACAAATTCGTCGATGTTGAATCGTTGGAATTCTTTAGATTCCAACATCTCACACAGAGGGTTGATGTCCTCTGGGAGGATTTCGCTCTTAAAGATTACGCTAATCTCGTCTGAACTGGGGTCCATCTCGAGATTGAATGTGCTAGAGACATCCGAGACAAGACACAAGGTCTGTGCGATCAACGCGGCACGATCATCGATTACGCTCATAATTCACCTTCAATTTTGGGGAGTCTGTAGGAATTTCAATACCCCGATAGCAATACTTTGATCCGCCCTTCTCGTATCGAACCGTCGACGTGACGTACGTTCCGGAATGTAGTAGGAGTTCGCGGATGGCTTTCACTGAGGCAGTAGACCCATTCCAGTAATTCATACCGATTCGGATATCCAAATCCAAATGCTGCGCGGTTGGGTTGGAGTATTGCATAACTCCTCTGATGGAGATATGTTGATCCGGATACCAAGAGCATTCCTCAACCAAAACGACGGTGAATTTATCAAATTGCTCACCCAACCCCGAACGTCTGATGGGAGCAAAACAGAAATAGTCGAAGATCTTCTCAAAGAGACATTCCGAGCATAGGGGACTGTCTCCGTGATAGGAAAGAATCATCGGCTGTCCATTAACCATTCCTCGGTATTCTGTTCCAGGCAAGGGAATGATTTTTCCGCATTTCTCGCACTTGTAACCACCACGGATTTTGTATTTCCAGCGGTCCATCGTATTCTCGATTGCCCTCTTTTTATCGAGAGACCACCAACGAAGGCGTTGGCTCATAGTGTATTCAGGCAAAGTATCCCACCCCTTTAAGTGCGTCCAGGGTGATGTTTGGATAGAGCTCCGTGAGCGTCTGATCTTTCATATGGAGGAAAACGAGAGCTTCCTCATGCGTTACGTTCTCGAGGACGTCAATGAACATCGTCTCACGACGAAGTGGATGTAGCTTTGGATTGCGGAGAGCATCTAGCTTTCTGCAAAATTGCCACACAATTCCTTTCGATTGCACGTCCGATTCCAGGTTATGCACCTTGTACGGAGGATCCCCATCGGGAAGCGGAAGCTTCGCTTCTGGAATAAATGCACATTCCATGAAGTTCCTGAAATATCGGTTATTGGCCATCTCTTTGGCCTTGTTGATATCTGTGTTGATATCAGCCAAAATCTCTCGTAAAGTATCCACGTTCATTACCTCTTAAATTCATGTACGCGTTCAAGCAGTTGCCTGGCGCGCTTGCTCATCAGATATTCCATGATTTTGTTTAGATCTGCATTGGGCTTCGCAGCCAAATAAGTCTCCACGATCTCAGATCGTATGTCGTCAGGTATATAGTCAAACGAAATCAGCTGCCTGTTTCGTTCAAACCTGCGCTTTTCTTCATCTGTGAGACCAATACCCTTTGAGAACCTCTCGATCACCTTTGCGGTAACCGGCTTTGCTCGACCACTCTTTGGATCCACGTAAAAATCATCGGCAGAGAGAACAGAAGGAACTCCATCACCACCGTCGCCTCGGATGATCTTGTGGAGGAGAAAGTCCTTGTCTGGCTTGGAAACCCACTTTTTGTGTAAGGGATTCCATTGCTTTACATCACCCTTCTCATGGAGCTGCCCAAAGTCCCCATCTGAGGAAAGGATAAGAATGGGCTCGCTAGTCTCAAACAAACCATCCATCACAGTGTGGTTCTCAACTACGTAGTCAACGAGGGTGCTGATTACATCGTCGCCTTCAGCGCGATCATGTCGAATAACTTTCCACGGAAACACCGTCTCGAGATCGGCGCGAAGGGCATCCAGATGCTTGAACACGGTGTTCCAATCCATCGTTGCTTCCTCGCGAGCCGCCTTTCGGTGCTGCTTGTAATAGGGGTAGACCTTTTTGCGCCAGTTGTCGGAACCGTCGCATGCGATAACAATTTCCCCGTATTTCTTGCCATACTTCTGCTTGTATGAGAGCATGGACATCAAGAAGGAATGTCGAATGATGTCCAACATTTTCCCCGTATCCTGCCCTTTTTGGAAGTCGGCGCTGAAGGCAAAGCATCCGGCGATGCCCAATTGAGAATAGTCTGCGAGAATCATTTAGTTCCTTGTTTAGGTGCAAGAAGGGGACCGTAGTCCCCTGTTTTTGCGTTACGGTAGTGCTCAGAACGTAACGAATTCGGTTGCGAATTTGCTTACCGTCGTGCTGGGGGTGTTCTTGATCCGTTCCAGACCCGACACCGCCGCCGTCACGGCCGCTTCATCTGCACACTTCTTGATGTCTGCAACATCAGCACCTTTAGGCAACTGTACGCCGTAGGAGGTCTCGAAGTCGATCTTGGTTCCATCTGCGGAGAGCACCGCGTCGGTATAAACCATCAACATGCGATACTTCGGGAGCAACGCCACGGTGAACTTGCCACCAACACGCGGCGCCTTCACTTCAGGAACCTTGGGTTCCTTCTTTGCCTTGGGGGTCTTTGCCACCGGAGCAACCGAACCGCTTGGGAAGTCAAGAAATGTGCCATCGGCGCTCAACTTCGTGGATTTCACCTTGCGAGCTTTGCCCTTGACTTGGAAACCCAGAACCGCGTGGTACATCGCCAAGATTTCGCGCTTCTTTTCCTTGGAGAGATTGGAGTACGCCTCGTCCAGTTCCGGATCGAGACCAAGTGCCACCAATTCCATTTCGTCGGAGCGGGGTTCCAACTTCGCGCGGATCACTTCCACGTCTGCCGGTTTGAGCTTGTACGAGCCCATCACTTTGGACATGTCAATGGTACGGTCCGTCGTCATCGCCGTATCCAGGAAGCCCTCGAAATCGCTCAAAAATTGCGTCGCTACGGGGGAGAGAGTTGCTGCTGTCATAATAAAATTCCTTTTCACTATTTGTTTGTTTGTCACGTAGTAATTATAGCACGACCGGGATTAAAAGTAAAGTTGCTAGGTCATATCTTTTCCCTGTAAAGATCCATGAGAGCGAGCTTCAATTCGTACGTGTTCCGGATGCGCTTACCATTCATTGTAACCGAGAAGGCGCCCCAGATCTGGATTCGCGTGTTGGTGTCTGGAAGGATGAATAGCCAGGTATGCCCTTTCGGGGTCTGGACCTTCGCGTAAACATACTCCACGCCGAGACAAAAGAGAGTATCTTTTATCTCTTCGCGAATTTCGGGAGGATTGTATCCCATATTCCCTTAGATAAAGAGACCGACCATATAGATCAGCAAGAGAGCGGAGTTAACCACAATCAATGAGCGTTCCTTAATCCGGAACGCAAATGCCAACCAGAGTACGGAACCGATGTTAAATGCTGCCACATTCCACGGAAACAAATTCATGGAAGTGAGAATGGCCCCAGCAATTGTTACCGCCGTTGCGGACCACTTTAGCACTCTGTTCATCATTTGCAAAAATTTTAACACGATATGGAATAAAAGTCGAGACCATTACGTAATAGGTAGCGCCTATGGAAGATAGCTTTCCTATAGGGAACACCTATTATAGGTAAAACCTATCGCACTCCAGAAACCCATAGGAAAAATTGTGACGGAAATCCCCTCAAAAGTCCCCGGAGAGACTCTCAGGAACACTACATACAATGTATCCTGGTTTTGATAAAGTTTGGTTTAAAAATTAATCCAGGGCGAAGCCCTCGCGCGAAGCGCGTCATGTAACCTAAAGTGTCTTAGGTTCTTGGTCTATATCTGGAAGACTCTTGGTCCAAACCAACAATGAGGGTAACCGACGGGCTTCGCCCGGGAGCTCCGCTCCAGCATTGATTTTTTTCTATAGCGAACAAACCAACAACGATAGGATAGTGGATTTGTGCAGGGCTATGGTACTATTCTCTAAAAACGTCAAGAAAACTTCTTTAGAATCAATAGGTTACAAGGGGATTTTTGGTCTTTTCCTACCAAAGTCCAGATGTGACAATGGGCGCCGAAGCGCCCATTCTTAGTCTGAATCCAGTGGAATATGTGCCTCAACATCCTGTCCCATAGCGGGGTCGTGTGTCACGTACACCAAGTCCATTCGCGATAGGATTCCATTTGAATGTTGGACCTCGATAAGAAAGTCGCTGTCCGGCTTCTTTTCCATGAAGGCCTTGATCCGGTCCACATTTTTTTCTGTGATCGGAAATCTCATACCAGACTCGCCAGCTTCTCCGCGGTCATACCTTCAAATGGATAGATGCGGTTCTCGAGCAACGTGGTGATTCTGGTGTAGGGTTCCGTGCGGTACACCAAGTCATTTGGATACGAAACTTTGCCCTTGTAATAGGGTCCCCAGTTATACGGCACATCGCTGTCTTTGAGATACGCGACGCTCTTTTCGTCTTGGATTGCTACTTGCACACGAATTCCCTGATATCCGGTGTTCTTTCGCACACCGAGGTAGGTTCCAATGCGAATATGCAGATACCCGGTGCATCGCGTAAATGCAAAGACCTTGTCTCCGGGTTGGATGACTTGCCCTTCCTTGTTGGTCCAGGGTTCGACGGTTCTTTCAATTTTTGCCATTTCAGGTTCCTTGCACAGGAAAGATTTCATTGTTAATGAGGGTTGTGATGCGCTGACCTTGCAGCTCTCGACGCTGGACGATTTCCGGCTTGATGGTCATGTTGACGTATTCTTCCCAGTCGACATGATTGTTCGTACCCGCGTAATAGACCACGGGTCTGAAGATATCCACACGCACCTGCACACCGCCTGCTGGCGCGACGCCAAGGTAAACCCCCTTATGGACGTTCACAGTCCCGGTGCATTTGGTTAGGACGTAGACATTATCCCCAGGTTGGACCGTTCCGTAGTTGGTCTCGTAGGGAATTGCTTCCCGCTTGGATTTACTCATTTTCTTCATCCTCATCTTGATTGAGCTCGAAGACCTCGGCATAGGTGATCTCGAAGGTCTCGTTGTCTTCCTTCTCAGTCGCAAATCGCTGCTTGTGGTAGGTGTTGCAGATCTTCTTCAGGATTGCCTTATCCAGCTCAAAATCCTTCGCGACCTTGCTGATTGCCTCGGATTGGAATGTTGATTCGCCTTCGGCTCTGGACTTGGATCCGGAGACCTCAACTACCATGTCTTTGATGGCCTTTTTTGCTTCAGGGGTTAGCATGCTCATAATGTGTTCTTTCTTTATTTGACTGATGCGAGGATGATTTCCAGTTCGGCTGTACCAACTGGGAGTTCTTCAATGATGGTGTCTGGTCGCACAGAGCGCCATTCCTTGATGAGGAGGTCAAACACCGGGAGGGCGGTGTCTGTGTCTAGAGATTCTCGGGTGCTGCTGGGTGCTTTGTCTTCGGGGATGTAATCCACAGAGCGTGTGCAAATCATCTCACGTTCGTTCCCATCTGCCTTGGTGAAGCGAATGTAACGAATAAAGGGAGGTTTGCTAAAAAGCTGCTTAAATTCTTTCATTTCCATAATAAATTTCTCCTATTACCAGCGGATTGTAATTGCAAGATTGCAACACATTGGTCCGGATCCGTCGTAGTCGTCTCGCATACTAGCGGGGACGTATGGGGTTCCGACCGGACCCCAGTTTGCAGAGTAGCCAAGTTTCTTAAGGGCATTCATTGCTAATTCAGTCTTCGCGTTGGCTGCTGTACTGAGCCAAGTTCCATCCAACATTTCGCAAGCCGTCCAACCCACGGCTTTGATCTCGTAGCTTCTCTTGCCTGCCGTTGCTGCGGCGCGGATGAGAGGGTCGAGTTGCTTGAGGAGATTCTCAACCGCGACCTCGTCACGTGTAGCCAGGGCCAGTGCTTCTTTTGCTGTGATCATGATTTACTTCTTCAGTTTGGCCAGGGTATCGGCCTCTTTCACATCCACGCGGATCGCGCGGTACACAGGGAGGAACATCGAGTATTTTTCCGAGTCGCGGCCCAGGATCAGCTGATTAAATTTCATGTCGATCAGCTGATCAATAAAGTAGCTTGCTGGGCGTTTACGATCGTCACCGGAGAGACCGGTTCCGATGCTAACTTCCAGGAGACCGCATTCCGTCTCACATTCCAGGGAACCGATCAGTTCCGGGTTTTTGCTGTGGGGCTTGACACCAACACATCGCAGCGTGGCGTCCTGGATTTCCTTGAGCTTCAGGATCGTCTTCACGCGCTTGTCTTCCCAGATACCATCCAGGAGTTTCAGCATTGCGCCTTCTTCTCCAGCCGCAACTTGGTCTGCGTAGAATTCCATACCCTCAGCCATTGTGTGGATTTCCTTGGAGGGAACCAGCGTCACAAATTTACGTTCAGCGGCTGAGATCGTCTTGAGCTTTTGCGTGAGCTTTGCGAAGCGAGATTTGTACTTCTCAGTTCCCTTGCCGGCGCGGAACTCATCCATGGAAATCAAGTCCCACACGACGAAACGCAGGGAAGCGGCTTCCTCTTGAGAAATCGTGCCACGAACCGCTTTGTTAAAAATGCCGTTGGAGGTCTTACGATCACGGATCTTGCCATTTGCGTCGATTGAGAGCAGTTCGCCATCCACAACGTTGCCTTCAAACGCGGTCAGGAAGTCAAAATGCCCATGCACTTCGATCTCGTTTCCGTTACGTGAGAAGAACGTCACCTTATTGTTTTCGCAAACTGCCGCGCCGCGACCACCGTCGCACTTCAGCTGTGCCACCATTTTGGGGTCGCCAGTGGTCTCTGCTGCGTAAAACGGGATTGCCGTCTTTTCGTTGAACTTATCAGCAAGCATTACTGGGAAGCTGGGGATCAACCCGGGCCACGTCTTTTCGGCGGAGCCAAGGGACGCGCCCACCTCCAGGTCGCGGTTGATGATTCGCTTCAGGATGACCTGATCTTCGGGAACCAAGTCGTTGAGAACTTTTTGTAGGTAGTCGCGCGCGGCGTTACCGGTAACCAAACGACCGTTGAGGTGTGTCTCAACGTCTTTGAGAATCGACGCATCCAGCTGAATTTTGCCGGCTTGCGCCTGTTCCAGCTTGTCCGCAGTAATGTAGAAATTGGTCTGCGGATTGTACGCCAGGAAGAATGAGAGTCGCAGTGCTTCCTCACCCGCGTTGGCTTTGAGGATTGCAAGCTTATCCAGCTTGCCAGATGTTTTGGCAAGCGAGGAAAAGATTTTTGAGAGTTTGGACATCAGAATTGCAGAGGGTTGGGGGTGAGAATGAAGGGGCGATCAACGCGCTTCACTTTGTTTGCTGGATGGAGAAGGTACTTGGTACCCAGAGCCGCCGCGGCCCGCTTGGCGCGATCTTCGTTGCGAATTCGAATGTTCTCGATATCGGTTTCCGTGAACGCGTTCCCATACCATTGGCTTCCGTTGACCAATTCACCGGTTTTCATACTGTATCTCTCCGCCGTAAAGTTGTCGAAACAATTCTGCACATTCCAAAACGTAGAACACTAGGGACTTCTTCTCTGTGATCACTAAAACGTATTTCATGTGCTTCTGCCTTATTATAACACGGAACAGGATTAAAAGCTACAGATTTCTACCAAGATCATCAGCAGTTCCCGGTTTGACAATTGTTCCAAGGGGACTGCTCGGTAAAAATCTGCAGTATCGCCCAGTATTTTGCGGATTTCCTCAATGACTAGATTTCTCATATTTGCTGGGTGGAATATTTATCCACTAAATACTCTCAAAAATGGAGACATCATAATGACAGCGCTATACGCATTCATCACACTCATAGCATATCTTTGGATTTTCTGGGGCCTATTTGTTATTGTCATGGGGCTCTACCGTGCGCATTTGGATAAGAGGCTATCTCGAATCAGCTACGCTTTGGGTGCTCCATTTTTGGCTGTTGGGTGGTTGATGGATTTCTTTGCAAATGTAACCATTGCCACAGTCGTCTTCCTTGAGCCACCAAAGGAACTAATGGTTAGCTCCAGACTCAAACGCCACGTTGAATCCAAGCGAGGCTGGCGCTATGCGGTATCAGATGCCATCTGCAGAAACCTTTTGGATGTTTTCGATCCAAGCGGCAATCACTGCTGATTCGGTTTCCCATAGTACCGATACCATGTCGGTTTCATAGCGATTCGATCGGCAATTCTTGCCCTGCTTATCGCAACATCTTCCGGAGTTGGAATCCAAGTGTACTCAAAGAACTCATCCGGTAGATCGTCCACAAATTTGGAAAACCCTCCAGAATATTCCAAAGCAAACCCGCGCTTTAGCAGTTCCGATACCAGATAACGATATCGAATTCTCAGATAGGGCAGCTTGTTGTAGAAGAACAGCACATGTCCTCGACCCAGGGTAAAAGTCTCTGGGATTCCTCGGAGAATGTCCTCAACGGATTTCGTACGAAGAGACCGCCGAAGAGATGCTGGAACCATCTTCAACTCCCGCCATTCGGCGAGGAGGTGTTGATCCATTAGTTCCTTGGGTGGAACAAGATTTACTCTCGTCATGCGTCTACAAGGAATTCTAGACTGTGAACCCGGACGCCCTTATCCACGTACATCGTCTTTTTGATCATCCTTTCAATGCTTCCTCGAGACTCCGCGCCAATGTCGCCAATGTAAGGGAATGGATCCTGTGAAGGAAATCCCGTCGGTGGTCACTCCACGAAAGCGAATCTTCCCCTCGCCGAACATCCGTTTAATTACATCAAACATTCTTCTCTCCTTCAGCGAATCTGAACCGCCTCAAATGCGCCGGGCATAAAAGGTTCAATTATCTCAAATTCTGCATAATCCGTGCACCGCTTTGGAGCTAAGGTGAGCAACTCAAGCTCGCTCACCTTATCGAAACCAAAGTCCCCAACGTAAGTCACGACATCCATGTCCGGATCAAGCCGAGACAACGCTTTCATCATTTCCTTTCAGGTGCTTTGCGTACTGTGGGTCAAACTTTGCCTGCAGCATCTGGTACTGTCGGAGTTCGCGCTTTGCTGCTTCGTTTTCCCACTTCATTTCTTGTGCTATGCGTTTCGCCATTTCCTCGTCTGTCTCCGGTTCCACGGAGAAAACGTGCTGATACTTGTCGTCCGAGTAGGGATATTGGACGTACTTTACGTAGGCGTCATCGCCGTATTGGAGAATCAGATCCGCAATATATCCCTGGATTTGCTTCAGCGTACAGCCGTCCCAATCAGTGAATCCTTGATCGCGATCAACCATTTTTCGATTCATGTTTGGCATTTTGTTTTCCT
>Ga0116141_10003504_pt1 | contig 13278 bp, 9 predicted proteins | sample AD_UKC097_MetaG_FD_89744 | JGI IMG/M metagenome (GOLD analysis project Ga0116141, IMG submission 89744) | Active sludge microbial communities of municipal wastewater-treating anaerobic digesters from USA - AD_UKC097_MetaG | ecosystem: Engineered > Bioreactor > Anaerobic > Digestate | place: USA... | reverse complement strand
GCCCTGGTGCCGGTGAACGGCTGGCAGATGCTGCTGCTGATGATGGGCCTGCTGCTGGGCGGCGCCTTCATCGCGCTGCGTCGCGGCGGCTGAGGCAGGCGCGCCGCATCCCGATGCGGCGCGAGCATTGCGTGACCCGACGGGCCTGCGGGGCAATCCGCAGGCCCGTTTCTTTTGCCCGAGGCGGTAGCGCGCAGGCTTCTTCCCCGCTCGGGTTGCGTTTATGTTCTTCTGCTTGCGGCAACGCAGCCTTCCATCGAGAACGTGAGGAAACCCATGGATCAGCGCACGCAGTTTTTTTCCGGCCGCCGCCGATTTCTCCAGTCCGCTGCCCTGGGGGCCGCGGTGCTGCCGCTGGCTGCTGGCTGCGCCCGCGCCGTGCGCGATCCGCACGGGGCGGATTCCGCGGCTGCGGCCGAGGACGCGCTGCCGCCCTCCATCGCCGCGCTGTCGCCGACAGCCGGCAAGGTCGCGCCGATCGGCGATGCCGAATACCGCGCGCGCCTGGCCCGCGCGCAGCGGCTGATGGCCGAGCGCGGAATCGATGCGATCTTCGTTTCGGCCGGCAGCTCGCTGCGCTACTTCGTGGACCTCGACTGGTGGGCGGGCGAGCGCACCGCGGGGCTGCTGCTCACGCGCTCGGGCGAGCCGGTCTACGTCACGCCCGCCTTCGAACGCGACCGGGCGATGGAGCAGATCCGCTTCGGCTCGGACATCCGCACCTGGCAGGAGGACGAGGATCCCTACCGCCTGATCGCGCAGACCCTGCGCGAGCGCGGGGTCGCGACCGGGACGCTGGGCATCGAGGAGCAGGTGCCCTTCTTCATGGCCAACGGCATCGCCGCGGCCGCGCCGAACCTTGCGCAGGTCAGCGCCACGCCGGTCACCGCCGGCTGCCGCGCGGTCAAATCCGAGGCCGAAATCGCGATCCTGCAGGCTGCCAACGACGCCACGCTCGCCGCCTACCGTGCGGTGTGGGGCGCGATGGAGCCTGGCATGACCCGGGACGACGTGCAGCGCCTCCTGGCGCTGGCCTACGGCCGGCTGGGCGTGCGCGGCAGCGCCAGCGTCAACGTCGGCCCCTACAGCGCCCTGCCGCACGGTTCGCGCGAGCCGCAGCGCATCGACGAGGGCACCGTGGTGATGATCGACGGCGGCTGCCGGGTGCACGGCTACACCAGCGACATCACCCGCAGCTTCGTGCTGGGGCGGGCCAGCGACGAGATGAAGCGCGTCTTCGCCATCGTGCAGGAGGCGCAGGTGGCCGCGCGCGAGGCGGCGCGCACCGGCGGGAAAATGGGCGATATCGATGCAGCCGCGCGCCGCGTCATCGTCGATGCCGGCTATGGGCCCGGCTACACGTACTTCACCCATCGCCTCGGCCACGGCATTGGCCTGGACATGCACGAGTGGTACTACGCCGTGGGCGGCAGCGAGCAGCCGATCCTCGACCGCATGACCCTCAGCGACGAGCCGGGCATCTACCTGCCCGGCAAGTTCGGCGTGCGGCTGGAAGAATGCATGGTCACCGGCCCGGAGGGCGGGCGCTGGTTCACCCCGCAGAGCCCCTCGATCGAGCAGCCGTTCGGCTGAGGGATCGCGACGCGACTACAGCTTCCCGACCACCTGCTGCACGAGGAGGCTGCTCGCCGCCACCGCGACCCACACGCCCAGCCCCAGCAGGATCGGGCGCGGGCCGGTGGCGAGCATCTGGCGCAGCTCGGCGCCCAGCCCCACGCCGGTGAGCGCCAGCACGATCAGGAAATGCGCCAGCGACTGCAGCCAGGGCAGGGCGGGCGCGGGAATCAGCCCGAAGCTGCGCAGCCCGGAAGCGAGCAGGAAGCCCAGGATGAACCACGGGAAGACGCGAGTGAAACGGAATCCGCCGGCGCCGGCATCCGCGCCCCGCCGCCTTTCGCGCCAGGCCACCGCAACCGCCAGCGCCAGGCAGATCGGCACGATCAGGGTGGCGCGGGTGAGTTTGACGATGGTGGCGTAGTCGCCGGCGGCCGGACTGTAGGCATAGCCCGCAGCCACCACCGAGGAGGTATCGTTGATCGCGGTGCCGGCCCACAGACCGAAGCCCAGGTCGGAAAGCCCGAGCGCGTGGCCGAGCGCGGGGAACACCAGCACCGCGACCACGTTGAACAGGAACACCGTGGAGATCGCGAACGCGGTGTCGTGCTCGGGCGCGCGCAGGATCGGCGTGACCGCGGCGATCGCCGAGCCGCCGCAGATGGCGGTGCCCACCCCCACCAGCAGGGTCAGGTGCCCGCGCACCTTCAGCCAGCGTCCCAGGAGCCAGGCCGTGGCGAAGGCCGTGGTCAGGGTCACGAGCGTCACCGACAGCGACTCCAGGCCGACCTTCGCCACCTGCGCAAGGCTCAGGCCGAAACCCAGCGTCATGACCGACCACTGGAGCACCTTCGAGCCTGCGAAGGCGATGCCCGGCGCAAAGCGCGGTCCGGGTGAAAACGCCTGTCGCACCAGCAGCCCCAGCACGATTCCGGACACCGCGCCGCCGACCAGCGGAAACGCGCAGCCGATCCAGGAGGCCGCCAGCGCCAGGACCAGCGCCAGCGCCAGGCCGGGCGCCAGGCACGCCGGTTGGCGGGAGCTTGCGTTCTGGTCGGGTCGGATCGGGGAGTGCAACGCCGTGCCTTGTCGTCATGCCTTTTCGTCATTATGGCGCGCGGGCCGGCCCGGAACGGCCGGCGCGTGCCGGATTTGACGATCCGGTTATGAGGCCATGAGCAGCGCGCCTTTCCGAAGGCGCATGACGCCTGCCTATTCTCGCCGCCTCATTGGACACCCCAGCAGAGCCGCGCGATGTCAGCACTGGCCGTAGCCTCACTTCCCGTTCACCCGCTCCCGGCGGAAAAGACCCTGCTTGCCGCGCGCCTGATCGAAGGATTGGACGCGCAGGCGCTGCACTGGCTTTCCGGCTACATGGCTGGCGCCGCGGCGCGCAGCGTGTCGGCCGGTGCGCTGGCGGCGGTGGCCGCACCGGCGGCGGCCGTCCGGCTCACGGTGCTCTACGGCAGCCAGACCGGCAACGCCAAGCGCGTCGCCGAAGGCCTGGCCGAACGCGCCCGCGCCGAGGGGCTGGAGGTGCGGCTGCTGCGCGCCGACGCCTATCCGCAGCACGAGCTGAAGAACGAGCGCCTGCTGTACGTGGTCATCAGCACCCACAGCAGCGAGGACAAGGCCGAGCCGCCGGACGATTCGCGCGCCTTTTTCGAGTTTCTCGCCGGCCGCCGCGCGCCGCGCCTGCCCGAGCTTTCGTTCGCGGTGCTGGCGCTGGGCGACAGCAGCTATCCGGACTTCTGCGGCGTGGGCCGCAGCATCGACGCGCGTCTGGCCGAGCTGGGCGGCGCCCGCCTGTTCGAGCGCGGCGAGGCCGACGTGGACATCGATACCGTGGCCAGTCCGTGGCTCGACACTGCGCTAGTCCGGGCGCGCGAACGCAGCGCGGGGGGCGGGGAATCGGCGCGTTCCGCCGGCGGTGCGGTGGTTCCGCTGCACCCTGCGCGCAGCGCCTGGACCCGCCAGCATCCGTTCCAGGCCGAGGTGCTGCTCAACCAGCGCATCGTGGCTGGCGACAGCGGCAAGAACGTGCGTCACATCGAACTGTCGCTGGAAGGCAGCGGCATCCGCTACCAGCCGGGCGACGCGCTGGGCGTGTGGCCCACGCAGTCGGTCACGCTGGTGGATGCGGTGCTGGAAACGCTGGGGCTGGACGGCGCGGTGCCGGTTTCGTTGCAGAACGAAACCCTGCCGCTGCGCGACTGGCTCACCCATCGTCGCGAGCTGACCCAGCTCACCCGCCCGTTCCTGGCCGCGCACGCAGAGCGCGCCGCAAGCCCGGTCCTGCGCGCCCTGCTCGCGCCGGAAGGACGCGAGGCGCTGGCCGCGCTCCTGGGCGGCGTGCAGCTGCTCGACTTCCTGCGCGAGCACCCGGCGGAATGGGATGCCGGGGCGCTGGTTGCCGCGCTGCGCCCGCTGGCCCCGCGCAGCTACTCCATCGCCTCCAGCCAGGAGCGGGTGGGCGAGGAAGTCCACCTCACGGTGGCACTCGTCCACTACCGCCGCGATGGAGAAGACCGCTACGGCGCGGCCACGCGCTACCTGTTCGATCTGGCCGAGGGCGAGCGCGCGCCGGTCTTCATCGAGCCCAATGAACGCTTCCGCCTGCCGGCCGATCCCGCGCGCGACGTGATCCTGATCGGACCGGGCACCGGCGTGGCGCCGTTTCGCGCCTTCGTGCAGGAGCGCGCGGCGCGCGGCGCGGCCGGGCGCAACTGGCTGTTCTTCGGCAACCCGCACCGCCGCAGCGATTTCCTCTACCAGCTCGAATGGCTGCAGGCGCGCAAGGACGGCCACCTGCACCGGCTCGACGTGGCGTTCTCGCGCGACCAGGCGCACAAGGTCTATGTGCAGGACCGCCTGCGCGAACAGGGCGCCGAGCTCTGGCGCTGGCTGGAAGGCGGTGCGCACCTGTACGTCTGCGGAGACGCCAGCCGCATGGCGCCCGACGTGCACCGGGCGCTGCTCGACATCGCGGTCGAGCACGGCGGCAAGTCGCGCGAAGACGCGGCCGCCTGGCTCGACGACCTGATGGCGCAGGGCCGCTACGCCCGCGACGTCTACTGATCCGATTCCTCCCGAGCACGCCCGACATGAGCAACAAGCCCCTTTCCCCGCTGGAACACAACAAGGCGAACAGCCGATTCCTGCGCGGCACCATCGATCTGGGCCTGGCCGACCCCGGCACCGGAGCGATCAGCGAGCCGGACACCAAGCTGCTGAAGTTCCACGGCAGCTACCAGCAGGACAATCGCGACCTGCGCGACGAGCGCCGCCGCCAGAAGCTCGAACCGGACTTCAGCTTCATGGTGCGCGTGCGGCTGCCCGGCGGGGTGCTGACGCCGGCGCAGTGGCTGGCGCTGGACGATCTGGCGAACCGCTACGCCACCGGCGGGCTGCGCATCACCACGCGCCAGACCTTCCAGTACCACGGCGTGGTCAAGGAAAACCTGCGCACGCTGATCGGCGGCATCCACGACATCGGCCTGTCCACGCTCGCCGCCTGCGGCGACGTGGTGCGCAACGTGGTGTGCTCGGTGAATCCGGAAGTTTCCGCCGCGCACGCCGAGGTGCATGACTGGTCGATCCGCCTGATGCGGCACCTGGAGCCGCAGACGGGCGCCTACCGCGAGCTGTGGGTGGAAAAACGCGAGCGCACCGGCGAGGGGCGCGAGGATTCCGAACCGCTGCTCGGGCCGACCTACCTGCCGCGCAAGTTCAAGATCAGCATCGCGGTCCCGCCGTACAACGACATCGACGTGTTCGCCCAGGATCTGGGCCTCGTCGCCATCTTCGACGAGCACGGCGCGCTCGCCGGCTTCAACCTCGCCCCCGGCGGCGGCCTGGGGGCGACCTCGGGCGATGCCGAAACCTACCCGAAGCTGGGCGACCTGATCGGCTATGTGCCCAAGGAGCGCGTGCTGGAGGCCAGCTGGCACGCGGTGGCGGTGCAGCGCGACTTCGGCGACCGCAGCGAGCGCAAGCACGCGCGCCTGAAGTACACCATCGACGACCGCGGCCTGGCCTGGTACCGCGACGAACTGCAGTCGCGCCTGGACTTTCCCATCGAGGCACCGCGCCCGTACCGCTTCGAGCACAACGGCGACCGCTTCGGCTGGCTGGAAGGCGAGGGCGGGCGCTGGCACCTCACCCTGCGCATTCCCTCCGGGCGCGTGCTCGACGTCGGCCAGCGCCGCCGCCAGACCGGCCTGCGGGAAATCGTCCGGGTGCACGAGGGCACGGTCCGCCTCACCTGCAACCAGAACGCGATCCTCGCAGGCGTGGCGCCCGAAGCGCGCGAGCGCATCGACGCGCTGGTGCGCGAGTACGGGCTGGACGACTACCTGACCGACCGCCCGATCCGGCTCAACGCCATTTCCTGCGTGGCCTTGCCCACCTGCGGACTGGCCATGGCCGAGGCCGAACGCTACCTGCCGACCCTTCTGGACCGGCTCGAAACCCTGCTGGCTCGGCACGGGCTGGCCGAGGAGCCGATCCACGTGCGCATCTCCGGCTGCCCCAACGGTTGCTCGCGCCCCTACATCGGCGAAATCGCGCTCGTGGGCCGCGCGGTGGGGCGCTACGACCTGCGCATCGGTGCCGACCACCGCGGCGAGCGGCTCAACGCGCTGTACCGCGAGAACGTCAACGAGGCGCAAATCCTGGAGGCCCTCGACGCGCTGTTGGCCCGCTTCGCCGCCGAGCGCGAGCCCGGCGAACGCTTCGGCGACTTCACCGTTCGCGTCGGCGAAGTGGCGGCTCCGCAACGCCGTCCGGCGCTGGAGTATCCGCGATGAGCGCCGCGCTTTCGCAGGTCGGCGACGAGCTGGACATCAATCGCGCGCTGGCAGGCCGCTCCGCCGAGGCGCGGGTGCGATGGGCGCTGGCCAATCTCCCCGGCCGCGCCGTGCTGTCGTCGAGCTTCGGCGCGCAGGCGGCGGTGATGCTGCACCTGATGACCCGCGTGCAGCCGGACATTCCGGTGATCGTGGTCGATACCGGCTACCTGTTCCCGGAAACCTACCGATTCATCGACGAACTCACCGAACGACTCGGGCTCAATCTCCACATCGCCCAGCCGGAACTCAGCCCGGGCTGGCTGGAAGCGCGCCGCGGCCGGCTGTGGGAGCAGGGGCTGAGCGGACTGGAGCAGTACAACCGATTGGTGAAGGTGGAGCCGATGCGGCGCACCCTCGATGCGCTGGATGCGGGCCTCTGGTTCTCCGGCCTGCGCCGCGGCCAGTCCGAGAGCCGCGGGGATACCCCGTTCGCGCAGCGCCGCCACGGGCGCTGGAAGCTGCACCCCATCGCCGACTGGAGCGACCGCGACGTGGGCCGCTACCTGCGCGAGCACGACCTGCCCTGGCATCCGCTGTGGGAACAGGGCTACGTCTCCATCGGAGATACCCACACCACGCGACGCTGGGAACCCGGCATGCGCGAGGAAGACACGCGCTTTTTCGGCCTCAAGCGCGAGTGCGGGCTGCATCTGGAGGTGTAGGGGGCTTCACGACTTGTTGGCGTTTTGCGGCGTCTGGAAGGAAAAAACGCCCCCTCACCCCGACCCTCTCCCCATCGCGAGCGATGGGGGAGAGGGAGCAAAACCGACCCGGGTTGGATGCTGCCGGGCCGTGACTCTCCCTCTCCCCCATCCACGGGTGGATGGGGGAGAGGGCTGGGGTGAGGGGGCGCTCTTCCACACCGAACGTCTCCCCACTTCCACCACTCCCCTGATCACACACCACCAAGACGGAACCCGCGATGTCCCTCTATCCCCTGTTTGCCAACCTCAAGGGCCGCCCCGTGCTCGTGGTCGGCGGCGGCGCCGTGGCCGCGCGCAAGGTCGCGGGCCTGCGCGAGGCCGGCGCGCTGGTGCGCGTCGGCGCGCCGCAGCTCGACGAAGGCCTTGCCCGCCTGGCGCACGAAGGCGCCATCACCCATTTCTCCGGCCGGTTCGAGCCGGACTGGCTCGACGGCGTCTGGCTGGCCATCGCCGCCACCGGCGAGGAGGACGTGAACGCCGCGGTGGCGCGCGAGGCCGAGGCGCGGCGGATCTTCGTCAACGTGGTGGACGATGCCGAACGCTCGGCCTTCCACGTGCCCGCGCGGCTGCGACGCGGCGCGCTGACGGTCGCCATTTCCTCCGGCGGCAGGGCGCCGGTGCTGGCGCGGCGCCTGCGCGCCGAGCTGGAAACCCACCTCGACACCGCATTGGGCGAACTGGCCGAGCTCGCGGGACGCCACCGCGCCGCGATTGCCGCCGCGCTTCCCGATCCAGACGCGCGCCGCCGCTTTCACGACGACCTGGTCGACGGCCCGGTCGGATTGGCGATCCGCCAGGCGCAGCCGCAGCGCGCCGAGGCGCTGCTGCTAGAAGGGCTGAAGAATCCGGGCGCGGCGCAGGCCGGCAGCGTGGCCGTGGTAGGCGCAGGCCCCGGCGACGCGGACCTGCTCACCGTGCGCGCGCAGCGCGCGCTGCAGCGTGCCGACGTGATCGTGCACGACCGCCTGATCGGGCCGAAGGTGCTCGATCGTGCGCGCCGCGACGCGCTCCTCATCGACGTGGGCAAGGCCGTGGGCCAGGACCACGAGGCCACGCAGAATCGCATCCACGACCTGCTGGTCGAGCACGCCCGCGCCGGGCGGCGCGTGGTGCGGCTCAAGGGCGGCGATCCGTTCGTGTTCGGGCGCGGCGGCGAGGAGCTCGAGCACCTCGCCGCGCACGGCATCGCCTACGAGGTGATCCCCGGCGTGACCGCGGCGCTGGCCTGCGCCGCTTATGCCGGCGTGCCGCTGACCCACCGCGACCACTCCGCCTCGCTGGTCCTCACCACCACCCACCGCAACCGCGGCCTGAGCGCGCGCGACTGGCGCGCGCTGGCGCTGGAACGCCAGACGCTGGCGCTGTACATGGGCGTCTCGCAGCTCGAATCGGTGCCGCGCGAGCTGATGCGCCACGGCCGCGCGCCGGAAACGCCGTTCGCGCTGGTGGAAAATGGCACCGATCCGTCCCAGCGCGTGCTGACCGGTCGCCTCGACCAGCTCTCCGCGCTGGCACGAGCGCACGGCATCCGCGCCCCGGCGCTGCTGTTCGTGGGCGAGGTTGCCGGCCTTGCGCGCAAGCTTGCCTGGTTCGGCGAGTGCATTTCCGCACACGAACCGCTGGCGCAGGTGGCATGAGATGGGCGATGGTGCGGAAGGCTGGCCGTTCGCCCCGGGGGCTATCACCGCTGCTGTGCGCGGTTGCCCCTCACCCCAGCCCTCTCCCCCATCGCTCGCGATGGGGGAGAGGGAGCAAAACAATGCGCTCTGACTCCCTCTCCCCCGTCATGGCCGGGGGAGAGGGTAGGGGTGAGGGGGCTTCCTGCGCCCGCCCCGCGATTTCGCGGCAAATTCGCCTTTCCCGCGACTGCCCAAGCTGCGGTGGTAGCGTTCCGAAAACTTCTCCCTCGCCGCATCTTTCCGATTTTCCGACCATCTGATCCATCGTTCCCCTGATCCCCGATGACCGCCCTCACCACCCTCGACCGCCTCGAAGCCGAGAGCATCCACATCCTTCGCGAAGTGGCCGCCACCTGCCGCAATCCCGTGCTGCTGTATTCCATCGGCAAGGATTCCTCGGTGCTGCTGCACCTGCTGCTCAAGGCGTTCGCGCCCGGCAAGCCGCCGATCCCGCTGCTGCACGTGGACACCACCTGGAAGTTCCGCGAGATGATCGAGTTCCGCGACCGCGCCACGCGCGAGGCGGGCGTGGAGCTGATCGTGCACGTCAATCCGGACGGCGTGCGCGAGGGCGTCGGGCCCTTCACCCACGGCGCCGCCGAACACACCCGGATCATGAAGACCGAGGCGCTCAAGCAGGCCCTGGACCAGTACGGCTTCGATGCCGCGATCGGCGGCGCGCGCCGCGACGAGGAGCGATCCCGCGCCAAGGAGCGCGTGTTTTCCTTCCGCGATTCCGCCCACCGCTGGGAGCCGCGCCGCCAGCGCCCGGAACTGTGGAACATCTACAACGCGCGCATGCAGCCCGGCGACTCGGTGCGGGTGTTTCCGATCTCCAACTGGACCGAGCTGGACGTGTGGCGCTACATCGAGCGCGAGGGCATCGAGGTGGTGCCGCTGTACTTCGCCGCGCCGCGCCCGGTGGTCGAGCGCGACGGCGCGCTGCTGATGCGCGATGACGACCGCATGGCGCTGGCGCCGGGCGAAGTCGTGCGCGAGGATCGGGTGCGCTTCCGCACCCTGGGCTGCTGGCCGCTGACCGGCGCGATCCGCTCGCAGGCCGCCAGCGTGTCCGAGATCATCGCGGAGATGCGCGCCTCGCGCGCCTCCGAGCGCCAGGGCCGGGTGATCGACTTCGCCCCCAACGCCAGCATGGAAGACAAGAAGCGCGAGGGCTATTTCTGATGGACGCAACGACACCGCGCGAACTGCTGCGCCTGCTCACCTGCGGCAGCGTGGACGACGGCAAGAGCACCCTGCTCGGGCGGCTCCTGTACGACGCCGACCTGCTGCACGACGACGACCGCGCGCGGCTGGGCGATCCGTCGGACTTTTCCTGCCTGCTCGACGGGCTTGCGATCGAGCGCGAGCAGGGCATCACCATCGACGTGGCTTACCGCTACGTGGCCACGGCGCGACGAGACTTCATCCTCGCCGACTGTCCGGGCCACGCCGAATACACCCGCAACATGGCAACCGGCGCCTCGACCGCCGATGTCGCCCTGGTGCTGGTGGACGCGCGCAAGGGCGTGCTCACCCAGACCCGACGGCACAGCTGGATCTGCGCCCTGTTCGGCATCCGCCGCGTGCTGCTGGTGGTCAACAAGATGGATCTGGTGGAGTACGACTGCGCGCGCTTTGCCACGATCGAGGCCGAATACCGCGCGCTGGCCGCCGCGGTCGGCATCGCGGAGGTGGCCGCCGTGCCGGTTTCGGCGGCGGTCGGCGACAACGTCGTCCACCGTTCCGCGCGCACGCCCTGGCACACCGGGCCGACCGTGCTCGACTGGCTGGAAGCCGTACCGGTGGGAACGGAGCACCTCGATCGCCCGCTGCGCCTGCCGGTGCAGCGGGTGCATCGCGACGGACAGGATTTCCGCGGCTACGACGGCACGCTTGCCGCCGGCCGGCTGCGACCGGGCGATGCGGTCACGGTGCTGCCCTCGGGCCAGCGCTCCCGCGTCGAATCGCTGTATGTGGCTGGTGAATCCGCCGAGGAAGCGCGCCAGGGCCAGGCGGTGACGGTCACGCTGGCGGACCACATCGACGTGGCGCGCGGCGACGTGCTCGCCGCCGTCGAGGCGCCGCCCGACTGCGCCGACCAGTTTTCCGCCCACCTGCTCTGGCTGGCCGAAGCGCCGCTCCTGCCGGGGCGCCTGTACGCCCTGCAACTGGGCACCGCCGGTGCGGTGGCGCGCATCACCGCGATCCGCCACAAGGTCGACGTCGATACCCAGGAGCCGCTGCCCGCCACGCGCCTTGCGATGAACGAAGTGGCGCGCATCCACCTGAGCCTGGACCGGCCGATCGCATGGGAGTCCTACGCGGACAACCGCACGCTCGGCGGCTTCATTCTCGTCGACCGGCAGAGCGGGCAAACGGTCGCCTGCGGCACCCTGGACTATGCCCTGCGCCGCGCCGCCAACCTCCACTGGCAGGACCTTTCCATCGATCGCGCCGCGCGCGCCGCCAGCCTGCAGCAGCGCCCGCGCTGCCTGTGGTTCACCGGCCTCTCCGGCTCGGGCAAGTCCACCATCGCCAATCTGGTCGAGCAGCAGCTCCACGCCAGCGGCCGGCACACGATCCTGCTCGACGGCGACAACGTGCGCCACGGCCTCAACCGCGACCTGGGCTTCACCGCCGAGGACCGCGTCGAGAACATCCGCCGCGTGGCCGAGGTGGCGAAGCTGATGAACGACGCCGGCCTCATCGTGCTGGTGTCCTTCATCTCGCCCTTCCGCAGCGAGCGGCGCATGGCGCGCGAGCTGCTGGGCGAGGAGAGCTTCGTCGAAATCTTCGTCGATGCCCCGCTGGAAGTGTGCGAGGCGCGCGATCCCAAGGGCCTCTACGCCAAGGCGCGCGCAGGCCGGCTCGCCAACTTCACCGGCATCGACTCTCCCTACGAGGCGCCGCTGTCGCCCGAGCTGCACCTGCGCAACCACGGCCAGCCACCGGAGAAACTGGCGCAGGAAGTGGTCAAGTATCTGGAACAGGAGGATCCGGACGCGCCGTGATTGCGGCGGCCTGCCCGGATTCACGGACCGGCTCCGTGGCACGGGAGAGCAAGGACTTCAGAGAGGTTCGAACAACCTCAAAATTCGCGTCATTCCGGCGAAAGCCGGAATCCATTTTTGATGCTTTTCAAAGGCTTGAAAGAGCTGGCTTCCGGCTTTCGCCGGAACGACGTCAGTATTTCGAGGTTCTCTTCAGGAAGAAACGTCGCCCGATCGCGCGGTGCGCCCGATTCGCTCTGCGTCATCGCCTCGCTGTTTTCCGGACGATCCTGATCTGCCATTGGCCTCGCTTCACATCGCGCCTGGCAAGGTATCGGCGCGCGAGCGCGCCGTGGCGGAAACCGCTGCGCGGGTTCCGCCCTACAATGGCGTTCTTGCCGCGCAGGGCGGAACCGCCGCAGGCGATTCCGCCGATATCCCCAGCGGCCGACCCCGATCCTGATACGTGAGTGACGCGCCATGAGCGATTTTCCCCCGTGCCCGAGCTGCGGCTCCGCCTTCGCCTACGAAGACCGCAACCTGCTGGTCTGCCCTGAGTGCGGAAACGAGTGGACGCCCGGAGAATCCGCACCCGCCGATACCGGCCTGGTGGTGAAGGACGCCCACGGCACCCTGCTGTACGACGGCGACAGCGTGACCGTCATCAAGGACCTCAAGATCAAGGGCTCCTCCTCGGTGGTGAAGGTCGGCACCAAGGTGCGAAACATCCGCCTGGTCGAAGGCGACCACGACATCGACTGCAAGATCGACGGCATCGGCGCGATGAAACTCAAGTCGGAGTTCGTGAAGAAAGCCTGAGCGCGCGCCGCGCCTCCGCCGCGCGGCAGCGAAAACCTGCCGAACAGGGCCGCCGGAAAGGCGCGCTTCAGCCGCCAGGCCATCGCACTCGGCCGGCAAGCCCTCGAGTGCGAGCGGACCGTTCGAAAGGATCGGTCTCCTTGGCGTTTCGCCCACAATGCGCTGCAAATGCCGGCAGAATCCCGGACGTTCGGTGCAAATATCGCCCGAGTGCATGCTCGGGCGCCAGAATGTCGGCACGTCTGGCGCATGCCCCTTCGACACGCCTCGCCAACCCGAGCGAGGAACCCCGCCGCATGCCGCGCCCGGCAGGCGAGAACGCAGCCGCGTTCCCGCTGGCGCTGACCTTGCTGCACCCGCTGACTCGTGCGAGCATCGACCCATGGCCCAGCCCACCCCGGCTCGCCGGAAATGCCGCAAGATTAGGCTGACGGGATAGGCTGATCGATCCGGACAACCCCTTGTTTCTGCCGAGACTTTTGCTTTGCACCGTCCGTAAACGACAGGATTAGGCTGCGGAGTTAGGCTGATGCATGGGGTCGAATTGTAGTTAGCTGGTGCGGGATGGTCACATCGCACTTCCCAACGCGTCCCATCACACCCCTCTGCAGCGCGAGTTCTAGCATGCGTCTTTCACACGCACTTTCAGCATTGATTG
>Ga0116141_10003502_pt1 | contig 13281 bp, 10 predicted proteins | sample AD_UKC097_MetaG_FD_89744 | JGI IMG/M metagenome (GOLD analysis project Ga0116141, IMG submission 89744) | Active sludge microbial communities of municipal wastewater-treating anaerobic digesters from USA - AD_UKC097_MetaG | ecosystem: Engineered > Bioreactor > Anaerobic > Digestate | place: USA... | reverse complement strand
GGCGAGCGCACCCGCGAGGGCAACGACTTCTACCACGAGATGATCGAATCGGGCGTGGTCAACCAGGACAAGCCCGAAGAGTCCAAGGTGGCGATGGTCTACGGCCAGATGAACGAGCCGCCCGGCAACCGCCTGCGCGTTGCGCTGACCGGCCTGACCATGGCCGAGTACTTCCGCGACGAGAAGGACGCCAAGACCGGCAAGGGCCGCGACGTGCTGCTGTTCGTGGACAACATCTACCGCTACACCCTGGCCGGTACCGAAGTGTCCGCGCTGCTGGGCCGCATGCCGTCCGCAGTGGGCTACCAGCCGACCCTGGCCGAGGAAATGGGCGTGCTGCAGGAGCGCATCACTTCGACCAAGACCGGCTCGATCACCTCGATCCAGGCCGTGTACGTGCCCGCCGACGACCTGACCGACCCCTCGCCGGCCACCACCTTCGCCCACCTCGACGCGACCGTCGTGCTTTCGCGCCAGATCGCTTCGCTCGGCATCTACCCGGCCGTGGATCCGCTGGACTCCACCAGCCGCCAGCTCGATCCCAACGTGATCGGCACCGAGCACTACGAAACCGCGCGCCGCGTGCAGGCTACGCTGCAGAAGTACAAGGAGCTCAAGGACATCATCGCGATCCTGGGCATGGACGAGCTCTCGGAAGACGACAAGCTGGCCGTGGCCCGCGCGCGCAAGATCGAGCGCTTCTTCAGCCAGCCCTTCCACGTCGCGGAAGTCTTCACCGGCTCGCCGGGCAAGTATGTGTCTCTGAAGGACACCATCCGCGGCTTCAAGGGCATCGTCGATGGCGAATACGACCACCTGCCCGAGCAGGCCTTCTACATGGTCGGCACCATCGAAGACGTGATCGAAAAGGCCAAGAAGATCGCGGCTTGAGTGCCATGATTGGTGATTCGCGATTGGTGATTCGAAACAACACGAGCGGTGGCAGACGAGCCAGACGCTCTTGCCAATCACGAATCGCAAATCACGTTCCGAACGAAGCGAGGCAACCATGACCACCTTCCGTTGTGACATCGTCAGCGACGAGAGCGAGATCTTCCAGGGCGAGGCCACGCTGGTCGTCGCCACCGGCGAGGTCGGCGAACTCGGCATCGCGGCACGCCACACGCCGCTCATCACGCGCCTGAAGCCGGGCAAGGTCGTGGTCACGCGGCCCGACGGCGAGCGTCTCGACTTCGCCGTGTCCGGCGGCATCCTGGAAGTGCAGCCGGACGTGGTGACCGTGCTGGCCGACACCGCCATCCGCGCCGAGGAAATCGACGAGGCCGCGGTGCGCCGCGCCAAGGAAGAGGCCGAGCGCGTGCTCGCCGGGCGCGGCGAGGCGATGGAGCTGTCCGAGGCGCAGGCCAAGCTGGCCGAATCGCTGGCCCAGCTCCAGGCGCTGGAGCGCCTGCGCAAGAACCTCAAGCACTGACCGCTGCGCGCACCACCCACCGCATCGAAAACGCCGGCCCTGTGCCGGCGTTTCTCGTTCCAGCCCGACGTGCGGAGTACCGGACGTCCTGCCCGCAGCGATCCTACTGCCCGCTGCGCGCCTTCAGGCGCGGATGGACCGGCATGCGCGGCTCGGCGTTCACGTCGAAATTGAGCCAGGACAGCAGCATCTGGCTGCCCAGGATGATCGGCAATGCCGCGAGCATCACCGTGCCCGCGGTCGCCGGCGTTCCGCTCCGGATCGACTCCAGCCACTGCCAGGTGCCATAGCCTGCACCCCACAGCCACAGCACCGCGCCCAGCACCAGTTCCACGCTGGCCACCGAGAATCCGCGCACGAAGTAGTCGTACAGCACCCGGCGCGCGGTATTGCGCAGGTGACCGAGCAGGAAGGGTCCGATCACCCGCATCGGGCGCAGGCTGGATGGCTCGCCCTCGTAGCGCGCCACCATCGGCACGTCGGCCACCACCGCGCCCACTTCGTAGAGGTGGTACAGCAGATCCGATTCGAAGAAATAGCGCCGCGACACTCGATCCAGCTCCAGCTCGGCCACCAGCTCGCGCCGGATCGCGGTGTAGCCGTTGGTGGGGTCGGCGATCTGCCAGTAGCCGCTGGACAGCTTGGTGAGGAAGGACAGCACCGCGTTGCCGAACAGGCGCACCCAGGGCATGCGCCGCACGAAACCGATGCGGTGGAAGCGGTTGCCCTTGGCGTAGTCGGCCAGGCCTGCCAGCAGGGGCGCCGCAAAGCGCGGCAGCAGGGCGGGATCCATCTGACCATCGCCGTCGATCTTGACGATGACCTCGGCCGCGGTCTCCAGCGCGGCGCGGTAGCCGGTCATCACCGCCCCGCCCACGCCCTGATTGACCTCGTGCCGCAGCACCTTCACGCGCGGGTCGCGGCAGTGCTCCTCGATCCAGCGCCCGCTGTGCTCGGGACAGGCGTCGTCGACCGCGAAGATCCAGCCCACTTCCGGGCCGATGGCGGCGATCACGTCCAGCACCTGCTCGCGCACCCGGAAGCAGGGAATGACCACGGCGATGCGTGCGGAAGGAGTATTCATGCGGCGCGATAGACCCAATGTCTTGAAACGAAAAAGCTGACGGCGGCCAGCGCGGCTTCCACCAGCGGCTTGGCGATCCAGGCGGCCTTGAGGCTGAGCTGGTCCTCGATGACCGCAAGGCCCAGCGTGCTAGCGCCGGTGAGGAGAACCCATGCGACCGCGAAGCGCAGCAGTTCCTCGCGCCCCAGGCGCGCCCCGGGCTTGCCGAAGGTGAAGCGGCCGTTGAGCCAGAAGCCGAGCATGGCTCCGCAGACGCGGCCGATCACATTGGCCAGGCCCAAGGCCAGCCCGACGCTGCTCAGGCCGATCGTCACCGCCGAGTCGAGGAGAAGCTGGATGCCGCCCATGAGCAGAAACAGCGGAGCCTGGCGCAGCAGGCTCATCGCGATTTCTCCTGCCTGGCCGGCATCCGCCACCACTCGGCCGGACCGACCGCGGAAAGCCGGCGCGCACCGGCGCGCTCCAGCGCCAGCAGCCGCACCGGAGCGGTCGATGAGCGCCTCACGATCACGTCGCTGGCGCCTTCCTCGCGCAGCAGGGCGACCCAGGCACTGCCATCGGGCACCGCGTCTGCGCGAATCGCCGCCTGCTGGAAATCGGGGTCGTACCAGACCGGCGCCCGCCCCTGCCTGCCGGCTTCGGCGAAATAGGAGTTGGCCTCGTCGAGGAACACCACGGCGCCTTCCGGTCCGCCCTGTTTGCGCAACTGCCGCATCAGCACGCGCTCGGGGGTGAAGGTGGAAAGCAGCGGGCGATCGGCCCCCAGCTTGCCCACGCTCATGCGCACCGCGCCGTTGGCGAGCATCCAGTGTCCGTTGGCCTGGAAAGCCAGATTGGCGAGGCAGACCGAAACCAGGATCGCTCCGCCCAGTCGCGGCCGCTGCCGCAGCGCCGCAAGCGCCGCCACCGTGCCCAGCAGCACCATGCCCGGATAGGCATAGCGCAGGTATTGCAGGGCCAGCAGCGGAATCACCGTCAGCGCCAGCGCCGCAGCCATGGCCATCCTCGTACCCGGGCGGAGCAGGGCCAGCAGCGTCGCGCCGACCAGCGCCAGCGCGCCGAATCCACCCGCGCCCGCATGGCTTTCCAGGAATCTGCGCGTCTCGAAGGTCATGTCCCACAGCAGCATCAGGCCGAAGCCCGTCACCCAGCGCGAATCGACCATGTTCGCGTCATGGAAAAAGGGAGAATGGAACCAGCCGTTGAACAGCGGCAGGAAGGGATTGCCGCTGATCGCCAGCGCATAGACATAGCTGGGCGCAGCCAGGAACAGGAAGATTCCCGCCAGCGCGAGGATGCGCGGAACAGGCGGCCAGGGGAATCGCAGCACCGCCAGCAGCAGGAGGACGCCGGCGAGCGCCGCTGCAGTGAGCTTGAGCGCGAACAGGCCGCCGCCCAGGATGGCCAGCGCCACCCAGCCACCCCACTCCAGCCTCCGATGCTCCAGCACCAGCGCCATCAGCCAGGCCAGCAGCGCGGTCGTGGGCAGCTCGGTATGCATGCTGGCCAGCAGCGTGGTGGTGAGCGGAATGCTCGCGAACAGCGCGATCGCCAGCCAGCGCCCCCACGTCGGCGCGCCGAGTGCTCCGCCCAGCCGCCACAGTCCGCCGGCCGCCAGCGTCAGCCACAGCACGTTCACCGGCCCGCGTGCTTCGCTTCCTCCGATCAGCTGGGGCACCGCGTGCAGCACGTCCGAGGCCCACGGCGCCAGCGCCCAGACCTGGGTCGAAGGATCCAGCGGATAGAAGCCTTCCGTCTGCAGCTGCCAGGGCAGGCGCAGGTGATAGACCAGATCGTCGAACTGCATCGTCGGCAGCCAGGCTCCGGTGCTGGCAAGACCAAGCAGGACGACGCCGAAGGCCGCAGCCGACGGCGCGGCCGAGGTGGCCGCAGACCACGCCGCCCCGAACGCCTCGATCGAGCGCCCGATGGCCCTTCGCCGCCACAGCGCCAGCCCCAGCGCGGCGCCCAGATAGACCGGCCCGTAGTGCAGCGGCAGCGGCAGCAGCCAGCCGATCGCGCCGGCGATGACCACCAGCCCGAGCGCGGCCTGCAGTCCGATCGATTCCCGCGGCGCGATCGCCGTTCCGACGGCCAGCGCCGCTGCGAGCAGCACGACCGTGGCCAGCATCGGGACCGGGCCGGCAAAGAGCACCAGACCCAGGCACCAGAGCGTGGCCAGCGCGCCAGCCAGCGAACGTCCGGAAAGACGGTGCGCCAACCAGGCCGCGCCCAGCGAGGCCAGCCCGATCGCCAGGCCTTCCAGCGCGCGCATGCTCGGAACCTGCTCCCAGAAACGGTAGTGCAGGGTGCCGATCAGCAGCAGCAGCGGCCCCAGCCAGAGAAGGGCACCGCCGACAAGGGTTTCGAGGCGTCCTGAAGACCGGAGCGGGGAGGCGGTTTCCATCCCGAATATGCTACACGTTCGCCCGCCGATAGAATGCAGGGATTGCTCCGGAGGTCGCATGGCCAATGACTTGAACGTGGTGATCCTTGCCGCAGGCGAAGGCAAGAGGATGCGCTCGGACCTGCCCAAGGTGCTGCAGCCGGTCGCCGCACGCCCGATGCTGGCGCACGTCATAGACGCCGCACGCGCGCTGTTTCCGGCAGCCATCCACATCGTCCACGGGCACGGTGGCGCAGCCGTGCGAGCGGCCTTCGCCGATCAGTCCGACCTGCGCTGGGTCGAGCAGGCGCAGCGGCTGGGAACCGGCCACGCCGTGGCGCAGGCCATGCCCGGCATCGAAGACGGCGCACGCGTGCTGGTGCTCTACGGCGACGTGCCGCTGCTGCGACCGGAAACCCTGCGCGCGCTGCTGGCCGCCGAAGGTTCGCTCGCGGTGCTGGTGGCCGAACTGGACGACCCCACCGGCTACGGCCGCATCGTGCGCGATGCCGCAGGCCACGTTGCCGCCATCGTCGAGGAGCGCGACGCGCGCCCGGAAGAAAAGCGCATCCGCACCGTCAACACCGGCCTGGTCGCGGCCGAAGCCGGCGCGCTGCGCCGCTGGCTGGCGGCGCTTTCCAACCACAACGCCCAGGGCGAGTACTACCTCACCGACATCTTCGCCATGGCGGCCGCCGAATTCATTCCGGCGCGCATGGTGCCGGTATCCGATGCGCAGGAAATCGAGGGAGCCAACGACCTGTTGCAGCTCGCCCGGCTCGAACGCGCCTTCCAGCTGCGCGCGGCGCGCGCGCTGTGCGCGCAGGGCGTACGCCTCATCGACCCCGCGCGCTTCGACCAGCGCGGCAGCGTGCGGGTCGGGCGCGAGGTCGAGATCGACGTGGACGTGGTGCTGGAAGGGGACGTGGAGCTGGGCGACGGCGTGCGCATCGGCCCCTTCACCCGCCTGCGCGACGTGAAGCTCGGCCCGGGCACCCGGGTGAACGCGCACTGTGATCTGGAAGGCGTGACCACCGAAGGCGGCGCGCAGATCGGCCCCTACGCGCGCCTGCGCCCGGGCACGGAGCTGGCCGACGGCGCGCACGTGGGCAACTTCGTGGAGCTCAAGAACACGCGATTGGGCCCGGGCAGCAAGGCCAATCACCTGAGCTATCTGGGTGATGCCCTCGTCGGCGCGCGGGTCAACATCGGCGCGGGCACCATCACCTGCAACTACGACGGGGTGAACAAGTCGCAGACCACCATCGGCGACGACGCCTTCATCGGCTCCAACAGCGCCCTGGTGGCACCGGTGGAGGTGGGCGAAGGGGCTACCCTGGGTGCCGGCACCGTGCTCACCAAACCCGCCCCGGCCAACCACCTCACCGTGGCCCGCGCCCGCCAGACCACCATCGAAGGCTGGCAGCGTCCGAAGAAGCGCTGAGGCTGCTGGTTTCCCGGATGCGGGCACAAAAAAACCGGCAAGGCCAAAGCCTCGCCGGTGGGAAAGCGTCGCCGCAAAAATCGAGGGAGGGAGAGCGGCGACGCGCTTGCAGGGTTTTGCTGCCGATCAGGCAGCGGCCTTGGCGGCCTTGCTCGCAGCCTTGGTCACGGTCTCGTTCGCGGCCTGAAACTCGGCGCGGAAGAGCTGGCCGATGGCCTCGGAGGTCTTGAGCGCCTGACCCAGCACTTCCTGGCTGGTGGAATAGAGCTGCTCGGAAGAGTTCTTCACGAGGGCAACGCTCTTGGGCCAGATTTCCTTGGCATTTTCCAGATCGGTCACATCGGTGGCTTCGGACAGGAAGGCAACCGACGACTTCAGGCCGGCTTCGGCCGACTTGAGCTGCAGGCTGACGATGCGCTCGAAGCCTTCGAACGCCAGGGTGTTGGCCTTCAGCGCCGACTGGGCGAACTGGCGGGCCACGGAAGCGAACGGCAGAGTGAACTGGTTGGACATGGCGAAACCCCTTTGGGAATGGTGGACTGTGGAGACAGTCTAGCGCATCTTTTTGTGCAGTGCAACAAGACGCGTGAATTCCGTCCTGCTTTCCTTCGCCAAACCAGTTGGAACCCGCGTTTCTCTCGCCTCTCCGCCCCATGCAACCCGTGTTGCAATGCATCACTCCACGGTGCGCGCATCCGTCCGAATCGCGCCCGGGAAATGCCGCTGGAACGATCAGTCCGGACCGCGGTACACGCAGCCCGAAGTGCAGGTTTCGTGCACCACGACCTTGGACAGCTGCGGCAGCGCCGGACGGGTCTGCTCCCAGATCCAGCGTGCGAGGTTCTCGCTGGTGGGGTTCTCCAGCCCGGGGACTTCGTTGAGGTAGTGGTGGTCGAGGCGGTTGTACACCGGCTGGAAGGCGCGCTTGATCTCGGAAAAGTCGATCACCCAGCCGGTATCCGCGCCGGGTTCGCCGCTGACGTGCAGCTCCACGAGGAAGGAATGGCCGTGCAGGCGCGCGCACTTGTGACCCTCGGGCACGTTGGGCAGGCGGTGGGCCGCCTCGATGTGGAAGCGCTTGAAGATATCCATGATGCTCACTCTCCCGGAGACAGGCAGCGCGCGAAGAATTCCTCGGTCAGGCGCATGCGGTGCAGGCTGCTGGCACGCTCCAGCCCGTGCTTGGCGCCCGGATAGGTCATCAGGTCGAACCCGATGCCGCGCTTCTGCAGCTCGCTCATGAGCTGGGTGCTGTTGGTGAACAGCACGTTGTCGTCGGCCATGCCGTGCACCAGCAGCAGACGCGAGCGCAGGCCGTCGAGATGCGCAAACACGCGCGAGTCGGCATAGCCTTCCGGGTTGTTGGCGGGAAGATCCATGTAGCGCTCGGTGTAATGGGTGTCATACAGCGCCCAGTCGGTCACCGGCGCGCCGGCCGAACCGCAGGCGTAGGTATCCGAGGCCTTGGCCAGCAGCATCAGGGTCATGTAGCCGCCGTTGGACCAGCCGAACACGCCGATGCGCGAGCCGTCCACGCCCGGCTGCCGCGCCAGCCACTTCGCACCCATCACCTGATCTTCCACTTCCACCGTGCCCTGGTGGCGGAACAGCGCGCCGCCGAACTTCGCCCCGCGCCGAGGAGTGCCGCGGTTGTCGAGGCTGAAGACGACGTAGCCCTGCTGCGCCAGATACTGCGCGAACACCGTGTCGCCGCGCGAAGGCCAGTTGCGCAGCACCGTCTGCGCGGCCGGACCTCCGTAGACGTACACGATCGCCGGGTGTTTCTTCGCCGGATCGAAGCCGACCGGACGGATCAGGCTGTAGTGCAGGACGCTGCCGTCCGCGGCGGAAAGCGTGCCGAATTCCGGCGTGAGGTGCGCGGCCAGGTAGGGTGCGTACGGATGCGAGGGATCGGCCGGATCGTTGCGCAGGAGCGTGGCCAGGCGCTTGCCGCCGGCCTCGTGCAGGCTGCTCTGCGGCGGCTGGGTCGGGCTGGAGAAACTGTCCACGTACACCTTGGCGTTCTTGCTGAAGCTCACGGCGTGGAAGCCGGATTCCTGCGTCAGGCGCTTCGGTTCCCCACCCGCGAGCGGCACGGCGTAAACGTGGGACTCCGTCGGCGATTCGCGCGTGCCGCTGACATAGGCCAGTCCCGCCTTTTCGTCCACGCCCAGGAGGCTGTCCACCATCCACTCGCCCGAGGTCAACGCGCTGGCGCGGCCTTCCGCGTCGATCCGGTACAGGTGCTCGAAGCCGCTGCGTTCGCTCATCCACAGGAAACTGCCGTCCTCGAGGAAGCGCAGCCCGTTGTGCAGCGGAACCCAGGTTTCGCTGGTTTCGGTGACCAGGGTGCGCTGGGTGCCGGTGGCCAGATCGACCTCGATCAGATCGAGCCGGCGCTGATCGCGGCTCTGGCGCTGGAAGGTCAGGTGGCCGGCGTCGCGCCAGTCCACCCGCGCAAGATAGATGTCCGATTCCGGTCCCAGATCGATTGCCTTGGGCGCAGGCGCCCCCATGCGCTGCTGCACGCGCACGGTCCTCGGTCCGGAATCGGTCTGGATGGTGTGCGCGGTGCTGCCCGGCGGCTGGAGGAAGTCCGCCGGGCGGGTGACATACAGCTCGATCCGCGCGTTCGGGTCGCCCGCCGCCGGATAGCGCTGCTCGACCACCTCGGTGCGGTCGGGGTAGACCTCGTAGCGCTTCTGGATCGGCACGGGGCCCTCGTCGATGCGCGCGTAGGCGATGGCGCTGTCGTCCGGCGCCCACCAGTAGCCGGTGTGGCGGCCCATTTCCTCGTCGGCCACGAATTCGGCCACGCCGTTGCCGATCGTGTCCGAACCGTCGAAGGTGAGCTGGATCTCGCGCCCGTTCTCGATTTCCACCACCCACAGGTTGCGCGCGCGCACGAAGCTGACCCAGCGCCCCTTGGGCGAGACCTTCGGGTCGGTGGCGAAGCCGCTTCCCGAGGTGAGCTTGCGCACCGCCTTGCCGGGCTCGGCGTCGAGGTCGTAGAGGTACAGCTCGCCGCCCAGCGGAAACAGCAGCCGCCGTGAATCCGGCGCCCACTGGTAGGCCACGATGCCCGAATAGGCGGCGATGCGCTGGCGCTCGCGCCGCGCCTTTTCCTCGTCCGACAGGGTTTCTTCGCCCGGCAGCACGTCGCGGGCCGCCACCAGCCGGCGGGTCTTGCCGCTGGCGACGTCGTACTCCCACAGATCGAGCCGGAAACCTTCGGTTTCCCCGCCGCGCAGGAAGGTCACGCGACTGCCGTCGGGGGCAATCTGCGGCTGCATCAGCGAAGGGCCGGCGAGCGGCACCTCGCCGTTGATGGCTTCGAGGGTGAGCTTCTGCGGCGCGGGCGCGGCGGCGTGGGCGGGAACGGTCATGGCAAGGGCGAAGGCGGCGAGGATCGGGGCAAGGCGCACGGGAACTCTCCGGGTCAGGAGGCGGGCTTGGCGCCGCCGAACAGGATGGCGCGCTGGGCATCGTCCAGCGGCGCGCGCTGGAACTTCTCGCTCAAGGCATAGGCGCGCTGCGCCGCCGGGCGCGCGGCGATGGCCTGGAACCAGCGCTGCACGTTCGGGAAGTCGCCCAGGTCCACGTTCTGCTTGGCGTGCGAGGCAATCCAGGGGTGGCAGGCCAGATCGGCGATGCCGAGCCTGCCGCCCGCGATGAACTCGCGTCCGGCAAGCCGCGCATCGAGCACCCCGTACAGGCGCCTGGTCTCGCGCTCGTAGCGCTCGATCGCATAGGGAATCTTCTCCGGCGCGTAGCTGCCGAAGTGGTGGTTCTGGCCCAGCATCGGCCCCAGTCCGCCGACCTGCCAGAACAGCCACTCCAGCGTCTCGATGCGCTGGCGCGGGTCGTCGGGCAGGAGCCTGCCGGTCTTCTCGGCCAGATACAGCAGGATCGCGCCCGATTCGAACACCGACACCGGCGCCCCACCGTCGGCCGGCGCGCGATCCACGATCGCCGGCATCTTGTTGTTGGGCGAGATCGCGAGGAAGTCGGGCTTGAACTGGTCTCCGGCGCCGATGTCCACCGGAATCAGGGTGTAGGGCAGTTCGGCTTCCTCGAGGAACAGGGTGATCTTGTGACCGTTGGGCGTGGGCCAGTAGTAGAGATCGATCATGGTGCGGTCCGACAGCGGGGAACGAATCCGCAACTGTAGCGGCTCGCGCCGCGGACGGCTTGTGCGAAAAGTCCCCGTTTGCCTGCGCAATCTGCGCGGTCGACGGGCGCGCGTTCGGAGAAAGCTGTCGCCTCGCTCCCGGCGTCCGTGCGTCGGGGACGCAGCCCCGACCTGCCCGCATCGCCGCAGGCCGCAGCTCAGCGCGGCCGGCGGGTCGAGTTCAGAACCGCTCCTCCGGGAACTCCGCCACCGCGCTGGCCCCGTCGAGCACCTGCTCGCGCAGGCCGGCGACGCGGGTCAGCAGGTGGTCGGCGTAGAAGCGCGCGGTCTTGAGCTTGGAGGTGTTGAACCCGGCGTCGCCCTGCCCTGCGTCGAGCCGGCGGCGGGCGGCGGCGGCCATGCGCGCCATCTGCCAGCCGCCGCAGACCAGTCCCGAGAGCACGAGGAAGGGCACCGAGCCCGCGTGCACGGCCACGGGGTCCTTCATGAAGTTCTGCGCGACGAACGCGACGCAGGCCTCGAAGGCCTCCAGCGCCGGGGCAAGCCGCGCGCGGATTGCTGCCAGATCGGCGTCGCTGGCATCGAGCGATTCCAGCGCGGCGCGAACCTGCGCGGCGATGGCCTTCGCCGCCGCGCCGCCGTCGCGCGCGGTCTTGCGCCCGATCAGGTCGTTGGCCTGGATCGCGGTCGTGCCCTCGTAGATCGCGGTGATGCGCGCATCGCGCAAATGTTGGGCCGCGCCGGTTTCCTCGATGAAGCCCATGCCGCCGTGCACCTGCACGCCGAGGCTTGCGACCTCGTTGGCCGCCTCGGTGGCCCAGCCCTTGTGGATCGGCACGAGGAATTCGGCCAGCGCCTGGGCTTCCTTGTTGCCGGCGTGGCCGTGGTCGAGCAGCGCGGCGAGCGTCATCGACAGCGCCCGGTTGGCCTCGGTGAGGGCGCGCATGGTCAGCAGCATGCGACGCACGTCCGGGTGGCGCGCGATGGGTACGGTCGGCGCGCGCGGGTTGGCCACGTCGCGACCCTGCAGGCGCTCGTGCGCGTAGCTGGCGGCCTGCTGGTAGGCGCGCTCGCCGATGGCGACGCCCTGCACACCCACGGCGTAGCGGGCTTCGTTCATCATGATGAACATGTACTCCAGGCCGCGGTTGGCCTGGCCCACGAGATACCCGATTGCACCGTCCTTCTCGCCGAAGTTGAGCACCGCTGTAGGGCTGCCGTGGATCCCGAGCTTGTGTTCGATCGAGGCACAGCGCACGTCGTTGCGCGCGCCGAGCGTGCCGTCCGGGTTGACCAGGAACTTGGGCACGATGAAGAGCGAAATGCCCTTCACGCCCTCGGGCGCATCGGGCAGGCGCGCCAGCACCAGGTGCACGAGGTTCTCGGTCATGTCGTGCTCGCCCCAGGTGATGAAGATCTTCTGCCCGCTGATGCGGTAGTGGTCGCCCTCGGGCACGGCGCGGGTGCGCACGAGCGACAGGTCGGAGCCGGCCTGCGGCTCGGTCAGGTTCATGGTGCCGGTCCAGCTGCCGTCGATCATCTTCGGCAGGAAGGTCTTCTTGAGCTCGTCCGAACCCACCAGCACCAGCGCCGCGACCGCGCCCGCGGTCAGCATCGGGCACAGCGAGAACGACAGATTGGATGCCATCACCAGCTCCGAAACCGGGCTGGAAACGATGTTGGGCAGGCCCTGGCCACCCCACTGGGTCGGGAACGGCAGCGCGTTCCAGCCGGCCTCGCAGTACTGCCGGTACGCATCCTTGAAGCCCGGCGCGCTGGTGACCTCGCCGTCCTTCCACGTGCTGCCCTTGGTGTCACCCTCGCGGTTGAGCGGGGCCAGCACCTGGGCGGAGAACTTGCCGGCTTCCTCCAGCACCGCGTCGATCAGCTCGCGGCCGGTATCGGCCTGACCGGGCAGCGCCTGCACGGCGGCCACGTCGATCAGTTCATCGAGCACGAAGCGCAGGTCGTCGAGGGGCGGGGTGAAGGCGGTGCTCATGGCGGATGCTCCGGCGGGAAATGGGTCGTCTGACAATACGGTGCAGTATGGCGAGCAGATGCTCTAAAACCGGAACTCCGCCCGCCGTAGAGCGCAGCTTGCTGCGCTGCGCCCCTGCCCCAGAGAAGCCAAGTCCGCGCAGGGCGGAACCCGCGCAGACGCGGCGGAAACGCCTTCGGCGGTTCCGCCCTACGAAAACCCCGCGCAACGCGGAACCCGCGCTGACTCGGCGGAATCGCCTTCGGCGGTTCCGCCCTACGAGAAACCCGTGCAGGGCGGAACCCGCGCAGCGGTTTCCGCCGGTTACCGGGGGCGCGCCTGAATATCCCGGATCAGCGCGGTGCTTCCTCCGGCAGGGGCACGCTCGGATCGTCCAGATGTGCCATCACCGCATCGAGCGCGGCGTGGACCTTGGGCAGCAGCGGCACGAAGCGACGGCCGTAGTCGGGGAAGGCGAGGAAAGCGTCAAAGTGCTGGGCCTTGGGCACGATCCACAGCGCCACCTCGCGCCCGGCGGCGCGCGCCATTTCGGCGTAGGGCACGCTGCTGAAGACCACGGGAATCAGCCCGTCGTCGCGCCCGTGCACCACGATCACCGGCAGCCCCGCGCGCGGCGGCGCGGCGCGGGTTTCCTCGACGCCCCTGCGCACCGGGTCGTTCACCTCGTGGTCCGTCCACAGGCGGTTGAGGCAGCCGATGCCCGGGAAGTCCGCGTCCTCGCCCGCGCGGTTCGGGTCGATCAGGGCGATGCCGTTGCCCGGCGGGATCGACCCGAACCGCGCGGGCGAGGACGCGGACTTCCCG
>Ga0116141_10003501_pt1 | contig 13284 bp, 12 predicted proteins | sample AD_UKC097_MetaG_FD_89744 | JGI IMG/M metagenome (GOLD analysis project Ga0116141, IMG submission 89744) | Active sludge microbial communities of municipal wastewater-treating anaerobic digesters from USA - AD_UKC097_MetaG | ecosystem: Engineered > Bioreactor > Anaerobic > Digestate | place: USA... | reverse complement strand
CTTTCCCTGATCGCTGTGGTCCTGGTCCTTCATACCTATCTCGGCCTGCATATTGTCCGGCGTACACTCATCTTCTGCGACCTCGTGCAGAACCAATTGGCCGCCCTTGGCGCATTGCTGGGGGTGGCGTTGCAGATACAGTACGGCTCGCTGCGATCCTACGTGTTGGCATTCGGCGGCGTTCTATTGGGATCGCTGCTGCTGACCCTCATCAAGCCCAGGAACCGGGAGATCCCGCGCGAAGCCGTCATTGGCATCCTGTACGGGCTGTCGGTGGTGATTTCCATCATGGTGACAGACAAACTCCCAGGCGGCGACGTCCATCTGCAGAAGACCCTTTCCGGATACATGGAATGGGTCAGTTGGCCACTCGTGCTGGTCACCATCTCCATCTGTATTGCGTTGCTGCTGTTTCATGTGAAAACACGGTGCCACTTCATCGCTCTGGCCGAAGGCCGTCTTGTACCGAGAGCAGAGAAGCTCTGGGATTTTCTGTTCTTCCTGACCGAGGGGATCATCACCGTTCTGATCGTTCCCGTCGCCGGGGTCCTGCTGGCCTACGCCTTTATCATGATTCCGGCCGCGATCGCCGCGATGTTCACTACGAGATGGGCCGGGGGCGTGGCGCTGGGCTGGAGCATCGGGTTCGTCGCCTGTGTCATTGGGTTGGGAGCCTCCTATCTGTTCAGCTTTCCTTATGGTCCCAGTCTCGTATTGTCCCTCGGCGCTTTCTTCATCGGGGCCGTCCTTCTCCGAGTCGCGCTGCCCCGGAAAGGATGTGCATGATGTCACAAATGGTGGAAATGCTCGGGTTGCCGTTGCTGCTCTGCCTCATGATGGGCGGCGTTCTGGCCTATTCAGGAATGCACATCCTCAAACGGGAGATCATCTTCATCGACATCACGCTGGCCCAGGTCGCCGCGGTCGGCGCGATTGTGGCTCACCTGGCTTTCGACGCCCATGAAGACAGTGTGTCCTCCTACGGCCTTTCTCTCGGTTGCGTTCTGGTGCTGGCCGCGGCGTGTGCTGTGCTGCGAAAAGACGTGGTCCGAATTCCCATCGAGGCGGTCATTGGAGTCTCCTATGCGATCGCAGCCGCCGCAGCTATCTTCCTGATCGGCCTGGCGCCAACGGAAGTCCATGCCGAGGAAATGCTGACGGGTTCATTGCTGTGGGTCGAATGGTCGGATATCCCCTTCACATTAGCCGTGCTCACCGCAGTGGGGCTGTGTTTCTGCATCCTGCATAGACCCCTGCGTCGGTCTTCCGAGAACCATCGAGACAACCCTGCAGGCGATTGGGGCACTGTGTCATGGGATTTCCTGTTCTATGCCTTGGTCGGCGTCGTCATCACCACCACGGTCAGAATCGCCGGAGTCCTTGTGGTGTTCGGTTTCTTGATCATGCCGGCCACGATCTCTGCAATGTGTTCCTCCCACTGGGGCATCCGCCTGCTGATCGCCTGGGCAGTTGCCACGGCGGCGTCCCTGACGGGGCTGATCGGCGCATACTATCTCGATTTCTCGGTCGGGCCGGTTATCGCCATGTGCATGGGCGTGTTCCTGGTCGGCGTAGCGATAGTCGCAAGACTGCGATCCGTGCCGGCATCCAGAGCAGATGCCGTCGAGGCTGCGAGCCTGCCATACGGCTCCGAAGAAGGCTGATGGGAGTCACCCATGACCGCGAAAAGAATGCTTCCTCCAACATACTTGTTGCTGAGCATCGCGGCAATGGCGGCCCTTCACATGCTGCTCCCGCTCCGGGCAGTCATCGTATTCCCGTGGAGGCTCTTGGGCGTCCTGCCTCTCGTCCTGGGCCTGGCTCTGAATCTGATGGCCGACCGGGAGTTCCGCCAGCACGAGACCACGGTCAGGCCCTTCGAGAGATCCACGGCGATGATTACAAGCGGCGTCTACCGGGTCGGTAGAAACCCCATGTACCTGGGATTCGTCCTGATTCTACTCGGCATCGCGATCTTCCTGGGTTCTTTCTCTCCGTTTGTCGTCATTCTCCTCTTCGCCGTGCTGATGGACGTGGGGTTCATCCGAGTGGAGGAACGTATGATGGCCGTTGAGTACGGCGAGGCGTGGCTCGCCTACAAGACAAAGGTACGCCGCTGGCTGTAGCCCTCTGATCTGTACCCACCCGTGCAGCTCGCTCGGCAGATTTCTCAGTCGGGCCGGACTTGAATCCGTCGCTCGTCCTGCGAGACGAGCAAATGCGGACGCTTGTCGATGCCGAGATGGTCGGCATGGGAGTCCGCCATGCGGCGATACCAGAGCGTCGCCTTCAGATACACTTCCCTGCCCGCCCATTCGGACGGGATGTTCCAGCGGTACTTCTCCAGCCGTGTTTCCCCCGGCTCCAGCCGGTTGCCGACGATGCGGACGGCATACCACTGGCCGAACGTCGCCTTGCCTTCGGAATCGAGGAACACGTCCTGATAGATCCTGTCGCCTTCCGGCAGCGAATCGCGGGCCAGTGCCGAGCCGTAGGAACTGTGGCTCGGGAACGCCTCCAGGCGATTGGACGTGATGAAATATCGATCGTTCGGGTCGTCCGGATCGGGCGGGACCGGGATATGCTGCAACTCACGGCCTTCGGCATCACAGACCGCCACGTGCAGCCAGACATCTCGCTCCTCGGTCGCCCCGGTCGGGAAGAGGTGCCCCGTGGCGATGTCGCCCACGGTAATCTCCAACGCCACGTTGCTGCCGGCCCTGACCATGTCCTCATAGAAACAAATCCTCACTGTCGCAGCGCCCTCCACAAAACCGGTGAACCCACCGCCGAACCAGTGGCGATGATTCCACGGACGCTCGCGTCCCATCTTCGCGGGCTTGCCCTCGCGCGGCGGCATGTGGCACCACTGGCACGCGACCTCGCGCTTGGCGTACACCGTTTCGCTCCATTCCCGGTGCGTCGCCTTGACCCAGACCCCAAACACATTTCTCTCATTGTGGCAGATCCCGCAGAGGTCGGGGCCCTCATGGAGTTCAGACACCTGCGTTTCATGGTACGGCGACCACGGGAACTCCAGATCGGCTCGTTTCTTGTTGCGGCCGGGCCCGGCGTCGGGCACATAGTTGTGGTTCACCGGCTGGCGGTCCGCAATGCTTGCGATGGAATGGCAGAAATCGCAGAAGACGCCCCGGTCGGCGTCCTGCTTGGCTACGGGCAGGCTGTTTCGCCATCGCTGCCCGTGCGGTGGGTGAACGACCTCGCTGCTGAGAGCCTTTTGCATCTGCCCCAGCGAGACGTACGAATCCAGCCACGGCCAGTCGCGGTCGCAGAAGTTGTCCGGCGTCCGCGGCGCCGGCGGCGGAACCACATCCGAGAGAAACGCCGACGGCGAGTGACAACCAACGCAATCAGCCGCCAGTCCGGCCATTCTCGGATCCTGCTGGCCGTCCTTCACAGCGTGCTGGAAATACTGGGCCTGGAAGAAATCGCCTGTGAACGACCGGGACATCTGGGACGACGACCAGTCAGCGAATCGCTCGACATGGCAACCGACGCAGTCATACGGGTCTTCCCAGTGGTGCATGGCGTGCTGCTTCGGCTTCTTCGGCGTACCCAGGGCAAAATGAGGCAGTGCAACAACGCCGCCACAGACGGCCGCGATGAGCAGGAGTAGAAGTGCGCGTTTCATGAGACGCCTACCTTTCCTCAAACGAACACGAATCGCGTTGATGGCCGACTTCAGAAAACGAATTCCGCGGTCAGGATGCTCTTGATGACAACATCGTCGGCCGCGTCGCTGATGCCGAACCCGGGCCCGAAATTCCAGTGCACCTTCCAGTCCGAGTACCGCGGGACGAATACGTCGACGACCGGGAAGAGGTAGTGTCTTCGTTCATCCCACCCGCCGGCGGCGGCCAGCTCCCCGACCGAGCCGTACAACTCGATTCCCGGCACCACGTGCAGACTGTCCGTACACCAGATCCCATCTCCCATGTTCTCATAGTAGAATCCTGCGGCATAGCCGAACTCCAGCCCCTCCTCGACATCGTCGCCACTGGTCACCTTCTCCAGGATCGGATTGAGGTCAAGCCGCCACGGGCCCCAATCCTTCTCGATCACAATCCGAAACTCGAACTTCTCCGAGTCGCTATAGTCTCGATCCGGAATGATGTATTCTCCGTACAAGGCCAAGTCGACGGGCAACTCTCGCTTTTCGAAAAGACGATATCTCGCCAGGAGCTTGGACTGAATGTACTCGAAATCGCCCTCGTCCGGATTGAGGAAATCGGCATAGTAGCCGACGGTGAGCTTGTGCGACAGGCCGTACTCGACTTCGAGCGAATGCGCCCACAGGTCCTCCCGCGAGTACTCCTCGCCGTTGCGGAATCTGAGCCCTTCATCCGAAGACGGGATGAACGTCGAGAAGTAGCTGACCTCGATCGCTCCGGCGTCCGCCGTCTTGTACGGGTAGACCTTGAAGAAGAATTGCGCTTGCGCGGAGGCCAGGAGAGTCACGACAAGGAACAGTGCCCCGGCGACGATCCGCCGGCTCCTGCGCAACGCTTCTTGATTCCACTTTGCCCCCATGCCCGCTGACATGCAGTCTCGGAATCTCATACTCGACTCCCTTCGTCATGAGCTACCATCCTCTTCAACCTCCACAGTGTCGCCACGAGCTCGTATTACCAGAAGGCGGATCGGTTTTCAATGCTGTCGCATTCAATTCGGAAGGTTTTTTCAGGGCAAACCGACCCATTTCCCAGTTAATCCCCCTGTTTACAGGAACATGGAACAGGGGCGCGCGTTCAAGGATCAGAGCACCGAATCGACGGGCAATTGGCAGTGGCGAATCATGCGGGATTGCAGGCATGAAGCATGGGGAAGGAGGCCCAAGAGGCAAACGCTTCTCATGTCAGAATGAAGGCCGAAGGCGTCGGCTGAGTCTGCACTTGCTCCGTTCCATGGTCTCAATTGGAACAGAGTCGCGCGGACTCCGCTCGACGCCCCGACCGGCCAACAAACCAAAGGAGATCGCGTTCCCTACTGCAGCGATGTCTGCAGGACCAGTTTCGGCAGATACGCCTTGCCTTTCACATCGTCCACGAGGTCCACGCTGGCTAAGCAGAAGTCGCCGTCCGGAGAACCGGACAGGACGAAACCAGCAAAGGACGCCTCGCTCTTCAACAGTTCTCGCACGGATTCCGTGACATTGATGTATAGCGTGAACGGCTCGCCCAGGCCGGGGTCCACCAGTCTCCACCACGACAGTGAAAAGTCCGTGATAGGGACCCCGTCGGAAGTACCATCCATTGTGAGCCAGACAGTCGCGTCCGGGAGGTCGTGGTCGATGCGCTCGAAGTCTTCCTGAGCATTCTCAAAACGGCCGATAACACCATCACCGACGAAACTGTTGACGTACAGCAGGCTGGGCAGAAGAGCCATGTTGTTCCCGCTGAGGGACATATCCACGACGCGATCAATCGCCAGCTCAATATGCGCCGAGACCAGGGCGTTCGGATCGAGCCCATACCAACCGGGGCGTTCCAGGTTGAACTCCGTCAGCAGTGCATGCTGCATGTCCACCATCGTGCCGGCCGTGCGCCCGTAGTTGCCAATGCTCAGCGGCAGGTCCGACGACCACTCCTCGTAGCGGACTATCGCCAATCCCTCCGGCACATCGTTCTCATGGGCGATCAGGACGAAATCCTCCCCGGCAGAATCCCAATACACGTACCGCACGCTCCCATCGGCGGCATACGTGACCGCCTCGGGCCGGTCGGAATCGCCGTTGGGGTCTGTGAAGACATCCCACTCGATGATCCCGTCCGGGACGGGCCAGACCACATCGGGCGTCGGCGAATGGCCGCCATTCCACTCGGCTGCCACGATGTAGATCGCCTCGTCATCGGCGTCGTTGAAGACATGATAGGGCCGGCCGCTGTGCTGGTCGCCGGTGACTGGGCCCGTATCGGACGACCCCAGGACGAAGCTCATCGGCTCGTCGGCCGCTACGTCCACGGTCAGCGTGGGAAGGTATCCCGCCGGGTCCATGCTGGTCCAATACCCCTCCGGCGTATTGGAGATCCAGCGAAAACCAAGGTAGCCGACGCCCGCATCGCCAAGAACCGCAGCCAGATCCTCAGTCACGTCCACCTCGAAACCGATCATTCCGTAGATCATCAACTCGTCATCACTGAATCGGGCGGGAAAGGGCTTGTCCGGCCCGAACATCCCAACAATCTTCTGCCCCGCGGTGAATGGCCCCGCCTCTCCCGCCACGAATCGCCAACGCCGAATCGCAGGCGAGGCCCAATCATCCGGACCCTCGGCCTGACTGCCTCCATCGAGATCGTTGGCATCCGAGCCGTCGAGCACTCCATTGGCCGTCTCGGCGTACAATTCGAGCGTGAAATCCTGCGTCGTCCAAGGGTTCGGCGACAATCCCGGCCAGATCACATCGTCGAAGTAGAACGTCAGCGCCGCGGATCGAATCGCGTTGGGCTCCGTCGAGACCCTGCGCATCGGGTCGAGAGAGAACTCCGCGATCGCCCGGCGGTCATGGTCGTACGTTCCAGGGCTTGGATACCGCGTGCTGATGTACGGCTTCGAAGGCGCGCCGCCATGCCCCATTTGCACCACGGAGTCCCCATCTCCGTCGTCGTTCGAAAGCGATCCCATCACCACACAGGAATCCCCGTCCGTGAGCGTGACCGTAACGCCACGGGCCGGACCACTCGCCAGCACCAGCAAGACCACGGACACCGTATACCGTTTCAACATCATAAACCACTCCTTCCCAATAAGGTCATTCTTGACGTCCCAAGGAATCGTAAACGAACCCCCAGAAGGCCGGCTGGTCCTCCGCTGAAACCAGCCGGTCTTCCAGCAACGAGACGTGCCCATCCGCCCAGAGCACGTTCGTCCGACCGCCATGCCGGTAGGCGTCACGGACCGTCTTGTTCTGTTCGGGGTAACCAGGCATTTCGTCAAAGTGCGCCCCGGGCTCGGAGGCATACTGATTCCGCGTCAGAGTCACCGAGTCGCAGATCCAGGCGCGATACGCGAAATCGCAATGTAGCATCGCGTCGGCGAGGCAGCGCAGTTGCGTGACCTTGTTGCCCCCCAGGCCGGCATATCGCTTCGTGCGGCTGCTGACATGCCGCGTCGGCTGGCTGTTCAGGGCGTACGAAAGCCAACCTTCTGGATTGTCCCCGTGGGGGTTCAGCATCTTTGGGTAAGCCCTCTTGTCCAGCGGACACAGGAGAATGCGCCGGCCGATATCCTCAGCCAGGTCGTCCCCGTGCTGCGTATGCGTGTGCTCAAAATAGGGTCCCAGAGTGTTGTACCAGTACTGGGCCACCCCGTTGTCCTGGGTCGCCGGCGTGATCCAGCCGTCGTGACACTGCTCGTACATCACGTGCGCCATGCCCAACTGGCGAAGCTGCGAGCCGCACACGGCACGCTGGGCTTGCCCACGGCACGCCCGCAGTCCCGGCATGAGAATCGCCAGCAGCACGGCGATGATACCGATTACCACGAGTAGCTCGATCAGGGTGAAGCCCCGTTCTTCGACACGATTCGTACTCATATGGTCTCCTCTCTCGCGCGGCGCCGTGCCTATGGGTGCCGCGCAATCTCATCCCTGGCCGTGGCGACAATCCATTCGGCCACCAAGTCGTCGGGCAACAGGCCCTGCTCGGACAAAGCGAGATCGAGTCCTTTCAGGGGGTTCTCCAGGCCGGGCATCTCGGCCTGTCCATCTTCAAAACGGTCCATCCATCGCTTGTGCATCCGCCGGACCCCGCTGGACAGATACGCCCCTACGACGATCACGCGGTCCCGATGCCGGGCGGCAGCTTCGATGGCCGCAGCGGCCCGGCCGTACTCCTGCCCCACCGCGACACAGGCCCAGTTGGCGTAGGTGATGCCGGTCTTGCCACAGAGGTAGGTGGCCGTCCGCTTCATGAAATCCTCCCATGGACCAGGGATCGCTTCGCTGCCATGCGCCAACAGCACAACCGCCTCGTGGTTCGGATCGGTGCTCAGCGCGCGGACCCGCTTGAGCATAACCCGCTCGATCACGTCGCTATCCGACAACGTGGTCGTCAACGTCACCGGGATATCGCACCGAATCAAGCGTGCCCCTTCCTCTCGCAGAGTCTTCTCGATCCGCGGATCGCTGTACAGGCCGAGCAACGCGGGGATATCCCAGTGCGAATGCGACGAGGGCGCGATCAACAGGGGCACCGCCACGATGCGAGAGCACCCGGCCTGCTGAAGCGCCTGCATACCGTCGGCCACATTCGGCTCGGCGAACTCCATGAAGACGACCTGGATCTCGCCGAATGGGTTGTCCTGGCCGAGCAGGTCCCGCACCTTCTTCTCCTGGGCCAGTACGGGCTGGTTCCATGCCTTTGCGGGCGAGCCGTGGGCGATGATCAACAATCCTGGTTCGCCCGGTCCCCCGGCGGCGGTCGCCGCATGAGCCCAGGCGGTCACAACCAGCAGAATCAACACACCAAACACCCCCAGGAACCACAGGATTGGCCTCTTTCGACGGGCGACGTCCGGCTTCTGACACGTGCAGATTGCACATTGCCCGTCGCACCCGCAACCGGAGGCATGATGCGAATCGTGAGATGATGCTGTATTCATGTCTTTCCCTTTCACAAACAAATGGTTCTCCATTCACAACGGTTGACGGAGCGCTCCGCAGCCGGCGCCGACTGGAGAGCCCCGTTGAACGTGGACAAAACAAAAGGGAGCATACAGCAACACGATGAGGTGTTCTGTCTGCTCCCTGGCTGGCTCGAGGTCTCCGACGGGGTTGCCTCTTCGGCTGGCTGGGTCGCGAGAACTGCGATAATCGGCTACTTATTCAATATCAGCTTCCCGTACTTGGTGATCTTCAGTCTGTACACCTGGTCTCCATGTCGGATGACGACTTCGTCCGCCGGCCCGAAGAGCGTTCGCGAGTCGATCCAGACGGGATCGATCTGCGTCCGAGACCGATGATTGTCTCGCCCGGCATCGTCCCGCGACCGCCCGTGGCTCCTGGCGTCCACCATCGACACACCCCTGCCGCCCAATTTGTTAGGCACAACTAACTTCCAACTCAAAAAAAATCACTTCTCGATTACGATGATACTCCGGGCCTCGCTCTTACGCAGGGCCAGTCGATATCCCCGGATCCGAATGCGAATCGGATCGCCCATCGGCGCGACGGCCTCGACCTCGACCAGCACGCCGCGACCGAGCCCCATGTCGGCCAGTCGCCGGCTCAATCCGCCATGCGAGTCGATCCGAACGATCACGCCCTTGTGCCCCGGCTTCATGTCCGCCACCGTGGACCGGCCCAGGGACCGCTCCCACGAATCCGCCGTCGCGGAACGATCCGCGGATCGTCCCACAAACCTTCTCAACACATTTCGATCCCCCTCGGGCAATGTCTGCACGTATGCCATGAACTCAGCGAGCCCTCGCACGATATCCGTTGGGATGTCATGCTCAAGGCGGCAGGCCCCTTCCTCCGCCGTCTTGGCCTCGATCCCAAGTACCTCCACAAAGAACGAGCGGAGGATATGATGCCGCAGTACAACGCGAGTGGCCTCCTCGAAACCCTCCGGTGTCAGAGTCACCGCCTCATAGGGCCGGTAGTGGACGAACTGTTTCTGCGCCAGCGTTTGCAGGGCGCCGGTCACCGAGGACGCCTGGACCCGCAACTGTCCGGCAATATCTCGGACCCGCGCAGCCCCGTTGGCGGCCACCGACCACAGGATCACTTCCAGGTAGGCTTCCAGGCTCGCGCTCAATGAATTGGCTGATTTCATCTCCATACGCACCGCGAGTTATTAGTTCCGGCTTACTTTATTAGGCGGGGCTAACTTTGTCAAGCTGAATTTCCCGGAAGCGAAAAAAACTTTTCGCAGCCGCGGCTGATCCTACATCCAGAGCCTGCCCACCTGGTACACCGCCAAGGTGATTCCGTAGGCCAGGCCCGTCAACCCGACGAATTGGAAAGCAGCCCAACCCCAGGAATTGGTCTCCTGGCGGGTCATCGCCAGTGTCGCCATGCACGGCGTGGAGATCAGGGAAAACAGCATGATACAGAACCCCACCAGCGGCGTATAGTTCGCCTGGAGCCTCTCCCGCAGCACGTCCGTGTCGTCCTCGGAGCCCGCCGCATAGACAATGCTCAACTGCGAGACGAACACCTCCTTGGCCGCGACCGCGCCGATCAGCGCCGTGCCGATCCGCCAGTCGAATCCCAATGGCCTGATTACAGGCTCCACGAATCGGCCCACGCGCCCTATCACGGAGTATTCCAGCGACGCCTGCTGAGCCTGTTCCTCGCTCAGGCCGGCCAACTGCTCGGCACCGGGTTTCGGGAAACTGGCCAGGGCCCACAGTACGACGGAGATCCCCAGGATCACTGTGCCTGCCTTCCTGAGGAACATCCAGCCCCGCTGCCACATGTGAATCAGGACGGACTTCGGCGTGGGCATGCGGTACGGCGGCAGTTCCATCACGAACGGCATCGTCTCGCCTCGAAAGACCGTCAGGCGCAGGAGTTTCGCACAGATCACAGCCAGGAGGATACCAATCAGATAGACAAGCCACATCACAGGCCCTCGCCAATGGGGAGCGAAGAAGGCCGGGATGATCAACGAGTAGATCGTCAGTCTCGCCCCGCAACTCATCAGCGGAATGACCATGATCGTCGTGAGTTGATTGCGACGATTCTCCAGGATGCGGGCGGCCATGATCGCGGGCACCGAACAGCCGAACCCGATCAGCATCGGAATGAAACTCTTGCCGTGCAGACCGATCTTGTGCATGATCCGATCCATCACGAACGCCGCGCGGGCCATGTAGCCCGTGTCCTCCAGCATCGCGATCGCCAGGAACAGCAGCAGGATATTGGGCAGGAATACGACCACGCCCCCGACCCCGGCAATGACGCCGTCCACCAGCAGCGAGCGCAGCCAACTGTCGCTGCCGAGGGGCCAGAGACCTGACACGGAGGCCGCCAGCCACGTGAACACCCACTCCAGCCCCTTCATCGGATACTCGCCGAGCGTGAAGGTCAGCCAGAAGACGGCGTACATCAGCACGAGAAAGATGGGCAGGCCGAGAACACGGTTCGTGACCAGGGCATCGACGATGTCGCTGGCGTCGTGCCGCCGTTCGACGGAGTTCCTGATCGTCTCCTGGCAGGCGCCCGAGATGAATCCGTAGCGACGGTCGGCCAGGACGATCTCGGGCTCGTCGCGGAAAAGGCTCCGCAGATGGCCGACACTCTTGCCTACAACACCCCGCACCTCCTGGTCCTGGACTCTTCCCAGGATCTCGTCGTCTTGTTCGAGCAGCTTCAGGGCCACCCAGCGCGAGCCGTACTTGTCGGCAAGCCCTTTCTCCCGCTGCAGAACCACCGATTCGATCCGGGCCAGCTCTTCCTCGATCTCACTGCCGTAGCGCAGGCCATGAACGCGGGGCTTTCTGCCCTCTCCAGCGGTCTGGACGATGGCATCCAGCAGGGCATCACCCCCCTCTCCTTTGTTGCCGACGGTGGGAACGATCCGCGCCTCCAGCAGGAGCGACAACTGTTCGAGGTCGAATTCCAGGCCCCGCCGCTTGGCCAAGTCACTCATGTTGAATGCAAGCACCAAAGGCACGCCCATCTCGATCAGTTGCGTACCCAGATAGAGGTTGCGCTCGATGTTCGACGCGTCGACGACATCGACGACGACATCGGGGCCCTCTTCCAGGATGAACCGACGCGTGATGATCTCCTCGGCCGAATAGGCGGTGAGACTGTACGTGCCCGGCAGATCGACGAACTGAATCTCATACCCGTCGTGCGTGCAGTAGCCTTCTTTTCTCTCGACAGTGACACCGGGATAGTTCCCCACATGCTGGTGAGAGCCGGTGATCATGTTGAACAAGCTACTCTTGCCGCTGTTCGGGTTACCGACCAGGGCTGCCACGATCCGTTTGGTCATAGGCAAAGCCATTCCACAACAACATACGCAAAGTTAGTCACGGCGAACTTTCATGCCAAAAAAAATCCCCGAACAGGCGGACCTACTGAATCAGGATCTTCTGAGCGACTCCCCTGCCCAACACCATCTTGACATCCTTGATGACCACCACAAACGGACCGGGATGGCTGTTACTCACCACCCGGATTTCGACGTTGGGGACGAATCCCATCGACGCAAGCCGGCTGTTCAGGCCTCGTCCGGCCCGCACACAAACCAGTCGAACGGTATCGCCGCTGGTCACCGTCGACAGCGGCCTGATTGTCTCCTGTTCCACTGCGGCCTCACTCATTACTGCACCGACCCTTTCACCCGCTTGAGCGATCTTCTGCCATGAAAAAGCCGAAACTCGCCGGTTACGTCACGCCCCTTTTGGCTGCTCGCCGCCACATAATCGATGAAACTCAGCAACCGGCTGATAATCTCCGGCCCCAACGCATGTTCGGCCCGACAGGCCGCCCCCTGAGCCTTCTCCCGTTCGACACTGAGCACATCCGCAAAGAAGGAGGTCAGAATATCATGCTTTCGAACGACCTCCCGGGCGACCGCCTGCCCCCGCGGAGTCAGGGTGACGCAGCCGTACGGCTCGTGATTCACAAGTCCCTTGTCGCGAAGTAGTTGCAGCGCCCCCGTAACGGAGGACCTTGTCACGCCAAGCGTCGCGGCGATGTCCTTGCTCCTCGCCCCGCCGGTGTCGTCGGCGAGATTGAAAATCGCCTCCAAATAATCTTCCAGAGAAGCGCTTAATTCCTGAGTTCTTTTCATACGGATCACAAAATCGAACCGACATTGGGCTATTGGTCCAGTATAGTTAGCCCTACCTAACTTTGTCAACCATTTGTACAAGCGTTTTCCCGCCGACCAGGCGAAAGTCCCCACCACCCATCCTCTGCCGACAGCCCGTGCGCGAGCGACTCGAGAGTCCTTTTCCGGTGCGACCCGTTGCCCACTTGAACGATTTCACAAAAAAAACGCTTGTTGACGGAGGGCCGGCATACTACAATACCGGTGTGTATCGGGGCGTGGCGCAGTTTGGCTAGCGCGCTTGCATGGGGTGCAAGAGGTCGGTGGTTCAAGTCCACTCGCCCCGATTTTTTTCCCACGCTCGGGTGGCTTCGTCGCCGAACCGCAATATCATCTCATGCCCCCACCCGCTCGTAATACAGGGCAGTCGGCCTTCGGGAGACCACCTCGTGGTATTCCACCTCCGTGTTCACCGACCAGATGTTGTCCTTGGATCTGACGCCCTGGAGGATGTTGTCCACCGCGACCATGGCCG
>Ga0116141_10003500_pt1 | contig 13285 bp, 8 predicted proteins | sample AD_UKC097_MetaG_FD_89744 | JGI IMG/M metagenome (GOLD analysis project Ga0116141, IMG submission 89744) | Active sludge microbial communities of municipal wastewater-treating anaerobic digesters from USA - AD_UKC097_MetaG | ecosystem: Engineered > Bioreactor > Anaerobic > Digestate | place: USA... | reverse complement strand
GGATGTCCGCTTTGAGAACCGGGATTTCACCCCCCGCCCGCCGTATCCCCTGCACTGGCGGGTGGAAAAGCTGCGCTGGAGCGACCCGGGCGGTCCGGATACGGCGGTGCTGGTGGCGGACAACCTCCCCAGCCTGCCCGCCGCGGCGCTGCATCCCTCCGGCTGGCTGGGGTCGGGCGTACTGGACCTGGTGCGCTGCCCGGTGCTGGTGCTGGCAGACGGCACGCCCTGCTGGTGGGGCTGGGTGGAGCAGGTGGTTTTCCAGGTCGGCGCGCTTGGTTTGCAGGTGGACCTTGCCCGCATGATCAACCGGGTGGCGGTGCGCTACCGCCGCCTTTCACCCGCCGGGGTGGTGATTGCCGAGGAGCAGACGGGCTGGGCGGATGAGCCGGTCTCGCAGGAGCGCTATGGCGTCAAGGAAGCCCTGCTGCGGATGCAATCGGGCACCGCCGAAGCCGCCCTGGAGACGCGCGATGCCTGGCTGAAGGAGCGCGCCTTCCCGCGCGACCGGGTGCTGGTTGCCCCGCACCTGGATGACCGCCTGGTGCTGCACTGCCGCGGCTGGTTCCAGACGCTGGACTGGGTGCATTACCAGCCGGGAATCGGGCTGGAGGAACATGCCCTGCCCGGCGGGACGGTGCAGGCGGTGGGCAGCGGGTTGGGCGACAGCCGCGTGGCGCAGTCCTTCACCCCCTCCGCCGACTGGCAGGCGGGCGAAGCCTGGCTGCGGCTGGGCAAGACGGGTCTGCCCGCCGATGCCGTGCAGGTGCAGCTCTGCGCCGATTCCGCCGGTTCGCCGGGGATGGTGCTGGCGTCCGCCACCCGCCCCGCCGCCGACCTGGCATCGGAGCTGGCGTGGACGGGATTCAGCTTTGCGGCGCCGGTTGTGCTGGGCGCGGGCATCCCCTTCTGGGTGGTGGTCTCGCGCACGGGGGCGGTTTCCGCCGCCAGCCACTACCGGGCGGCGACCGATGCCGCCTGCGGCTATGCCGGGGGGCAGGCGAAGCTGTACAATGGGGCGGCGTGGGTGCTGCCCGCCGTGCCGGTGGACCTGAACTTCCGGGTGGTGGGCGTGGAATCGGCGGCGGCGCAGTTTTTGCGCATCCCCGGCACGCTGGCGCATGGCACGCCGGGGCAGTTCCTGGCGGGCGTGCGCGTGGAGGAGGCGGCGGGGGCGCGGCTGCCCGCCTGGCGTGACGGCACATCCACCGCCGGGGCGGAACTGCGCCGCCTGCTGGAAGTGGGCGATCCGTGCCGCGTGGAGGTCACGCCGGAGCGCTGGCTGGCGGTTTCGCCCCGCCCGGAGCCTGTGGCAGCCTGCCGGGTGGGGCTGGATGGGACGCTGAAGACGCTGGAAGGTGCGCCGCTGCCGCTGGGCAGGGTGGAGCCGGGCGTTTGGGCGGCGTTCTCGCCCGCCCTGCGCAGCACGCCGGTGTACCTGCCCGTGCTGGTGTGGACGCCGCGCAGCGGCTTGATGCCCGTGCTGCGGTAAGTGGATGCGGGCATTTCAGCGTATAATTGGCATATCCCTCTTCCAAAGGATCCTCCAATGACGATTGCATCCTTCATTCTCACCATCCTCATCCAGATCGGCGCGCCGATTGCCCTGGGCTGGTGGCTCCACCGGCGCTACAAGGTGGGCTGGGGAATCTTTGGCGTGGGCGTGCTGACGTTTCTCGGCTCGCAGGTGGTGCACCTGCCCCTGCTGGGCGCGCTCAACCGGCTGCCGGCATCGGCGCGGTTCCTGCTGGACCCGATGATCTACCCGCTCAACTATGCCCTGGTGCTGGGCTTGCTGGCGGGCATCTGCGAGGAGACTGCCCGCTGGGTGGGGTTCCGCCTGTTGAAGAAGCGCGGCAGGCGCTGGGGCTCCGCCCTCATGCTGGGCGCCGGGCACGGCGGGGTGGAATCCATCCTGGTGGGCGTGACGGTGCTGATCAACCTGGTGGTCTTTGCGCTGGTGCGCAGCGGTGGAACGGTCGGCTTTTTGCCTGCCGAAACGATTGCCGAAGTGCAGGCGCAGATGGATGCCTTCTTTGGACTGCCCTTCCTCACCCCGCTGGCAGGCGCGGTGGAGCGGATTTTTGCCCTGGTGCTGCAGGTCACGCTGACGGTGATGGTCTGGCTTTCGCTGGCGCCGCGCCCGGGCGGGCAAAAACCGCGCTTCGGGGGGTTGTGGTTTGTGGGTGCGGTGCTGTTCCACACCCTGATCGACGCGCTGGCGGTCTGGCTCAGCCTGGCAGGCTGGAGCGCCTGGGCGGTGGAGGGGGTGCTCGCCGGGCTGGCGCTGATCAGCGTGGTGTTCCTGGTGCAGGTCCGCCGCCGCGTGCGGGGGTGGGAGCAGGCGGAGCCGCTGCCCGTGCCGGAAGCCGCGGCGGAACCGGATTTCCCTGAACTGCAACCTTAACAAAATTTCGCTTTTCCTTATTTTTTTAATCCCTCTTTTATTTTATTTTTTTTATGGTATGATCTTCGCACAGGTAGTTGCTGCATTGGTGAAAACACCTGCTGACAATTAAATAGGGATGGCTGAGAACTGATGGTCAGACATGGTCGCCTGCCCTGCGCCTGCGGGGAAGATCATCAGGGAGCCAGTGGCGAAACCGGCCCAATCCATTGGATTGCCGGTTTTTTTGATTAAAAACCGGGCAGCTCCAAAGTAAGGGGTTGTTCCCCTCCAATGGATGTTTTCAATCAACCACTTTTTTATTGTTATGCGAAAGGAGTTCTCATGAAAACCATCCTGAAATTTGCCCTGTTATTACTGGTCTTCAGCCTGCTGCCGCTGGCAGGAACGGTGGAGGCAGCCGGGGTCAAGCCGCCTGCGTTTGGCAGTTCAAATCCCATCTCCATCCAGACTGTAACCATTGAAGTTTCCAAGACCTATGATGTCACCACCACGCGCGAGTATGACTGGACCGTCACCAAGCAGGCAAATGTGAGCGAGTTGACGCTGTCGCCTGGTCAGAGTTACCTGGTGAATTACACCGTGGTTGCAGATGTCAGTGGCTGGGAGGATACCGGTGCATATGCCAGCGGTACAATTACCATCACCAATCCTGTCTCAAGCATTGCCACATTCTGGTTTGTTGGTGTGACGGAATCGCTTCCCGGCGCAATTGTGGACTGCCCTGCGCCGGAATATGTTTCACCGGGGGAAACCCTGACCTGCACCTATACTGCCGCCATCACCGGTGAGGTGCCGCCCATCAACTATGCCACCATCGAGTATCAATACCCGGAAGGTGAGAGCCATACCGTTGTTGCCCAGGCAAATGCGGCAATTACTGCCAATGAAATTGACGAGTGTGCCTATGTCACCGACAGCCTGGCGGGACCGCTTGGACAGGTGTGCGTTGGGGCTGCCCCTGCCACCTTCACCTATTCCTATCTTCTGACTGCACCGGAGATGGGATGCGGAATTTTCTACCTGAACAACACTGCCATGCTGGAAGAACTGGACACCCATGAATTTTCAAATGCCATGTGGACCGTTGTGTACAATGTGCCCTGCGGCGGCTGCACACTGACCCCGGGCTATTGGAAAACCCACTCCAGTTATGGTCCGGCACCTTATGATGCCACCTGGGCGATGGTGCCTCCCTCGGGTGAAAATTCCCCGTTTTACTCCAACAATAAAACCTGGTACCAGATGCTGTGGATGAATGTTGCGGGTGGGAATGCCTATATCAGGCTTTCACATGCATACATTGCCGCCAGGTTGAACCAGTATAATGGTGCGGACGTGTCCGTGATCTCCGGTACGCTTGCCCAGGCGGAAACGTTCCTGCAAAATTATAACTACTGGAGCATCCTGAACAAGACCGTCCGGGCGCAAATGACCAGCCTGGCATCCACGCTTGACCAGTACAACAACGGCTATATTGGTCCGGGGCACTGCTCCGAGTAAGATTTCTTGGATGCATCAAAAACAGGCTGCCTTCACGGCAGCCTGTTTTGTTTTGGGGATATGCTGCCTGCCTGCCCAAAACATGCTTTTGATAACCTTGCGTCATGTTTGCATCGGTTGTATACTATTGGGAGTGGGAGGGGCGTCCCTCCCGGAATTTCCATTCCCCATTATCTCTCAGGAGGAGAAATCGTATGTCCAAGAAGCTTATGCTCATTGTAGCGGTCTTGATGGTGGCTTCGCTCGCGCTGGCGGCTTGCACGCCCACAGCTGCGCCTGCCCCCAAGATCAAAGTCTGCCAGGTCACCGACACTGGCGGTATCGATGACAAGTCCTTCAACGCCACTGCCTGGAAGGGTGTCCAGCAGGCTGTCACCGAATACGGTGTGGAAGGCAAATACCTGGAATCGCAGGAAGTTGCGGATTATGAGAAGAACCTCAATCTCTTCATCGAAGAGAAGTGCGACCTCATCGTCTCCGTTGGCTTCTTCCTGACCGATGCCACCAAGATTGCCGCCGAAGCCAATCCCGATATGAAGTTCTCCATCGTGGATGTGTCCTACGACCCGGTTGTCCCCAATATCCTGGGGCAGGTCTTTGACACTGATGGCGCAGCCTTCCTGGCTGGCTACGTTGCCGCTGGCATGACCAAGACCGGCAAGGTTGCCACCTTTGGTGGTTTCCCCATCCCCACCGTGACCATCTTCATGGATGGCTTCACCCGCGGCGTTCTCTATTACAATGAGAAGCACGGCACGGCTGTGGAAGTGATCGGCTGGGACATCAACGACCCCAACAAGGGTCTGTTCTCCAGCAGCTTCGATGACCAGGACAAGGGCAGGGAACTTGGTGTCTCCCTGATGGATGAAGGCGCCGACATCATCATGCCCGTTGCCGGACCTGTTGGACTGGGCACGGCAGCCGCTGTCAAGGAACGCGGCAGTGGCTACATCATCGGTGTGGACTCCGACTGGTTCCTGACCTCGCCCGATTACAGCAGCATCGTCCTGACCTCCGTCCTGAAGAACATGGACGTGACGGTGATGGACGCTGTCAAGCAGGTGATCGATGGCACGTTCAAGGGCGGCACCACGGTGGGTACCCTTGCCAATGGTGGTGTGGGTCTTGCCCCCTTCCACGATCTGGATGGACAGGTTCCCGCGGAACTGAAGGCGGAACTCGAGCAGGTCAAGGCTGACATCCTCTCCGGTGCAGTCAAGACTCGCCCGTAATTCCTGCAGGCTGTAAGAAAAAAAGGACTGGCTTCCCGCCAGTCCTTTTTTGTTGCCCGTGCGCCTGCCGGGGGCGGCGCCCCCCAACCTGGTGTACAATACAGGCATGCCAACGCCCCTGCCTCCCTCGTTCTACGACCGCGACGTGGTGGAAACTGCCCGCGCCCTGCTGGGGATGCGCCTTGTCCGGCGGCTGGAGGACGGAACCACCCTCTCCGGCATCATCACCGAGACGGAAGCCTACCGCGGGCAGGATGACCAGGCGTGCCATGCCCGCAACGGGCGCACCCGCCGCAATGCGGTCATGTTCGGTCCGCCGGGGCGCGCCTACATCTACTTCACCTACGGCATGCACTGGTGCCTCAACGTGGTTGCCGGTCCGGATGGTTTCCCGGCGGCGGTGCTGCTGCGCGCCATCCACCCGCTGGAAGGGCTGGATTTCATCGCCCTCCGGCGCGCCCGGGCGGAGCGGCGCCACTGGACAAACGGTCCCGCCAAGCTGACCCAGGCGCTGGCAATTGACGGCGCGCTGAACGGCTGCGACCTGACCGACCCCGCCAGCCCGCTGTGCATCCTGCCGGGCACCCCGCCGCCCGCCGAACGCATTACCGCCGGGGCGCGGGTGGGGCTGGGCGCCACGCCCGAACCCTGGCTGAGCATGCCCTGGCGCTTTACCTTCCCCCTGGAACTGGAGCAATGACCATGCCCGATTCCCCCCTTCCCGACCTCATCCTGTACGGCGGCGGCGGTCACGGCAAATCGCTGATTGACCTGTTGCGCGCCATGGGTTCCTTCCACCTGCTGGGCATCGTGGATGACCACCTGCCCGCAGAGTCCACCGTGATGGGCTTGCCGGTGCTGGGGACGGCGGCAATCCTGCCGCACCTGCGCGCCCAGGGTGTGGCGCTGGCGGTTAATGGCGTGGGGGGGATTGGCAACCCCGATGCGCGCGCGGCGGTCTTTGAACGGCTGGAACGGCACGGCTTCACGTTTCCCGTCCTGCAGCACCCCCGCGCCGTGGTGGACCCCAACGTGACGCTGGAGCCGGGTGTGCAGGTCTTTCCGCTCGCCTACGTGGGTACCGAATCCACCGTGGGGTTTGGGACGGTGATCAACAGCGGGGCAATCGTTTCACACGAGTGCCAGTTGGGCAGGGTGGTGAACCTTTCCCCGGGCGCCACGCTGGGCGGCAGGGTGAAAATGGGGGATTACACCCAGGTTGGCATGCGCGCCACCATCAACCTGGACCTGGCGATTGGGACGCGGGTGCGGATTGGCAACGGCGCCACCGTCAAAGCGGATGTGCCCGATTACGGGATTGTGTACGCCGGGACGATTTATCCCCCGCGCTTATAACTCCATCACCATGTAGCGTTCGCCCGGCTGGAAGCCGCGCGATTGGTAGTAGCGCCGGGTTCCCACGGCGGCAATCACCGCCAGGCGGCGGTAGCCGTGCGCCCGCGCCAGCCCGGCGGCATGCTGGATGAGCGCCGTGCCCAGCCCGGTGTGCTGCGCCGCGCCCGCCTGCCCCGCCCCCACTGCCAGCGACTGCCCGTAGATGTGCACCTCGCGCACCAGCGCCGCACCCTGCAGGTCGGTCAGCACGTCCGTCACACAGGTGGAGGAATCCGGATTGGGCAGGGAAAGCCGCAGGTAGCCCGCCAGGCGGTCGTCGGGGTTGTGTACTGGAGGAAGTGTTCCTCCGCCCCGGCAGCCGGGTAGGTGAAATCGTCCAGCCGCAGGTCGGCGGGCTGGACAGCCTGGTCGCGGATCTCGCGGCAGCGGATGCAGCGGCATGCCTGCCCGCGCCGTTCCAGTTCCGCCAGCACGTCCTGGCGCAGGCTGGTGCGCCGGTTGCCCGCCACCACGTGGTGCGAGGGGATGTCACGAATCACCCGGTTCACCCGGCAGTAGGGCGGAATGGTGGGCTTGAGGTCGGCAATCAGTTGAATCAGCTCATCCATCGCGTAGGGCTGGTACTCGCCGCGCTCCCAGCAGCCGTACAGGTCGGCGGACTGCATCAGCTGGGTGGGGTAGATTTTAATTTCATCCGGGCAGAAACCCTGCCAGAGCCGGGCAAAATCCTGCCGGTCGCTTTCCAGCGTGGCGCCCAGCAGGTTGGGCATCCAGTGGAGGACGATTTTGAAGCCCGCCGCCCGCAGCAGGGCAACCGCCCGCAGCGTATCGGCGGCGGTGTGCCCGCGGCGGTTGGCTGCCAGGATGCGGTCATCCAGGCTCTGCGCGCCCATCTGCACCTTGGTCACGCCCAGGTCGCGGAACCACGCCAGCCGCTCCACACTGATGGCATCGGGGCGGGTCTCAATCACCAGTCCCACGTTGCGGGAGGCGGTGGTTTCGTTCTGTTGGTGCGCTTCCGCCAGCGTGGCGGATGTGGTGCCGTTCAGGGCGTCAAAACAGCGGCGGATGAATTCCTCCTGGTAGGGGCGCGGGTATGCCGTCCAGCTGCCGCCCAGCACCAGCAATTCAATCTTGTCCACCGGGTGACCGACCGCCACATAGGAATCGAGGCGGCTTTTCACCTGGGCAAAGGGGTCAAAACGGTTCTGGAACGCCCGCGCCGCGCCGGGTTCGTCCACCAGGTAACTCTTGGGCATGCGCTCGTCGGTTGGGCAGAAGATGCAGTTGCCCGGGCAGGGGTGCGGCTTGGTTAACACCGTCACGGTGGTGACGCCGGAAAGCGAGCGCACCGGCTTCATGCGGATGCGCGCCAGCAGAGCCTCGTCCGCCTGCCATTCGCCGGATTCCACCAGCCTGCGGTAGGCAGCCACCAGCACATCCTTGCCCAGGTAGCCCCCGCCGGGCAGCGGATGGCGGCGCAGGGCGCGGTAGGCATCGGCGCCGCGGCGCACCTCCTCCAGCACCTGGCGGGCGAGCGCCAGTTTTTCGGGTGTGATCTTGCGCAGCCTGTACCAGTCGTCCATGGATGGAATTGTATCAGATGGACGGGGGGAATGGGGGGTGTTGCGGGCGGTCGGCGCGTTGGGGCGAACCCCGCGGTAGGGGCGACACTTGCACCGCACTGCGTTTGGTGCAGTGCAGGTGAGCATCCGCCATGAGATGTGCTGGTTCACCGGTTACGCCGTTTCCGGATGCTTCGCCCCTACGCGCTGACCGAGGCGGTTGTCATTGCGAGGCGCAGCCGAAGCAATCTGGTGGTATCAAAACAGGGATTGCCACGCCCCCTGCGGGGGCTCGCAATGACAAATGGGCAGGGACGAGCCCTGCCCCTACACGCCGATCGCGGCGCCTACCGCACGACGGTAAATTCGATTTCCCCGCTTTCGGCTGCGTTGCCTGCCAGGTCGTACACCTTCACCACCAGCACATGTGCCCCCGTCCTTGCCGTCCACGGCAGGCTGAACAGCACCCCGCCACCGGCGAGCTCCTGCCCCTCCTCGCGGTTGCGGCTGCCCGCCAGCGTTCCATCCAGCCACCACTCCACCCGGTCCAACCCGGCGGAATCCTCTGCCTGCGCCTGCAGGATGAGCGCACTGCCAATACCCGGCTTGACCTCCGCCCCCGCCAGCGGGTAACTGACCTCGACCTGCGGGGCGGTATTATCCACCGTCACCTGGATGACGGCGCTCTCCACCCGGGCATCCTCCCGCACCACCAGCAGCCGGACGGCATACAAGCCATCCGGCAGGCTGCGGGTATCCCAGCTTGCCAGCAGACCGGCATAGACCGGCTTCTCGCCCGTTGCCCCCACCTGCACCCATTGCTGCGGGTTGATGCCCGCCCCCACCTGGATGGACCAGGAGGCAAGTTCCTCCCCGGCAGCGGTGCCGCGGATGGAGACCGTTCCATGCACGGCGCTGAACAAGCCCGGCGCCGTGATATTGACACCAGGCTGCACCGGCGGCGCCTGGATCACATCATACGTATTGGGCGGAATGGGCAGACCGACACTGCGCGCCCATTCCTGTGCCTGGGGCGGCGGCACCAGGTACACCCGCTCCTCCACCAGCGCAAGCGGCGTGAAGACGGTTGCCAGCAGCCCCGTCTCCCGGTTGACGGTATACTCGCGGTAAAGCGAATCGGCGGCAACCGGCACGGATTCTGCCAGGAAGACCTCCGGCACGCTGCTCGGACAGGTGCGGGTGGGCAGCAGCCCGGAGGGATCGCACACGGTGACGGTGGAGATGCCTGCCGGAGCAGTCCAGCCCGTGGCAGGCAGGTCGCGGGAGGCGTACTGCATCAGCGCGCCCCACAGCGCACCGGCGGCGCGGTCTGAAAGGACATCATCCGCCGAATCCGGCACGCCCAGCCACACCACAGCCACACGCTGCGGCGTGTACCCGGCAGCCCACACCTGGCGGGAATCGGCGGATGACCCCAGCAGTGCTGCCGCCGGTCTGCCAATTTCCAGCGGGTTGGGGTAGCCCAGTGTCTCGCGCCGGGCGATATCGTCCGCCAGGATGTGATGGACAAGGTATGCCAGCGGCTCGGAGATCACCGGCTGGGTCTGCGGGATGGATTGGTCGAGGAGCGGATGTCCGTCCAGGTCGGCAGCCGACAGGAAGAGGGCGGGCTGCAGGGCGGTGCCGGTTTCGCTTTCCACGCCAGACTGGCTGCCCAGCCGGGCGAGCGTGCTGTATGCCTGGGCAACCTGCACCAGGTGCACATCTCCGCCCTCGAAGAGCAGCGTATCGGGATTGGCGGTGTTGAGTTCCGCCAGCCCCAGCGCTGCAGCGGTTGCCCAGACCTGGCGCGAGCCAAGCTCCACCAGCAGGTCTGCCAGGGGGGCAAGGTACTGGTTGGCAAGCGCCAGCCGCAGGCGCACCGGCCCCCGCCACGCGGCGGGGGTGTACAGGTCCTGCATGCCCTCCGGCAGGGTGGCGGGGATATCCCAGACGAGCGAGGCGGGACCCATGCCGCGCGCAAACCCTGCCAGCGCCACAAACGGCGTGAGGATGGAGCCGGGCTGGCGCACAGCGGTTGGCTGTGTGTCGGCATATGCCAGCACCTGCCCGGAGGTTGGGTCCAGCAGGATTGCCGCCCCAGCCAGCCCGTCACTGCGGACGGGTTCCAATGGCAGGGTGGTGAGCAGGCGGGCGGCGTCGCACTCCTGCGGGGCGGCGGTGGTGGATTGGAGCCGCGCCAGCTGTGCCTGCAATGTGCAGGTGACCTGGCGCTGCAGGTCCATGTCCAGCGTGGTGATGATCTCCAGCCCGCCGCGTTCCACCTGCTGCGTCCCCAGTGCCCTGGTCAGCTGCGCCACCACCAGGCTGGTGAACGCCGGGGCGGGCGGGTTGGCGGGCTGGAGGGCAATACGCAGGTCCAGCGTTTCGGCGCGGGCTTGCTCATAATCTTCCGTGCTGATCAGGTGATGGTCGTACAGGCGGCGCAGGATGTCCTGCTGGTTTTCCAGGGCGGCTGCAGGGGCGTCCAGCGGGTTGAGGGCGGGCGCCTCCCGCACTGCCAGCAGCAGCGCAACCTCCGCCAGCGTCAGGTCGGCGGCGGATTGATCGAGGTAGAGCCGGGCGGCGGCATCCGCACCGTATGCCAGGTGCCCAAAGGACTGCGAATTGAGATACCATTCCAGCACCGTCCCGCGCCCGTACTGGTGGACTACCTGGGCAGCCAGCAGGCGCATCCGCAGTGAACGGCGCAAACCCGGCGGTTCGTTTTCCAGCAGCAGGCTTTGCACCAGCGTCTCGGCGATGGTCTGCGGTTCGGGTTCCAGCAGGGATTGCCAGAGGAAACCGGGGTGGCGCCAGAAGGACGGGTCGAGCATGGAGACCGTGTACTGAATGAGCTGCGGGTCAAATGCGCCCGGCTCATCGGGGTTGGCGGGGAGAAAGCGGCGGGGGATGCCGGGGTTTTCCAGCGCAAGCAGGACGGTGCGCCCGCTGCGGTCGTACAGCCGGGTGGGTTCCAGCAGCAAGCCGTCCTGCCGGTCGAGCAGGATGGGCAGCATCTCCACGTTGGGCAGGCTGCGGGTGAGGCTGGACCAGGCAAATCCCCCGGCGATGATGGCTGCCATCAGCAGGACTGCCAGCACCGCCCCGGCTCCGTATCCCAGCCGCCTCAGGCGCGGGCGCACCACCCGTTGCAGGCGGGTTTTCCGCTGATGGCGGCGGTTGAGGAGCAGGTACAGGTGATGGGGTCGCACGGGATCAGGGGCGCGGGGTGCGGGTGGGTGTGGGGGATACCCGGGGCGTGCGCGTTGCGGTGGGGGTGGGCTGGATGGGGGTGGGCGTGGGCGTGTAGATCGCTTCCAGCATTTCCTGGGCAGCCAGCCGCAGTTCCGCGGGGACATTCTCTTCCGGCAGGTCTTCCAGCAGGCGGGTCCAGTCGCGGATTGCCAGGTCGGGGAAGTTCAACTCCCGCAGGCAGATGGCGCGGTAATACCAGAGGACTGCCTGGTCGGCATCGGTCTCCATGTATTTCTGGATTTCCTCCCAGCGCTTGTAGGCATCGCCGTAAAAGCCCTGTGCCATCCAGACCTGCGCCAGCCCGGCATTGGCTTCAAACGATTCGCGGCGCAGTTTGACCGCTGCGTCATAGTCCGCTTCGGCTTCGTCGAGGTTGCCCTCGTCAAGGTGAATCCGCCCGCGCTGCATCAGTGCGCTGACCAGGCGGGGATTCTCGACCAAAGCCCGGTCGAGCGTGTTGAGGGCGGCGTCCACGTCCCCGGCGGCATACCAGGCTTCGCCCAGCAGCACCAGGGTCTGGGCATCAATATTGCCCCCGGCGTAGCGGGTGTAGATGGTCAGGTCTGCCAGCGCCTTTTCCGGCTGGCGCAGCAGGGCGTGAATTTCCCCCCGCACCAGGTAGGCGGGCAGCAGGGTCAGGTCCAGTTCCAGGGCGCGGTTGACTGCCGTGAGGGCGTCCTTGTAGTTTTCCTGCGCCATCAGCGCCCGGGCGCGGGTCAGTTCCACCTGCGGCGAGCCGGGCAGCAGCCGGGCGGCATCCTCCAGCATGGAAAGCGCAGCACCGGGCTGATTTTGCGCCAGGTGGAGGTTTGCCAGTTCCAGCTGCGCCTCGCCGTACTGCGGGTCGAGTTTGGCGGCGGTTTGCAGGTCTTCCAGCGCATCCTCCAGTTCAGGCTCCTCGGAGGCAAGGTTGAGGCGGGCGCGCCCCACGTAGGGCGGGGCGAACTTGGGCTGCTGGCTGATTGCCTGGTTGAAGGCGGTCAGCGCGGCATCCATCTGCCCCTGCATGCGGTAGGATTCCCCCAGCAGGTACAGCACATCCACCGCGTCCGGCTCCAGCGCCACCACCTGTTGGAAATAGCTGATGCTCGAAGCCCAGTCGTTGCGGCTGAAGGCGCGCATGCCGATGGTGTATGCCTCCACCAGGTTGTGGGGCGTGGCAGCATAGATGGGCGTGGGGGTGTAGGTCGCCTGCAGGGCATCCCACGGCGCGGTGGGACCAGGCGTGGGGGTGGCAATCGCCGCAGTGGGGGTGGGCGATTGGACGGCGGTGGGGAAGGTGCGGAATTCGTTCCGGTTGGCGCGGGGCGAGAAATCCAGCCCCAGCACGCCGGTGGCAGCCAGCACAATCAGCGCCACCACCAGCAGCCCGGCAAGCGAAAGCAGGATGATCTGGATGCGCCCGGCTTTGGAAATTTTACGCTCCGCCGGAACCTCGCTGAGCCGGGCTTCCCACTTGCGCCGCTGGGCAGAAAAGGGAATTGCCAGGTCGGGTTCGGGCTTGCGGACGCCGAGGATGGCAAGGCTGCGGCGGGCATGGGCGTTCTGCGGGTCCAGTTCCAGCACCTTGTTGAGGCAGAAAATGCGTTCTTTTTTGGTGGGCACTACGGTGGACATGTAAAGCCAGTAGCGCGGGTCCGCCTGGTTCATGCGCAGCAGGCGGGTCAGCAGGTCGCGCGCCCGGTCCTTCTGCCCCTTCTGGATGGCGGCGAGCACTTCCTGGAACATGGTCTCTTCAGCAGACATGGTATCAGTTTAGCACAGGGGCAAACAGAGCGCAAGAAAAAAGGGGTGGAACGTGGTAAAATGAAAGCGTCCGCCCCCGTAGCTCAATTGGACAGAGTAATGGACTTCGAATCCAGTGGTTCCGAGTTCGAGCCTCGGCGGGGGCGCTGTTGTTTTAATATGAAAAGAGCTGCGGCGGGGGATTGAAATTTGCGTCCAATTGCTTATACTGGAAATGC
>Ga0116141_10003499_pt1 | contig 13287 bp, 10 predicted proteins | sample AD_UKC097_MetaG_FD_89744 | JGI IMG/M metagenome (GOLD analysis project Ga0116141, IMG submission 89744) | Active sludge microbial communities of municipal wastewater-treating anaerobic digesters from USA - AD_UKC097_MetaG | ecosystem: Engineered > Bioreactor > Anaerobic > Digestate | place: USA... | reverse complement strand
GACATGCCGTCCCGATATCCCAGAAGGAAGGCGCAGACACTCCCCGGTCCGATCGGGTGACCGTCGCGAAGCATCCGGCGCAGGGCGCGGATAAGCGAACTGCGGCACCGCCACTCAAAGAACCGTGATTTCCAGGGTTTGGAGGTTTCACGGTCGATAAGAACCAGCCCGTCATTTGTTGCTATCAAATCTTTAAGGCGAACCGGGTGGAAGAAACCCCGTGCATGAAGACGTCCCACCAGGTGTCCCATTTCCCTGACGAGCCTGAACTGCATGTGGCCCTCGGATTCATCAAAGAGACCGGCCAGTTCTTTTCCAGGCACCTTCCGCACAAGCACAAATCCACGGACAGTGAGAAGTCCCAGTCTCTGTTCTCCCCATGCCACGGGCTCCATGGTTTCAAATCCGGAGGACTTTAAAAGGTGCAGCATTTGCACTTCGCGCAAAGCTCCGGATTTTGGCCGGTGCCCGCGAAAGAGCATGACCAGGTGCCTCCACAGGGTTTCGCGCCCGGTTCGTTTCAGGAAAAAGACCTGTTCTCCGGCTTCAATTATTCGCAATTCCCTCCCAGCGGGGCCTCTGGCGAGGAGTATTCCTGCAGAATCGCTGTTCAGCCAGTGATCCATCTGCCTGCCGAGCGGGAACAGGGGTTGCAGCTCTGGTCTAATGTGAAAATTCGGCATGGTCAAAATTGGTGGTCTGCGGGCATATAATTCATAATCGTTGAACGTGAAGCTAACAGGCGCGGCGGGGTGCCGCCAGCCCAAAATGGACCGGCCGCATATGACTGCGGGTCTCTGCTGCCCGTCGGGGCATTTCCGTCGTTGACTGTCTCTACTGCTATGAATTATCGTATTCACCAGCAATTTACAGATGAAGGAGACACAGCAGATGCAAGTTGAAGTGAAAGAAGCCGGCCCCTGCCGCAGGGAATTGCGTATTTCCTTCCCGGCGGACCGGGTTGAGAGCGAGTACGGCAAAATGCTCGCCGCATACAAGAACCAGGCCAAGATTCCCGGATTCCGGCCCGGCAAGGCTCCTGTCAATCTGGTCGAGAAGCGTTTTGCAAAGGATATTCTGGAAGAGCTGAAAGAGCGGCTCATTGGTGTCGGTTATCACGAAGCCATTCAGCAGGAGAAGATGGATGTCGTTTCCGTTCTGGAAGTGCGTGATGTGAGCTTCGGGCGTAATCAGGACATGGCTTTCACAGTGATGCTGGATATTCCCCCCGTGTTCGATCTCCCGGAATACCGGAAGATCAAGCTCCAGGCAAAGGAAGTGAGCGTGACGGACGATGAGGTGCAGCAGGCGCTGACGGAACTGCGCCAGCGGTTTGGCACTCTTGAGGAGAAATCAGAGGGAACCATTGCCCGGGGAGATCTGGTCCAGATGGATTATGAGGCATCCTTCGGCGGAAAAAAGATCGAGGAAGTCGCTCCGGGTGCGCTGCGCCTCGGCCGCGCGGAAGGCGCCTGGCTGTATGCCGATGAACATGCCTTTATTCCGGGCCTTGGCGAGGCGGTGATTGGGTCAGCGGTTGGTGATGCGGCCAGTATCCCGGTGGAATTTGGCACTGATTTTCCGGAAAAAGCGATCGCCGGACAGAAGGCGGAATACCGCGTCACCATAAAGGGGATGCGCCAGATGAAAATGGCGGAGATCAATGAAGAGTTTCTCAAGCGCCTCGGAGCAGCTTCGGAAGAAGCCCTGCGGGAAGACATACGGACCGATCTGCAGCAGCACAAGGAGCAGGAGGAAATCAGCCGCAGGAAGAACGAAATCATGAAGACCCTGATGGATGCCGTTTCCTTCGACCTCCCGGAATCGGTCGTCAATGAGGAAACCAGCAGCGCGATCAGCGATATAGTCCGGAGTTCTGCGCAAAGGGGCGTCACGGATGAAGCCCTGATGGAGAAGAAGGATGAAATCTTTGAGGCCGCCTCGCGCTCGGCCAAGGACAAGGTGAAGCTGCGGTATATCCTGCATAAAATTGCGACGGCGGAAAACATGGAAGTATCCGATGCGGACTATCGGAATCATGTGGCGCGCGCCGCGATGAGCTACGGCATGGACCCCGAGAAGCTCCTGAAGGACATCGAGGGGAAGAACAGAAAAGAACGAATCATAGACGATATTCGCGTGGGCCGCGCGCTGGATTTTGTGCTGGCCGAGGCGGATGTCCAGGGATAACGGAGAAGCAGCGATGAAATCAGCAAACCAGACACTTGTCCCGATGGTGGTTGAGCAGACCAGCCGGGGGGAGCGCGCCTTTGACATTTATTCGCGACTGCTGAAAGAACGCATTATCTTTATCGGCACGCCGATCGACGATGATGTCAGCAACCTGATTGTCGCACAGATGCTTTTTCTGCAAAGCGAGGATTCTGAAAAGGACGTTCATCTCTACATCAACAGCCCCGGTGGATCGGTAACGGCGGGGCTGGCCATCTATGACACCATGCAGTTCCTGAAATGCGATGTGACAACGTATTGTGTGGGACAGGCCGCCAGTATGGGGGCGGTGCTGCTGGCTGCAGGAACCAAAGGCAAGCGCTTTGCGCTTCCAAATGCACGCATCATGATCCATCAGCCCTGGGGCGGGGTGCAGGGCGCCGCCTCCGATATCAGCATCCAGGCCAAAGAGATTCTGCGATTGCGTGAAATGCTGAACAGTCTGCTGGTCAAGCACACGGGCAAAACGCTCAAGACCATCGAAACCGACACCGATCGCGATTTTTTCATGTCGGCTGATGACGCGCGCAAATACGGGCTCGTGGATGAAGTGATTGTCAGCCGCAAGGGAGATGCCGGGAAGCAGCCGTTGTCATGACAGGAAAAGGTCCCGTGAATCGATGTTCTTTCTGCGGCCGCGCTCAGCGTGAGGTCGGACAGCTGATTGCCGGCCCGGGAGTGTTCATCTGCGACAGCTGCGCCGCCCAGGCGGCGGAAATGTGCCGTCCTCCGCATGCCGGGAAGAAGCCGGCCCCGCCGCTTGAGGATCTCAAGGTGCCTGCGCCCCATGAGATCAAGGCCGCTCTGGATGAATATATCGTCGGGCAGCAGCAGGCCAAGAAAGTGCTGTCTGTCGCTGTGCACAATCACTACAAGCGCGTCAACTACCAGCACAAACTGCTTCATGCAGAGTCCGGTGCGGGGGTGGAGATCGAAAAGAGCAATATCCTGCTGATTGGTCCGACCGGAAGCGGAAAGACCCTGATGGCCAAAACGCTGGCCCGGATTCTGGATGTGCCGTTCAGCATTTCCGATGCCACTTCCCTGACAGAGGCGGGTTATGTGGGAGAAGATGTTGAAAATATTCTTCTGCGTTTGCTGCAGGCCGCGGATTATGATCTGGCCCGCGCCCAGCGGGGTATCGTATATGTGGACGAGATTGACAAGATCGGCCGCCGCATGGAGAACGTTTCAATAACGCGCGACGTGTCCGGCGAGGGTGTTCAGCAGGCGCTGCTGAAAATTCTGGAGGGCACGGTCGCCAATATCCCGCCCAAGGGAGGCCGCAAGCATCCTGAACAGGAATATATTTCGATGGACACCACCAACATCCTGTTCATCTGCGGCGGCGCGTTCACGGGACTTGATGAAATCATCCAGCGCCGGGCCGGCAAGGGTGCGCTGGGGTTCCGCGGCGAGGCCGAAAAGAAAGCAAGGCCGAAGGTTGAGCCGGAAGACCTGATCCGGTATGGACTCATTCCTGAATTCATCGGGCGCATGCCGGTCGTTTCCACGCTTGAAGCGCTGACTGAAGCAGACCTTGTGCGTATTCTCACCGAACCCAGAAACGCCATGACAAAGCAGTATCAGCAGCTGCTGGCCATGGAGGGAATTGACCTGACCTTTACATCATCCGCGCTGAATGAACTGGCCCGAATGGCGAAACAGAAGGGTACCGGCGCGCGCGCGCTTCGCTCCATCCTTGAGCATGTGATGCTGGATGTGATGTACGAAGCGCCTGTGAAAAAGAGCGCCGGAAGGAAATGCCGGATATCCCGGGCGAGCATCGCCCAGCACTTCGAGACGCCGGAACTGAAGGCCGGTCGCCGCCGAAGCGCCTGATGACTCTGTGTCCGGCTCATGTGCGGGGAAGACGGAAGAATGAGAAAACGTCTGCAAGTCGCATGGATATGTGTTCTGCTGCCGCTGGCTGTTCACGCCCGGCAAATCCCGCTGACGATTCTTTTTACCTCGGATGTTAACGGCCGGCTGGTCTCGGCAGATTCTTCAGGAGGGCTCCTGCAGTGTGCCGCCCTGACCCGCGCTATCCGCGCACAGCGGAGGAATGTCCTCCTGCTGGACTGCGGAGACGCCGTGCATGGGAGTTTCGTGAGTGCGATCACCGGCGGCGCCACCGTTCGCGATGCGATGGAGGAAATGGAATACGACGCCTGTGTTCCCGGACGAAGTGATTTTGATTCTGGAATTCGGGGGTATAAGGGCCTTTTTGAAACATCCTCTGTTCCCGTCCTGGCGGCCAACATCCACCCTCCGGGCTTCATGCGGCCTTTTCTTGTGAAGGAAATTGACGGTATTCGGGTGGTTGTTGTTGGCCTGGCTTGTCCTGTGCTGGCCGGGTGTCATCTTCCTGACAAGCTTGACGGTCTGCAGGTCAAAGACTCCGTGTCCGCGCTGGCGGATATCATGCCGTTGGTGCGCCAGATGGACCCGGATGTGGTGATCCTGGCCACGCACCAGGCATGGCAGGATTACGACGGGCCGGGAAGCGAAATCAACGCCATCGTGCGCCGCTTCCCCGAAATTGATGTCATCCTCGGCGGCCGCCGCTACCGGCCCGAATACCGCAGACTTTCCGACAGCACCGTCTATGCCCAGGCGGGCAGCGGGGCGCATCATGTCGGCATGGTGGACATTGTATATGACAATGTGAGCCGAACCATCACGTCATCGTCAGGCCTGGCGCACCCTGTAACGCCATCCATTCGCCCCGATCAGGTTCTTCAGAAAAAACTGGCGCGGGTTTTAAAGAAGGCGCAGGAAGAGAGCCGGAAAACGGCCGGCTGTCTTTCCACCCCGCTTGCCGGATCATCTCTTGTGGCGGCCGCAGTCATGTCAGCATGCGGCGCGGATGCAGCGATGCTGGAGGATGTCTCCCGCCGGACGTTGTCTGCGGGCAAACTGACAATGGAAGAGGTATGGGATATGGTTCCCCACGAGCGCGAAATCGCCGTGATTTCCGTCACCGCTTCGCAGATGGATGAAATCCTCGAGCAGGAAGCCGCCCTTGGCAGAGAGTCCTCGCGTCTGATTGTGAACGGTCTCTCCTGGGAGCAGTACGATGACCGTGAGGCTGGAGCCCGCATTGAGCAGCTTCGCATGGCGGATGGCGCTTTTATTCATCCCCGGAAACTGCTGCGCGTCGCTGCTGCGGATGTCACCCTGGCCTCATCCTGCGGCCGCAGACCGCATTTGCGCGCGCTTTCAGAAGAACCGTCCTCGCGCATTGAGGAAACCGGGCTCCGCATGCGCGATGCGGTTCTGGCCTATCTTCAGGCGAATTATCCTTGCTCCGGGGGGGATGGGGCGGATAAACCGTAAGCATATGAATATGAAGTTCAAAAAACTATCCGGAGAGGGGTGGCTGCAAGCCCTCATTTTGCTTCATATCTTCTTCATTCCTGTTGCCATTTCCCCCGCCCAGGTGCTGCTTTTCACAGCGGTGGCGGCCGGAATGTTTTTTCTGCTGCGGGAACATCGGCTTGCGGAAATCAAATCAAGTTCCTATTTCGTGCCGGTGCTGTTGTTCGGTCTGATGATCATTCTGTCTTATTTCTGGAGTGTCAGGCCCTCTGTTACGGCTCACAAGTTTCACAGGATCATCTATTATCTGGGATTGTTTATGACGGGTCTGCTGCTGTGCCCGGACCGCCGGGGCATCCGTCTGGCCGTATGGATGTTTGTTTCCGGATCAAGTGTGCAGGCGGTGTGGGATCTGGCGCGGGTCCCGATTCTTGTGTGCGTCCGCGGAGTCAATCTGTACGATACCGGAAACATGCGCGATCCGCAGCTGTATCTGGTGTCGCTGATTCTGCTTGCCGCGTTTTTCATGTTCGGCGAAGTGCGCGGGAAAAACCGGATTTGCTGGGCTGCGCTGGTGTTCAATGCGGCCGGCCTGATCATTCATTTCAAGCGCGGCGTTTGGATTTCCTTTTTCATCGCGCTCCTGCTCCTGGTGCTGCTGACGCGCAGATGGAAGGCGCTGGCCGCCGCCGCGCTGGTGGCCGGCTCTCTTGTGTTTGTCCCGCAGGTGCAGCAGCGGCTCGCAGGACTGAAGGACGAGTTCAGGACGGGACAGGGCGGTCGCATGGCTCTCTGGACCGAAGTGGCTCCCGCTCTGATCCGGGAACATCCTCTGGGCATGGGATACGGCGCGACCCGCAACGAGGATTTCACTCCTCATACAGCCTATGTGCAGCCCAAACTGACTCATGTCCACAACAACGCCCTTCAAATAATTCTGGAACTGGGCTGGCAGGGTCTGGCTGTATGGATTCTGTGGATGGGGACCGCTCTGGTGACCTGTGGCCGCCTTGTTCGCAACCCCGAAGTGAAGGAGCGGTGGGTCGCGCTGGGCGGCCTGGCCGCACTTGCGGGACTGCTTGTGAACGGCATGGTGGAATACAACTTCGGCGACAGCGAAATATTGATGGCCTACTGCTTCCTGATGGGGCTGTCAGTCCTTCTCCGTCGTTCCGACGCCGCACCGGCCGCCATCTGACGTCAGCAGCCAGTTGAGCAGTTCCTCCTTGTCGGCAAAGCATCCATCCAGTTGTGCGCGGTAGGCTTTGTCCAGAAGGATTTTCATTGCGGGACCCCGAGACACGCCGTGTTTCAGCAGATCCCCGCCGCGCACCCAGTGAGCGGGCAGTGGCCGATCAGTATATTCAGCGGCATACAGATTGAGCGCCTGAAATGCCTGCGCATCCTGAGGGTGGCTTAAGCGGAACAGTTCCATCTGGATGGGGAATCCGCGTGCGGAAAGCATCAGGCGTTTTTCGCTTTCCGGTTTGGCTGAGAAATTCTGCATGTCCGGCTGCACCCGGACGGCGTCGCACACAATGTTCACGATTTCTGTGCTGCAGCGCAGACGCTTCATGGCTTTCTCTGCCGTGTCCGCGTCCGCGGCCGAGAAAAAAACCACAGCATAACCCATGGATGCGGTGCGGATGCGCATGCGGTTCAGCCTGTCGGCAGTCTCATTCAGGACAACTTCTGTATTCAGCGAGGGAAGTTCCGGAAAGATATGCTTCAGCAGTTCCAGATTCCTGAGCAGTTGCAGGGCAGCACCCGGCTTTGGGGCCTCTTCAAAAATGCGCGCGATCTCGGCCTGAACTCTTTCCACACTGATGCGATCAATGAGTCCGGCATGGTTCCTTATGGCATTGGCCGTTTGTTCTTCCACTGTGAAATCGAGCACGGAAGCAAACCTTGCGGCCCGCAGCATGCGCAGATGATCCTCGGCAAAGCGTTCCGAAGGATTTCCGACCGCGCGAATTATTTTATTCTTCAGATCTTCACGCCCGTTCACATAGTCTATGACCTGTTCTGTGGAGGGATCATAAAAGAGCGCATTAACTCCGAAATCCCTGCGCCGGGCGTCTTCTTCGGGGCCGCAGAACTGAACGGCATCCGGACGCCTCCCGTCGCTGTAGGAGATGTCTGTCCGGAAAGTGGCTACTTCGAAGCAGAAGGTTTCCTGTTTTACCAGAATTACTCCAAATGCGCGCCCAACGGCCTCCGTGTGTGTGAAGAGGGACTGAACCGTTTCCGGAGCTGCATCTGTGGCTATATCATAATCCTTTGGTTCGCGCCCCAGCAGCAAATCGCGCACACAGCCGCCGGCAAAGTAGGCGGTATATCCATGGGCCTGCAATGTGCGCGCGATATGAGCAGCAGATTCACGCATGCGGACGCTGCGTGATTCAGACAATCGGGGTGCGCGCATCTGGAGTGAGGGGTGCCAGCCGGTTTGCGCAGTATTTCAGCAGGCCGGTCTTGTCTTCCGGCGAGATGTACACGGGAACCCGCTGATCATTCATCTGCACCCGGGTCAGCGTCTTTGTGGACGCGGCCAGAAAAGTGCCCGTGCTCAGAAAGCTGGCAGATTTCATGGCGTCCACAGAGTGGATTACATCAAAGGGGATGGGCATAATGTAGAACCAGCCTTCGATCAGTATTCCCTGAGGACAGAGATGATAGCGGCGCGGGGGATAGAGCAGGGGATAGATGTAAACCATCAGTTCAAAGAATGTCTTGTCGTAGAGCGCGGGAGTGCTCATGTCCCAGGTGATATCGGAAAACTGCTTGCGATAGCCGACCATCCGCAACCGCGCCAGCAGAAGTGTGATCAGAAAAACCCCAATGGCCCATTTAAGAATTTCCAGCGGAGATCCGCTGACCACTTCAATCGAGGATTCCTTCAGCGAATACAGGCGATAATAGGTAATCATCGCAAAAACAAGAGGCGAGAGAAAGTGCGCCACCGAAGTGGATATCCGGTCATTGCTTGAGTTGGCGATATAGAGGTGGACAATATAGAGGCCCAGAATTCCGATACCCCAGAAAAGACTCCCGGAGGTTTCCCTCCATTCGTCGCGGTCAATGCCCCCGACCTCGCGGGTGCTCTGCATTTGGGCGGCGATGGTGTCCTGCGCCGGAAGAGAAGGAGTGCTCTCGTTCTGCAGATAGGTGGGGATGGCTATGGCCAGCACCACAAACACAAGAGCAAGCAGTTCAAGAAGCAGCGGCCGCTTTGGTGGTGCCCATCTGTTGGTGTCCATAAAATTTCCTGTAGCTGTTTCCTTGTCTTCCCAGCAACTCCATCTTTATGCAGGTATATACTACCCGCCACCTGCACTGAGGCAAGCAAAAACACGTAAATATGAGCTTTCGCATTGAAACTGCTTCCGCGTGGGGTAAAGTTACCCAAATAGCGCGAGAAAGGATGTTGTATGAAGAACTTGTTTATGTGGGCGTTGATTGTGATGTCAGTGGTGTTTCTCTCCGGCTGTCGCCCTCCCGTGGCGCCTGAAACTCCTGCCCCGGAGGCTCCGGACGCCGCGGCGCCGGCCCCGGCCCCGGCAGCGTCCAGGGACTTTGACATTCCCTCTCTGTCTGTCGATGGAGGCACCATTGCGCTGGCATCACACAAAGGGAAGGTTGTGCTGCTGGACTTCTGGGCCACTTGGTGTCCTCCCTGCCGTTATGAGCTTCCGGCCCTGATGAAGCTTTATGCCGATCTCAAGGACCGCGATTTTGTTCTCATCGGGATGACGGTGGATCAGGGCAGCCGGGAAAAGGTTCAGGCGGATGTCGCGAAATTCAGCCTGACCTATCCGGTTGGACTGGCCGGCCCTGATGTCCAGGCCGCCTACGGCGGCATTCGCGCCGTGCCCACTAAATTCCTGCTTGGGAAAGACGGCAGCATCATCGAGACCTTCATCGGGCTTGTTCCCGAAGAAGAGCTGCGTTCCAAAATTGAAGGGGCGCTGGCGGAGTAAATCACGGGAGAGTCCCATTCATGCGCCGGCCGCTTTTCATCATAAGCCTTTCAGCTCTCCTTGCGATGCATGCGCGGGCCAGTTCTCCATTTCAGGCGGATGCCCGTCTGGAGGGAGACGTCCTGCGGGTTCAGCTGGCGGCCCCGGATGGACACTGGTTCTATGCTGATCAGTTTTCTGTCGAGGATGCCGCTGGAACCCGGTTGGAACCCCGCGCCGGGCCCTCCGCCATTCGGCACCATGATCCTTTTCTGAACGAGATAAAAGATGTCTATATGGGGACCGCAGAGTTTTTTTATGACGGTGCCGGCCTGCAATCCGTCACGGTGAAATTTCAGGGGTGCAACAACGAGGTCTGTTTCTTTCCCGAGGCGCGCCCGTTCAATTTCGCTGACGGGTTTTCAACTGAACGAGCATCCGCTTCCTCCGCCGACGAATCCGCATGGCGGAACGAAATCAAAGGATTTCAGGTGCGCGCCGGCGATTCCGGATACATGAAGACCGATGCGTTCCTGAAGTTTCTGGAATCCGCTCCGCGAGAACGATTCTCGCTGGAGGATCGTGGCATGATATGGATTCTTGCGCTGATTCTGCTGGGCGGCCTCGCCCTCAATCTGACTCCCTGTGTGCTCCCCATGATCCCGGTGAATCTGGCGGTCATTGGCGCGGGCGCCCGCGCCGGGAGTCGAAGAAACGGATTCCTGCTGGGCGCAGCCTATGGCACAGCCATTGCCCTGACCTATGGAATGCTGGGCGCATTCGTGGTGCTGACGGGCTCAACATTCGGTTCACTGAATGCCTTCCCGTGGTTCAATCTTGGGATCGCGCTTGTTTTCGTGCTGCTGGCTCTGGGAATGTTCGATGTTATTCACATAGACTTTTCACGCTTTCAGGGCGGCCCCGTGCAGAACAACAGGAACCCGTTTTGGCTGGCACTGACCATGGGTGCGGTGTCGGCGCTGCTGGCCGGAGCCTGCGTGGCGCCCGTGGTCATATCGGTTCTGGTCCTTTCGGCCAAACTGTATGCGTCGGGTGTCCGCAGCGGCATCCTGCTGCCGTTTCTGCTGGGGGCGGGAATGGCGCTGCCGTGGCCGTTTGCCGGCATGGGACTCTCTTTCCTTCCGAAACCCGGCAAATGGATGGTCTGGCTCCGCAACGGCTTTGGAGTGCTGATTCTGCTGCTGGCGCTGTATTACGCGCACCTGGCGTGGACGCAGTTCGGGATTACGGGGCTCGATGAGGCAGCCGGCGGTCACGGGGAAATTGTTCCGGCTTCACGGGCCAACGCGGAACTGGCAGACGGACTCATCCGCGCTTCCGCGGAGGGGAGGCCGGTCCTGATTGATTTCTATGCAAGCTGGTGCAAGAACTGTCTTGCGATGGACAAAACCACCCTCAAAGACCCTGCGGTGCAAGCGGCCCTCGCGGACTATGTTTTCATAAAATATGCCGCCGAGAATCCGTCCGATCCGCTGACCAGGGAAGTTCTGGAATATTTTGGTGTGCTTGGTTTGCCCACTTATGTCATATTGTCGCCCGCCGTTCCCTGATGGAGCGTGCGCATGAAACTTTGCGATGAATAAAGAGATTTCAACATCTGTATCCGCGGTGAAGCGCGAAGACGTGATGAAAATCATCAATGCCTTCCGCGATCAGCCCGGCGCGCTGATTCCCCTGCTGCAGGCGGTGCAGAGGGAATACGGTTATGTGCCGAAAGAGGCCGTGGACCTCATTGCCGATGAACTGGGCATGTTCCCTGTGGACATCTACGGTGTGCTGACCTTTTACGCCCAGTTTTATCTCGAGCCGCGCGGCCGGCACACCATCCGCGTCTGCGAGGGCACGGCCTGCTATATCATGGGCGGAAAGGATATTCTGGACCGCCTGAAAACGGATCTTGGCGTTGAGGAGTCCAAAACCACGGCCGACGGCCGGTTCTACCTTGAAACCGTCGCCTGCCTTGGATGCTGCGGCATGGCCCCGGCCATGATGATTGATGAAGATTTCTACGGGAACTGCACAGTTGGACAGCTTGATGAAATTCTGAAGAAGTATGAGTGAAAAACGTAAAATCCTGATCTGCATGGGCACCAGCGGCATTGCCGCCGGCGCGACCGGTGTCGCCCGCCTTTTTGAGCAGGAGCTGGGCAAGCGGAATCTGGCAGACGGATTTCAAATTATCCGGACCGGAGATCGCGGCCTCTTCCGCGATGTGCTGGTGGACGTTATCGAGCCCGATGGCCAGCGGACGACCTATGAATATGTGAAGGCGGAGGATGTCGTTCCGATTGTGGAAGAGCATCTGATCGAGGGTAACCCTTATGCGAAGCGCCTCGCGGGCAGGAGTTATCACGATTTCTTCAAGAGTCAGATGCGCATTGTGCTCAAGAACTGCGGAGAGATTGATCCCGAGGACATTGAGGCCTATGTCATGCATGACGGCTATTCAGCTCTTCGCAAAGCCGTTCAGGATGATTCTGCGCAGATCGTGAAAACCGTCACGGATTCCGGCCTGCGCGGGCGCGGCGGCGCGGGATTCCTCACCGGCATGAAATGGAAATTCTGCCGAGAGGCTGCGGGCGATCAGAAGTATATTGTCTGCAACGCGGACGAGGGCGATCCTGGCGCATTCATGGATCGAAGTGTGCTGGAGGGCGATCCTCACGCCGTGATCGAGGGCATGGCCATTGCCGGCTTTGCGGTGGGCGCGTCGCGCGGAGTGGTCTACTGCCGCGCTGAGTATCCGCTGGCCGTCAAGCGCCTGCAGAAGGCGATTGACCAGTCCCGTGAGAAGGGATTTCTCGGGAAATCGGTCTGCGGCAGTCCGTTTGAATTTGACATTTCCATCATGCAGGGCGCAGGGGCGTTTGTGTGCGGCGAGGAAACAGCGCTGCTGGCCTCCATCGAAGGCAAGCGCGGCACGCCGCGCATCAAGCCGCCGTTCCCGGCGCAGCAGGGCCTGTGGGGGAAACCTACCGTAATCAATAATGTCGAGACGTTTGCAAACGTGCCGCATATCATCAACCATGGCGCGGAATGGTTTGCATCCATCGGGACAGAGAAAAGCAAGGGGACAAAGGTTTTTGCGCTGGCCGGCAAGGTGAAAAACACGGGCCTTGTGGAAGTTCCGATGGGCACCACGATCCGCGAGCTGGTGTTCGGACCGGGCGGGGGAATGCTTCACAAGAAACTTGGACTGAAAGGCGTTCAGCTCGGCGGGCCTTCCGGCGGATGCATCCCCGCCGCGATGGCCGACACGCCCATTGACTACGAATCCCTGCAGAGCACCGGCGCGATCATGGGCTCCGGCGGCGTGATCATCATGGACGAAAAAACCTGCATGGTGGATGTGGCGCGCTATTTTACCGGGTTTACGGTTTCGGAATCCTGCGGCCAGTGCACCCCCTGCCGCGTGGGCCTGAAGCGCATGCACGAGGTTCTGACCCGTGTGGTCGAAGGCAAGGGGGTGCCGGCTGATCTGGAGTTTCTGGGAAACATGGGCAATACGATTTGCTCGACTTCTCTTTGCGGCCTGGGCCAGACCGCCCCCAATCCCGTGCTGACCACGCTTCGCTATTTCCGCGACGAGTTTGATGCGCATGTGCACCGCAGGGAATGCCCGGCGCATGTCTGCACAACTTTGATGCACTACGAAGTCATTGAAGACATGTGCATCAAATGCGGAGCCTGCGCTAAGGTTTGTCCCGCGGGCGCGGTGACCTGGGAGAGGGGAAAGACTGCCCGGATTGATCCG
>Ga0116141_10003493_pt1 | contig 13303 bp, 15 predicted proteins | sample AD_UKC097_MetaG_FD_89744 | JGI IMG/M metagenome (GOLD analysis project Ga0116141, IMG submission 89744) | Active sludge microbial communities of municipal wastewater-treating anaerobic digesters from USA - AD_UKC097_MetaG | ecosystem: Engineered > Bioreactor > Anaerobic > Digestate | place: USA... | reverse complement strand
CCGAAAGGGGGGACCTCCTTCACATGTTTAAAATAACAGTATTCGCAGAACCCCCTGCAGTTGACTCCGGGTTTCCCGCCAATATCCACCGTGAGATGCGCCATTAATAACTATCCGTCCTCTTTTCGGATTAATCCATGGATAGCGGATGGAATTCCGGAAATGGGGGTGAACTATTTTGAGGGGGAACTGCATAACGAGGAAACAGCATGCGGAAAAGCAGAGCGCTTATCCTCCGAATGTATCATGATCCCGGGTATCGGTTTGCCGATGTCGGGATCTGTTATATCAACCGGGGTGCACCAGGTGATTTGAGTTGCATCGGCGGAGACAGGATTCTCCGCCTTGATCGCTATTACATCGAGATAGCATCCGAAAAGGGAACAACTCCGATCCCGTACCACCGGGTCATCAGGATCTGTTACCGTGGTGAGGTGGTATGGGAACGGGGAAATCCGGGAAAATCCGGCAGTTGCTCACCATAGCGGGAATGTATCGAGGTCTCCGATTAGACTATCCCCGCCTCTTGCGGGATTTTTGATATCCGATTGAATTCCTGGTTATCGTAGACCGGAATGGTGACGGTATCACCTGCTGGATCATAGAGAATGGCCAGGTCTCGCCAGATAGCAAGAGCGGTCACTTCTCCATACCCGATATGCTGGCCTGTTGTGGTGTACTCGTTGCCTCCCGAGACATCCCAAGTTCCAAAGTACTGGTAACGATAGTCCGGCACACCCGCTGCGCTCCGCGACCAGGCGTTGAACGTCAAATTTTCGTAAAAGATGAAATAGGTAACTGAATCCGGGGACTCCGAGAACCAGAGCCCCACAATAGGATCTTTGTCATTATTGTAAGAGGGGGTTTCAGGCTGGAGGGTGCTGCAACCGGAAACAATTATCATGATAACGATGACCGCACCAAGAGTCAGTTTCCTTATACAACACATGCTCTCAGCAGGGTGATTTGGCAACCCCTATGATATCCCTTCCTGTCCATGTCGCATCAGTTTCATGTGTATGTTCCCTTCTTCACCACTTTTTTTATGATATAACACGTATGGTATATGGCGCCCCAGTGGCTTAGCTGGCAGAGCGGCTGACTTGTAATCAGCAGGCCCCGTGTTCAAATCACGGCTGGGGCTCCTTTTCAATTTAAGGTCTAATTTAGGCTTATTATTAGATTTAGGCTTTATTGTGAGGTTATTTTATAGAATTTGTGCTTTTTGGGATTTGAAATACCTGAATAATCTCTTCCTTAAGTTTGGGAGGCCGTCCCACCAGTCCGATCCGCTCGCACCGTCTCCCTGATCTTTTCTTCTTGGATAGTTGGCATGAAGACGCCCGTGATTTCGTCGCAAGCTCCTCATCACCGGCTGCCTGGACTCGCTCCTCGCGGACCGCTGCACGGACCGCTCGTCGCTATTGCTGGGACCCCTCCCTCATGTTCCACTCCCGGGTGAGTGCCCGGAGGGTCGAACCGGGCGGCACGCGGTGCCGGCCACGGAGCAGCCGCTGAGCGGTAGCGGGAGAGCGGGTGCTAAGGGTATACCTCATCCAGTTACGGCAAGCGACTTCAGAGGAAGTAAGCTCTATTGTTCTCCCGAAAAGAGGACCCACGAAGCCTCTTGACCATAAATCGACCAGAACAACATCAATTTGGCCTTACGTGCGCTCTCCGGAATACGGAACGTATCGTAAATACTATCGAAATCCCGTTTCTCTGTACCTTGGGGAAGTAACGTTGTGAAAAAAACATACCCGGGACAACGATCTGCCCCGCAGTAAACGGTGGTGTACTGAATGCCGTCTCTATCCTGTAACCAGAATGTCGGATCATACCGGAATGCTTCCGTTCCAATATTTTTTTCTTCAATATGAAGTTCGCCTGTCGTGGGATTAAATGCACGAACAGTAATTTCCAGAATACCCTCCGGACTGGATACTATTGCCGTGTCTCCTATTGGTAATTCTTGAGTTTGATTCCCTGAAGTTGACGTCGTTGATGGCGGCACTTCGCGAACTGAGGGGATATCAGACAAGCATCCAGCAATAATCAGAAAGATGATTATCAGAGATATCGTCACGATAGTGAAAACGATTCTCATGTTCATTGCACCCTCATCTTTTCTTGAGGATTGATTCATTAACCAAGGTATATATCAGTTGATATAACAGATGACAAAAGGTTGAAATCAAAGAGGTTTCGATTTCCTCTCCTTCCGTTCTGGAATGTAGGGCGAATTATTTTCTGCTACCAACGGCATCTGGTATCGCTCTCTTAATGAGAATGCAGGAAAGACAGCACGGCAAAGGTGATAGTGACATTCCCACATCCCGGTATCATTCATAGGAGCTGTCAATAATGAACCACAGCTCGGACATCTGATTATGGGTGGATCGTCACTCATATCTCGATCTTCCATTTTCAGAATCAACAGGCTCAGCCACAGGGAGAGTGAAAGTGAAGGGGGCCACAGCGGCCCGAGCGAGCGCCGGTTACCGAGTGCATCAGCACGAGGTCGAGCGCTGCGAGTCACTGAGCGTCAGTGACGTACGGAACACAGCAACAAGCACGACGCGAAGCATGGTGCGAGGAGCGGGAGGGGGAGCAGGCGATGCGAAGTGAACGGAGCGAGCGAGCATGGCTGTCATCAGGACCAGGAGCGATCTGAAAAACAGGCACATGATATGAGTGAAGGGAGGAGAGAGCACCGGACGACAAGGAGGAGCGGAAAGACAACCGGAGCGAGCATGGTGTGGCGTCAGAATATTGCAATGAGAGAGTGCAATCCTAAAAAGAGAAAGGTGTACTAAAAGCACGACTGTTTCTTGTTTGATCACATCCTCTTTGGCATGGTCCTCTTGTGCAAGTACATGGTACCTGCTGTAAATACGATAGTGAACACCATCAACGCCGCAATATCGAACGGGACCTGGAAATAATTTGTCCCGGTGAAGGAGTACCGCACAAGGTCCGTGAAGTAGGTCAGCGGGGAGCAGACGGCGAGTGCCATCCCCCAGTGAGGCATCTGTTCGAGAGGGATGAATATGCCCGAGATGAAGACCAGCGGGAACTTGATCAGAGATGAGAGCATCATGATGTTTGACGGGGTGTTGGTGGGGGGGACTGCAAGCAACATCCCGATTGCAGAGAAGCAGCATGCGGCGAGCAGGATACCGGCACATAAGGTAATCGCATGCAGGAGCGAGAGGCCAAGGAATAGCCCGATGATCACCGTGATGAGCGTGATCCCGATGCCGAAGAGGGTGGAGGCAATCATGTCACCGAAGACGATAGCCTCAACCGTGATCGGGCACGACGCAAGCCGCTCAAGGGTCTTTGCCTGCCCCTCCCAGGGGAAGATGGCCGGTGACACCGCCGTCGCGGTGAAAAAGAGTGCCATCCCGACCAGTCCCGAAACCAGGAATGCGAGTGGGAGCTGCCTGCTCCCCATCAGGAACGCGAGGAACAAGAAGACCGGCATGAAGATCCCGAATATCAATACCGGACCCTTGATGTAATAAATCCGGATATCCTTCTTCGCAACCGCCCATGATCTCCGGACCTGTTCTGAGAATCCTGCCGGATTCATAATGATGCCTCCCGGGTCAGCCGGAGAAATGCATCATCAAGCGATGGAGCAAGGGTGTTGAGGGTGACGATCGCCACACCCTGTTCCCTACTGAACTGAACGAGAAGCCTGATGAGAGCATCACGGTTTTCCGTGGTGATCTGCCACTTGTCACCAATCCTGTCCGCACTCAGCACTCCCGGGAGCCGGGCAAGTGCCTCTGCTGGGATCTCCCTGCCGAAGCTCACCTCGATCCGGTGGAGACGGTCAATCGCCGCCTTCAGTTTTTCCGGAGCATCGAGCGCGACAATCCTCCCGCTCCGGATGATCCCGACCCGGTGGCAGAGCCGGTTTGCCTCCTCCATGTTGTGGGTGGTGAGAAAGATTGTCGTCCCAGCCCGGTTCAGGTCCCGGAGCAGGGAGAGGATCATCTGGGTGCTCTGGACATCGAGACCGCTCGTGGGCTCATCCAGGAAGAGGAGCCGGGGCTCGTGGAGGAGGGCCATCGCCAGGATGAGCCGCTGCTTCATTCCTTTCGAGTAGGCTTGGACCTTCTGGTCCTTTCGCTCAAGGAGCCCGAGGGCCCCAAGGAGATTGGAAGCCCGCTCAGTTGCACGGGCAGAGGAAATTCCATACAGTTCCCCCATCAGCATCAGGTTTTGCCAGGCCGTGAGGTCGGTATAAGCATTTGAGGTCTCGGGCACCACGCCGAATTCCTGTTTTGCCAACACAGGTTCGCGCTGGATGTCATGGCCGAGAATCATTGCAGAACCGGAATCAGGGGGGATAACCCCCGCCAGCATCCGGGTGGTGGTGGTCTTTCCGGCACCGTTCGGGCCAAGGAAACCGAAAATCTCTCCTTCCTTTACCGAGAACGAAACATGGTCGACTGCCACCGTAGTGCCAAAGATTTTGGTCAGGTCGGTGACTTCAATTGCGTCAGGCATCCGGATATCCCCTCAAACATCATCGCGGATGCCAAGGAGTACCATCCGCTGGTCACATCGGATCCCCCGGTCCTGGTCTTTCTCGACAGATACAAGGTGCAGGGGTTTCACACGATGCCTGACCTTCCCGGCAGTGATGACCCCTTCACCTTGGAGGACGACAAATACCACAGCGTATGGTTCCGGATGTGGAGGGATCTCCTGGCCAGTCTCAAGGCAGACGAGGACGATGTTTGATCCGCTCATTTTGATGAGATCTTTCTTCACAGGGGTATCCGGTGAGCATTTAACAATTTTTTGGAGGTCCATACTTTTCCTTCACTTCACAATTCTAAGATGGATTAGTACAGGAAACCAGTACAATTCTCTTATCACTCGTTCACAGGGAGGGTATGAGAAGATATCGCATGGGTCATTTTCCTATCCTGACAAGATACCGGTTATCTGCTTCCTAATCCGATGAAACCTTGTACCCCTGTCCTGAGAAGGGAACGCAGGTATTATCGACCTGCTCCCGGGTCGCATAGAAGGAATTGCATCTCCAGGGGTTAGCTTGTTCAACAGGATTTTTAACTTGATCATCAGGTTCGTGCAGCCGGATGAGAGTGTAAATCAAATGATGTATAGTATCATACGAAGTACCCGGCAACATAGGTGCCAGGTTAGTTTAATTTTCTTAAAACAACAGTTTGGAATTATTTTTGCGCATATGCGAAACAAAATTTCATACTACCATGTATAATGCGAAATCATGTATTCGTATATTCGAATATAGTCATATCACATGACTGACATCGCGAGTCAACCGTCCATGGACGAGACGGTATCTCTCCAGATACATGGCATGGACTGCACCTGCAATGCTGATCTGCTCGCCCGGAAGCTGAACTCTCTTGCCGGAATAAAAGGCCAGGAGATCACTCCTGTCACTGGGCAGGCAAGAATCACCTACGATCCCGCGGTTGTCAGTGTTCAGGAAATCATCCGCACGGTTTCGGAGACGGGAATGACCGCATCCCTCGTCCGTAGCGAGGGGCGGAGGAGCACATGGTGGCGGGAACCACAGCAACTCGCTCTCTATGGATGCGGCCTTATCACCCTTGTTGCATTTATTGCCGGGTATTTCGGGGCATCTCTGATCCTCGTCAACGGATTGTATCTTCTAGCAGTGCTCGTTGGGATATTCTATCCGGCACGAAAAGCCCTCATTGCACTGCGCAACCTGACCCCGACCATTCACCTTCTGATGCTCATCGGCTCTGTGGGTGCGATGCTGCTCGGCCTCTGGGGAGAAGCGGCAGTCCTGATCTTCGTCTACTCACTTGGAGACGTGCTCGAGTCATATGCCGTGGATAAAGCCCGGGGTGCCATTCGCTCCCTGATGGCGCTCGTGCCAAAGGAGGCTCTTGTCCGGCGGAACGGCCGGGAAATAATCTGTGCCGTTGATACGATCGGGGTTGGTGAAGTCGTCAGGGTCCGGCCGGGTGAGCGAATTCCGGTGGACGGGACCGTGATATCGGGGACATCGTTTGTCGACCAGGCTGCGGTAACGGGCGAACCAATCGCCGTGAACAGACAGTCAGGAGACGAAGTATTTGCCGGGACCATCAACCAGAACGGATCGCTGGAGGTCAGGGTCACAAAACCAGTATCCGAGACGATGCTCTCGCGGATCATCATGTCGGTTGAGGAAGCACAGGCAAAACGGACATCCTACCAGCGGTTCGCGGACTCGTTTGGGAAATGGTACACCCCTGCAATGTTCGTCCTCGGCGTAATGGTAGCCATCGTACCGCCTCTCTTCTTCGGGGCCCCGTGGTATCCGTTCATCTACCGAGGGCTCGTCGTCTTCGTTGTCTCCTGCTCATGCGGCCTTGCCCTCTCGGTCCCCGTAGCCGTGGTCGGGGCGATGGCCAACGCAGCCAGGCATGGCACGGTCTTCAAAGGAGGGACGTACCTGGAGGTCACTGACAAGGTAAGGGTCATTGCCTTCGATAAGACCGGGACACTGACGATCGGGCGACCCGAGGTCACGGACATCCTTGCATTTGGCGATGTTACCCCGGACGAAGTACTCGAACTCGCCGGGTGTATCGAGGTACAGTCAGGGCACCCGCTCGCTGCTGCCATTGTCCGGAAGGCACGGGAGAGCGGCCCCCTCCCAGACCAGCTGGTGGAGGGGTTTCATGAGACCGCCGGACGTGGTGTCGCAGCGAACGTTGGCGAGCGTTCTTGTGTGCTGGGAAGTCCTAGGTCGCTGAGCGAACAGGGCATCAGCATCGATGAAGCTGGCGAAACCATTGCCCGCTTCGAAGACGAGGGCAGGACGGTTGTGCTGGTTGGACGTGATGGATACCTGATCGGCCTGATCGCAATTGCCGACGAGGTGAGGCCGGGTGCGGTCGATGCAGTGCAGCGGCTCTCCCGTGCAGGAGTCAGGACGGTGATGCTGACCGGGGATAACGACCGGAGTGCAAGGGCAATCGCTCATCGCGTAGGAGTCGATGAGTACCGGGCGCAACTCCTCCCGACAGACAAGGTCGATGTGATCCGCCAGCTCAAGGAGGAACACGGGACCGTGGCGATGGTTGGCGATGGGATCAACGATGCCCCGGCCATGGCCGTCGCCAACGTTGGAATTGCCATGGGGGCTGCCGGCACGGATATCGCGATCGAGGCTGGGGGTATCGTGCTGATGTCCGATGATCTCGGGAAGATTGCGTTCATACGGGAGCTTTCGCACCGGACGGTCACGACAATCCGGCAGAACATCGCAGTCTCCCTGATCAACGTTGCGTTCATGGTCATCGCAGCCCTGCTTGGGTATCTTGGACTGGTCACGGGCCTGCTCTTGAACGAGGCGAGTGCGGTCTTCGTGATCCTGAATGCCCTGCGTCTCCTGACTTGGCGCAGCTCCTCTGATCACGGAGCATCTCCTGGGGAAGGTATGCCCCTCCCCGCTATCACCACTCCAGGAGAGGCAGCTGCACCCAATCCGGCGGCTGGATGCTGCTGTTCCTCTGGAGCAGAACCGGTTGTGGCGGTGCCGTCAGGGAATCATTCCGTTGCTCCCCCTTGCGGTAATGAAACGGGTGGAGCAGTCGCTCTGTCCTCTGCCGTTCCCGAGACTGCAGGTTCGGGGTGCGGTTGTACCGTGCCGATCATTCCTGCATCAGGGAACATCTCAACCTGCTGTTGCGGCGAGAATAGTCAGGATAGAACCCTGATACCAGGCAATTGCTGCTCCTCTGATACAGAAGAGGTTCCGGTCCAGGAGGCTGCGAGCACCGGGTGCTGCTCTAGGGAACCGGCAGCTGCCACGAACTATCCCGGACTCCTGGCCGCAACCTTCCAAATCCAGGGACTGGGATGCGCCTGCGAAGGACAGATTGTCGAGAAGCGGTTGAAAGGAAAGGAAGGGATCACCTTTTTTTCTTTGAATCCCATTACGAATCAGATGAAACTCATCTATAACCCCTCGCTCCTCTCACGGAGGGAGATCGAAATTGAGGTGAAAAAAGCCGGAGTAACGCCGGTATTCGTGAAGTCAGAGGCAGTTACCGCATCGACCGGGAGCACCCTTCCCAAGAACGGTCACGGAGGATAGGATGACCCCCGGTCGCCATGGTCGCCGATCTCCCGGCCTCTCCCCCTATGCCACGATATTCAAGGCGCTCTCTGACGAGACAAGGCTCCGGATCTATCTCCTTCTGGGGAATGGCGAGCTCTGTGTCTGCCAGATCCAGGTCGCGTTGGCACTGCCACAGACAAAAATCTCCCGCCACCTCACCGTGCTCCGGAATGCAGGGCTGGTGACTGCCCGCCGCGAGGGTCTCTGGATGTATTACCAGAGGGCGAAACCGGATAATCGTTCACTTCGTGCATTCGCTGAGGGGATTGTCAGTCTTCTCGAAGTGGATCCCAACCTGGTTGCATCGGTGGTGGCCGATCAGCGATATGCCGAGCTGCCTCCCGAGGAGATTACCCGTTTGACAAAAGGCGGGCAGGCTGGGGATTCCCTTCAGCGTTGAAACCGGACCCTCTCCTGGTCGAGAAAGGTGCGTGCCTTGTCGGTGATCTGGTAAATGATATACTGCCCCTGCTGTTCCCCTTCGATCATCCCGGTTTTCTTCAGGATATTGAGATGGTAAGACAATTTGGAATCGGCGATCTTGACCACTGCTTTGATCACGCAGACACAGAGCGGTTGGACCATGAGAAGGGAGAGGATCTTCAATCGGACCGGATCGGCACACGCCTGGTACCACCCCTGCATCTGTTCAACCACCCGGTCGGAAGGGAGCTGGTCAATGAGTCCCTCCACTCCGCCACAGGAACAGAGCGAGTCGGCGATTTCCTGGGGGATGGAGAGGTCATCGACATCCTTTCGAGCCATTCGGGAGCGTGATACCTGCATGGACATTTCAAATTATTATAAACTACTATGATCTCATAAACTGTTCATCCGCACCTGGTTGTGCGGTTGTTCCTTCTGAATGATTTCTATCAGAAGTTTTATGTCTCACAATATTTCAATTATAGTTGAAATATTTTATCGAGAAGGATATGAATGCATCTACCCCGTTCCCGTTTCCTCGAACCTGCTGAAGGAGGAGAACAACCATGACCGATGCCATCACCGGTGCACTCCTCTCCGGATTGAACGCAGTCATCGAGTATCTTGCAGCCCACGTTGTCACCTGCCTGATCCCTGCCTTCTTTATCGCCGGTGCGATCGCGGTCTTCATCAAGAAAGAGGCGATCCTGAAGTACTTCAGCCCCGAGGCGAAGAAATCAGTCAGTTACGGGGTTGCATCTGTCTCCGGGGTCGTCCTTGCCGTCTGCTCCTGCACCATCCTGCCGATGTTTGCCGGCATCCTGAAGAAAGGGAGCGGAATCGGTCCTGCCACCACCTTCCTCTATGCAGGTCCTGCCATCAACATCCTCGCCATCATTTATACCGCCAGTGTGCTCGGATGGGACATCGGGTTTGCCCGGGCCTTTTTCGCCATCACCATGTCAATCGCCATCGGCCTCCTCATGGCCACCATCTTCCGATCCTACGATGAGGCCGTGACAGCAGCGAGCAAGGGGTTTGTGGCCGACAGCGAAGAATCCACCCGGCCGAAATGGGTGGTACCTCTCTTCTTTGTCTTCCTTGTGCTCATCCTGGTTATCGGGGCTTCCGGGCTCATTCCCTTCTCTGTCCGTCTCTCGATCGTGTATATCCTGACTCTGGGAGTCGCCCTGCTGCTCATCTACTACTTTGAGCGCGACGAAGTAACCGAATGGGGATACGAGATCTGGGACCTCACCAAGAAAATCTTCCCGATCCTCATCGCTGGGACCTTTATCGTGGGCATCATTGCCTTCTTCCTCCCTCCCGAGACCTTCAAGCCGTTCTTTGGCGACAATTCGCTCGGTGCCTGCCTCCTGGCATCGGTGGTCGGCGCCCTCCTCTATATGCCCACGCTCCTCGAGGTTCCCATCATTGGAGGGACGTTCGGCTACACCCAGGGAGTGATGGCAGGAGGTCCGGCACTCTCCCTCCTCCTTGCCGGGCCTGCAGTCAGCCTCCCGAGCCTCCTTGTCCTGTATCGCATCATGGGAGGGAAAAAGACGCTGGTCTTTGCTCTCCTGGTAATAGGCTTCTCTACCTTCGCCGGGTTTGTGTTTGGCAACTACTTCCCGTACCTCGGGATCCCGGGATGTGGTACCAGTGGATGAGAAGCCCTGCTGTGCGGCAGATGCCCTCCGGCGAATCCGTCAGGTCGATGTCGGGGGCATCGTGGTCGGGATCAGCATGCTCGACCACATCCTTCCCGAAGTGAGGGAGATGGAACTTCCGGACGAAAAGGAAATCGGGAGAGAACTCCTGAAGAGGGTGAAGATCTACAATTATATTCCTGCATCAGCAGAAGAGAAATACCGGATCGCGCTTTTAGAGGAATTTCTGAAGTGCAAGGGTGGAGGAACCATATGAAGATCGAAGTGCTCGGCACCGGCTGCATGAAATGCAAGCGGCTGTTCAAGAACGTTGAGATTGCCGTAAAAGAACTCGGCATCACGGCAGAGATTGTGAAGGTCGACGACATCAGCGAGATCATCAACCGCGGAGTCATGCTCACCCCAGCGCTTGCGGTTGACGGAGAGATGAAAGTCTCTGGGCGGGTCGCGGATGTGAAAGAACTCAAGGAGATCCTGAAGGGATAAGCCATGGCATCAAGACCAGAGTGTGCATGCGGTGACACCTCGGCACTCGCTGGTGGGAAGAAACGGATCATCTTTCCCTGTGCAGGGACAGCGAACGTTGGCCTGATCTCCAACGAGGCTGCCCTCCAGCTCGCTGAAGAGGGGTATGGCGTGGCGACGTGCATCGCACTCCTGGGATCCGGGGATCCGGGTCTGAAGAAGCGTATTGCCGATGCCGATGAGGTGGTGATCATCGATGGCTGCCCCATGACATACGGGGCGAAGATTGCCAATGCCCAGGGAGTGACCCCGGCCCAGCATATCGTGATCACCGGTCTTGGAGTCGACAAGGTGTACGAGAAGAACTTTACCGAAGACGAGGTGGAACTCGTCGTCTCTGCTGCCTGGGAAGGAAGGGGGAGACCCGGGGAGACCTATGCCCGGTGAGTCCTGCGTCACGAAGGAACCAAAAGGCCTCGGCTGGTTCGAACGGTACCTGACGGTATGGGTCCTCCTCTGCATCGGGATCGGCATCCTGCTTGGGAAATACGCTCCGGAGCTTGCCCGGTATCTCGATTCCCTTGCCATCTACTCGGGAGAAGCCCCGATCATCTCCATCCCCATCGCTATCGCCCTCTTCTTCATGATGTACCCCATCATGGTGAAGATCGACTTTGCGGAAGTCCTGAAGGCTGGGAAGAACATCAAGCCAGTCGCCCTCACCCTGTTTGTCAATTGGGCTATCAAGCCCTTCACCATGTATGCCATCGCCCTCTTCTTCCTCGGCTATGTTTTCATCGGGTTCATCGGGCCGGAGGCAGTTGACCTCGTGAAGATGCCCTTCGGCCTGGACCTCCCGGTTGGAGCGCCCTACGGGGACGGGACCGTGGTCCTGGTGGATGGCATCAAGATGCTTGAAATTCCACTCTGGCGGAGCTACCTTGCGGGGTGCATCCTTCTTGGGATCGCTCCCTGCACGGCCATGGTCCTGGTCTGGGGATACCTTGCGAAAGGCAACGACGGGCATACCCTCGTGATGGTGGCCATCAACTCGCTCACCATGCTCCTGTTTTATGGACCGCTCGGGGGCTTCCTGCTCGGGATCGGCCAGCTCCCGGTCCCCTGGCAGGCGCTCGCCCTCTCGATCGCGGTCTATGTCGCTCTCCCGCTTGTAGCCGGGTATATTTCGAGAAGACTCATCATCAGGGCGAAGGGCGAGGAGTGGTTCAACCGGAAGTTCGTCCACTACCTCACCCCGGTTACCATCACCGCTTTACTTTCGACACTGGTCCTCCTCTTCACCTTCAAGGGAGAGGTGATCCTGGCCCAGCCCCTCACCATCCTCTGGATCGCTATCCCCCTTCTCATCCAGACGATGCTCATCTTCACCATCGGATACGTTCTTGCAAAAAGAATTCACCTCACCTATGAGGATGCCGCACCCTCGGCAATGATCGGGGCATCAAACCATTTCGAGGTGGCGATCGCAACTGCGACTATCCTCTTCGGGCTCTGGTCGGGTGCCGCCCTAGCGACGGTGGTTGGAGTGCTGATTGAAGTTCCGACGATGCTCCTGTTGGTAAAGATATGTTTGCGAACGAAAGGATGGTTCACATGAAACGCAATCTTATCATTGAATGGAAACACATCGGCACCACCGTCACCGGCACCTGCGAACGCTGCAGCCTGACCGGCGGGGCGATACTGGACGTCCTCGAAGACCTCCAGCCCTATTTCAGACAGAAGAATATTGCCGCCCGATTCAGGGAAACCGTACTTCCCGACTCACAGATTGACGAGTCAAACCAGGTTCTCATCAACGGAGTTCCCTTGGAGGAGTATCTCTCGGGTGCGGAAGTCGTGCAGACTCCCTGCTGTTCTTGTGCCTGCATCACGGGGCAGGACGAAGCAGAGTGCCGTGCGATCGATGTTGGTGATGAACGCTATGAGGCAATCCCCCCCGATCTGCTGAAACAGGTGATTATCGGGGTCGTTGAATCGTGGGAGGCCCCGTGCAGCTGTGGCTGCGATTGCGGCCCGGATATGAAATGCGAGTGAACCTGTCATGAACGAATCAATTGGATGTATTGGGGGAGGGCGGGTAATCCGCATCCTCCTGCACGGATGGAGGGAGGTGGGCCTTCTCCCGGAGAATGTCATTGTCAGCGACCCCAATAGAGGAGCCCTCGACCAGATAACCGCAGAATTTCCGGGGGTGACGGTACTACAGGACCACAACACCCTTGCCGCCGGCCAGGACCTTGTCCTCATTGCGGTCCATCCCCCGGACGCAGGGAAGGTGCTCGGTGTGATTGCCCCGGCACTCAAACCCGATGCCATCGTCATCTCGCTCATGCCCAAGCTGACCATCGCCCAGATCTCCGGGATGCTCGGGGGATTCGACCGGATCGTCAGGATGATCCCGAATGCCCCGTCCATGGTACTGAGCGGATATACCCCGGTTACCTTCTCGGGGGAGATCACAACAGGGGACCTTGCGATGGTGGGAACCCTCCTGGAATCCCTCGGCCGGTACATCGACGTCCCCGAGCAGGACCTGGAGGCCTACGCGGTGATCTCCGCAATGGGG
>Ga0116141_10003491_pt1 | contig 13303 bp, 13 predicted proteins | sample AD_UKC097_MetaG_FD_89744 | JGI IMG/M metagenome (GOLD analysis project Ga0116141, IMG submission 89744) | Active sludge microbial communities of municipal wastewater-treating anaerobic digesters from USA - AD_UKC097_MetaG | ecosystem: Engineered > Bioreactor > Anaerobic > Digestate | place: USA... | reverse complement strand
TGGTCGAACCGTGTTGGCGCAGGATGGCGGCGACGTTTTGCTCGATGAAGTTGGGCTGCCCCTCCTCCACCATCAGCACGGCGCGCTTGCCCTCGCAAAAGCGCAGCACCTCTTCGTCGATCACGGGATAGGCCACGTTCATGACGTAGAGCGGGATGCGGCTCTCGCCATAAATATCCGCCAGGCCAAGCCGCTCCAGCACGCGCAGCAGCGTGTTGTAGCTGCCGCCCTGCACGATGATGCCTATGTCGTCCTCGCGCTCGGAAAAAAACTCGTTTAGCTGATGCTCGACAACGAAGCGCACCGCCGCCGGCCAGCGGTCGGCGATCTTTTCCTGCTCGTGCTGAAAACTGGCCGGTGGCAGCACGATGCGGCTGACGTCGCGCCGCGGTTGCTCCAGCGCGTCTTGCAGGGTGAAGGGCGAGCGCTGGTTGTCGCTGGCCAGGAACTGCCCGTGCACATGGCAGGCGCGAATGCGCAGTTGCAGCATCACCGGCGTGTGGCTGGCCTCCGACAGCGCAAAACCGTCCTTGACCGCCTTCACGATCGACGGCAGGTTGGGCCGCGGATCAAGCAGCCAGATCTGCGACTTCATGGCAAAGGCGTGGCTGCGCTCCTGCATGATGGACGAGCCCTCGCCGTAGTCCTCGCCCACGATGATGAGCGCGCCGCCGGTCACGCCGCCCGACGCTAGGTTGGCCAACGCGTCGGACGCCACGTTGGTGCCCACGGTGCTCTTGAACGTCGCGGCGCCGCGCAATGGATAGTTGACCGACGCGGCCAACGTGGCCGCCGCTGTCGCCTCGCTAGCGCTGTTCTCAAAGCGGATGCCGTGTTCGGACAGGATGTCCTGTGCGTCTGCTAACACATCCATCAGGTGCGAGATAGGCGCGCCCTGATAGCCGCAGACGTAGGCTACGCCTGACTCCAGCAAGGCTTTCGTCACGGCCAAGATGCCTTCGCCCCGAAAGACCTCGCCCTCGCCCAGACGCAGCTTCTTGACTTCTTCGACGAAAGACCGCTCAGCCATGGTGGTAAGGCGCCTATTGGCGCCATAAATTCATCCAAATGAATATAAATATCAGTGTATGGTTGCTGCTTGAATATTCATAGATGCCAACACTAAGGACTTTCCCGAAGGTTTGGCGCACCCAATATTTGCCAGCTTCGTGCCATGTCCAAGGCTTCATCCGTCGTTGAGACGTTGTTCGTTGACGACTACCTCCCAGCTTTGCTCGCGCAGGCTAGCCAGCTCATCTCAGGCGAATTTCATCGCGTGGTTATCGAACAAGGATTCACTGTCACTGAGTGGCGTGTGCTGGCCTCGCTAGCAGGAGGCCGCGCGATGTCCACAGGCGAACTGGCGCGTATCTCGGTGACTCCGCAGCCGAGCGTGACACGTGTTGTCAATCGATTCGAGCAGCGCGGCGACGTCGTGCGCATCGACGACAAAGGGGATCGCCGAGTTACTTTGGTTCGTATCACTCCCGCGGGATCGCGATTGGTGGCCGAACTGATTGCGCTCGCGCGCGAACATGAGACTCGGGTGTTGGAACCGTTTGGCGCCAAACGCTCAGCAGAACTTAAGCATGCGCTGCGGCAGATTGTCGCGCTGCATCAACCCGTTTCGGCTATCGGTGCCAGCGCTGATCCGCACTACTTACGGATCTTTTAGACTGCGCTGTAGGCGCGCTGTGGCGGAAGCGGTTCTGCAGCTCGGAAGTCCGTTCAGCCGGTTGTAGCTCCAAACCAGCCATACGAGCGCGACAGACGCACGCGCGCAGTCGTGCGCAGATTGAACCGCCCCGCGATTTGAGGAGGCTCCTTCGATTGAGAATGGAGCCAAGATTCGGAAGTCCCCGAAGTTTTCCCCGGAGGTGATCGAGCGCGCGGTGCGCATGGTCTTCGACGCCAAGGACCAATACCCGTCGCAGTGGGCGGCGATCGAGTCGATCGCCGGCAAGATCTGCTGCACGGCCGAGACGCTGCGCAAGTGGGTGCGCCAGGGCGAGCGCGACAGCGGTGTGCGCCCCGGCGCGACGACGGCCGAGCAGCAGCGCATCAAGGAACTCGAGCGCGAGGTGCGCGAGCTGCGCAAGACCAACGAGATCTTGAAGTTGGCCAGCGCGTATTTCGCCCAGGCGGAGCTCGACCGCCACCACAAGAAGTGAACGCCTTCATCGACGAGCACCGGGCTGCTCACGGGGTCGAGCCGATCTGCAGCGCGCTGCAGGTCGCCCCGTCGGCGTACCGGCGCCATGCTGCCCGAGTGCGCGATCCGGCGCTGCTGCCCGCGCGAGTGCGGCGCGACGCCGAGCTGATGCCGCAGGTGCAGCGCGTGTTCGACGCGAACCTGCGCGTCTATGGCGCCGACAAGGTGTGGCGGCAACTGCTGCGCGAAGGCGTGACGGTGGCGCGATGCAAGGTGGAGCGCTTGATGCGGCGGCTGGGGCTGCAAGGTGTGCGCCGCGGCAAGGGCGTGCGCACGACGTTGCCCGATGCCAAGGCGGCGTGTCCGCTGGACCGTGTCAATCGGCACTTCAAGGCGCGGCGGCCCAACCAGTTCTGGGTGGCGGACTTCACCTACGTTTCGACCTAGCAGGGCTTCGTATACATGGCCTTCGTGGTCGACGTGTTCGCGCGGCGCAACGTGGGCTGGCAGGCGATCAGTTCCATGCAGACCGACTTCGTGCTCGACGCGCTGGAGCAGGCGCTGTACGCTCGGCGTGCCGAACGCGATGGTCACCTCGTGCACCACAGCGACCGCGGTAGCCAGTACGTCTCGATCCGCTACAGCGAACGCTTGGCCGAAGCCGGCATCGAACCTTCGGTGGGCTCCACCGGCGACAGCTACGACAACGCTCTGGCCGAGACGATCAACGGGCTGTACAAGGGCGAGATCATTCACCGGCGCGGCCCGTGGAAGACTCGCGAGGCGGTTGAGCTGGCAACGCTGGAGAGGGTCTCGTGGTTCAATCACCATCGCCTGCTCGAACCGATCGGCTACATCCCGCCGGCCGAAGCCGAGGAAAACTACTGGCGTGAGCAAGCAGAGGCATTCACCACCAAGCCTGCTTCGTTGGCAGCGCCGCAGGAGGTAGAACCATGAATACATGGCCCAACCTGGGGGCCTCCGGCGACCCCTGCGGGGGGGCTAAGAAACACAAAGCCTAAACCCGAAGAGCCGTCAGACCATGCTGGTCTGACTCAAGCCAACAGGCTTCCTCGAAACCCGGTGCGGCTCATGATTTGATGCGCGTGGAAACGAGGCAAGGTCACACCTTCGATCAGAGGGGGACTGGATCTCGGCTATTTCTCTAACAATAATATTGCATCGCTCGCACAGCGGTATCGGCAAATTGATCAATGAGCGGCAGATCGTGCAGGCTGTTCCAGCACACATGCACTTCAGCTCTGACAAGTCTAGGGTCGCTGATAGGGCGGAACACCAAATCTTCAATCTGAATGCGCTCGCAGGCTTTGGGAACCACGGCAACGCCTAAGCCTGCGGCCACCAATGCGGCAACCGCATGAGTTTGAGTGGCTCGCTGAACGACGCGAGGTCGAACGTTGGCGCCCTTTAAAAGCCCATCCACCATCCCGTGAAAGTACGGGGCGCTATCCTGCCGAAATGCGATGAAAGGCAAGTCCTGCAAGCTTGCCAAGCGCACACTTTTGCGCGCAGCAAGCGGATGCTCGGAATGAAGCGCGAGCAACAATGGCTCTCGCATGACGCAGGAGCTCCGCACAGGTGCGACCATTGAAATCGGGCGCAGCACGCCGATGTCGAGTTGCTGCTGCCGCAGCGCCAGCAATTGCTCGGTGGAAACCATCTCATGCAGCACCAGTTCAAACAGCGGATAGGCACGATGAAACGCACCCAGAACGCGCGGAATGACGGAGTACGCGGTAGCCGCCGTGTAGCCAATGCGTAGGACGCCGTGGTGGCCGCGCGCGGCGGCATGCGTCATCGCTTCTGCCTGTTCCATCTGTTCGAGTATCTGCAGCGCATGGCGCAGCAAAGTGGCGCCTGCGGCCGTGAGCTGCACCGAACGCTGTGTGCGCTTGAACAGCCGCGCCTGCAGCCGCTCTTCAAGCTGCCGAATGCTGACCGACAGCGGCGGCTGCGAGATGTTGAGCCGTCGGGCGGCGCGGCCAAAGTGCAGTTCCTGCGCCACGGCCACGAAGTGGCGCAGGCTTCGGGTGTCGAGCATTTGATATTTGAAAGCTAATAGTCGTGTCTCAATAATATATTGGACATCTCATACAAGGCGGCTGACACTGGGTGCGAGACAAGCCTCGTACGCCTGCAAGAAAAGCCCCCATGTCCCTCGCGCCCCCGCTTCACATCACTGCCAGCGTGCATGCGCGCCTGCCCGATGCGCTGCGTGTGGCGCGGCACAGCGGCTGGAGCCTGGCGCGCGGCGCGGGCGTGCTGCATTCGTTTCTTGAAGGCCCGGCCTTTGACCGGCACGGCTACCTGTTTATGACGGACGTGTGCCACGGCCGCATCCTGCGCCTGTCGCCCGAGGGCGAGTGGTCGGTGTTCAGCAGCCAGTTCTGCCAGCCCAACGGCATTGCCATTGACCGCGATGGCCGTCTGTTCGTCGCCGACCAGGCGCTGGGCATCGTAGCGCTGGACACCGCCAGCGGCGACATGCTGCAGCGCTGGGACAGCGACGACAGCGGCCAGCGCCTGCGCGCGCCCAATGACCTGGTGTTTGCTGCCAATGGCGACTTGCTCTTCACCGACCCCGGTCACAGCGCGCTGGACGAAGCACATGGCTGCGTCTACCGCCTGCCTGCGGGTGGAATGCCCACGCGCGTGCTGGGCGGCCTGCCCTTTCCCAACGGGCTGGCGCTGATGCAAGGCGAAGACGCGCTCTGCTTGGCCGTCACCCGTTCGTTGCAGGTGCTGCGCGCGCGTTGGCAGCAGGGCCGCGCCAGCAACCTGGGCGTGTACGTGCAGTTGAGCGGTGGGCTGGCCGGGCCCGACGGCCTGGCCTGTGCCGCCGATGGCAGCCTGGCCATTGCGCACTCTGGGCTGGGCGTGGTGTGGCTGTGCAGCCCGCTGGGCGAAGTGGCCGCGCGCATTCAAAGCCCGGCGGGGATTCGCACCACCAACGTGGCCTTTGGCGTGGACGACCCGTACGAGCTGTTCATCACCGAAAGCGAACACGGCGTAGTGCTGAAAGCGCGCCTGCCGGTAGCCGGGCTGCCGCTTTTTTCGCACGCACAAGCATCCCAACCCCAAGGAGACACCACGCCATGACCACCGCCCTCACCCGCCGCGCCGTGGGAGCTGCTTGGGCCACCGCACTGCTGACCCTGGCGGGCACGGCGCAAGCCCAGCCCGCCTACCCAAACAAGCCTATCCGCATCATCGTGCCGTTTGCACCCGGTGCCGTGGTGGACATGCTGCCGCGCGACATTGGCAACGAACTGGCCAAACGCTGGGGCCAGCCGGTTGTGATCGAGAACAAGCCCGGTGCCTCCAGCATGATCGGCGCCGAATACGTGGCACGCGCAGCACCCGACGGCTACACGCTGCTGATGGCCACATCCAGCACGCTGTCGGTAGCGCCGCACTTATTCACCAAGCTGCGCTTTGCGCCGCTGAAAGACCTCACCCCCATCACGCTGACCGCCACCGCACCCAACGTGTTGATGGTGCCCAACAGCTCTGGTTCCAACTCGGTAGCCGATCTGGTGAGCCGCGCGAAGGCTGCGCCGGGCAAGCTGTCCTATGCATCGGCAGGCGTGGGCGGCATCTTGCACCTGCAAGCCGAAGCTTTCATGCGCGCCACCGGCACCGATCTGATTCACGTGCCCTACCAGGGCTCGCAACAAGCGGTGGGCGACCTCATCAGCAACCGCGTGCAGATGATGATCGACATCTACGGCTCCAATGCGGGCAACCTGAGCGAAGGAAAATTCAAGCCGCTGGCCGTGATGAGCAAGGCGCGCCTGCCCGAGCTGCCTAGGGTACCCACCATCGGCGAAGCCGGCTACCCGCAACTGGCTGCCGACATTTGGTTTGGCTTGGCCGCCCCAGTCAAGACCCCGCCCGAGCTGGTGCAAAAACTCAGCCGCGAGATTGCCGACATCCTCGCCATGCCCGCCATGCGCGAGAAATACAACGCCCTGGGCGTGCGCGCCGCAGGCAGCACGCCCGAGCAGATGCAGCAGCTCATCGACAGCGAGGGCAAGCGCTGGAGTGCCGTCATCCGCGAAGCGCAGATCAAGGTCGATTGAGTCGATTGAACGCCACCCACCCCTTTTCACCCGCACCAACACGCCTCCCCCATGACCATCCGATACCTCAAGCGCGGCCAAAGCGCGCAAGCCCTGGCCGAAGCCGACGCCAAAGTGCGCAGCACCGTTGAATCCATCCTGGCCGACATCGCCCAGCGCGGCGACGACGCGGTGCGCGAGCTTTCACGCAAGTTTGACCGCTGGGACCCCGCCGACTTTCGCCTGAGCGAAGGCGAGATTCAGGACGCGCTGAAGTCCCTCAGCCCGCGCGAGCTGGAGGACATTCGCTTCGCCCAGGCGCAGATTCGCCGCTTTGCCACCGCGCAGCGCGAGTCGATGCAAGACGTGGAAGTCGAAACCCTGCCCGGCGTGGTGCTGGGCCACAAGCACATTCCCGTGCAGGCCGTGGGCTGCTACGTGCCGGGCGGCAAATACCCCATGATCGCCTCGGCCCACATGAGCGTGCTCACGGCCAAGGTGGCGGGCGTGCCGCGCGTGGTGGCCACTGCTCCCACTTTTCAGGGCAAGCCGCACCCGGCCATCGTCAGCGCCATGCACCTGGCCGGGGCTGACGAAATCCTCACCCTGGGCGGCGTGCAGGCCGTGGGTGCGATGGCGCTGGGCACGCAAAGCATTGCCCCGGTAGACATGCTGGTCGGCCCCGGCAACATGTTTGTGGCCGAGGCCAAGCGCCAGTTGTTTGGCCGCGTGGGCATCGACCTGTTTGCCGGCCCCACCGAAACACTGGTGATCGCCGACGACAGCGCCGACGCCGAAATGTGCGCCGTCGACCTGCTGGGCCAGGCCGAGCACGGCCCCACCTCGCCCGCGGTGCTGCTCACCAACAGCGAGGCGCTGGCGCAGGCCACGCTGAAAGAAGTGGACGCCCAGCTGCAGCGCCTGCCCACCGCCGACATTGCCCGCGCATCGTGGGCCGCGCACGGTGCCGTGGTGGTGTGCGACACGGTGGACGAGATGGTGGCCCATGCCGACGACATGGCCTACGAGCACGTGCAAGTGCTCACGCGCGATCCCACCTACTTTTTGCAAAACATGCGCAACTACGGCGCGCTGTTTCTCGGCCCGCGCACCAACGTGGCCTATGGCGACAAAGTCATCGGCACCAACCACACGCTGCCCACCAACCGCAACGCGCGCTACACGGGTGGCCTGTGGGTGGGCAAGTTCCTCAAGACCTGCACCTACCAGCGCGTGACCACCGACGCTGCCTCGGCCCTGGTGGGCGAATACTGCTCGCGCCTGTGCCATATGGAGCAGTTTGCAGGCCACGGCGAGCAGGCCAACCTGCGGGTGCGCCGCTACGGCAACCGGCCCGACCTGCCCTGGTACGAGCCCGTGCCAGCCCAGGCATGAGCGGCCCGCTGCGCACCCCCAGCCTGCGCCTGGATGGCCGCCGTGCGCTGGTCACCGGCGCCAGCCGCGGCATTGGCCTGGCCGCCGCACACGCAATGGCGCAAGCCGGTGCCCACGTGGTGCTGGCCGCGCGCGGGCAAGCTGATCTGCAGGCCGCTTGCCATGCGATTCAGGCCGAAGGCGGCCAGGCCGAAGCCTGGGTGCTGGACGTGACCGACGCCGCCGCCGTGCGCCAGGGCATGGCCCAGCGCGGGCCGTTTCAGGTGCTGGTCAACAACGTGGGTACCAACCGCCCCAAGCCGCTGGTGGAGGTGAGCGACGACGACCTGGACACCGTGCTGGCGCTGAACGTGCGCGCAGCCTTCGTCGTCGCGCGCGAAGCCGCCCGCGTGCTCACCGCCGCCGCGCTGCCGGGCAGCTTCATCAATGTGTCGTCGCAAATGGGGCATGTGGGCAGCCCGGGCCGCACCGTGTACTGCGCCACCAAGCACGCGCTGGAAGGGCTGACCAAGGCCCTGGCCTGCGAGCTGGGGCCGCAGGGCATCCGCGTGAACAGCCTGTGCCCCACTTTTGTCGAAACCGACATGACCCGCGCCATGCTGCGAGACCCCACCTTCCGGCAAAAAGTGCTGGGCCACATCGCGCTGGGCCGCCTGGCCAGCCTGCAAGACCTGATGGGCCCGGTGCTGTTTCTGGCCAGCGACGCGGCCGCGATGGTGACTGGCAGCGCGCTGCTGGTGGATGGCGGGTGGACAGCATCTTGACAAATTGCGCCGAACCCCATGGCCATCAATGTAAGTTAGCTATTTATTAAATGGCAATTAATCGTTCACACCCAAGGAGATCCGCATGACCCAGGCCCGCGCAGAGCAGCTCACCGACGACCTCATCCGCGCGCTGACCGCCGTGGACACACCCACCATTTGCAACGCGCTGGAGGTGGTCACCGGCACGCGCAGCGCCAACGGCTTCACGCGCGGCACTTTCGTCAGCGCGCACCCGCGCATGGCACCCGTGCTGGGGTTTGCGCGCACCGCCACGCTGCGCACCGCCGTGCCCTACACCGACCCGCCGGAGGTGCTCAAAAGCCGCCGCATCGCCTGGTACGAGCACATCAGCGGCCACGCCATGCCCACCATCTCGGTGATGCAGGACATTGACGACGTGCCCGGCCTGGGTGCTTTCTGGGGCGAAGTGCACAGCAACGTGCTCAAGGGCCTGGGCGTCAAGGGCGTCATCACCAACGGGGCCATGCGCGACTTCGGCATGCTGGCCGAGGGCTTTCAGATTCTGGCGGGCTGCATTTCGCCCAGCCACGGCTTTGCGCAAATCGTCAGCATCGGCCAGCCGGTGCACATCCACGGGCTGGACATCCGTGACGGCGACCTGCTGCACGCCGACGCCCACGGCGCGGTGGTGATCGACGCCGAGGTGCTGGCGGATTTGCCGCGCGGCATCGACGTCATCACCGCGCGCGAGCGCCCGCTGATCGAAGCCTCGCGCTTGCACGGCTTCTCGGTCGAGCACCTGAAGGCTGCCATGCGCGAGGCTGAAGACATTCACTGACCCGCCGCGCCCCACCCCCGCCAAAAACAGGAGACAAGCACCATGAAGCCCTTCCCCCTCTCGCGCCGCCGCCTGCTGGCAGGCACTGCCCTCAGCGCCCTGGGCCATGCCGCGTTGGCACCACTGGCCGCGCACGCGCAAAACGCCTATCCCAGCCGCGCCGTGCGCGCCACCGTGCCCTACCCGGCGGGCGGCATGAGCGATGTCTCCAGCCGCGCCATCTTCGAGCGCTTGTCGCGCGAGCTGGGCCAGCCGGTGGTCATCGACAACCGCGCGGGCGCGGCCTCCACGCTCGCCAGCAACTGGTTCGCCTCGCAGCCGGCCGATGGCTATTCGCTGTACGCCGCGCCGGTGTCCATCGTCATCAACCCGATCCTGCAGGGCAACGTGCAGTACGACGCGCGGCGCGACTTTGTACCGATTTCGATGATGCTGAACTCGCCCTTCGTGCTGCACGTCAGTCCCAGCCTGGGCGTGAAAAACATGGCCGAGCTGCTGTCGCTGCTGCGCGCCAACCCGGACAAATACGCCATCGGCACCTCCGGCGTCGGCTCCATCAACCACCTGGCGGCCGAATACTTCATGCGCGCGATGAACCTCAAGCTCACGGTCGCGCATTACCGTGGCGGCTCGCCCGCCGCGCAGGACATGATGGCGGGCGTCATCCAGCTCATGTTCTCGGCCGCCAACGAGGCCGCGCCGCTCATCCGCGCGGGCCGCACGCGCGGCATCGCCGTCACCACATTGCAGCGCCTGCCCATCCTGCCGGACTTGCCCACCGTCGAGCAAGCGGCGGGCGTCAAGGGCTTCGAAGCCGTGTTCTGGCTGGCCCTGATGGCCCCTGCCAAAACGCCCGAGCCCGTGCTGGCGCGCCTGCGCCAGGGCATGCAGGCGGTGGGTGCCGACAAGGCGCTGGCCGATCACCTGGCCAAGCAAGGCGTGGCGCTGAAAACATCCACCCCTGCCGAGGTGCTGGCCGCCATGGACCGCGACGAAAAGCTCTGGGGTGACATCATCCGCGCGCAAGGCATCAAGGAATGAGCGCGCCCGCCCCACCCCGCCCCCGCAAACGCGCCGACGAGCTGCGCAGCCACCGCTGGTTTGGCGCGCAAGACCTGCGCGCCTTCGGCCACCGCTCACGCACCATGCAAATCGGGCTGGAGCGCGAAGACTTCGTGGGCAAGCCGGTGATCGGCATCGTCAACACATGGTCAGACATCAACCCCTGCCACACCCACCTGCGCGAGCGGGCCGAGCAGGTCAAGCGCGGCGTGTGGCAGGCCGGCGGCTACCCGGTGGAGCTGCCCGCCATTACGCTGGCTGAAACCATCCAGAAGCCCACCACCATGATGTACCGTAACCTGCTGGCGATGGAGACGGAGGAGCTGCTGCGCTCCTACCCCATCGACGGCGCGGTGCTGCTGGGCGGCTGCGACAAGACCACCCCCGCGCTGGTCATGGGCGCGGCCAGCATGGGCCTGCCCACGCTGTTTGTGCCCGCCGGGCCCATGCTCACCGCGCGCTGGCGGGGGCAAACGCTGGGCTCCGGCTCTGACCAGTGGAAGTTCTGGGACGAGCGCCGCGCCGGCCGCATCACCGAGGCCGAACACGCCGAAGTCGAAGGCAGCATCGCCGGCTCGCACGGCACCTGCATGACGATGGGGACCGCCTCCACCATGGCCAGCCTGTGCGAGGCGCTGGGCATCAGCCTGCCCGGCGCGGCCAGCATCCCCGCGCCCGACTCGGGCCACGCACGCATGGCGGGCGAATGTGGCAAGCGCATCGTCGAAATGGTGTGGCAAGACCTGCGCATCGGCGAGCTGCTGACCGAGCGCGCGTTTGAAAACGCCGCCAGCGTGCTGATGGCCAACGGCGGCTCCACCAACGCCGTGGTGCACTTGGTGGCCATGGCCGGGCGCGCGGGGGTCGACTTCGGCCTGGAGCGCTTCAACGCCATCAGCGAACGCACGCCCGTGCTGGCCAACGTGCGCCCCGTCGGCCAGACCTATCTGATGGAAGACTTTCACTACGCAGGCGGCCTGCCCGCGCTGATGGCCCAGCTGAAAGACCTGCTGCACCTGGACTGCCTGAACGCCAACGGCCACACGCTGGGCGACAACCTGGCCAGCGCCCGCACCTGGAACGAAGACGTCATCCGCCCGCGCCACAACCCCGTCAAGCCCGACGGCGGGCTAGTCGTGCTCAACGGCAACCTCGCGCCCGACGGTGCCGTCATAAAGACCGGCGCGATGGACCCACGCTTTCTCACCCACACCGGCACCGCCCTGGTGTTCGACGACTACAACCACATGGCCGCGAAAATCGACCGCGACGACCTGGACGTGGACGAAAACACCGTGCTGGTACTGCGCAACGCCGGCCCGCTGGGCGGCCCCGGCATGCCCGAGTGGGGCATGATGCCGCTGCCGCGCAAGCTGCTGCTGCAAGGCGTGAAAGACATGGTGCGCATCTCCGACGCGCGCATGTCCGGCACCAGCTACGGCACCTGCGTGCTGCACGTCGCCCCAGAAAGCTGGGTGGGCGGCCCGCTGGCCCTCATCCAGACGGGCGACCGCATCACCCTCGACGTGCCCGCGCGCCGCCTGCACGTGCACCTGGACGAAAGCGAACTCGCCACCCGCCGTGCCCAATGGCAAGCCCCCGTCCCCCGCTTCGCACGAGGCTACGGCAAACTCGTCATGCAACACATCCAGCAAGCCGACAAAGGCTGCGATTTCGACTTTCTCGCTGGCACCGCGCCAACGGACGAGCCGGAGATTCATTGACACGCTTCGCCGGCATACGCGACAGACCAGGGGGTCATTGAAGCTGCCAAAGTCACGCTTTCATAAACGTCATTCCAACCTTCTAATGCCACACCTGCTGATCGCCAGAACTGTCCATGTCGATGGCATGCGCTTGCTTCGCGAGCGCGCCGATTGGACTTTTACCATCCTGGACGCGCCCACCGATGCCGAATTCATGGCCGCGTTGCCGCAGGCCGATGCCGTGCTGCTGCGCTATCAGCCGTTGACGGCGGCGCACGTGGCCGCTGCGCCACGTCTGCGCATGGTCTCGCGCCACGGCGTGGGCTATGACACGGTGGACACAGCGGCGCTGGCAGCGCATGAGATAGCGCTAGGCATTACGCCGCAGGCTAATGCGTCATCGGTGGCCGAGCACACGCTGGCGCTGCTGCTGGCGGTGGCGCGTCGCATCAACGTGTGCAATGCCAGCGTGCGCGAAGGTGCATGGCAGCAGGGCATAGGAACGGAGTCGTTTTTTGAGCTAGAAGGCAAGACTGCACTGATCGTCGGTGCGGGCCGCATTGGCCGCGCTGTGGCCGACCGGCTGCGCGCCTTTGACATGGCCGTGCAGTTTTACGATCCGCTGCTCGCGCCGCCTAGTCCCGCTGTCAACGACTTGCCTGCTGCGCTGGGGCAGGCCGATGTGGTGTCGCTGCACGTGCCGCTGACCGAGACCACGCACCACTTGGTGGATCCGATGCAGTGCAAGCGTGGTGCCATCATCATCAACACCGCGCGCGGCGGCGTGCTAGACGGGGCGCGATTGCACGAGGCGCTTAACAGCGGCCATCTGTATGGCGCCGGCCTCGACGTGTTCGAGCAAGAGCCGCCCGCGTCCAACCAACCGCTGCTGGCGCACTCGCACCTAGTGTGTACGCCGCATGTAGCCTCGCTGTCCGACGGCGCGCTGCGCCGCATGGCCTGCGAGTCGGTGCAGAACGTGCTGGATTTTTTTGACGGCTGCCCGCGCCCTGGCGCGCTGGTGGACCTGAACACTGCATTGAAAGTCTGACGCCCATGTCCCGCTTGCTGTCGGTGGCCGATTACGAACGCGCGGCGCGCGCGCGCCTGCCACGCTGCGTGTGGGGTTATGTGCGCGGCGGTACCGAGGGCGAAGCCTCGCTGCACGGCAACCGCGCCGCATTTGATGCCTGGGCCTTTCGCCCGCGCGGCCTGCGCGACGTGAGCGCGCGCCACACGCGCACCACTATGTGGGGCCAGGACTGGGCCATGCCGCTGGGCCTAGCACCGACTGGCTTGGCAGCGCTGGTCGCGCACGATGGCGACTTGCACTTGGCGCG
>Ga0116141_10003488_pt1 | contig 13312 bp, 12 predicted proteins | sample AD_UKC097_MetaG_FD_89744 | JGI IMG/M metagenome (GOLD analysis project Ga0116141, IMG submission 89744) | Active sludge microbial communities of municipal wastewater-treating anaerobic digesters from USA - AD_UKC097_MetaG | ecosystem: Engineered > Bioreactor > Anaerobic > Digestate | place: USA... | reverse complement strand
GAAGGCCAGCGCGAAGACTGAGTGATACCCCCGGCTCTGGGGCAATACTGTTTTCAGATCTTGTGACTTGGCGGTGCTCTCATCGACTGAAGTGTCGGCGGATGAATTGGTCCTGGAGAGTGGTAATGTCCCCGAGCCAGCGATCCTCCTTCGGGAGGCCATTGTGTGGCTTGTGGGGGTAGGCTACGATTCGCTTGCTGCCGGACAGGGCGTTGCAGGTCGCGAAGACGCCGGGCGGCGAGCATGCCGTATCGATGAGCCCGACGAAGATGAGCGTCTCGGCCCGCGACCACTTCGCAAGGTTCACGTTGTCGCAGTAGCGGACCGCGGCGATGACCTTCTTGGCGTTCTCGCTCTCGAGGTCGCGCCCGAGGGGCATGGGCCATCCGCCCGCGCGGTTGACGACCGGCCCGGTGAAGTCGCACATCGCAGGCACGAGGGCCACGACGCCCGAGACCCTCTTGTCCAGTCCTGGGGCGGCCAGCGCCTGCCCACCGCCCTGGCTTTCGCCAATGGTGAGGATGTGCGTGCCGTCCCACGGCGGGCGACTTGCGATGAACTCCACGGCCCGCAGCAGCCGGACGTACATCCCGACGAAGTAGAACCTGTCTCGATCGTCTCTGCCCTGGTAGCGATAGTCGCGGAGTTCATTCTGTTCCAGGCTGTGGTAGTACTCCGGCGGCTGGTCGTTGAGCATGCCGTGCGCGTTGATATCGACGATGATCGCGCCGTACTGCTTCGCCAACGAGGTCGCATTACGGGGTGAGGCCTTGCACCAGTCCCCGGAGACGCCGGCCGCTCGGACGTACAGGATCGCCGGAGCGCTTCTCGCCGTCGCCCCCTTGCGACAAGCATAATAGCCGCGAACGGGATTCGTCTGTGGACAGGGGATCTCAATGCTGAAACACTCGATCTGCAGGTCGGGGCTCTCGACGGGCACGAGGTCGGCCTTCATCGGCATCCCGGCCAGAGCGGCCCGTCTGGCGTCCCAGAACTCGTCGAAATCGTCCGGCTCGGGCATCGAAGGGGCGATCTGCTCGGGAGCGATCACAACCCCCGCGCGGGCCGTGGCCCTGCGATCACCGTCCGGCGTCGCCTCGCACGTATACCAGCCGGGAGCCTGGGGCGTGAACCGAACCTCGATGGCGTCGCCCGTTCTCTCGGTTTCCACGGCGGTGAACTCGCCCCACCCGTCGCGAGTGACTATCACGGTGACCTTGTCCGGATCGACCGGTTCGGCGCCCGCTGCCGGCTTCACCGTGAAAATGACTTCCTTGCCAACGGGATAGATCGCGGATCTCTCCTGGCTGTCGACGACCAATGAACTTGCGGGTGGTTGCTGCGCCGAGGCCACGACGCCGGCCAAGACAATGATCCACACGCAGAAAGCCAACTTCCGAGATGTACCGTGCCGAGCGAACATATGCTTTCCTCCTGAGTTCCCGAATCCGCCGATCCGGCGCCCGCTCCTGCGAAGCCACCGGAGAGCGACCATGATGATGGCACAGAATCACCCGCGATGCAATCCTGTCCTTCGGGGCGTCAGGGAACGTGACACACGGCCCATCCGGCCTGCGTATGCCTTGGGATTCCGCGGCGGCAGGCCCGTTGTCATAGCTGTTGACGCGGAGCCACGCGATGGGTAGACTTCCCGGCTTCGTCTATTCCTGGGAGTCCTTATGACGTGGTTGAAGTCTCCGGTGATGGTGATCGTGGCGACGCAACTGCTGTTCACCGCAGGCGACCTGATCGCGCGGGCGAACATGCGGCACAGCCCGTTCGTGCTCTCGACCTTCCTGAGCGGGTGGTTCGTGGTGTACTTCCTGATCCGCCAGGTCGCGATGTTCGGGCAGCTTTACGTGTTCTCGGCTCTACAGATCGGCCGGTCGATGGCTTTGTTCAGCGCGACCTCGATTGTGGCCGTCAACATTCTGGGCATCCTCCTGCTCGGCGAGATCCTCTCCGTCCAGGCATACCTGGCCATTGGCTTCGTCGTACTCGGGTTTGTCGTGCTGGCCTTGAGCCCGTGACGGCGAATTGAAAAAAAGGCAGATCGGGCCTACTTTGGGAGGAAAAAATCTCTTCATCGATTCTTCCCTCCCAAACCACGGTCTCGCGTCGAGAGATTCGCCCGTTCCATTCTTCAACGAAATCGAACCAAGAGATTCCGTTGAAGAATATAGGCCCGATCTGCCCTTTTTTCAATTCACTGTAACCGCGGTTCCGCTGACGCTGACCATGAGCATCGCACCCTGCGGGCCGACAGTCTCGATGTCGATGTCGATCCCCACGACTGCGTTGGCGCCGAGCTGGGCGGCCTCCTGCGAGATCTCCTCGAAGGCGATTTCGCGGGCTCGGCGGAAGGCCTTTTCATAGGCCCCGGACCGCCCGCCCACGATGTCGCGAATGCTCGCACAGATGTCTTTGAAGATGTTTGCGCCGAGAATGGCCTCGCCGTTCACGACGCCGTGATACTGAGTGATTCGCTTGCCTTCGATGCTCGGTGTGGTCGTGTAGATCACTGCGATACCTCCTTACAAATGTCCTTTTTCTTCCAGACGCACGAACGCGCTGTTTCTTCACGGTTTCAGGTCGAGGCTCATGGCGTCTGCGTCGTGAACTTCCTTCTGTCCCTCTTGCAGAGAACCTGGATCACGTTTCGGCCGGACATGGCCGCCGTGGGCACGCCACCGCCCGGCTCGACCCATTGGCCTGCCATGTAGAAATCCTTCAGTCCCGGAAGTGTCCTGCTCATGCGGAACGGCGGAAACGTCTTCTGCGTGAGCAGCCAGCCTTCCATACTACCCTGCCAGTTGCCGGTGCAGCGTTGCCAAGTCATCGGGGTGGCGACATCGCGCATCTCGACCTGCCCGGCCAGTCCGGGATAGCGTTGATCGAGCAGGGCGATCACCTGGTCGGCAATTCGTTCCTTTTGGGCTTCGTATCGTTCGAGGTCCTGCTTGAGGTCCCGCCAATAAGCGTAGTCCGCCGGGAAGATGGCTTTCAACAGCGTCTTGCCCGTCGGAGCGAGGGTGGGGTCGAAGTTGATGATCTCGACGCCAATGTATTTATGCTGTTGCGAGCCGATCACAAAGGGCGTATCGAGGGGATAGAGGACGGTCGGCGGCAGTCCCTCGAAGGTGCGGGCGGCGCCCAACGCCACCTGGACCAACGGAGGAAAGACAGGGAGTGTCTCGTAGTAGCCTCGAATCTTGTCATCAATGTACCTGCCGCCTAACATGTCGAAGATGGTCGCGTGGCCGTCCGCGGCCGAAATGGTGACATCGGCGCGATGCTCGGTCCCATCGGCCAGCCGGACGCCGACGGCCTTGTCCTGCTCGACCAGGATTCTCGCGACGGGTGAGCGGTAGCGAATCTCTCCCCCCAGGGCAAGATAGCGCTGTTCGATGCTGCGGGAGAACGCCAACGATCCGCCCTCCGGGTAGCCGGCACACCTGCGGTGCATCCAAGCGAGCACCATCAGCACAGATGCCATCGGAAAGCCCGGAAGATCGAACGTGCGCGGGAAGGCGTCCCGCAGAAACGCATCCGAGAACCGTTGGGCGTAGTCATGGATCGTGATCTTCTTCCATTTGGACAGGAGTCTCAACAGAGGCAGCGTGCGGAGGAGAAAGGCACCTCTGTCGAGGACTCCATACAGCTCGGGCGCTCTGTCCACAGGCAAATCGTATTTGGCGCAGATTCGGGCTGCGCGAATCAACTCCTCAATCACCAGCGCGTCCTGTGGAGCCAGCTCATTCATGTGCTGTTCGAGACGATCGAGATCGCAGTAGAGGATGAAAGCCTTGCCGTCGGGGCCCGCAACGCGCAGAAGTTCCTCATGGTCGATCATGCGCCGGCCCTGCACCGCGCCCAGTTCTTCCCAGATGCGGTGAAAGGTGGAGTTCGGCGACGAGCCGACCAGCCAGTGCAGGCAGCCATCAATGGTGTACCCTTTGCGCATCCACGAGGTGCACAGCCCGCCGGGGCTGTCGTGCATCTCGAAGATCCGCGTGCGATAGCCGTTCATCTGGCCGTAGCAGCCGGTCGACAGCCCCGCGATGCCAGCCCCGATGATGAGGATGGACTTCTGTTCCATAGCTGTGCCCCTTCAGGATGCTCGCACAGGATTTGTCTGTTCCATACGATCATGGCCCAACAGATCGCGGTCGTGCAGCCACAGTATCAGGATCACGACGGCCAGCACGATGAAACCCGGCAGACCTGTCACGCCGGTCGTCAGGTCGCTGCCGCCGCGGACGAACACGATGGCCAGGCCGTAAGTCGCGTTTAGCGTTCCATGAATGATCGCCGCGGCGATGACGGATTGTGCCTTCACTCGGATGTAACTGAAGATCGGTGCTAAGAGCATGCACCAGACGGTCATCATGAGCACGCCGGCAACTCGATGCTGCGGGTAGTTGTGGCCCTGGAGGATCAAGGGCGCGTGCCAGAGGCCCCAGATGAATCCGATGAACACGGAGGACCGCCAGAAACCGAGGAATGCCAGTTCCCTTTGCAGCAGACCGCGCCAGCCCAGCTCCTCGCCGAATCCTGCCGCGGCGTTGACCGTGACGCCCGCGCTCAGCCCGCCCAGCAAGACCGCCCCCAGGAAGGCAACGGGCGTCCTGTCCATCTGCTCCTTGAGTTGCTGCACCTGGTCCGGCGGGAGCATCGACTCGAATCGCTCGACGATGCCCTGCATCTGCGGCGAGTACTCCACGCCGGGCAGGAGAAGGCTGACTCCGAATGTGGCGAATGCCACGACCGGCGGCAGCATCCACGCAATCAGAAACCATCGATTGGGTCGAAAGGAGACGCCCAACGGCTCGCAGATGGGTTCACTGTAGATCCCTTTCTGAACCAGGATCGTCACGGCCATGGGGACCAACATATACAGCGCGCCCATAGCCATCCCGGCCGGCGTATGCCACCACCCGCCCAGCGTGAAGAACAGTTGCGCCAGCGACCAGTTGACGAGGAACGTCAACCCGATGAACAATGCCGATTTGTGGACATGCTTGCTCATGGGACTGTGACATCGCGGTCGCTACGATTCCGCAGGCGTTTTGGGTTCCTTCTTATCCTTGTCCATGTGGGTCTGGCTCAGGGCCGTCAGGCCGCCCATGGCGCCGAGGTTCATGGTTTCCAGGGCCGAGCTGGGCACGATGATCATTGAACCCTTCTCCTTGAGCCCTTCGAAGAGCATGTTCATGCCGCGCAGGTGCATGGCCATCGGGTTCGCCTCGTACTGCTTTGCAGCCTGTGCGAACTTCTCGGCGATTTCCGTCTCAGCGGTTCCGAGGATGATTCTCGCCTGACGCTCCCGTTCGGCCTGGGCCTGTTTGGACATCGCGTCTTCCAGGTCCTTGGGGATGATGATATCGCGGATCTCGACCGACTGGACCGTGATGCCCCAGGGGTTCGTCTTCTCGTCGAGGATTTCCCGCAGGCGGTTGCCCAACTCGCCACGATGGGTCAGCATGTCGGCCAGCTCATGCGTGCCGATGATGTCACGCAGGGCCGTCTGGGCCGAGAGCACGATCGCCAGATAGTAGTTCTCTACCTCCAGGATTGCTTTCTTCGCGTCCCAGACCATCCAGAAGCAGATGGCGTCCACGTTCACCGGGACGGTGTCCTTCGTGAGCGTGGATTCGGAATTGAAGTCTGTGGCGCGGATACGCATGTCCACGATCTGCGCGACTCGCTCTATAATCGGAATGACGAAGAACAACCCCGGCCCCTTGAGCCGGTGGAACTTGCCGAGACGAAGGATGACTGCCCGGTCCCATTGGTTGGCGACCCTCACGGCGAACAGGGTGTAGACCGCCAGGAAGATGGTCACGCCGGCCACGGGGGGACTGATCGTGGACCATTCATTCGTGAGCAGGCGGTTGACGACGAACCCGGCCAACAGCACCAGCACGGCGGCCAGGACCGCGGGCAGATTCGTCTCCACGTTCGGGACCCCGAAACTCTCCGCGTACCTGCGTACGATCGCCGCCGGCTCCAGTAGCTTACCTTTCTGTCTCATCGTTTGGCCTCCCTTGAAGGTGTTGGACTATGTCTTGGAGTGTGAGGTTGTATTGATGTCCGCGGGCGACGAGCTCGTCGCAGATTTGCCGCAGCATACGCTGTTTTTCCGCCTCGCCGATCTCGACCTGCTGGTGGCTCACAAAGGTCCCCGTGCCCTGTTGCGTGTCGAGGATGCCGAGCAGCTCCAGGTCGGAGTAGGCCTTTCTCACCGTGTTCGGATTGATCTCGAGCTGTACGGCGAGCTCCCGCACGGTGGGCAACTGCTCGCCGGGCAGCAGCCGGCCGGAGGCGATGCCAAAGCGGATCTGGTCCACGATCTGGCGGTGAAACGGCACGCCGCTCTTGAGGTCCAGCTTGAAGTGAATCATATGAGTTCTCCTGAGTTGTACTACATGCACTAACATATAGACGTATAGTGTACTATTATATTAGTACAATGTCGCCGACCTTCAAGAGGAAAATGTGATTTGACCCAGATTTCTCTGACAAATATATGACCTATAGTCATAATTGACCGTAAGTCATATATTGAGGTCTCGTGAATAACGGAGTTCATACAGTGAATAAGGATGAACGAAATGAGCCGGCGAATCGGCGGTCGCGGCATCAAGCCGAGATTCGTGAGCGGCTGGTCCGCTGTGCGCTTCGTCTTTTCGCGGAACGCGGCTTTGTCGCCACGACCGTCGAGGACATCACGAATCTGGCGGACGTCGGCAAAGGGACCTTCTTCAACTACTTCCCCAGTAAGGAACACGTCTTCGCCGCCCGCGCCCAAGGACAAGCGGAAAAGGTTGCCGGACTCGTAGTGCAAGCCCGCGCTTCGACGGATCCAATGGCGGACCTGCTCTTTCGACTGGCCGTCTCGCTCAGCGAGGGGTTCGAGGTCAGCCCGACGTTCTTCCATTGCATTCTCGTCGCTGTCTCCTCGAACGAGTTGGTGCGTGGCATGCTTTCGATGGGGATGGAGCAGGCTCGCAGGCCTCTGGCAGAACTCATGTCCCTCGGGCAGGAGCGTGGCGAGATTCGCGGCGACCTGGGGCCCGCAGAACTGGCGATGCAGTTCCAGCGAGCTATGTTCGGCACCGTGTTTCTCTGGTCGATCGCTCCTTCACGACCTTTGACCGACTGCCTGAAGGAGATGACGGGTTTCCTGTTGTTGGCCATTCGGAAGGGTCCGAAATGATTGTCGGTTCAAGCAGAGGACATCGCTTCTTCCGTTTGCTCTCCCGCCTTGTTGCGGTTGCGGCGTTCTGTGTTTCGGTTGGCTGCCGTCGGGCGAACGATGACCAGGTCCAGGGCTATGTGGAAGGCCAGTTCGTCTATGTGTCGTCGCCTGTGTCGGGCGCGCTGGAGACGCTGCAGGCACAGCGAGGAACCTGGGTGAAGGCGGGCGATCTGCTGTTTGAGCTTGAGAACACGCCGCAGAAGGCCGCATCGGATGAAGCCACCCAACGGTTGGAACAGGCCAACGCGAACCTGGAAGACCTGAGGAAGGGCAAGCGCCCGTCGGAGATCGAAGCCGTCGAAGCCCGGCTTCAGCAGGCCCGTGCGGCCCTGACGCTGGCACAGAAAGAGTTCCTGCGACAGGAGAACCTCTCCCGTTCCGGGGCGACAACCCCCCAGGAATTGGACCGGGCGAGGTCTGCTCTCGACCAGTATCAACAGCAGGCTGCGCAGCTCGACGCGGAGCTCAAGACGGCGCAGCTCGGCTCGCGCAGCGACCAGATCGCGGCGGGCCAGGCGAACGTCCGTGCCCTGGATGCGGTGCTTGCCAAAGCCCGGTGGGACCTGTCTCAGACTCGTCAGGAGGCGCGACAGACCGGCTTGGTCTTCGATACGCTCTATCGCCAGGGGGAATGGGTCGCCGCCGGCCGGCCGGTCGTCATGCTGTTGCCGCCGGAGAACGTCAAGGTTCGTGCGTTCGTGCCGGAGATGCGGATTGGTCCGCTTCACGTTGGCGACGGTGTGCGGGTCATCGTGGACGGCTTGCCCGAGCCTGTCGCCGGGCGGGTCAGCTTCATCTCGCCTCAGGCGGAATACACGCCGCCGGTGATCTACAGCCGTCAGGCTCGCAGCAAGCAGGTCTTTCTAGTCGAAGCGGTCTTTGACCCCGACGTTGCGACGAACCTGCACCCGGGCCAGCCGGTGGATGTGGAGTTCGGACCATGGCCGTGATCGGTCCAATGCGAACCATGAGAATCCGTTGTGTGAATTGTGTCGTCCTGAATGAAGCGCAGCGCCGTGCAGGATCTGGTATGCGGCCGAGAGGGATCTCTCGTTCGAGGCCCAGATTCCTTCGCGATGCTCAGGACAGGCTCTTCGGCTTCGACTCAGGATGACAAAACCCTTAGCTCTCGCGCAACATTCTAATTCACATGAGTCTTCATTGTGAAGAACGCCAGTTATGTCTGAAACCCTTGCCATTGATGTGCGTGGAATGACGAAGCGGTTTGGCGAGCGGACCGCGGTCGATCACGTCGATCTGGCGGTTCGCGAAGGCGAAATCTGCGGCTTCCTGGGCCCCAACGGCAGCGGTAAAACCACGTTCATCCGCATGTTGTGCGGCCTGCTCCAGGCCGACGAGGGCAGCGGCACGTGCCTGGGCCGCGATGTGATCTGCGAGAGCGAAGACATCAAGCGGCAGGTCGGCTACATGACCCAGCGGTTCAGCTTCTGGGAGGACCTGAGCATCCGCGAGAACCTCGACTTCGTCGCGCGGATGTACTTCGTGAAGAACCGTCGGGAAGCCGTGAACGAAAGTTTGGAGCGACTCGGACTGGCCGGTCGCAAGGACCAGCTTGCCGGCCAGCTTTCCGGCGGGTGGAAGCAGCGACTCGCCCTGGCCGCGTGCATGATTCACCGGCCCAGGTTGTTGTTGCTCGATGAACCCACCGCGGGCGTAGACCCGAAGGCCCGCCGGGAGTTCTGGGAAGAGATCCATCAGCTCGCCGGCCAGGGCCTGACGTTCCTGGTCACCACGCACTACATGGATGAAGCGGAACGATGCCATCGACTCGCGTTTATTCTCAACGGCAGACTGCTCACGCATGGCAAGGTCGATGAGGTGATCGAAGGGGGAGGTCTGACGACTTGGTCGGTCGGCGGCCCGGATTTGATCTCACTGGCCGCGCAGCTCCGAGGCCGGCCTGGCGTCGAGCAGGCGGTCGCCTTCGGCGGCACGCTCCATGTCAGCGGAGGCGACCCGGCCGCACTGGAACGAGCCATCGCGTCTTTTCGCAGCGGGTCCTATGAATGGCGACAGATCGAGTCCGGCCTCGAAGATGTGTTCATCCACTTCATGGATGCGTCGAGAGGCAAGGTGTCGCCATGAGACGACGATGGGAATTCTCTCTGCGACGGTTCTGGACGATCGTCGTCAAGGAGTTCATCCAGATGCGCCGGGACCGCGTGACGTTCGGCATGATGATTGGCATCCCGCTGCTTCAGCTCGTTCTCTTCGGCTACGTCATCAACTCGGACCCGAAACACTTGCCGACCGCGGTCCTCCTGCGCGACCGCGGTCCTCAGGGCCGAACGCTCCTGCACGCGATTCGCAACAGCGGCTATTTCGACTTCGTCTGCGAGGCGCGTACTGAAACAGAGGCTCACGAACTGCTTGCTCGTGGCGAGGTCCAGTTCGTCGTCAACATCCCGGAAGATTTCACTCGAAGCCTGTTGCGAGGCGACAAGCCTGCGGTCCTGGTGGAGGCGGATGCGACCGATCCCGCGGCCACCGGCAACGCGATCGGTGCCTTGCGGACCCTGATGAGCGTCGCGTTCCAGAACGACTTCAAGGGCCCGCTCGCCTTCCTGGCCCCGACCGCCGGCGCGGTCGATCTGCGAATCCATGCAATGTACAACCCGGAGGCCGTCACGCAGTACAACATCGTGCCCGGCCTGATGGGCGTCGTCCTGACAATGACCATGGTCATGATCACCGCGCTGGCAATTACGCGCGAGCGGGAGCGCGGCACGATGGAGAATCTCTTGGCGATGCCCGCCCATCCGACCGAAGTGCTGGTCGGCAAACTGGTTCCTTACATCCTCGTCGGCTACGTCCAGGTGGGCCTGATCCTCGTCATCGCACGCACGCTGTTTGCGGTTCCCATGGTGGGCAGCCTCCCGTTGTTGCTTGGAGTCTCCCTTGTGTTCATCACGGCGAATCTTGCGATGGGGATCACCTTCTCGACTGTGGCCGCGAACCAGCTCCAGGCGATGCAGATGGCGTTCTTTTTCTTTCTGCCCTCCATGTTGCTGTCGGGGTTCATGTTCCCCTTCCGCGGTATGCCGCAATGGGCTCAAGTGCTCGGAGAAATCCTCCCGCTCACCCATTTTCTACGGATCGTCCGCGGCATTCTGCTCAAAGGCAACGGATTTCCCGAGGTCGTCCGCCAGCTCTGGCAGATTGCCCTGTTCGCTGCGATCACTCTGGCCGTCGGAGTCAAACGTTACCGCCAGACGCTGGATTGACCCGTTCGTAGTGACGCCGTAAGGCGTTATCTTCTCTTCTTGTGTGGAAAAGAGATGCCCTTACGAGCACACTACAAACCGGTTTCTTTGTCTTGTGAAGATTTTTTTGGTCAACGCGAACTTTCTGCTTGCACTCTTTACAAATGTAGAGTAATCTCGTCAGTGTTAGAGCGAAAGGAGATTCGTATGGCAACGAGAGATCACGAGCTGACCGAGGCCGAATGGGACATCATCCAGGTCGTGTGGGAGCACGAGCCATGCGCCGCCCCGACCGTACAGGAGGAATTGGTCGCCCGCAAGAAATGGACCTACAGTACGGTCAAGACCCTCATGGATCGCATGGTCCTCAAGGGCCTGCTCACGACCGAGCGCATCCGCAACCTGATGCTGTACCGCTCGGCAATCAGCAGGCAAGACGCCCAGCGGGGCGAGCTGATGAAGGCGGTCACACGTGCCTTCGGCGGGGCCTTCACCCCGATGATGCAGTTCATGCTCGACAGCGACACGCTGTCGCAGAAGGAGTTGAATGACCTCGAGTCATTGATTCGAAAGAAGCGACGAAGCAGCAAGACGGAAGAGAAACGGTGATCGCGGTGTAACGAAACGGCTCCAAAGGCATCCTCAAGAAGCGGAGGTTTGGCCATGAACACAATAGTGGAAGTCATCAATGCGGCAGGTCGGGCATTCGTCGGTTTCTCGCTGCCCATGCTGATCCAGTCGAGCGTGTTGATCCTGATCCTGCTGGCGGTCGATGCCATCCTGCGGCGGAAGGTCCGCGCGGTCTTTCGATACTGGATCTGGACGCTCGTGCTCATCAAGCTGATATTGCCGCCGTCGCTGGGCTCGCCCGTGAGCATCGGCACCTGGTTCGGCGACAGGCTGGAAGTCCCTGCGGCCTCTCTGTTCGAGCCCGAAGGCGTCGTGCCCGCCGAGCCGCAGGCAGCGGGGTCTTTTCCCATCGTATCCGGCCTTCCTGCCCTGCCCGACCCCATGATCGTGCAACCCCTCGTGCCGACGACGATTGTCGCTCCGTCGTCGCCGGTCGCTCCACAGGCGCAACAACCCGCGACCGTTGCGGATACGACCATGCAGGTGGCCGTCCGTTCACTGAGTTGGCAAGGCCTGACATTGCTTGTCTGGTCGGCGGTCGTAATAGCACTGACGCTGCTGCTTGTGCAACGTGCGTTCTTCGTGCAGGGGCTCGTCGGCCAGGCCGAGGAGGCAAGCCGCGGCCTGCTCGCCGAACTGGAGGGCTGCCGTCATCGCCTCGGCCTGAGGCAGCGGATCGGCCTTCGGCTCTCGCCCAACACCGCCAGCCCGGCAGTGTGCGGCCTGTTCCGCCCGGTAATCCTGATTCCGCACGCACTTGCCCCCAGACTGCCCTCGCACGATTTACAGGCGGTACTCCTGCACGAGCTGGCCCATGTCAGGCGAGGCGACCTGTGCGTCAATCTTGCCCAGACCGTGCTCCAAATCGTGTATTTCTACAACCCGCTACTGTGGTTGGCCAACGCCGTGATCCGCCGGACCCGCGAGCAGGCGGTCGATGAAATGGTCCTCGTCGCGATGGGCGAAACCGCTCAGCAGTACCCCCAGACTCTGGTCAACGTCGCCAAGCTGGCCTTTGCGCGCCGGCCGGCGCTGAGCCTTCGTCTGGTTGGTGTCGTCGAATCCAAGAGTGCCCTGACCGCCCGCGTCAAGCACATCCTCAGCCGACCGATCCCCAAGACGGCGAAACTGGGAGTCCTTGGTCTGCTTGTGATCCTTCTGTTCGCCGTCGTGCTGCTGCCCATGGCCAAGGCCCAACAGCCTGTCGAGCGGCAAGACAGTGCGGACATTGCGGCCTCGGGAGAATCCAACGAACTCAACCGCAACGACGGTGACGATGGTTCTCGTGATTCGGATGGTGATGGGCTGTCGGACTTCCAGGAGATCCACAAGTACTTGACTGATCCGGCCCAGGCAGACAGCGACGGCGACGGTGTGCCCGACGGCGACTGGGACGAGCGGCGCGAGTACACGTACTCTGTGCGGACGGTCCTGCGGTATATGCCGCCGTTCGACGAGGACGGTCTCAACGACGACTTCCAGGATGCCCGCGTGCTGGCGCAGACCGGCAAGTACATTGAGGTCGAGGTCATCCACTATCCCCTCGCCACCGGCTACGATTCGATCCCGGAGAACCGCAACTGGAGGCGGGATTATGCGGGCATGACTGAGTTCCTCGCGCCGGGTGTGACGACCAACTGGGATGACGCAATGCAGCGGGATCTCCTCGCGGCGCTGAAAGCGGACGGCATCGACGTGGAGACGCTCAGCGACAAGCAGGTCGTGGAACAGGTCTCGTCATGGCTGATGAAGCGGTCCCGCTCCCTCGACAAGGCATTCACCACGTACTACGTTCACTTCCCGCAGGGCAAACCGGAGGTCTATCCTGGCCTGGAGGACGCCTTCCGGCGCGAGTTCGAGCGGGACAGCGCCAATTACGACTGGACGATCGCGCAGCACTTCGACCACGAGGTGCTCGGCAGGGGGATGTTCTACAACAAGACCCATGGCTCGTGTACGTCGACGGCCGTCTATCTGACGACGGTCCTTCGCGCCGTTGGGATTCCAACTCGTATGGTCCTTGTCACGCCCGCCGTGGACGCTTCGGACCGCGAGCAGATTCTCAGGGTGAAAAAGGCCCTCACGCACAATCGGGTCCGCGAGACCATGCTGGCCGGTCTGCGACGATCGAGTCACGGCTTCACCAACCACACGCTCAACGAGGTCTACGTGGGCGGCCGGTGGCGCCGGCTGGACT
>Ga0116141_10003484_pt1 | contig 13317 bp, 8 predicted proteins | sample AD_UKC097_MetaG_FD_89744 | JGI IMG/M metagenome (GOLD analysis project Ga0116141, IMG submission 89744) | Active sludge microbial communities of municipal wastewater-treating anaerobic digesters from USA - AD_UKC097_MetaG | ecosystem: Engineered > Bioreactor > Anaerobic > Digestate | place: USA... | reverse complement strand
CTGAACAGGCGATAGACCAAAAAGCCCGAAAGAGTGTCAATTCTTTCGGGCTTTCGTTTTAGGGCTTTTCGGCTATCGCTCTATGTGTTGGCAACTGGTGTTCATTCATATTCGTCTGTTTATCATTTATTTAGCTTTATTTTCTTGTCATTCTCAACCTGCACTAACCTATCCACGAAGCACAAATTTATTTTGTTTTTTTGAGCGTGGGCAATCCTAAAACCGCCCTGAAAGGCGGTTACGTGGGCAGGAAAGGCGGAAGCTCTTTTGCAAGCCTTTGGACTGTGCGTTGGCTCGTGTGGGCTTGCAAATGTGCTTACGACTGTGGGTTGGCTATGAATTCATAATGACATTTTTACTCCGTTTCTTTTTAACCAATCTTCATGTTCACGGTAATTGGGCATTTTCTTGTCGAGTTCATTCCAAAATTCAGGTGAATGATTAGGATGTTTTAAATGAACCATTTCATGGGTAATGATATAGTCAAGCACCGAAACAGGAGCCATGATACATTTCCAGTGAAAATTCAGCCCGTTTTTGGGTGTCCATGATGCCCAGCGGTTTTGAAGTTCCAAAACCTTTATAGTTGTTGGTTTTGTTTGAAACTTTTCTTCTATCAATTTAAGTCGTTCCTCAATTTTTTGAAGACCCTTTGCACGATAAAAATCCTTAAAAACCTTTTCCGCTTTTGGTAAATACTTTTTGTCAAGATGAAAGAAACCACCAGAAATTTTCAATGGCACATCTTGATTTTCGGTTATTTGCAAACGGTAATTTCTGCCTAAATAAAGAAAGGATTGTCCATTGACATATTCTCGTTTTACTTTTCCCTGATTAAGTTCTTTCCATTTAGCCAGTTTCTGAAATATTTGATACTCTTTTGCTTTTACAGCCGCTTCAATTTTGTCGTCACTCGCTGTAATGGGGGCAAGCACTTTTATTGAACCATTTCGTTCAATGAAAATACTCACCGTTTTTCTTCTTTCGGTTTTTTCAATGTCAATATGGATACTGTCTAACTTCATCTTAATTCTGCTTCACGGTTTTTAGCCAACTTTAAAAGTTCTGTTGTCAATTCTGCTGCTTTTCCAGTCAATCCGTTAATTCGTGAATAATAAATTTCTTCTTCTATTCGTCCCGAAATCAAACGCTGTTCTGCTGGTTTATTCCAGAAGTTATTTATCTGTGCTGTTTCTTTCAGAATGAGTATCAAAGTATGTGACAATTCCTTTGTTTTCTCAATCTCTTTTTCATCTTCAATAGGCAGAGCAGATTTCAGAATTTCATAAAATGGTGCTTCAACAACTGAAACGCCTTCGGTTTCCACTTTTCTTCCTTCAGCCATTTCTTCTCGTAATCCTTCAAGCTGCTTTACTATTTCTTCCCAATTCTCTTTGTATGAATTTAAAATTGTTTCAAGGCGGTCTTTGAAACGACTGTATAATGTTGGGTCTTTTTCAAGATTCACTTTGATGTGCCAACGAATGGCATGTTCCATTTCAGATGCTTTCGATTTTGGTGTTTTGTTTAGATAATCAACTTTTGTCTTAAACTCATCTGAAAGGATAGAAACCTGTTGAACTTTTGTGTCAATACCTAAAGAATATAAATGCTTGTCAATTAGCTGGCGGACTTTCTGTGAAGCCCACTTCAAGTCCATTGTTTCGTCTTTATATCGGTCTTTAATTCTCCAAAGCAAGTAACCCAATCGTTTTGCGATAACCCAATATTCACCACCTGCATGAGTATTGAAAAGCAAATCCAAACTATCGAAAAAACTTTTTGAATAAGTCAGTAATTCGGCTCTGAATTTTATATTCTTGGCTTGTTCAATACAACTTTCAGCAAATTCAAACTCCGCTGTCGGGTCTGTAAATTTCTGATTCAGGAAGTTTTCAATATCGTTTAAGTTGTTTTCTGAAAAGAGATTCAAAACCCTTTTATAACGGGCTTCCAATACAGGGATTTCTTTATTGATGTCACGAAACACATTTAGGAAATGCTGTGCTTTTTCCTTGTCCTTGTCGGTATAAATTCCTAATGCTTGTTGTAAATGTTTGGTGATACCGATATAATCCACAATAAGCCCGAAGGTTTTACCCTTTTTGGTTCTGTTTACTCTTGTGATGGCTTGGAACAAATCATGCTCCTTCATGATTTTGTCCAGATACATGACTTGCTCAATCGGTGCATCAAAACCAGTCAACAAGCGGTCACAAACGCACAAAATTCCAATGCCTGATTCGGGCTTTTTGTATTGACCACCTTCTTCTTGTGAATAATCAAAGTCTTTTTTGAAGCTGTTTACAGCATCCCAATCTTTGGCTTCACTTCTTGCCTTGCTTATATAGCCGGGTTCATTATTTCCCATGCCCGAAACAACGGCAGCTACTTTTAAAAATTCCAGTTGCTTAATACGTTCATCATCTCTTTCTTCATCAGGTAATGCTTTCAATTGAGCAATTTTCTCTTTGATTGCCGTTTCCAGTTCATACTTGTATCGAACGGCTGCCACAATGCTTGATGCCACTACTTGTGCTTTAAAGCCATTGATTAAAATATCGGTGTAATAGTGTTCTACAATGTCTTTGGCTATTTCAGCAATCCTGTCTTTACTTTCCAGATAGGCAATAAATGAACCATAACGCCTTTGAATTTCTTCTCTTTCTTCCTGAGTTCTTTTTTGAAACAGGTCTTCAAATTCAGCATCAAACAGTTCTTTATCGTCTATTTTATCGTTGGAAACTTTACCGATATACTTGATTTCAACAGTGGCTCTGTCAGCCACGGCTTTGTCAAATTTATAGCTGTCAATCCACGGTTCTCCGTTTTCATCAAGTTTGCCCCCAAATCGTTCATGGGTTTTGATTTCGTGTCTTTCGGTTAGTAATGGAGTTCCTGTAAACCCAATTCGGACGGCTTGCGGAAAAGCATTGAATAGATTATCGCCCATATCTCCGCCTTGAGTTCGGTGGGCTTCATCTACCATTAGTATAATGCGGTCGCTGCTGTTGATGGTTTCAAATTTTTCAAACTTGGGAACTACTCCCGCATCAATCAGCGACTGAGCCGAAACATTGTTATCTGCCAAAAACTTGTGAATCATGACCAGATTTAAGTTTCCGGTATCATCATCCAAAAGGTTTAAATCTGTTTTGCTATCAATGATGGACAATGATTCATTGGCATATTTTAAGGTGTCTGCCAGCTGCTCTTCCAAATCTACTCGGTCAACGATGGAAATAATTTTCAGGTCTTTTAAATCATCACTACTGCGGAGTTTTCGGATAAGAAACACCATAGTCAAACTTTTTCCGCTCCCTTGTGTATGCCAAACTACACCACCTTTCTCTTTCGGGTTTGTTCCTTCACGGAGATTACGAATGATTTTACCAACGGCTCTATATTGATTGTAACGAGCTACAATTTTCACTTCCACGCCTTTCTTGATTTCCATAAATAGCGTGTAGTGTTTCAGAATGTCCACCAAGATTTCTTTGTTGAGCATTCCGCAAATCATTACTTCCTGCCTTTCTTCATCAGGTGGGAAAGCAACCGTTTTATATTCTTCGGGAAATATGTCCACCCAATTGTTGTAAAAATCAAAGTCGGCACTGATGGTTCCCACACGGGCTTCATGTCCGTGGGTGATGATGCTGAATAAATTGTAGTGAAAAAGTCGTTCTTCGCCTTCCTTTACTCCATAATCATCTTCCCTGGTATTGGCATATCGGGTAATCTGCAAAAATGCTTCGCTTAAAGGTTCCGCCACATCAAAATCTTTTGCCTCAACCACTACCAATGGCAAACCGTTTAGGAATAAAACAATATCAGGAATAATGCCCTGGCGGCTTGCACCGGGAGTAAGCAAACGAAACTGATTGATAGCAATAAAACTATTCTTTTCATAGTTCTTGAAATCCACCAAACGAACCGTAGGATTTACTTCTCCTGTCAATTCGTTTTTAGTTACCGTTGTGCCTTTAATCAATAAGCGGTGAATTTCTTTATTGGCTTCATGCAAGGTTTTGCCCGAAAAACTTTGAATCTCTGTAAGCAATTCATTTAGTTGTCTGTCAGTGAGCCATTCTCTGCCGTCTGCCGTTTTGTTGATGGACTTTACCGTGTCTTTAAATACCTGAGGTAACAATACCTGTTTAAAATGTTCTCTCAAACTTTTTCCAGGGTCTTGCGGAACACCAATGCCCTGGTCTATCACTTGCCAACCTAATTGGCGGAGTTTATCTAAAAACGGTTTTTCTACATTGATATATTCTGCCATAGCTAGTTAGTAATTTCATTAATAGCATTTATAAAAGAATCATTATTCTTCTTAAAATCGTTATGATAGTTTTCATTTTGATTTTCAGGTACAACTATAAAAAGCACATAGAAGTCAATCTCGAAGCCAAGGACTTTTATTTTGCTTTTAATAAACGGCAATTCTAAATCTTTCGCTTTCTCTTGCCACCCTTTGGCAGATATAGGATAAATAAATCCACATGCTTTTATTTCTATTTCGTTGCCATATTGTCCCACATAGGTATGAAGTTGAAATAAATCTTCACGACTAACTCCATAGACAAAGTCAAAACTCTTGTACTTAACATCAAATACAAAGCCTTTATCTTTATGATTAATTAAAATATCAGGCTCTAGTTTTCTTTTGTATGTTTTGCTTCCCGTTGGAATTTCTGCCCGATTTTCAAATTTACTGTTTAATAAATATCCAGCTCTTTTAAGTAATTTTCTAACAAAGTATTCGAATAGCATCGATACATCAAAAAAGAAAGCACTCGTATCTGACTTTTCTCCAAAATCTGATAATTGGTCACGAAGAATCAACTTTGAAAGGTCAATTACCTCATTATAATCTTTATAGAAAGGATTAGTAAAATGTTTAGTTCTATACAACTCTGCACTTCTTAATTTATCTCCTTCGATAGCAGTATAAAATGCATTTTTCATGAGGGTGCAATCATTTAAAAACTCATGCTTTCCGATTTTTTTAAAAGTTGCTGCTATTAATCGTGTAGCCTCATTATTGTAACTATGTTCTCTGTATTCGCAATCGTATATTCCGATATCTTTTCCTGTTGTAAAGTAGTGCACAGGGTTTAAATTGCCTCTTAAACGGGTTAGCTCTTGTCTCTTGGTTTGGTATTTCTTTGGGAGGCCAAGTCTGTATGCCTTCCTAACTTTGGTTTTCCATAAATATATCAACAACCATTCATATCCTTGTTCCTTTTCGGAACCTCCATAATTTTCAATTTCCAAAAAACCATCTGCATCGGAAATAATGTACTTTAGAAAGTTATCTCCAAACCTTGATGAAATTTTTATGGCATATTCTCCTTTTTTCAGGTAACCGATAATGTTACCTGTTCTAAGTGAGAAGTTCATACAATCTATTCCATTGACTTCGATAAAATTATCATTACTGTTATGTTCGTAGTCTCTGTTATGAAATAATACCAGTGCTTTTTGCTTATTGGTTTCGAATAGTTTTTGAATTTCTCTATTTGTTTGATTCAGGAAATACCATATTGCGTTCTCATTATTATATGAATAATTCCACTGCCCACTTTCCCTACGATATAATTGAATAGGTTGCTCAAAACGATTATTAGTAAACAAACCGTTATCTATATGATAAATTTGATTGTCTACCAGTGTATTGTCTTTCAATATGTCAAACAACCACTTTTTCATTAGTTGATGCCGAAACTTTTTGCAAATTTTGAAATTAAATCTTCTCTTCCAGTTCCACGAAGATATTCTTGTAAAAGGGGTGCAATACTATCATCCCAAACGGCATTTCTTGCTTCTGAAATAGTTAACTCTTTAGAATAACGTAGTTCCCATAAGTAAGCATGACCGATTTGAAAATCTCTTCCCAAAAGTGGTTCTCTTTCAATTTGAGCATTCAACTCTTTCAGATTTTCTGCCAGTTTTGCCCATTTGCTGTTATGATTAATTAGATGGTAATGTAATAAGGTTGTGTCTGGCATAATTTCTTCCCATCTGAATCTTCTTCTAAGAGCAAAGTCAAAGCTTTCAACACTTCGGTCTATGGTATTCATTGTGCCAATGAGAAAAATATTAGTTGGTATAAAAAACTGATAACCATCCCCAATCTTAATCATTCCCGTTTCAGCATTATTCAAATGAGCATATTGGGTTTTAATAGCTCCCTTTATACCTCGGTATTCTAAGCAAAACATTAATTCGCCAAATACCCGGGATAATTCCGCTCGATTTATCTCATCAACTATAAAGAAAAATGGTGGAATAGCATCTGAAAGCTTTTTTGTTTTATCCGGAATTTCAAATAAGAACTTCCAATGTTCACCCTGTAAATCAGATTTAACCTCATGAACATCATTTAGTGTTAGGTCCAACCATTGCTTCTTGATTTTCCCTAAGTTTGAAAGCATTGCAATGTCACATTCCCACTTTCCTGCCTTGATACAAAAATCCTTGAATATGCCATTTTGTAAGGTTAGTTGAGCTTGGTCATTTTTATCAAGCTTGGGCCTAAGTCCTTCCATAAAATCTTCGTAAGTATAGGATGGGTGAAACTGTATAGTCTCAATATGGTCATTAAAATCAAAGACGCATGAACCAGCGAATTCGTCTTTCCAAATTTCAAAAAGTAATTGCGTGTTTTGTTTCGCTGTGTATGTTTTTCCGGTTCCAGGTGAGCCGTATTTAACTACTTGCTTTTTGAGGCTAAAAGGGTTCGAAATATTCACGTACATTTCCCACAAGCATATACTAATCCAATATTCGTCAATACCTTTTACATCCTTTAAACTGTTTGTGAGATGCTCAATGGCAAACTTGTTTTTATTAAACCAATCCTGTGGTTGAGTATTTTCATAAGGGGGGATGAGATTTTCCTTTTGTAACCAATAAAATACCTGATTAAACTTACCTTCATCAACAGTACTTGATAATGTTGTGGTACAAGCGGCTATTGCACGATTTATCAGAACTGGATTATTCCCTACATTTTGACTTAGCCACCACGATTGTAATTTTTGATAGGCTTCAAAATCAGGGTTTTCAATAATGTTTTTGATTATGTCATCAAATCCGGTGGTTGCTTTAAATCTATTAAGGTTTTCCCAACTTAAGACTGATTGTCCTCTGGAAGATATACCGTTAGACATAGCATAAATAAGATGAGTAATAAAATCATCAAATGGATTTGTTGCGTCTTCAAAGGAAGTGCTACGATAAGTTTCTTTATCCCTCAGGCCATGTGCTGCCAGGTTTGCTTTAATCTTAGCAATATCCTCTGAGAATTGCTTATACTCATTATACCATCCAATAAGATGATGTTTTCTGTTTTGAATTAAGTGTGTGTACAGATTTATTACTCTTTGACTCATAGATATTTGTTTTTTATTCCTCCATTAAATTCCAGTATACATAGTTAAAGAAGCTATCAATTTCCAGGAAAGAGCTCATTTCCAATTCATCCTTAATTTCGGTTAGCAATGCCACATATTCTGCATAATCAGGGCCTTTGAAACTTGAAATATAAGGAAACTCTTTCCCCACTAGTTCAAGTACTGCCAATGGATTGTCATTTAGATTTGCAAACTTCTCAGGATTGTAGCTTAAAAATATTTCAGCAACTATGTTTTCACCTACTCCGGAAATTTCCTTTGCCTTTCTCATTTGGTTCAGCATGCCTGTTACATTTTCATAAGCAGTCCCAACCGGTCTAGATAGATTGCTCTTCACGGCTCTTACAATATCACGGAAAGCATCGGGATAATCCAGTGTTTTATATGTAGTACGATGAATACTGCCCGAATGCCAGAGTTTCGGTTTATAATCTTTATGTCCGACTAATGGGCCAAACAAATTGTGAAACTGTGAAGCATTCAGTCTCTTGTTTGATGCGAGTTCTTCAAGGTTTTGCTTCGCTTGTTCGTAGGCTGCTTCTCTTTCATTAGGTTTAATGTAATAGTCCGAGTTCTGATAAATTTCATAGTAAGCCCTCAGCCTTGGCATGTCAACACCTGAAATGGTCGTCTTTTTTCTTCTAAACCTGAATGCAGGCCCTTTGCCGTATTTTTTACCATGCGCTTCCTTTTCCCTTTTATACCGAGTTATCAAAGCTTCAACCTTATCGGTGTAATAACGCTTATGTAAACCTTTAAAATAGTTATTCAGCTTTTGAAATTCAGGTGAGTTCATGGTAGTTTCTGTCACCATCGAAACCTCATCATTCACCGCCCATCCATGTTGGGTAAGGTTAGATGAACCAGTGACAATCGTAACTTTTCTGCCTGTAATGAACACATAAATTTTAGGGTGAAATATTCCGGCATCAGGGGTGCAAAGTACTAACTGGTGATTTGTTTTGGTTTTGATAATATTATACAGACTTTGCAAAGTATAAGGGTCTGTTTCTCCCAAACCGGTGCCGATATAGAAGTTGGATGATTTGGTTTTGTCGGCACAAAACTCCTTCACATAGTCTTTGATATTGTCTAAGCCACTTCGTTTCAAAAAGCCAACTGCGAATATGATTTTATCAGATTGCTCTAATAAATTCAGTAAATAATCTCTGTGTGTTTCACCGGTGTTTGATATGAATGTAGTTGATGTTGCCATACTATGATTTTTTTATTGCTCCTGTTATACCATGCGGCTTGTCCACATCAACCGTTAAGTTTGCAAAAGGTAAATACGATCCAATATTGTTTAGTTTATAAATGTCTTTTTCGCCTGATGTTTTCATGATAAAATACATCAGCATTCTAAACTCTAACTCATGCGGATTTTCGCATATGGTATAATGCACATTCAAATTATTAATGTTGTTCAAGAGCTTTACCCAATAACCACCTGCATGTGGTCCTTTGTTTCCTGGTTGATGGCCAAAAAAATCACTCAATCGTTTATTTATTCCCTTCTGGGATAATGAAGATTGACCTATGTAAACAATACTTTCGTTGGGCTTCCAAAACGTAGACAAGTGCTTTTTAACTGTTTTTATATCGACTTTCTTTTCGTCAATTTCTACTCTCTTAGAGTTACCAAGCCAGTTGGAAATAGCAGCTTCATTTAGTGGTGGATTCGTATATAATTCCGGTATTTCAATGATATACACACCGTATTTCTTTGGAATTTCTGATTGCCTGATAGCCCCCCATTTAATGGTGGTATATTCAGAAACACCTACTGCCTTAAATATTTCTTTAACTTTTATCATACCGTTGCTGCTTCATTTATTTTTACCTGCTTCCTTCCACTCAGCAAATCCTCCATCAAACCCTTTTTAAGACTTTGCATTTTCTGTAAGTAGGTTTGTTCGGTTTGGAGTTTGTTGTCGATTGCATTTAATCGTTCAGTAATTAATTGCTGCTCTGGTTTGGGTGGACAAGGAAAAAGAGCACTCTTTAAAATACTATTGTAAAGTCGTTGAATAGTTCCTCCTTCTGTCTTGTATTCTACAATTTGAAAAACCTGATAGAGATATTCATTAGTGATTAAGTGGCCATTATTTTCAATCCAGACAATGTTTGAATCTTGAAAGTATGATGGAGTTCCATCATAGATGATAGTTCTGCCGATGGTTCCAGCTGCAGAAATCAGAATATCTCCTTTGTTAGGAAATGAAAATTGCTGACGGTAACTGTCGTAAAGCTCTTTCGATATGTAGGCATCTGGTTGTTTGCCGAATGTCCTGATTTTATAAAAAGGAATATCACCTTGGTCACTTGTTTCGTAATTGAAAACTCGCCTGCACATCCTTACTTCACCAACATCTCCAAGTTCTTTATCCTCCCACTCCCTCGGTATCATCCCCAACTTACTTTCTTTATACAACTCCGGTGCATCTTGGTAGCGGGGGCGGAGTTTGTTGGTGTTTAGGTCTATGCCACGGGTAAATAAATCCTGCAACATGCCTTGCTTAATGGCTTTGTATTTGGCAATGGCTGCTTGGGTTTTTTCTATCACCGCATCGGCTGTGGATAGGATTTTGGCGATTTTATCTTCTTCGTCTTTGGTTGCAGGAAAATCTATTTCAATATTTTCAAGTTCTGATTTATTCAGTTTGCTCCTTGTACCTGAATTCAAATACTTTGTTATGTCTTTATGAACAAGTGAGTAGAAAATAAAGTCCTGATTAAATTCCGGCTTTGCTCTAAGAATGTGGGCATGATTATTAACCCAACTCTTCCCACTTATCTTGTATGCAATTGGTCTTGTATGATATTCTTCAAAGTTTCCTCCGTCTTCAGCAAGCAGAATTAAATCTTCATCAAATATGTATTTATCAATATAGCCTTGAATTCCATTAGCACCATAGTAAGGAATATTTCCTTGCATGGTCTGACGTATTTCATCATTGATTGGAACTCTCAGGTTATCGAGAATATCGCAGCACTCAGAAATTTTATTTTTTCGCTTACTATTCATACCCTAACTCTAATAAATAAGCGTCAAATAATTCGGTTTGCGTTTCTCTATCACTAAGGATATTTTGCAATGTTGTGGTGTATTTCTCCCAAACATTCTCTATTGCCTGCAACAATTGGCGTTGGTGGGCTTGCAAATAGTCGTTCACGGTTTGTTGTAAGGTTCGCAGCCAGCGTTGCATGATGAGTTCTTTGGCTTCATCGGGCGTAATGAGCAAGCGTGCCTGGTCCACCAATGCCTGTTTGCGGTCTTTTATTTCCTTAATTTTTCGTTTGCACACTTTTAGTTCTTCTTCCAGTTCGCTGTGTTTGGCTATTCGGCTTTCTTCCGTTTCAAGCCGTGCATCCAATCGTTGCACATCTGCAAGAAGTTTTTCTGCTTCCTTGGTCAAAGTGGTTACTTCTTCTGCCAGTTCGGGCTGTTTTTTCAATGCCTTTTCGTTGGCTTTTAATCGTTTGAGCAGCAACTTATATTCCTTATCGGCTTCTTTGCGTTCGCCTTTCAGTTCTTTAATGCTGTCTTTGTGTTCTTTCAGTTCCTTGCTTCGCCATACTTCGTAATCTTCTTCGTTCCAAACATCATCTTCCAGTTCGTTTACTTCGTCAAATTTGGCTTGCAGTTCATCACGCCTTGCTTCATTATCCTTCAGTTCTTTCAGCACTTCAGGAAACTGGCTTTGCAAAATTTCATCATCGGGTATCAATTCGGCATTCCAACCGCTGGCAATCACACTTTTTATGTCGTTGGTAATGCTGTTCCAGTATGCAGCAAACGAGCCACGGCTTTTAAAGTCGTCTAAAATGGGTAGTGCGTTTAGCTTCTCGGTCAGCGTTCGGGAAAAATCATGGTAAAGGTCAAACACATTGGCTTGTCCTTGGGGTAATTGCTCAATAGCCGGAATTTGCTGTTGCCACCACTCGGCAATGGCTTGGGTGTATTGGGCAAAAGCAGTTTTTATTTCAGGACTTTCATCAAATAGTTTTTTAATGTCCTCTTTGTGAGCGAGGACTTCTGTAAATTTCAGGTAATGGGGCTTTAAAGGCTCAAACAGTTTGGCTTCCAAACCTGCATAGCAGTTAAAATAATCGGTTAATGCTTTTACCTCACTTTCGGGAATTCCACCCTGTAAATGGGCATGCACATCCTGTGGTTCAGGCGGTGGTGCATTGTCCACAAACCTGCGTATGTTGAAATTGAAATCTTCGTTCTCCAGATTGTTGTTTTCGTCAATGGCTTTGCTCTTTGCCACCAACTTGCTGTATTTGGGTGTTTCCTTTTTGTGTCGGTAGGTGTAGGCAATTTTCTCCAAATCTTCGGGGCGTAGTTTGTTTTGGTTTTTGCTCTCTTTGTATTCACGGTCGGCATTGATAAAAAGCACATGGTCTCTTTCGTGTGCTCCGGCTTTGTTAATCACCAAAACACAAGCACCAATGCCAGTTCCGTAAAACAGGGCAGAAGGCAATCCAATCACCGCTTCCAGATAGCCACGACCAACGAGCCACTCCCGGAATTTTTTTTCCTCACCACCCCGATACAACACTCCGTGCGGCATGACCACAGCCATACGTCCGGCATTGTTCAGCGAAGCCACCATGTGTTGCACAAACATGAAATCGGCTTTGTCTTTGTTGGGCATCCAAAAACTAAAACGTTCTTTAAATTTCATGTTCGTGGTGCTGTAATCCTGCGAAAAAGGCGGATTGGCAATCACAATGTCAAAGGTTTTTAGTTCGCCATGCTCCTGATGCAAAGGATTAAGTAACGTATCGCCATTTAAAATTTTGCTGTCGTAAATGTTGTGAAACAACATATTCATTTTACACAGACCCCAAACCGTTCCGCTTTTTTCCTGTCCGTATAGCGTGATGTTTCGTGCCGAACCGTATCGGCTTTCCACATAGTTTTTACATTCAATCAGCATACCGCCACTGCCCACAGTGGGGTCATAGATTTCAGCGTTTTCTCCCGGCTCCAGAATATTGACCAACAGTTTTACAATTTCGTTTGGTGTGTAGAATTCTCCGGCTTTCTTTCCGGCACTGTCGGCAAAATGTTTGATTAGATATTCATAGGCAGCACCCATAAGGTCAGGGAACTCCAAATTGTCATCCCGCAAATTCATTCTGTTGAAATGCTGAATGAGTTTCCGCAAATCCTCATCACTGATTTGCTTATTGTTCTTACCAAATGTTTTATTGAAATTGATGTTGTCCTGATTGAATACACCGTCCAGTTTGTCTAAGTTGGCTTCCTGTAAAGCAGCTAAAGCCTTGTTAAGATGGTCGCCAATTTCTTCGGTCAAATCTTTGATGAAATTGTAACGCTGTTCGTTGCCTTCGCTGTCAATATAGGTTTCAGGGTCGTCTTCAAGTTTTTTCCACCTTGCAGCAAGGGGAACAAAGAAATCATATTCCGGTGCATTTTGTCTTTCCAGTTCTCCGTAAAGAATTTCTGGGTCACGCACACCACGAACATCCGTCAATGTTTTCTTTCTTCTGTCACGGTGCACTTCAAACTGGTCGTTTACCCGTTTCAGAAACAACATGGAAATGATGTATTCCTTGTATTCTGATGCATCCATGTTACCTCTCAGGATGTCACACGCATCAAAAAGGAAAGTTTCTAATCGGGAAAGTGAAATTTTATTTGCCATATATATAAATCAATTTTTTATTTTCAAAAGTAACAATTTAGCACGGGTGCGTAAGCAAAATTGCAGCTCTTTTGCAAGCTTTGGTTTTGAGCGTCGGCTCGTGGGGCTTGCAAATGTGCTGCAATGTGGGTGGGGTTTCTTTCTTCTTTTTTTGCGGGGGGAAGAAAAAACAAAATAAATTTCCATCAAATTTGCACTGTCCTGTCAAAAAGCTAAAT
>Ga0116141_10003483_pt1 | contig 13317 bp, 11 predicted proteins | sample AD_UKC097_MetaG_FD_89744 | JGI IMG/M metagenome (GOLD analysis project Ga0116141, IMG submission 89744) | Active sludge microbial communities of municipal wastewater-treating anaerobic digesters from USA - AD_UKC097_MetaG | ecosystem: Engineered > Bioreactor > Anaerobic > Digestate | place: USA... | reverse complement strand
TCCAGAGGAGATCCCAGGTCCTGCCGGTGATACTCTGCCCGGGCATCTGGTCCAGGTTTCCGGGGTCGATAAGGTGCCATACCTCGGAGGTTACCGCTACCGGGACAACAACCCCGGCTTCCCTGCAGAGATCGGCGGGGAGCTCCACGAGGACCCCATCCCGGAGGGCATCTGACCGGGTATATTGGTGGATCACCTCACCAAAGAGGGAGGAGAGGGTTTCTCCGTCATGGTCCATGGTTACACCTCGATCCGTTCGATGATCCCGAGATTCTCCCGCTGAGATCTTGCCGGGCCGGTGACCTTCCAGAGCTTCCCACGCTTGATCTCATGGGTGAGTTCGTACCCGGTGCTGATAATCCCGAAGCCGGACCCAAAGCGAGCCAGGCACCCGGGAACGGTGAGGATCCCTCCGGTGGCAAGAGTGACCTTCACCGTCTCGCCCCCTTGAAATTGAAGGCAATCTCGTAGGTCTCCGGACCCCTAACAAGGTCACAATACGGATCCAGGCGTGTCTTTCCGATCAGTGCTTCGGCCTTCTGCACCGGGATGGTAGCGAGCTGTGAGAACTCCTCCGGGAACGCCTGTCGGAACCGTTCCACGTTGACCGTGCGGGTGGTTCGGGCCTTGATCTTTACCCGGAGATGTCCCTCTTCCAGGTGTCCGGCCGCGACACACTCCGAAAGGATCCTCTCTGCCTGGTGCTTCATTGTCTCGGCTTCTGCCCGGAGGGTGTTTACCTGGTCAGCCACGCGGGCGAGTGCCTCGGCTTCCAGGAGGTTGATCTCGTGGATGCGGTCCTCGGCACCTGCCATGAGTTTCGCAGCGTCGGCAAGAGAAGGGAGCGGGGAGAGGATCTCCCCGGTTTTTTCTACTTGCAGGAGTTCTGACATTAGATGCTCTCCTTGGTGATGTCGCGGTCCTCGACAATCTCGAGAATGATCTCATAGATGCGGTAGTACTCGGTGCATGCCCTCGGGTCCTTTGATCCATGCTCCACCATCTGGCAATTCGTGCACCGGCAGAGGTCCTCACAGATGGCATGGTCAAGCACGATCCGGGCATGCCTGATATTGGACCGGTAGAGCCAGGCAGCGGTATCGTCTTTCCCGACCGGGACCGGTGTCGCGTCAGTGCTTGCGGGGATTGTCTTTGTGGTGATCATGCAGGCACCTCTGCAGACTGATATGAGGAGGGCGCCGGGGTCCTCGATGCCTCTGCCATGACTGATACGCCGGCATATTTCCGGGTGCCTTTCAGGACTCCCTGCACCTGGGCGAGAGGGGAGAGGTACCGGATGCCGTGAATTGTGTACATCACGGCCCGGCCGGACCTGGTGATCCATGCCTTCCCAATTGCCTCGGGCTCGCCTGCGGTCTTCATCACATCGCTGATATCGTAGACTTCTGCAGGCCACCGGGACATGAGCTGTCCCACTCCGGACCGTCCGATGACGGCCTGCATGGTCTTGATGTCGATACGGAGCGTGCCCTCGTATTCCCGGGCTGCCCCTCTGTGTTCTAAGGTTGTGCTTTGATACATCGGTGGTTTTCACCAATATATGAAAGGATGCCAAGGGAGATATAGGGATCCCGTGTGCGGTGTGAAAGTGAGGCTCACCGTCGGAGCGGGCCTCCGGCCTTCGCCCACTGCTCGCTACCGCTCGCTGCGAGGGCTCAGCCTTCGGCTGGTGGTCCGGGGCCCTGGTATCGCTCCGCTCCGGCGACGCCCTCACTGCGTTCGGTGGCGGCCTCCGCGGAGCTGGTCCTCGGGTCCCGGGATAGCTGACGGTCGACCGTGCTCCGCACCGTCTCCCTGATCTCTCTTCCTGGACTGGTGGGATAGTGACGCCCGTGATTTCGTCACAGGCTCCTCATCACCGGCTGCCCTCTCCCGCTCCTCGCAGACCGTTACACGGACCGCTCGTCGCTGTTGGTTGGGACTCCTCCCTCATGCTTATTCCCCGGGTGAGTGCCCGGAGGGTCGAACCGGGCGGCACCCGGTGCCGATCACGAGGCAGCCGCTGAGCGGGAGCGGTAAAGCGGATGCTAATACTATTTCTAAACCACGGATATCATTTAGGGATAATTCTTTACGTTCACAAGAAACTTGAGAGAATAAGGTAGAGTAATGTTTATTTAATCCTTATTTCCGAAGAGAGGATAATAAATAATAGGATTTTATATTACACTTAATGACCATTGCAGTTTCAATAAAAGTTCATGATGGTGTTGTTTTAGCAGCGGATAGTGCAAGTACTCTTTTTGGCTCCAAGGGCGTTATTAATGTATATAATAATGCCAATAAAGTTTTTAATTTATACAAAACCTTACCGATAGGAGCTATTACTTATGGGTTAGGCGGCATTGGAAATGCTTCAATTTCGACCTTAATGAAAGATCTTCGTAAAAGATTGATGGGGAAGGCCCCTGGGTTTGATGACTGGAAAATCAATAAAGACAATTATTTAATGGAAGATATCGCCCAAACGGTGCGAGACTATTATTATGAAGACTTATATTTACCAGAATACCAACACAGAGATCTAAAACCAATGTTAGGTTTTATTATCGCTGGGTATTCGTCGAATGGTGATTTAGCTGAGGAGTTTCGCGTTGAAATAATAGATGGGAAATGTTCTGAACCAAAGCCAATTAGAGCAAAAGAACAAGCAGGTATTTCATGGGGAGGAGAAGGAGAAGCGATAAGTAGGATTGTCTTTGGATTTGGGATGAAATTGCCGGATGCATTATCAGAAATGGGTATAAAGCCTGAAGAGATCCAAGCAGCTGTTGACTTTCTACGTTCTAGACTAGAATTAGAGTTTAATCCTCCAGCAATGCCTATTCAAGATGCAATTGAATTAGCCGAATTCTTAGTAAATACAACGATAATGTTCAGTAGATTTACACCCGGTGCACCTACTGTGGGAGGCCCAATAGAAATTGCTACTATTACTAAACATGAAGATTTTAAATGGGTAAAAAGAAAACATTATTGGGAAGAAAAATATAATCCACGAGAGATCCTCCAATTTCATCAGGATGGTGATTGATTGTGATAATTAATTTAAATAAAATTAAAAAGATTCAATCTGAAAAACGGCCGCCATTGATTGAGAAGGGAGAGTATCCTTATGCAATCAATAGTAGTTACGGCATGGCCGTTCGTATTCAATCAACTTTCCCTTCATATGAATTTCTTCCTTATCAACATGCTTTAGAGGACAAAGAAATTGAATTAACAGAAGATTCTATTGGGAAAATAATAAAGGCATTAGATGAATACAAACAAGGATGTTACCATTCAGAAGATGAAGTGAGGGCAAAATTAGGTATTAGATGACCTATACCATTCGATATTCTTCTGACTCTTTAAAATTTTTAGAGAAGTTACCCTCACCAACCGCTGAACGTATTTTCAAGTCAATTAGTGATTTAAAATATCTAAATCGAGACGAATTGATAGATAGAAATTTTAAACCATTGAAAGGAAGAATTTCGGGGGTAATGTTTTATAAACACAGAATAGGATCGTATCGAGCTATATGTCAATTGATTGAACAGGATAATGTAATTTTTATTGCCTTAATTGGTCACCGAAGATCGATATATAAAGTATTTCGTGAAAAGTTATAGTTTAATTCAGGTACATAAAACCAAATTTCATTCTATTCAGCTAATTATACAGGATATGACGTAAAAATCGAAACCTATAACGGGATTCTCCGCAATTAAACATTTCATATATTTATGACCACTTCGATGAACAACCATATCGAGAATCGTCTCTGGGCTGCTGCAGACCAGCTTTGGGCTAACTCTCCTTTGAAACCATCCGAATATTCGAATCCTGTTCTCGGTCTGATCTTTCTCAAATATGCAGATTACAAGTTCGGAAAGGTGGCTTCGGACATATCGGCCGAATACAAAACATCAGGCCGTCGCAGTCCCTCAAAAATTGATTTCCAATCAAGGATTGGCTTGTTCATCCCCGACCAAGCCAGGTTTTCCTACCTCAAATCACTCCCGGAAGGCGCGGATATTGGCAAGGCAATCAACGATGCGATGAAAGCCATCGAGGCAGAGAACGAAGAACTCCGAGATGTTTTACCGAAGAACTATCAACGTATTGACAATCTGACTCTTTTCGAATTAATACGGGTCCTCTCCTCTATCCCTGATGAGATAGAGGGTGATGCGTTTGGGAAGATCTATGAATACTTTCTCGGGAAGTTCGCGATGAAGGAAGGCCAAAAGGGAGGAGTGTTTTACACTCCTTCCAGTCTGGTCAAGCTCATCGTCGAGGTCATCGAGCCCTACCACGGCCTCATCCTGGATCCGGCCTGCGGATCCGGTGGAATGTTTGTCCAGAGCGCTAGGTTTGTCGAGAACCACAAGAAGAACCCCACCTCCGAGATCTCGATGTATGGAACTGACCGCGTGACCGACACCATCCGGCTTTGCAAGATGAACCTGGCAGTGCATGGGCTCTCCGGGGATATCCGGGAAGCGAATTCCTACTATGAAGACCCTCATCAATCGCTCGGGAAGTTTGAGTTCGTGATGGCCAATCCTCCCTTTAATGTCTCCGGGGTGGACAAAGAGCGGGTGAAGGACGATAAGCGGTTCCAATTGGGCACTCCCTCGACGGACAATGCAAATTACCTCTGGATCCAGATCTTCTATCATTCTTTGGGTAAAGACGGCAGAGCGGGTTTCGTGATGGCAAATTCCGCCGCTGATGCTCGGGGAGCCGAATTGGAGATACGGAAAAAGCTCATCAAATCCGGTGCAGTCGATGTGCTGATCAGCATCGGTCCTAATTTCTTCTATACTGTGACCCTCCCCTGCACTCTCTGGTTCTTCGACAGGGCTAAGCCCCTGACCGGGGAAAAAGGGACCGTTCTCTTCATTGACGCCCGGAATATCTTCCGGCAACTTGATCGTGCTCACCGGGATTTCGAACCGAAGCAGATCGAGTTCCTCGCGAATATCGTCCGGTTGTATCGGGATAAGCCAATCGAATCTCGATGTGAGAGCGACGAGATGATGCAGGAGCATTTTGCTGATAGTGTGTATCGGGATGTACCAGGGCTCTGCAAGAGGGCCACCGTTTCGGATATCGAAGCACAGGGATGGAGCCTGAATCCGGGTCGTTATGTGGGAGTAGCGGATCGACAAGAGGATGACTTTGATTTCAGTGAACGATTGGAAGAACTGAATGAGGAGCTAGAACGACTCAATGCAGAGGCACGGGTGCTGGAAGAGCGGATTGGGGAGAATATTATAAAATTACTCGAGGCTGATTAATGCCCAGTTCTCCACCTCAAAATGTTTGGAAAGAACAAAAGCTAGATGATATGGCTTATGAAGTTCGCGATCTTTTTGAGCCAAAAGGTGCAGAAGAATTCCCCTATATTGGATTAGAGCATATTGAGCAACAATCTTTGATGCTGATCAGTGTCGGTAAATCGATCGACACCATTAGTACAAAAAAAATTTTCCGTTCAGGTGATATTTTATTTGGCAGCCTGCGCCCATATTTCAGAAAAGTGGTTAGACCAAATTTTTCTGGTCTATGTTCAACTGACATTACAGTGATTAGGGCGAAGAATAATTCGGATAATTCATTCATTTTCTACTTTATCACAAATCAAATGTTCATTGACTATGCCACTAAAATATCGAGTGGTACGCGAATGCCACGAGCAAATTGGAAAGTTCTTTGCGAATCCAAATGGCGATTCCCGCCACTCCCTACCCAACGTATAATAGCCGCCATCCTCTCCACCTACGATGACCTCATCGAGAACAACACCCGGCGCATCAAGATTCTCGAAGAGATGGTGCAGGCCATTTATCACGAGTGGTTCGTGCACTTCCGATTCCCGGGGCATGAGAGCGTTCGGATGGTGGAGTCGGAATTGGGGATGATTCCTGATGGATGGGAGGTTGTAAAAGTCCCTGATGCCATTATAATCAACCCTCGAATAAAATTACCCAAAAATGGTATCAAACCATTTCTCTCAATGGGCTCTTTATCTGAAAATACGATGAATGTGCAAAATATCGAATATCGTGAAGGTAATAGTGGATCAAAATATCAAAATGGCGATACCTTGTTTGCAAGAATTACACCATGTCTTGAAAATGGAAAAACAGTATTCATTCAGTTCCTTTCTTCAGATTTAGATACTGGATTCGGTTCAACTGAGTTTATTGTGCTCCGTTCGAAAACACTCACTCCTGAATTTGTATATCTATTATCTCGAACCGATTCATTTCGTGATAACGCTATTAAAAGCATGTCTGGAGCGACAGGTCGTCAGAGAGTGCAAGAAGAGTGTTTCGATAAATTTCATTTTGCCCACCCCGATAAAGAAACTCTAATCGCATTTGATGAAATAATAAAACCGTTTTTTAAATTTATTTATCTATTCTCAAAGAAAAATGAAAATCTTCGCCATACCCGCGATCTCCTCCTCCCCAAGCTCATATCCGGTGAGCTGGACGTTTCCGAACTGAACATCATGATTCCTGAGGCAATGACATGAGTGAAACGGTCTTCAAACAGGTAAATTATACATTAGGTTCTCTTGTTAGCAGTATAGAATTGGGTAATATCGGTCTTCCCGATATACAGCGCCCGTTCATTTGGAAGAATGCAAAAGTCCGGGACCTGTTCGATTCGATGTATCGGGGTTACCCGGTCGGATACCTTCTCTTCTGGCAGAATGCTCTTTCTGAAGGAGTCCGAACAATTGGTCTTGATAAGAAACAGAAAACTCCTGATCTTCTCATTGTCGACGGCCAGCAGCGATTGACGTCCCTCTATGCAGTGGTGAAAAGGATTCCAGTCACCCGTGCAAACTTCCAGAAGGAGCAGATTCGAATCGCCTTCAACCCATTACAGGAAAAATTCGAGGTATCGGACGCAGCGATCGAGCGGGATAAATCTTATATCCCGGACATCTCGCTCCTCTGGAGCAAAGACACTGACATGTTCGAGGTCGTGGAAAATTACCTTTCTGAACTGAAAAATTCCCGGGAAGTCACCAGCGACGAAGAGAGAAAAATCAAGAAAGGTATCTCAAAACTCCAGAACCTTCTCTCGTTTCCCTTCACTGCCCTGGAACTATCGCCAGAGATCGGAGAAGAGGATGTCGCCGATGTCTTTGTCCGCATCAACAGCAAAGGCACACCGCTAAATCAATCCGACTTCATCCTCACGCTCATGTCGGTGTTCTGGGATGAAGGGAGATCCCAGCTCGAACAATTCTGTCGGAAGGCACGAGAACCTTCGATCCAAGGACCATCACCGTTTAACTACTTCATCAAGCCTGAACCCGATCAGCTGCTCCGGGTCTGCGTGGGACTGGGATTCAAACGCGCCCGGCTCCAGTATGTTTACTCCCTCCTGCGAGGAAAGGATCTAGACACAGGACAATTCAGTGATGAACGACGGGTTAACCAGTTTGAGATGCTGAAAAAAGCACAGGAACGGGTGCTCAACATCCAGTACTGGCAGGACTTCATGCACTGCCTCCGGCTGGCAGGGTTCCGAGGCGACAAGATGATTAGCTCCAGGAACACCCTGCTCTTCTCCTACATCCTCTACCTCATGGGAAAGACCGAATACAAGGTGGAAGAATTCAGGCTCCGAAGGGTAATCGCCCGCTGGTTCTTCATGGCAAGCCTGACCGGACGATATACCAGTTCACCCGAATCCGCATTGGAGTTTGACCTTGCTCGCTTCCGGGAAGTGAAGGATGCCGAACAGTTTGTAGACACACTAGAACGTGCCTGCGAACTCGCGATGCCCGATGATTTTTGGACAATAACCCTGCCAAACGACCTCGCTACCTCATCACCACAGAGCCCGTCGCTCTTTGCATATCATGCCGCCCTCGTACTCCTGGAAGCAAAGGCATTGTTCTCCAATCAGAAGGTCGCAGATTTCGTCGACCCCATATCGCAAGGAACAAAGAGCGGTGTGGAACGCCATCACTTGTTCCCACGGGCATACCTTCCGAAAGTCGGCATTACGGAACAACGCGACATAAACCAGATCGCAAATTATGCCCTCGTTGAATGGGGAGATAACATCAAAATTTCAGATCAAGCTCCCGGAGAATACCTTTCGACCTTTAAAACCCGATTCGGAAGAGATGAACTAAACCAGATGTATCAGTGGCATGCCCTCCCTGAAAACTGGGAGCTGTTGCAGTATCGGGAATTCCTCGAAGCCCGGCGGATGCTTATTGCTCGTATCATCCAGAAAGCTTACCAGAGACTCAGCGTTGATAAGAAAGGGGAGATCGCCCAAGCCCCTGCGACCATCGACCAGATGGTCCTGAACGGGGAATCAAGCTATATTGAGTTCAAATCCACCCTCCGGATGAATCTCCATACTGGCACAAAGGATCCAAAGATGGAACTTGCCATATTGAGAACCATTGCCGGCTTTCTCAATACACACGGCGGTACATTGATGGTCGGAATTGCCGATGATGGAACAGTCCTTGGCATAGGAGTGGATGGGTTCGAGAATGAAGACAAGATGAGCCTACATCTCGTAAACTTGATCAAGGACCGCATGGGTCCGATATTTCTGCCATTCCTCCACATGCGATTCGAGGAGTACAAGGATAACCGGGTGATGGTTATTGAGTGCGCCGAATCCAAATCCCCTGTTTACGTGAAGGATGGCACCATCGAACGATTCTATATTCGCACAGGACCCTCCACGAGCGAGCTGAGTGCAAGCCAAATTCACGAGTATCTCAAGAAAAGGTCCCACACATGAACGAAAGACCAGGAAGTCCCTACTCCGAAGATGCTCTCGTTGAGCAGCCGGTCATCCAATTATTCCAGAATCTCCAATGGGAAACCGGCAATTGCTTCGATGAGACCTTCCTTCCTGGAGGTGGAACGCTGGGAAGGGAGACTCCGGAAGAGGTGGTCCTTGTTAGACGTCTCAAACCCCCCCTGATAAGATTGAACCCAGACCTACCACCTGAAGTCATCGACCTGGCTACTGCGGAAATCATCCGGGACCGAAGCACCATGAGCCCGGCGAATGCGAACCGTGAAATCTACCAGATGCTCAAGGAAGGAGTGCGGGTACAATACAGAAACCCACAGGGAGAAACCATAACCGAGAACATCAAAATCATCGATTGGAACAACCCGGAAAACAATGATTATTTTCTTGCTTCACAATTCTGGATCTCGGGAGACCTCTACAAACGAAGGACTGATCTATTAGGGTTCGTCAACGGAATCCCCCTTGTTTTCATCGAACTAAAAGCCTCCCACAAAGACCTGAAAAAAGCATTCAAGGACAATTTCCGGGACTACAAGACAAGTATCCCGCAACTCTTCTGGCATAATGGCATAGTCATACTCTCGAATGGAACAAAGAGTGTTATCGGGACCATCACTTCCGAATGGGAACATTTCAACGAATGGAAACGTATCAATTCTGAAGGAGAAGTGGGGATCGTCTCTATCGAGACAATGGTCCGGGGCACCTGCGACAAGGAGAAGCTCCTCGACCTAATCGAAAACTTCACCCTCTTTGTGGAAATCCCTGGAGGAACCGCGAAAGTCATCGCGAAAAACCATCAGTTCCTCGGAGTGAACAATGCTATCGAGGCCTTGAAGGGAATACGGAAGAACCAGGGTCGGCTTGGAGTATTCTGGCACACCCAAGGCAGTGGGAAGAGCTACTCTATGATCTTCTTCTCGCAGAAGGTGCTCCGGAAAATCTCAGGCAACTGGACATTTGTAATAGTTACGGACCGGCTTGAACTGGACGATCAAATTTACCAGAACTTTGCCCATTCCGGTGCGGTCCACGAGACCCAGGCAAGGGCAGAGAGCGGAGAGGATCTCCAACGTCTCCTCAAAGAAGACCACCGCTACCTATTCACCCTCATCCAGAAATTCCGCACTGACAGAGACGACCCGTATCCTCTGCTTACCTCCCGCTCAGACATCATCGTGATTGCCGATGAAGCCCATCGGACCCAGTATGATACCCTTGCATTGAACATGCGGACCGCCCTTCCCAATGCAGCATTCATTGCTTTTACGGGGACCCCCTTAATCCAGACCGAGGAGAAGACCCGAGAAGTCTTTGGGGATTACGTCAGTATATACACTTACCGTCAGTCGACCGAAGATGGTGCTACAGTTCCCCTCTACTACGAGAACCGTATCCCCGAACTCCAACTCACCAATCTGAATATCAACAAAGATATAGAGGATGTTATCGAAGCAGCCGAACTCGACTCAGAACAGGAAAAGAAACTTGAACGTGAGTTCTCAAGAGACTATCATCTTATCACCAGGGACGATCGACTCGAACAGATAGCAAAAGATATCGTCACCCACTTCACCGGTCGTGGCTATCAAGGCAAGGCGATGATGGTCTCAATTGACAAGGCCACTGCAGTCAAAATGTATGACAAGGTTCAGAAACACTGGCGGGAATATCTCAAGGATCTGGAGACCCGCTACCGGACGACACAGGGTGAGGAAAGGGAAAACCTGGGCAACCTCATCAATCTCATGCACAGGACCGATATGGCAGTCGTCGTTTCGCAGTCCCAGAACGAAATAGAGGATCTTCGTGAAAAAGGAGTCGATATCATCACTCATCGGGCGAGGATGGTCAGGGAGGATCTCGCGACAAAATTCAAGGATCCGGATGATCAACTCCGGTTGGTGTTTGTCTGTGCCATGTGGCTTACAGGATTCGATGCCCCTGTATGCTCCACGATCTATCTTGACAAACCAATGAAGAATCATACCCTCATGCAAACCATTGCCAGAGCCAACCGCGTCTTTGGAGAGAAGAACAATGGATTAATTGTCGATTATTACGGGGTGTTCAAGGATCTTCAAAAAGCACTCGCCATCTATGCTCCTGTTGCAGGAGAAGACGACTCAACACCAATTAAAGATAAAAGCCAGCTCATCGCCTTGCTCAAACAGGTTCTGGCGGAAACACAGGCATTCTGTGAAGCACAGGGAATCAATGTTCAGGCAATCATCACTGCAAGAGATCTTCAGAAATTGAAGCTCCTCGATGATGCGGTCGCTTCAATCATCGTAAATGATACCTTAAAACAAACCTACCAGCAATTATCATCAGATATCAAACGACTCTTCAGAGCAATCAAACCGGATCCTATCGCGAACGAACTGATCCCCCAATGCATGCTCTATCTTGTTCTTTCAGCAAAAATCCGTGAACTCACTCCGACTCCAGACATCACTGACGTCATTACTGAAATCGATCAACTGCTTGACCGCTCTATCGCTGCAGAAGGATATATCATCCGACCTCCTGAACTGCTCGACTTGAGCCAGTTGAACCTTGATGTACTCAGACAACGAATCGAGAAACAAAAAACCCAACAGAAGCGAATAGAGCTCGAGAAATTACGAAGTATAATGGAACGGAAAATCACTCAAATGGTGAAAGTGAACCGGACTCGGACGAATTATCTCGAAAAGTTCCAACAAATGATTGCTGAGTATAATGCAGGGAGTATGAACATCGAGGACCTCTTTAAGCAACTCGTGAGGCTCTCCCAAGAACTCCAGGAAGAGGAAAAACGAGCGATCCGTGAGAATTTGACCGAAGAAGAATTGACATTTTTCGATTTATTAACACGACCTGACTTGCACCTTTCAAAGAAAGAAGAAGACCAGGTCAAGGGAGTGGTAAAGAATTTACTCGAAATCTTGAAACGAGAAAAATTGGTCCTTGATTGGAGGAAAAGGCAGCAAGCGAGAGCAACAGTTCGTTTGTGTATCGAAGATCTGCTCGACCATCTTCCTGAAAAATTTGACAAGGCAGTCTATCAACAAAAATGCGATGCGGTCTATCAATATGTGTTTGATACCTATCCAACCCCAACCTCGATTGCTTTCGTTTGAACTAGTCAGTGAAGGTTAATGTAAGGAAGGTCGAAAGAACTCGGATTTATTCAATTATATACAATGTTGTGATTTCTATGGCCAGATTTGATTCAGAAAATTTATTGGAAATTGGAAGAGATTATAAAAAAGAGGACCTGGAGAAGATCTTCAATCGTAGCTTTGGTTGGGGGATAAAAGGGATCTCTCCAGGAAAATGGGATAAGGATACTCTTTTTATTCTTCTATTTTCACGAGGTGATGGGCCCTATTCAGACAGAATTGAGAATAATATCCTCTATTATGACGGTGAAGGAGAAGGAAAAGATCAAGATTTTACTCGGGATAACAAACTTCTCGCAGAAGCAAATAAGAACGGCAGAATCCTTTACGGATTTCGGAAAGAAACCAAGGAATCTCAATGGAAGTATTTGGGGATATTAGAATTACTCGATTATCATTATGTTCGGAAGGGCGAATTCATGAAATATGAATTCCGTTTGCGCATTCCAGGAATTTCTACTACACATGATAATCGCAAAGAAGAATTTGATATCAACGCCCTCTCAGTCAGTAAAATACCCCAATTAACCGATCAAACAAAATATACGAAAACGCAAAAAATAGCGCGAAATAAGGCATTTAGTGATAAAATAAAACGATTGTATGAATTCAGATGTGCAGTCTGTGGAAAACAACGTTTTTCAAATGCTCAGTATCCCGAAGTAGAAGCGGCACATATTTTCCCGAAGGACAAATTTGGGAGCGACGATTTAAGAAATGGCATTGCCCTTTGCAAACTACATCATTGGGCTTTTGATAACGGAATTTTTTCTCTCTCCGATGAATGTAGAGTTATCGTTGAAGAGAGAGTAAAAAATGATACAAACTATGATGAGATAACTCGATTTGAACATGAGAGTATCAAAATTCCCCTCAATCCAGAACTACGACCCCATCAAATGTTTTTAAAGAAACATCGAGAAATTCATGGATTTGAAAGGAAATGACTATTCTTTCCATTTTCGAATAACTCAACTTATAATTAAAATCAGAACGAGGATTTCCGCCTGTCCCTTTCCTTCGGACAGGCAAGATATGACAAGTGTTTCCAGAGGGGATACTCGCAGAGCAATTGCGGTAATGAGGTGACACAAACCACGAATAAACGGTGGTGGGGGTTAGACCACCACCGGCACTCCCTATGTGCCTCTTTCGAGGCAAATTACTGGTTAGCGATGATTGATATAAGACCCAACGAAAACCATTAGCTCCTTACACCGGTTTCCCGATCCCGGATCCCTTCATCAGGCCATATTCAATCTCGTAGAATCCCCCACCCCGGTCCTGGTAAGTCAGGTAGTAATGGGTGAGCTGATTCACT